>CAJHYD010000037.1_pt1 | contig 120749 bp, 110 predicted proteins | sample 9198701 | NCBI WGS metagenome assembly CAJHYD01 (sample SAMEA7708365, study PRJEB35096) | sediment metagenome | biome: marine neritic benthic zone biome [ENVO:01000025]; feature: sediment [ENVO:00002007]; material: shallow marine sediment [ENVO:03000034] sea grass bed [ENVO_01000059] ...
AGAGAGCGTGCGGCCCTCCGCGGGGCCGACACCTTCACAGACGGACTCGCGATCGGACTCGCAGATGCCGTACTCCTTGCAATAGTGGAAGCCCGCGCGCCCGCGCGCCCAGCAACAGCGCACAAACAGGGTCTGGTCAGACTCCTCCTGCGCCAGTCGCAACAGTGCGCTGGCCGCGTCCGGGTCATTGTCCGTGGCCAGTGCGAGGCCTGGAGAAAGCGTGATCGATCCGATCAGCAGCGCGGCGAAGACAGATCGTCTGTTCATGGATTCCTCCTGTGACCAGGCGCCAGATCAGTCGGCGTAATCGTACGGGCCGCCTCGCTCGAGGGCCTTTGCATACGCAGGCCGCGCGTGGATACGCTCGACAAACGCGGCGATATTGGCGCGGTCGCCGGCCGCACCACGGGCCACGATGGCTTCCATCGGAAAGCTCATCTGGATATCGGCGGCGCTGAAGTTGTCACCGGCGAACCACCCGGTATCCGCGAGAGACTGCTCGCAAAAATCGAGCTGATCCTTGAGCCGCGGCGCCACGAACTTGCCCTTGACTCCCATCGCGATCAGCGCCGCCGCCGGCCGCATCAACAGCGGCATCGGCGGGCTGGCGAGCCGGTCGAAGACCAGCTTTAACAGCAACACCGGCATCAGCGAGCCCTCGGCGTAGTGCAGCCAGTAGGTGTAAGCCAGACGCGCGTCGCTGTCCGCCGGTGGGGCCAGCTTGCCCTTGTCATGACGGCCGACCAGATATTCGATGATGGCGCCGGATTCGGCGATCACGCGGCCGTCGTCCACCACGACCGGGGACTTGCCCAGCGGGTGGATCTTCTTGAGTGAGTCCGGACCCAGCATGGTTACCGGATCGCGCTTGTATAGCTTTATCCGGTATTCGAGACCGAGCTCCTCCAGCAGCCAGAGCACGCGTTGTGAGCGGGAGTTCTCGAGATGATGCACGGTGATCATGGGGCAGGTCCTGAGTTGGCGTTGAGATCGAATCCTAGCGCTCAGAACTGGCCAGGGTCTGAGCGAGCATCACCAGCGCCTGGGTGTCGAGCGCGCAATAGGCCAGCAGGTCCGCGCGCAGCGACCGGCGGCGGTCATCGTTTGTGACCGGGTCGAGCATCTCGAGGAACGCCTCCGAGGCGGCCGTGCCTTCCTGGATCTCGCCCAACTCGTCATAGTTCAGCGCGCTCTCTCCCGGTTCGCCAGTCAGGGTCGGCAACACCGCCTTGATCGACCAGGAGCCCTTCATGTCCGGGTGGTAGTAGTTGGCCCGGGTCAGCGGATGTAGGTCGTAGAGGCGGTCGACGACGGCATTCAGATCGTCGCTCAGGTCCGGGAACAAGTTGGCGAGATCCTTGAGCACCCGTTGTTCAAAACCGGTGTAGACAAAGATCGGGCCCTCGCTTTCCAGCGCCAGGATCAGACTCTCGGCGCAGGCGCGCATCGGTGGTCCGCTGGCGTCGGCGAGGAATTCACGGTGTTCGATGCGGCCGTCCTCATGCTGGACATGGCAGGACCACTGGAACGGCAGCGCCTGATAGGGACGGGTACCGGGCCAGATCGGCACCGCGAAGTCGACGGTCTCGAAATCAACGAAATAGCGCGGCCATCCCAGCGTGCCGAGCTCGGTCGCCGCCGCGGGCTTGAGCTCAGGTTTTCCGCCGATGGTGACCCGGCGCACCCATTCCTGTATCTCGCTGCCGAGAGTGCCCGCGGGTATATCGCGGATGTCCTCGATCCCGGCAGCGCGCAACTGCCACACGCTCTTGCCACCCCCGGGCAGAGAGCTGACTGGATAGTCGGGTTGTGGCGGGGTGCAGTAGTCCAGGAACGGGCACAGATAGGGGTTCTTGCACTGGGGTCCGATATCGATCGGCGGACGTTCGCCGTCCAGCACATCGAGAAATTCGTCCACCCAGCTCGGCACCTGCTCCAGCATCGGCGCGACCTTGTCGGTCACATCCTGGAACACCAGCAGGCCGCTGTAATCATTCTGGCCGTGATAGACAAAAGCGTTATTGACGTGAGCCAGTTCGATCCGTGTCGGATGCAGCCCGAGCCCGGCCAGCACCCAGGCCTGGATGGCGCAATCGATGTAGTGATAGGGCTTCACACCGGTAGCGGCCTTGACCTCGATCAGACGCAGATCGCCGAGAGCGTTGCGCACCAGCACGTCAGTTCGGACCAATACGCCCTGATGTAAGAACGCGGCTTCGAATAAGGTCACCGCGTCGTGGCCTGCCAGCGCCTTGCGGGTTTCTTCAACGGCCTGAGCCGGGGTAGTGCGATCACCGCCGATCAGCAGGCCGCCCGGGAACAGCGTGTGGGCGGTTGTGCCGACCCTATGACCCTTGGCAAATGCGCGCAGCGTTTCGCGCGAGACCACGGCCTCGCCCGGCTCATGGGCGTCCAGCCACAGACGCTTGGCGCACTGCCAGCCCGATAGCATCCGGGTCTTGGAGAGTCGATGATCGCTCATACACGAATCCTAGCGCATCCGACACGCGTGGATACAAGCGTGTTCTCATATCGACCGTCCGGGAGTTGTATCGACAGCGCGTTTGTGGGGCAGGGACCGCGGGTCAGGGCCGGCATGGGCGTGTGCCGCGGACCAGGACGCCAGGCTTTTTCCCGGGCCCTGGGATGGATCAAGTGCTTCTGTGGTCAAGGAAACGGGTGATTTCAGCGCCGGATTTACGGTTGCCCGGCGGCGCTGCGCGCCGCTAGCGGGAACGCCCCACGCGCGGCCGGATGTGCCGCCAATGGCGAGGATCGGTGATGGAGCTCAGCGGCTGCTCGCGACTGACAGCCGGTGGACCAAAAGCCCGGCATACCACCAGCAGTGCCGGCAGCAGGGTCAGGTTCGCCAACAGAGCTACGATCATGGCGCAGCCGGTCAGCACGCCAAAGTAGATAGTGGGCACGAAGTTGGACAGGGCAAGGATAGAGAAGCCCATCATGATGGTGACGCTGGTGTAGTACATGGCCCGGCCGATGGTGCCGTGGCAGCGGTGGACCGCCGGCCAGTAGTCGCGATCGGTCGCAAACTCCTTCCTGAACCGGCAGACATAGTGGATGGTGTCGTCCACCGCAATGCCGATGGTGATGGCGGCAATGGTGATGGTCATCAGATCCAGCGGAATCGCCAGCCACCCCATCAGTCCGAGCACGAAGACGCCGGATGCGACATTTGGGATCACCGCGATCACCGCCACCCACAGCGATCGGAACAGGATCACGAACATGAGCATGATGGCCAGGAACACCGCGCCGAGGGTCAGGATCTGCGAGCGGAACAGGCTCTGCAGCATATTGTTGTACAGTACCAGCATGCCGGTCAGTTGGACTTGCTCCGGCATCAGGCCCATGTCTTCAGTCAGCTTCGCGCGGATCGCATCTAACAGCTGCTGACGGCGCAAGCTCGGGTCCGACTCGAACACGCGGATGGCGATACGCAGCTGGTTGCCGTCGGCAGAGAGATAGGGCGCGATGAGGTCTGCCTTCACGTCTTCCGGCAGACGCTGATAGACGATGGAAAGCAGGTAGTCGTCTTCCAGCAACGACGGATCGAGTTGTTGCAGTAGTCGCGCAGCGGTGATCAGCGAGATCACTTTGCCCGTCTCGGGTAGTCCGTCGAGGTAATCGTGGATGCGAGCCACCTCGCCGATATGGCGGTGGTTGAACCAGTGGCTGGTCGCGGTGATGCCACCGGCCGCGTCTCCGTACTCCACCTCGAAGCCGATCTCGAATTCCGCGGCCAGCTCATCCTCGGTCGTGCTGCGCTGTTCGGCCGCGGTCCCGAGCGGGTTTTCGCTTACGTCAATATCCGGGCCCGCAGACTCCGGCTCGGGCAGTTTGGCCGGCGCGTCGATGATCACATCCAGCGGCGTGGTGCCGCCGAGTTCGCGATCGATCAGCGCCATGCCCTGGAAAATCTCGGTGGATTCCTTGTAGTAATCGATAAAACGATTCTCCACTGTCAGCCGGGTCGCGCCGGCGACGAGCACCACAGTCAACAATCCATACGTGACCAGCGTCGAAGGACTGTGCTGATGGATGAGGCGGGCGAAGAAGCCCGTGATCCTTTCGGTCAGGTCATGCAGCGAGGCGGGCTCACCTGGCTTGAGCAACATCAGACCGGCCGGCAGCAAGGTGAAGCAGACGACGAAACCCACGGCCAGGCCGATCACCATCATCCAGCCGAAGTCGATCACCGGCCGGATATCGCTGACGACCAGCGAGCCGAACGCCACCATCGTGGTCAGCGCCGTGTACAGGCAGGGTATGGTCTTGCTGCGCATCGTTCGGCGGACCAGCGTGGCCTGGTCGGCGGCCGGGTCATCATGGTGGTGCTCCCGATAGCGGACAATGAGGTGTAGAGCGAGGGCCAGGGTCAGGATCAGGAGCAGAGAGAGGAAGTTCGACGACACCACAGTCACGCGCCAGTCGACCATGCCGAGATAGCCGACCATGATGATGCCGGTGGCCAGACAGGTCGCCATGGGCAACGCGACCCAGCGCAATCTGCGGAAAGCCAGAGAGAGGATCAGCACCAGGAAGAGCAGCACCGCGATGCCGAACACCAGCAGATCATGGCGGATGAACGCGATCGAGTCGGCGACGATCATGGGGACGCCGCCCAGGTGCAGGCTGGCCATATCCGCGTGTTGCGCCATCACCGCGCGCACGGCGGCGATGTTGCGCCGCTCCTGCTCCATCAGGGTTTCCGCGTAGGCGCGAAATTCCTCGCTGACAGCCGCCAGCTCCTCAATCTCGTGGCTGTCCAGAGTGCCGCTCAGCTCTTGTGCGCGCAGCCGATCGCGGTGGTCACGCAAGCGCCGGTATGTCTCGTCGATGGCGAAATCGACCCGCAGGGCGGTGGTGCGTCCGTCCGGGCTGATGATCAAATTCCGGTACAGGACGCTGTCGAGCAATTCGCGCCGCGCGCTATCCCGATCCACCTCGGGCTGGTGGAGATAGCGGATGCCATCGGGCAACTGCTTGAGGTCCAGCGGCGGGCTCTCCAGCAGCGGCACGTCCAGCAGGCTGATCACGGACTCGACTCGCTCCAGTCCGGCCAGCTGATCGCGCAAACGGCTGAGGTCGGCCAAGACCTGAGGACTGAACAGATCCGCCTGCGGCGTGTAGGTGACGATCAGGTAGTCGTCGGACCCGTAGCGGGCCCGTATCGAGCGGTAATAGCGCAGGCTGCGATCGTTTTCCAGGGTCAGGGAGTCGGCCGAGGCATCGAGTCGGAATTGCGGTGCGAACCAGCCGAACAGGGCCACTGTCAGCAGCGTGACCAGAAGGACTGCCACGGGTCGGCCGAGGACGATCCGTTCATAAAGCGCGACCACTCTGGCTCGCATGGCACATCCTTCGCCGGAGCATCATCATGCAGCGGGACCCGTCCGGCCACCGCCGATGGGCGCGATTGTCCGGCGTCCTAACTTGCTGCGGCCACCTCCGCCGTGGTCGAGACCAGTTGACCGATGCCAAAGCCCGGTTCTGCCAACGCCGGGCCGAAACGCCGTACGTCGACGCCGCGCAGCATCAACGAACGGTACAGACCGGCCCCGCCGATGTTGCCGGCCAGCCGGTAGCCGACGATCCTGCCGTCATCCAAAAAGATCTTGCGCAGCCATCCATCCCGGGCCAGACGCAGGGTCTCCCGCCCGCTGCTGGCGCCGGCTGCGATCAGCGGCACGCCCAGATGACGCAGACTGTTCATCGATTCCGCGCCAGCGTAGACCGTGTCAAAGCCAAGCACACGCTCGGCGACGACGCGGCCCTGGGCCACGGCGTTGGGCCAGATCGCGTGGACATAGCGTCTGCCGGTGAGACGGTCGCGGGTCTCGGCAACGTCGCCGGCGGCCCATACGCGGGGCACGTTTGTGGCCAGCGCATCATCGACGATCACACCCCAGTCGGTCTCGACGCCGGAGTCTTCGAGAAATTCGATGTTGGGCTTCACGCCGGTGGCAGCTATGTAGGCATCGGCCTTGACGTGATCACCATTCTCGAGGCGCACGCGTTTGACCTTGCGGCGTCCGCAGAATGCGGCCGCCTCGACGCCCGTCTCCACTTCGATACCGCGTCTTACCATGGCGTCGAGCACGATGGCGGCACTCTCCCGGTCCAGCATCCGTGGCATCACCCGGTCCTTTTTCTCCAGCAACAGCACGCCGACGCCCAGATCCGCGAGCAGTAAAGCTACCTCGACACCAATAAAGCCGGCACCGACGACCAGTGCCCGTTGCACATCGCCGCTGCGCACATGGGCGACAAGATCGCGGGCGGTGCTCAGGGACTTGAAGTTGTAGACGCCAGGCAGCTGATAACCATGTAATGGAGCGTAGAGGCGACTCCCGGTGGCGATGATCAGCTTTTCATAATCGAGGACGTTGTCATCAGTCAGCAGCGCGCACCGGCGCCGCGTATCGACACCTTTGACGCCCGTGCCTGCGCGATAGCTCAAGCGCAGGCGGTCCACGATATCGCGGCCTTTCCAGAACAATCGCTCCTCGCCGCCGTGAATAAAGTGGTCGGCCATCGCCGGTGGCGCATAAGGGGGGAACGGCTCGGCCGAAACCATGGTGATGTCCAGCTTCTCACCGCAAGCGGGTTCCAGCTCACGCAATCGTTCTGCCGCGGCGATCCCCGCCGGACCGGCGCCCAATATCAGGATGCGGCTTGCCATAGTGCCTCCTGGTCTTCCAGCAATACGTCGAGCAGCCCGTCCAACGCGCCATCGAGCAGTGCCCGATCCGCATTCAACAGGGGCTCGATGGATGGCTCGCAGCGGAGCATGAAGTCGTCAAGGGGCGCGCGGTGGCGACTGCTGAACGGGAACCCCCCCAGCGTCTCGATCCGTTCGAGTGCTTGCTCGTAGTCGCCATCGTCGCGTACCCGGTTGATCAGCAGATGGATGCTGCCGATATCCAGGTCCATGGCCAGGCGCGCCGCATGCAGCGCTGCTTGCAGGCCGTTGAACGTCGGGTCGGCGACGACCACCGCATGGCGGAAACCCCGCGCCAGCGCGCGGCCAAAGTGTTCAAACCCGGCCTGGGTGTCCATCAGGATCGCTTCGCCATGGCGCAGACCGATGGCGTTGACCACCGCCGCCAGCAGCGCATTCTCCGGACACAGACAACCCGCCGCCGGCTGCACCGTGTTGCCCATGACCAGCAGCCGGACATTGTCCGGCGCCATCACGCCGAAGCGCGCTACCACATCGTCGACCTGCGGATTGAGACGGAAGAACAGACCCCAGCCCTCGCCGGGCCGGGCGCCGGTCTTTTCTTCCACGTAATCGGCGTTGTCGCTGAGCGGCACCAGCCGGGCGGCCTGCTCGAATGGCAGGCCGAGCGCGTAGGGCAAGTTCATCTGCGGATCGGCGTCCAGCGCGAGGACCTGCCAGGCGCGCCGCGCCAGCATCCTGGCCAGCAGCGCGGTCAGGCTGGTTTTGCCGACACCGCCCTTGCCGGTGATCACGACCCGGAAATCCTCCGGGCAGGCATTCTCGGGCAGGCCGGGTCCGTGACCATGCTGGTGATCGTGTTGTCCGTGCAATCCTTCGTGTTCGCACATGGTGAGCCCTCCACGACCGTGTTTGTCAGGCGGCTTGCGCCGTCATGTCTTCGGGCTCGAGACAACTCAGCCCCAGACCCTTGCGTTTGGCTTCGATATGTCGCCGGATCAGCAGCGCGGCCTTGTCCGGGTCGGGCTCGACCGCGAACTTGGCGCCGACTACATCGTCCAGCCCCTCGGCCAACAGCTTGACCACATTGGGGCTGCCGAAGATCGCCGGCTGCACCCCGAGCACGGTGTCGATACCGCTGGCCACCACATAGGCACCGATCGACACGGCTTTCTCCGAATACCATTCAGGTGCGGCGCCGGCCAGTGGCAGCTGCGACACGTCGACGCCCAGGAAGCGGGCGAGTGCCGCGGCCAGCACCAGGATGCGCGTGTTGTCCACGCAGGAGCCCATATGCAGCACCGGCGGGATGCCGAGCGCCTGACAGACTTCCTTCAGACCCGGGCCGGCCATCTCGGCCGCCTCCGGCAGCATCAAACCGGCCTTGCCGTTGGCCACGGCGGAGCAGCCGGTGACCAGCACCAGGATGTCGTTCTCGATCATCCGTTTGGCCAGCGTCACATGACCAAAGTCCTGCGGCACTTTCGGATTATTGCAACCGACGATGGCGACGGCGCCACGGATCTTGCCAGCCTTGATCGCCTCGACCAGCGGCTCGGGCGTGCCGCCCAGCGCACCGAGGATCGCTTCGACCGAGAAGCCAGCCATCATCTCTACCGTGCCTTCGGGGATACGTACCCGCTCCGGGTTGCGATTGTCGAAGGCCTCGACGCCCATGCGCACGATCTGCTTGCCGATCTCGAGACCCCGATGGGGATCGAACGAGACATGCGTCGCGCCGGTGAACTTGGCCTTGTCGGCAGTGGAGATCACCACGGTGTGGAAGCACTTCGCCACATCGGTGACCGACGGCATGATGCACTGATAGTCGACCACCATCGCGTCCAGCGCGCCGGTGAGCAGCACCAGCTCCTGCATCAGATGATTGCCGACCATCGGCAGACCCTTGCGCATCTGGAGCTCGTTACCGGTGCAACACAGACCGACCAGGTTGATGCCTTCGGCGCCAAATTCGTGGGCCAGCGCGACCAGTTCGGGGTCCTCCGCCGCCTGCATGATGACGTCTGACAGCAGCGGATTGTGGCCGTGCAGCGCGATATTGACGCATTCGGGCCGCAACGCGCCCAGGTTGACCTTCGAGCGCACCGGCGCGGGTGTGCCGAACATCACATCGGACAATTCTGTCGCCACCATGGAGCCACCCCAGCCGTCGGAGAGGCTGGTACGCAAGCCGTGCAACAGTGTATTCACATAGTCGTTATCCACCCCCATGTGGGTGCGATGGAGCATCTCCACGTTCTCGCGATCGATGCCGCGCGGGCTGATGCCGAGATCGTTCCACAGCTTGGTGCGCTGCTCGGGCAGGCGGTCTGTAAAGCTGAGGCGGCCCTTGACGATGCCGAATTCCTCCATCATCGCCGTGGCCAGTTCGCGGGCGATCTCCTGCGGTTCCTTGCCCTCGGGATCGATGCCCCATTCCTCGGCCAGGTTTCTGAGCTTGGTTTCGTCCCGCAGCTCGTAGCCGGTGGTCTCGCCCGCGGCCAGCTCGGCAAACACCTCGAGGATGTCGCGGCCATGGTCGGAATGGGCGGAAGCGCCGGCGGCGATGGTGCGGCCCAGGTTGCGGGCGACGATCACATCGGCATCCGCGCCGCAGACACCTTTCTGTGGCCCTTCACCGAACGGATCGACCCGGCAGGGCCCCATCGCGCAGTTGCGGCAGCTGACGCCAAGCGCGCAGTAGCCGCATTGTGGTTGTTGGGCAGCGAGTCGATCCCATACCGTCTCGATGCCTTCTTCGCGGGCGCGCATGATCATCGCCCGCGCGTCGTTGTTGATACTCAGCTGACGCGTGTTGTCAGTGGTGGCCATGATGCACCCCCTCGTTCAGATGGACCGCCGCCTCGCCCCAGGCGCGCCATCCGGCGATATTCGCCGGCATGGCAGGCGCTGCTGACGGCGCGGCCGCGGCGGCGGACAACAGCGCGGTGGTGTCCCGTGCCCGGCCCGCCTCGATTAATTCATTGAGTTCGCCAAAGACCAGCGCGTCGGTCTTGCAGGCTTCGACACAGGCGGGTGGTCTGCCGGCATCGACACGCTCGGCGCAGCCGTCACACTTGATCGCAGCGACGCGCATCGGCTGGCCGTCACCGACCTCGTGGAAGGTGATCACGTCGAACGGACAGACCATGGCGCACATGGCACAGGTGATACACCGGCGAGCATCGGCCAGCACCAGGCCACGTTCAGCATCCCGGCGGATCGCCCCGGTCGGGCAGACCTGTTCGCAGGGTGCCGGATCGCAGTGCCGGCACTTGTTGGGGAAGGCCGTGGCGTAGGCACGCCCCGGCGATACGTGAATCCTCGGACGGGGTGTCGGGATCTCGAACACGGCTTGGGTCGGATCGCGGCTCAAGGAGTGCTCGACCGCGCAGGCAAATTCGCACTGACGGCAGCCGACGCACCGCTCGGGGTTAACGAAGACAGTCTTCATCGAACACCCCCGAGTCGGCCGGAGATTTTCAGGTTCTCCGGCGTTGTGGTCCCGGCCAGATATAGTCGGAACGCCTACTTCAAGCGTGGCAGCCAGGGGCCCGGTTTTCCAGTCGGGTTTTGACTGGCCTGTGTCGTTGCTGGTGACCGCCGGGCGCGAGGACGGAGCGCAGCGGGTCTGATAATGTAGCCGCCTGCCGGACGCCTGCCGGACGCCTGCCAGCGCCCACCGTGGGGTTTTGGCCGGCGGCAACAAAATCTGGAGATGAGCAATGAACCTGATCCGAACGTCCGTGCTGATGGCCGTCTTGGTCCTGAGCCCGCAGGCGCAGTCACTGGCCGCGCCGGGGCCCCCTGACTGGATACCCGGCGCGGTGGCTGCGCTGGAGCAGTCGATGATCGCGGAGTACGGCGCCAGGCAGGCCCCCCGGGTCAAAGGCGGTCTGGCTCAGGTGGCCGGGTTCTGGCGCCAGGAGGATGGCGACCGGGCGGCGTTCGAACATTTTGTCCGCGTCAACTTCGCCGGCGACCAACATACCCTGGACGCGATGTTTGCGCGTTTCGAGTACCTGTTGGAACAGTTCGACGGCAACGTCAACGAGATCGTGTTGGCCATGCGTCGACAGACCGATCTGGAGCTGGGCCCGATCCTGCCCTTCGATCGCATCTCGGCGGGCTACAGCCCGGGCTCGCATTTCAACCAGGACTGGTTTGCCAACAAGCTGGCATTGACCGTGTTGCTGAACTTCCCGCTGACCACGCTCGAGCAGCGTCTGTCTGAGGGCGACGACTGGACGCGGCGGCAATGGGCTGAAACGCGGCTGGCGCAGCGGTTCTCGAGCCGCGTGCCGGCCGAGGTCAACCAGGCGATCGCGGCCGCCGACACCCGGGCCGACCAGTACATCGCCGACTACAACATCTGGATGCATCATCTGCTGGATGATCAGGGCCGTCGCTTGTTCCCGGCAAAGATGAAATTGCTCTCGCACTGGAATCTGCGGGATCAGATCAAGGCCGACTACAGCGAGGCCGATGGGCTCACCCGTCAGCGGATGATCCAGCGCGTGATGGAGCGGATCGTGGATCAGACCATCCCCGAGGTGGTGATCGATAACCCGACCGTCGATTGGGATCCCTATACCAACCAGGTCACCGCGGCGACGGTGGCCGATTCCGACAGGCCGGTGGCTGCCGGCGCCGCGCCGAGCAATGCGCCGGAGCCAGACACCCGGTATGCGGTCCTGCTGGGCCAGTTCCACGCGATGCAGCAGCTGGATCAATATTCGCCCACGGCACCGACCCATATCGATCGCAGATTCAACGAGGACCGGGAGATCCCCGAGGCCCGGGTCGAGGCGATGCTGGAGCAGATCCTGTCCTCGCCCTCGTTCGCCCAGGTGGGCGCGTTGGTCTCCGCCCGTCTGGGCCGGCCGCTGGAGCCATTCGACATCTGGTACAACGGTTTCAAGCCCCGCGGCACGTATACCGAGGCCCAGCTCGACGCCGCCACACGCAAACGTTATCCGGACGCTGCGGCTTATGAGGCCGATATGCCGCGGTTGCTGACGGGTCTGGGCTTCAGCCCCGCAAAGGCGCGGGATTTCGCCGCGAAGATCGTGGTCGAGCCGGCACGCGGATCCGGCCATGCCTGGGGTGCTCAAATGCGCGGCGCCAAATCCCATCTGCGCACGCGTGTCGGACCCGAGGGCATGGACTACAAGGGCTACAACATCGCGGTCCATGAGATGGGTCATAACGTCGAACAGACCGTCTCGCTCTACGAGATCGATCATTACTCGTTACAGGGTGTCCCCAACACGGCATTCACCGAGGCGCTGGCCTTCGTATTCCAGGCCCGGGACCTGGAGCTGCTGGGACTCTCGGAGCCGGATGCGACCAGCCAGGCGCTACAGGTCCTCGATGATTTTTGGGGCGCGGCCGAGATCGGCGCGGTGGCTCTGGTGGACATGCGCGTCTGGCACTGGATGTATGCGAATCCGGATGCCACCCCGGCGGCACTCAAACGGGCGACGCTGGCCATAGCAAAGGACGTCTGGAACGAGTATTTTGCGCCGGTATTCGGCCAGCAGGACGTAACCCTCCTGGGCATCTACTCGCACATGATCCACAGTCGGCTGTATCTGCCGGATTATCCGATCGGCGCGATGATCGCGCTACAGATCGAACAACAGGTCGAGCGAGCCGGTGATCTGGGCGGCGAATTCGAGCGTATGTCCCGCATCGGCCGGCTGACCCCGGACCTGTGGATGGAGCGGGCCAGCGGGGCGCCGGTCGGGCCCGAGGCCATGTTGGCTGCGGCCGAGCGGGCGCTGGAGCAGGTACAGGGCGCGGCGACAGCCAGCGCCGATTGATCAGGACACCGTTGATAATGGAGATGAGGTAATGGGTCTGTTGATTATCGGTGTGGCCATGTGGGCTGCGGTGCATTTTTTCCCGGTGCTGGCGCCGGCGCGCCGGGCGGCGCTCAGCGAACGGCTCGGTCAGCGTTACCGCGGCTTGTTCTCGTTGTTGATCCTGAGCTCGCTGGCATTGATCGTGATCGGCTGGCGCGGCACCATCCCGACCGATGTCTATGCGCCGCAGATATGGGGACGTCATCTGACCTATCTGCTGGTACTGATTGCGTTTGTGCTGTTTGCCGCGGCCAAGACCAACAACAACATCAAGCGCGTGGTACGTCATCCGCAACTGACCGCGGTCCTGATCTGGGGCATCGGCCATCTGTTCGCCAACGGCGACATTCGCTCGCTGATCCTGTTTGGCGGGATGGGTCTCTGGGCCGTGGCCGAGATGGTGTTGATCAGCCGCCGCGAGGGGCCCTGGCAGAAGGCAGCCGCTGTGTCATGGTCGAAAGACCTCGTGACCGTGGTGATCGGCATCGTGGTGATGGTCGTTTTCATGTTCCTGCACCCGTTCTTTACCGGGATGATGGTCATACCGACCTGATCGACTGTCGCCGTCCCGGCATCTGCTGCGTTGAGCCCTGGCGCCGCCGGGCGTAGCATGGCGCGCCATGAAACACAGCAAACACACATCGAATGCCGTGCGGCTGGCGGTCCGGGGCTCTCTACTGTTGACCGCGGGGCTGCTGCTGGGCGCCTGCGGCCAGGACAACGCTCCCGGCAGCGGGTCGGATGTCGACGGCGACGATACCGCACGGGCCTTGAGTCAGATCGACGTCGACGGCATGACCCGGCGCACCGTGGTCCTCGCTGATGACAAGATGGAGGGTCGTGCACCGATGACCCCCGGCGAGACCCGCACCCTGGAATATCTGCAACAAGAATTCGCCGCCGCAGGCCTGAAAGCTGCTGGCGAAAAGGGGTTCTTGCAGCCGGTGCCGCTGGTGGAGATCACCGCCAGCGCCGCGACCACGATGGCGCTGGGTGATGAATCGCTACGTTACGGCGATGACTTTGTCGTCTGGACCAAGCGGGTCGTGGATGAGATCAGCATCAAGGCATCAGATCTGGTATTCGCCGGCTACGGCATCGTCGCTCCGGAATATGGCCGCGACGACTACGCAGGCGTGGACTGGACCGGCAGGACCGCGGTGGTGCTGGTCAACGACCCGGGATTCGTGACCGGTGACCCGGAGGTGTTTAACGGTCCGGCGATGACCTATTACGGCCGTTGGACCTACAAGTTCGAGGAAGCCGCCCGTCATGGCGCGGACGGCGTGTTGATTATCCATGAGACGGCGCCGGCGGCCTATGGATGGCACGTTGTCCGCAACGGCGGCGTCGGACCCAAGATCGATCTGGTGACTGACAACGACGGCGCCGATCGGACCGCGGTCGAGGGCTGGATCCAGCGCGAGGTGGCCGAGCGTTTGTTCGACCGCGCCGGGCTCGATCTCGAGGCGATGAAACAGGCGGCGCTGGATGCGGATTTCCTGCCCGTTTCGCTGGAGCAGACCGCCAGTGTGGAGATCCGCAACAGCATCCGCGAACAGGCGTCCTACAACGTGGTCGGCAAGCTGACCGGCAGCGAACGGCCTGATGAATACATCATCTACACCGCGCACTGGGATCACCTTGGGATGGACCCGACGCTGGAGGGTGATCAGATCTTTAACGGCGCAGCAGACAACGCGATCGGCGTCGCCGCACTGCTGGAAATCGCAGAGGCCTATGCGGCGCTGGAACATCCGCCGAAGCGCTCGGTAATGTTCGCCGCGGTCACCGCCGAGGAATCGGGGCTGCTCGGCTCGTTGTACTTTGCGCGCAATCCTCCGGTCCCGACCCGCGATCTGGTGGCGGTGCTCAACATGGACATCATGTTGCACAAAGGACCGGAGACCGACACCACGCTGCTGGGTCTGGAGCAGTCGGCGCTGGGCGAGCTGGCGCGGGAGGCGGCGGGCCGGCAAGGGCGTCAGGTCCGCCCGCATCCTTCGCCACAGAGCGGGTACTTCTATCGCTCGGATAATTTCAGTCTGGCCAAGTCCGGTGTGCCCGGTCTGAGCATTCTCAATGCCGGTCCGGCCGATTCGGTCTATGTCCGCGAGCACTATCACAAGCCCGCCGATGAATATCGCGATGACTGGGATTTGAGCGGTGCGGTTCAGGACGCGCAGCTGTACTTTGATCTGGGATACCGGCTGGCCAACAGCGACGCATTCCCGGCGTGGCGCGAGACCAGCGAGTTCCGCGCCGCCCGCGTGGCTGACGGGCGCTGAAAGCCAGCGGCTCCGGGCTGATCTTTCTGCTTACACACGCCGGGCGAGCTACCCGGCCAGGGCGGCGCGCCATTTGACCGCAGGATCTAGCGCTGTTCGCGCTTTCGCTGCTCTCGTCTGCGCTCCCGGCGCAACCACTGCACGCCGAGGATCACGCCAAACAGCGGTAGCAGCAGGGCGACCAGGATCAGGGCTTGTTCCGCGTTGAATTGCATGACTCTGTCATGAGTATGGCCACTGTGGCCCCAGCCTGCCCACGGTGGCTTCCGACCATGCGCTCACGGTCAAGGCACTATTCGCGCAAGAGCTGTCTATATGGCATAAGGACGCGGGTCGGAGGTAAAAGACACGGACCGGTCCCGAGGAGCCTGTATGAGACCAGCTGCCGCCATCATCGCCTGTCTGCTATTGCTTGCGCGTAGCGGGTACGCAGCGGATCTGGCAACGGGGTTGCTGCTGCTCGAGCAGGGACGCTACACCGAGGCTCAGCAGATCTTCGAGACCCGTCTGCGAGAAGATCCACAAGATGCCGCAGCCGCCTTTCAATTGGGTAACAGCTATCTGCAGCAGGGTCGGACGGATGACGCGGTGGAATGGCTGGAGCGGGCGGTGGAGATCGATGACGGGCAGTCGGTCTATTTCCAGCGCCTCGGTGAGGCCTACGGAACCAGCGCCCAGGGCGCCGGCATGTTCAAGGCCATGCGTCTGTCCGGCAAGATCCGGGACAGCTTCGAGCGCGCGGTAGCGCTGGATGGCGCTAACGTGGAGGCGCGCTACGGTCTGGTGACCTACTATATCCGCGCGCCCGCGATCGCCGGCGGCAGCCTCGACAAGGCCGAGCAACAGGCGCTGGAGATTGCCAGACTCGATCCACTCCAGGGACATCTGGCTCGCGCAAGCGTCTACCAGGCTAAAGACGAGCCGACGTCGGCGGAGATCGAGTACCGGGCGGCACTTGCGCTACAGCCGGGCGAGCCCGATGCCTGTATTGCTTTTGGCCTGTTCCTCACCGAAGCTCGTCGTTACGACGACGCGATACAGACCTATGAAGAAGGATTGTCGCGATTGCCGGACGACATGAGCATCACCTATCAGATCGGGCGGACAGCCTCTATCTCCGGTCAACACCTCGAGCGCGGCGAGCGCGCGCTGAGTCAGTATGTCGAGCACAAGCCGGGACCGGATGAGGTCCCGTTACCGTGGGCCTGGTATCGCCTCGGGCTGATCTACGCGCAACAGGAGCGAACAGATGAGGCGCGCGGGGCCTATCAACAAGCGCTCACGCTTGATCCGGGTCACAAAGAGGCCAGGACTGCGTTAAAGAAATTGAGATGATTCCCCGACGCCGTTTCGGCCAGACCCATCAACCAGCGGCGGCCCTCTGATAGCAGACGCGGCACTCGCTCTCGCGTCCGCGTACGACCCTCTGTCCGGTCAGTGGCCCGCGGGTCTCGGTGACCACCGTGTGCTGGCCTTCCTCGTGGCTGTCGTCGTAGAAATAGATCACCACCCAGTCCCGCACCCGGTCCAGCTCGTGGGCGCGGGCGGTATTGGAGAACAAGGCGGTGAAATGCCAGCCACGGTGCTCGGTATGCAGGATCGGCAGCCAGGCCTCGCCGGATGGATTGAAGCGTTTCGGTGCGATAGTGGGCAGCGTGCCGGCCTCCGCGGCGCGGCGATATTCCTGATCCACGTGCAGCAGCAGTTCCACATCCGGTCCATCGGTGACGCGCCCCGTATCCCGCCGCCGGGCGCGTCCCAGCATGCTGGCCAGAGCGGCGCGGATCCCCTGCAGCTTGCGCTCGCCGACACCGGGCAGACCCTCGAGTCGCCCATCCCAGGCCGCTGCTTCGAGCTGTTCGAGGGTGTCGATGTGAAGCTCGCCGTGGATGTGGGCCGCCAACACCGGCCCGATGTTGGGGACCGTCCGCAGCAGGACTTCTGGGTCGAGCGTGCCGCGCATACGTTCCAGCTGACTCCAGCGGCCGCTGCTAACCAGCTCGCGGATCGCAGACGCGATGCCCTTGCCGATCGTGGGCAGCTCGATCAGGCCCTCCAGCCCTTGCTCATCGAGGATGTCGGCCACGCTCCGATCCAGCTTCTCGACGGTGTTCGCGGCATTGCGATAGGCGGATACCCGGAACGGATTGGCGCCCTGTTGAGCGAGGAGTTCAGCGGCCTCGTCCAGCTTGCGCGCTATCTGCTGGTTTGCGCTCGCGTCCATATGTTGTCGATTAAATCTCCTCTAATCCAAGCATAGTCGCCGCCCCCGACGAAGTAGTGCGGGAGCCGCTCACGAATCCGCACTCGACTGGGTTATGATCGGGTCGTCGCCGACGAGCGGCCCGGCAGCCCCTGGAGCGCCGCGCGCTCGCGATCAGAGATGGCCTGGAGATGGAGTCGATGATGCACACAGCCCCCGTCCGTTCGGTCCGTCGCCCGCTGCTGCTGGCGGGGCTTCTGTTTGCGGCCGCCGCCATCGCCGACGTGCCGGGATCGATGCCAAATACCGGGATCGATGGGGAGATGACGACAGCGTCAGCGACGGACGTGCCATCAAGTGTTCATCTGCTCGCCGCCAGCGAGGAAGCGGCCACGGTGACGTCACGCAAGCGTCGGCCCATGCCGAAGGAAGTGGATGGCAAATACTGGGGCGGTGGTGTGTGGAAGAATGGCTGCGTCGACTGCCACAACGACGACACCGATGGCGGCTATGTTTCGCTGGGCGTGCTGCTGCAGCGCGTCGGCCACGGGATCCCGCCAAACCACGTCAAGACCGTGCCCAACGGCTGTCGCAAGTGTCACAAGGACAACGGTGCGGCCTATCCCCTGGCCACACTGATCCATGAGATCCACTTCGAAGACCCGGAACACAATGCTTTTGTTCAGGATTTCGACGGCAGCTGTATCGGCTGCCACCGCATGAACACCGACCGCGGCGCGGTCAGCATCAAGCGCGGCCCGCGGAACTGGTGACCGCCCGCGAGGATTTGCGGTAGACCGGGGCCAGCGCGGCCTCCGTTCACTCGAGCCGGCGTACCAGGCTGGCGTTCTCCGTAACGATGTGATGCCGCCGGCAAGGCGGTACTGGTCGGTGGCCGGCTGCCCCGGGGCCGCCGGCGTCGGTATGCTTGACCGCGATATCACACAGGGGATACGGAGTGGAACGCGAATTGCACCGCCTGGAAGCGATGGCCCGGCAACTGGATCCGGATGCGGCTGACCGTCATGAGATGAACCGGCAGGCGTTCGAATTCGCCGACCACTTTCTGGCGACGCTGGCCGAGCGCCCCACCTACCGCGCAAACGCCGCTTGTCCGGATCTCGCCGCGTTCCGGCCGGAAGACACCGCGGGCTCGATCCGGGAGATCCTCGATGTGCTCGAGCGCGAGGTGCTCGGTACCGGCATCAACCCGGCCTCGGGCGGGCATTTTGGTTATATCCCCGGCGGCGGCATCTACCCGTCCGCGCTGGGCGACTTCCTGGCCGACGTCACCAACCGTTACTCCGGCGTCCGTTTCGCCAGCCCCGGGGCGGCGATGATGGAGCGGTCGCTGGTGCGCTGGATGGCGGATCTGGTCGGTCTGCCGGCTGGCGCCGGCGGTGATCTGACCTCCGGCGGCAGCATCGCCAATCTGGCGGCCGTGGTGACTGCGCGCGAAGCCTGCGGCATCCGCTCTCGTGATGTGGAGCGCAGCGTGGTCTATCTGAGCGGCCAGACCCATCATTGCGTGGACAAGGCCCTGCGGCTAGCCGGGCTGGGCGATTGCGTGATCCGCCGTGTCGCCATGGACACAGGCTGGCGCATGGATCCTGCGGACTTGGCGCAGACCGCTGCCGCCGACCGGGCCGCTGGTTTGCGACCCTGGATGGTGGTGGCCTCGGCCGGCAGCACCGATGTCGGCGCCGTCGATCCGCTCGGGGCCATCGCCGACGTGGCGGCGGAACACCGGCTGTGGAACCACGTGGACGCCGCCTATGGGGGGTTCTTTCTGTTGACGAGTGCCGGTCGTCAGCGTCTGGCCGGTATCGAGCGGGCGGACACGGTGGTGCTGGATCCCCACAAGAGCCTGTTCCTGCCGTTTGGCAGCGGCGCCATCCTGGCCCGTGACGAGCAGCAACTGGCTGCGGCGCATTACTACACCGCGAATTACATGCAGGATGCGCGCGACGCCGGCGGCGTGTTTTCGCCGGCTGACCTCGGGCCGGAGCTCACGCGTCCGTTCCGGGGCTTGCGTCTGTGGCTACCGCTGAAGTTGTATGGCCTGGCACCATTTCGCGCCGCGCTAGAAGAAAAGCTGCTGCTGGCGCGTTATTTCCGCGAGCGGCTCGGCCAGATTCCCGGTTTCGAGCCGGGTCCGGCGCCGGATCTGTCTGTGGTCACTTTCCGTTATCAACCGGCCCATGGAGATGTCGAGAGCCACAACAAGTCACTATTGCAGTCGATCCACGATGACGGCCGATTTTTTATCTCCTCGACGCAGCTGGACGGACACTACACGCTGCGTTTCGCCTGTCTGCATGTGCGCAGCCATCGGCGTGAAGTGGACGGCTTGCTGGCTCTGTTGGAGCAGACGGCGGCGCGGATCGAATCAGGCTGATTCCCGACGCGCTCCGCCGATCGTCTTTGATGACCGGCCGTATCGCAGGTACCAGGACAATTTGTGCAGCTCCAACAGCATCAGGATGGACAGGCTCAGCATGAACAGCATCAGCCACAATGAGGCGTCCACAGGCTTTGTGCCGAGCAAGGCGTTGCCGAACGGCAGATAGAGCATGGATACATGGATCGAGAATGCGGTCAGCATGCCGATCATCAGTACCGGGCTGCGCAGGGGCGAGAGGGCGAAGGCAGAGCGGGTTTCCGAACGGCAGTTGAAGATGTGGACGTTCTCGAACAGCACCATCAACAACAAGACGGCGTTGCGGGCGTCCTCCACCGACCAGCCCTGATCCAGGGCCCATACGAACAGGCCGAAACTCACAAATCCCATCACCAGGGCGCCGACTATGGTGCGCTCGATCATCAGGCGGTTGAATATCGGTTCCCGCGGCGGTCGCGGTGGCCGCTTCAGCTCGTCCCCCAGGCCCGGTTCGAACGCGAGGGCGACATCCTGGATGCCGTTGGTGACCAGGTTCAGCCACAACAGCTGTACCGGCAGCAGTGGCAGGGGCAGACCGAAGCTGATCGCCAGGGCCACCAGCACGACTTCCGCCGCGCCGGTGGAGATCAGCAGATAGATGACGTTGCGGATATTGCCGTAGGCGATCCGGCCTTCCTCGATGCCGGCCGTAATCGTGGCGAAATGATCGTCGCTGATCACCAGTTCCGCCGCCTCCCGGGCGACATCGGTGCCGGATTTGCCCATGGCCACGCCGATATTGGCGGACCGCAAAGCCGGTGCGTCGTTGGCGCCGTCGCCGGTGACGGCCACGAATTGGCCGGCGCTCCTGGCAGCCTCGACGATCTCCAGTTTCTGGTGCGGTGCGACCCGGGCGAAGACCCGGGCCTTGTCCATGAATCCGGCCAACTCGGTGGGTGAACTGGCGGCCAGCGTCGTGCCGGTGACGACCTGGTCCGGGTCTGATGCCAGACCCAGATCGCGGGAGATGGCCAGGGCCGTGATCGGATGGTCGCCGGTGACCATGATGGTCTCGACACCGGCGTCGTGGGCTTTGCGCACGGCGTCGCGCACCCCCTCGCGCAGCGGGTCGATCATGCCCACCAGCCCGTGGCACCGCAGTCCGGAGGGCTCCGGTGGTACATCGGTTTCGCTGAGATCCGCCGGCGCCCGGCCCTCGGCCAGGGCGAGGACCCGATACCCCTGCTCCGCCATCTGATAGCTCATCTCGCGCAGCTCAGACATCCGCTCGGGCTCGTCGTCGCACATTTCGAAGATCCGCTCCGGGGCGCCCTTGACCATGGCGCTGACGCCCTCATCGGTACGGTGATAGCTGGCGGCGAACTGGCGCTCGGCCTCGAACGGGAGCTCGTTGATCTGTGGATGGCGCTCCAGAGAGACCTCTCGGCGCCATCCCAGTTTGTAGGCCATCGTCAACAGTGCGATATCGGTGGCGTCTCCACGCCAGGTCCATCCGGCGTCCCGATGGTGGAGATCGGCTTCGTTGCACAACACCGCCACCCGGGCGAGACCGGCCAGGGCCATTCCCTGGTCCGGCTCGATGGGTTCGCCATCCTGCAGGAAGCGGCCCTCGGGCACGAAGCCTTCCCCGGCCACATCGAATAGTGAACCGTCCGGCAGCCGCACCTGACGGACCGTGAGTTCGTTGCAGGTCAGAGTGCCGGTCTTGTCGCTGGCGATCAGCGTGCAGCTGCCGAGTCCCTCGACGGCGGTGAGCCGGCGGACGATGACGCCGCGCCGGGCCATGCGGGTGGTGCCGATGGCCAGGGCCACGGTGAGGGCGACCGGCAGCCCCTCGGGGATGGCGGACACCGCCAGGGCCACGCCGAACAGGAACATCTCGGCGATGCTGTAGCCGCCGAATGTCACCCCGGCGACGGCGACGAAGGCGGCGGCGATCAACACCGCCGCGGCGATCCGTCGCGTGAACTCCTCCATCCGCAGTACCAGCGGGGGACGTCCACCGGTGGACTGCATGACGTCCAGGGCCAGGCGGCCGACGGCGCTGTCCGGCCCCGTGGCTGCCGCCAGTCCCTGACAGCGGCCGCGGATCACCATGGATCCGGCGAAGACCATGTTGTGACGATCCGCCAGGGGCGTCTCGGTGCCACCTGTCCAGTTCGCGTCCTTGTTTACCGCCATGGATTCACCGGTCAAGAGGGATTCGTCCACCTCGAGGCCGTGAGTCGAGAACAGCCTGATGTCCGCCGGCACCCGGCCGCCGGACTCCAGATAGATCAGGTCGCCCGGCACCAGATCTTCGGCGTCGATCTCACGTGTCTGTGTATTGCGGCGGACGGTGGCCTGGATGCGCAGCAGCTTCTGCAGGGCCTGGCTGGCCCGTTCTGCGCGGCCCTCCTGGATGGTGCCGATGATGGCGTTGATCACCAGTACCCCGACGATAAAAGCGGCGTCCTTGACTTCGCCCAGGGCCAGCGCCACCACCGCGGCGATCCCCAGCACGTAGATCAGGGGGCTCTTGAATTGCCGGAGGGCGATGGACCACAAGGTCGGTGGCGGCAGATGGGGCAGGGCGTTGGGGCCGAACTGCAGCCGCCGCCGGGCCGCTTCCTCGTCGGACAAACCCTGCATGTCGGCGGTCAGCTCCTGGCTAACTTCCGCCGTGCTCATGGCGTGCCAGGCCCGCTCTGGGCGGGCCGGCGCCGGCTGGGCTGTTTTATTCGACAAGGGCGCTGTCCCCGTGGACGGGATCAGGATGGATCTCCGATCCGAACAATCCACCAACTAAGCATAGGCGCGTCCCGCCGCGCTGCAAATGGGGCGGGAGTCTGTAGCAGCGCACGGCGGCGGGGGAGCCCGATGAGGGCTGGTGGAACTGTTTTTAGCTCAGGGGGGCTGCCGAGCGGCCGGGCCAGGGCATCAGCATGGGGACGCTGGCGCGATAAGACGCATAGTCCGGCCCCAGCTGCTCCAGCGCCTCCCGTTCCTCGAAATGGATACCGATCAGGATATAGGCGGTCAGGCCGGCCGCCAGCAGCGCGTGACCCACGGTCAGGTGGGGTGTGGCCCACACGCCGAGGATGACCCCCGACATCATGGGATGGCGGCAATAGCGATAGCCGGCACGCACCTGGAACGGGACCGGACGATACACCCGGCCCTGGAAATAGCACCGGGCCTGGCGCAGGCCGAGCAGGTCGGATTGGTCGATCCAGGTGGTCGCCGCCCCCATCAGCCCCCACCCGGCCGCGAACAGGAGCCACATCGGCGCCTGGGCCAGGGGATGCTCAAACCGCCAGATGGTCTCCGGCATCGGACGCCACAGCCACATCAGCAGTGCGAGCATGATCACCGAGGCAAACACGAAGACGCTGCGCTCCGCTGGCAGAGGCAGGTAACGGACCATCCATCGCTTGAACCACGGGCGGGCCATCACGCTGTGCTGCAGACCGAACAGCGCCAGCAGCTCGAGATTGATGGCCAGCGCCAGCAGCCAGTGCGTGACGGGTCCGATGTCGACGCCCTTGGGTACAGCAAGATTGCCGAGGAACCCGATCAGATAGAGACCGGTCAGGCAGAACAGGCCCCAGCTTATCCATGCGAAGATCAATACCGCCAGTGGTCGGTTCGAGCTTCGCGACAGTGCCGGTCGGGTCGTCGTGCTCAACGGTCCCGCTCCAGCCACTCCAGCACGAATTGCCGCTGCTCCGCAGTCTGCGGCGTGTTCGGAAAAATGTCGGACTTCTCCATCTGCGGCCACAGGCGCGCCAGCTCCCGCAGCGCGGCGTCGCCGGTGAGCCCCAGGCGCACAAAGTAGCATCCGATGGCGGTGCCGGTGCGTCCGATCCCGGCGAGACAATGAACATAGGCCGTGCCTTCCGCGCCAATGGCCGCGTCGATCTGGTCGAGGACCGCGATCATGTCCGCTGCCCGTTCCGGGACGCGCATGTCGGCGATCGGAACACGCTGATAACCCACATCCATTCCACGCTCCTCAGCCAGTTTCCGGAGTATTTTCTCGTAGGGCTGGAGTTCACCATTACGTGTCAGGTCGATAAAGTGGGTCACGCCATGATCCAGATAGGCGGCGAGGCGGCGCTGCGTCGATTTGGCTTCACGACCGGCCGGATACTCGCCGGCCAGCAGCCGGTTGGGTTCGACCCAGTAGGTATTTGGATTCGGTCGGCTCATCGATGTCCTGCACTACGCCGGCAATTACTCCGGCGGGCGGATGATACGCCTATGGCCCTGACAGTTCTTCGACCCAGTCCCTGATTCCGTGATCCGCCCGGACTCATTCGGGGCGGATTCGAAGGCACCGTCGGCACTCGCGCGTCTTATCTGATAGGGGCGGAGGCTGCGACGGTGGTGCCGGGCCTCGATTCAGGGCAACGGGCAAGGAGAGCAGGCATGGGCTATGACGACCAGAGACGCGACTTCGAACCGGCGGAACTACTTGTCGGCAGCGCATACCTCGGGACCCTGCTGGGACTGGTGCTTATCCTTGCCATCCTGATCTAGCTGAAACGCCAGCCGGGCGGTTAGACATAACAGGCGCCATGTGTGCGTTCTGTCACAGATGATGCGCCGGGGTGGGGATATGCTCCTGCCTTGTGGATAAGTATCACAACGCAGCTCGCCAGTGCGCAGACGGACACCCGCCAGGGGCCGATGTTTGATGGCCGCCATCATGCCAATGCTGGTGGCGGTGTTCCCCGTCATTATCTTCGGGCTGCTGATCGAGGCCGTGCAGCGCGGCGAGGTGCAGCGACAGCGTCGCGATCCCTTCACGACCGAGTTTCTGCGCCCGGCGGGCTATAGCCTTCAACGCCGGGTCGATGCGCTGCAGCTGGATCTGGCGCTGACCTTCGGTTTCGGGCTGGCTATCCCGCTCTGGTTCTACTCGGTGTGGTTGACCGCCGGCCGCTGGGCGTCGGCGCCCAGCTTGACCGCCTGGCTTTATGTTTTTATGGCGGCGATCAGCTTCCTCTTTTTCCTGGCCCGCACCGTCTCGGCCTACCGCACAATGAGTCAGGTCCGGCTGGCGCTGGACGGCGAGGCCGCCACCGGTCAGGAACTCGATCGCCTGATGCGCTTTGGTGCCCGCGTGTTTCACGACATGCCCGCTGAGGAATTCAATCTCAATCATGTCGTGGTGTCCGCCGCTGGCGTGATGGCAGTGGAATCCCTGGCGCACCCGCGGATCGACAGAAAGGCCCACACTGAGCAAGCCACGGTACATTTCGATGGACGCCATCTGAGCTTCCCTGACGTGCGCGAAGACGCAGCGGTGCTGCGCGCACGCGCGCACGCGCGTTGGCTGGCCGAATGGCTGAGCCGGGCGCTGCATGAAGAGGTGGTGGTGCAGCCCATGTTGTCGCTGCCCGGCTGGTCCGTCGAGCGTCAGGGGCTCAGCGATGTGATGGTGCTGAATCCGCGGGATTGCAGCAAGCACGTCCAGGGCAAGCCGAAATTGTCCGAGCGGATGCAGGATCGTATCGCGTTCCAGATCGAGCGCGCCTGCCGTAACGAAAAGACCCGGGCGCAGCGGCGGCGCTGAGGCTCAGCCCGGCAGGCGCACCTCGATGCGGGTGCCGCCAAGCGCGGATACGGAGATCGCCAGTTCGCCGCCGCGGGGCTCGACCAGGTCTCGGACCACGGCAAGCCCGATCCCCTGGCCCGGTACCTGTTCATCGCCACGGGCGCCGCGCTGGACCAGGCGGTCTGCCTCGACGACCGGCATCCCGGGCCCATCGTCCTCCACCACGATCTGCATCCCGGCGCGCCCGCCAGCGGACGCGGCGATCGGCTGGACGTCGAGTCTGACCCGGCGCCGGCACCATTTGCATGCGTTATCCAGCAGATTGCCCAATATCTCCGCCAGATCACCGCGCTCGCCCGGGAATTGTGTGTCGCCGTCCACCTTGCTGACTATTTCCGGTGATTTGTCGGCATAGACCTTTTTCAGTGCCTCGACGATGTCATCGATCATCGGCGCGACCGGCGTCCGCTCACGGCTGAGCGTGGCCGCCCCGCTGGCGGCACGGCGCAGCTGGTAGTCGACGATGCTCTGCATCCGGTCCAGCTGCTCCTGGATCTGTGGAGCGTTCGCTTCGCCGCCCTCGAGCTGGCTGCGCATCACGGCCAGTGGTGTCTTCAGGCTGTGGGCCAGATTGTCCAGGGATTGCCGGAACCGCCGGGTGCGCGCCCGTTCACCCTCGATCAGGGTATTGACGCTGCCGGCCAGCGCGCCCAGCTCGCTCGGATACCCTCGGCTCAGGTTGTCACGCTCGCCCGCCTCGACCTGGCGCACCTCACGTTCAGCCTGTCCCAACGGGCGCAGCAAAAAGCGCAGTGCGGCCAACTGCGCGGCGACAGAGATAAGGGTGAGCAGCAGGAACCAAGTCCCCAGCTGTTTGCGGTAACGCTTTTTTTGGGCGCGATAGCCTTCGAGGCTGCTAGACACGCTGAAGATGAAATCGCGCAGGCTGCCATCGTCGAATTCCCACTCCACACGCAGGCTGGCGCTGAGCAACTCAGTGCCGTCATCCAGCTCGACCGATCGGAACAGGATGCGGCCCGGAGCCTTTGGCGCGGGTGCCGGCAAACGCAGACCCGTGGCCGATTCGGAGATCCACACGGTCTCGCCGTCTGCTTCCGTCACCTGGGCGTAGAGCCCCGAGCCGGGTCGCGAGAACCGGGCCTCGGGCAGCGCGTTTGGCAGCACCAGCTGACGCTGAGGCCCGGGATCGGCCGCGGTGAGCAGACCTAGCACCTGCGATTCGATCAGATCCTCAAGCGCCTGCTCGGCAGCCCGGCTGAACCCCTCGTCCAGCGCCACAAAAGCAAAGCCAAAGAACACGCCCAGCAGCAGGGTGGCGCCAAGCATCACCCGCCGGGTCAGGGACACCGGACCGATCATCCCGCTTCCCGGGCCAGCCGCCAGCGATAGCCACGCCCGCGCAGGGTCTCGATGGGTTTCAGTTCGCCGTCGGGATCCAGCTTGCGTCGCAAGCGCCCGATAAACACCTCGATCACGTTGGAATCGCGCTCGAAGTCCTGATCGTAGAGACGGTCGGTGAGCTCGCTCTTGGAGATCACCTCGCCCGAGCGGAGCAGCAGACACTCGAGCACCCGATATTCATAGGCCGTCAATTCCACAGGCTGGTCATGCAGCGACACGCTCTGGCTGCGGCTGTCCAGGGTCACCGGGCCGCTGCTCAACAGCGGACTGGACCAGCCGCCCGATCGACGCATCAGCGCGTTGACCCGGGCCACCAGTTCTTCCATGTGGAAGGGCTTTACCAGATAGTCGTCGGCGCCGGCGCTGAGACCGTCGACTTTCTCCTCCCAGCGGCCCCGCGCGGTAAAGATCAGGATAGGGAAATCATAGCCGTCCAGACGCAGGCGCCGGATCAGATCCATGCCCGGTAAACCCGGCAGACCGAGATCGATGACGGCGACATCCGGACGGAACTCGGTCGCGTAATACAGACCCTCGTCGCCGTCGCCGGTCTCGTCTACGGTAAAGCCGTCACGGCGCAGCCGCCGGGCGACCTCTTCACGCAGGGCCGTCTCGTCCTCGACGATCAGGATACGCATGGTGGATCAGCGGAACTCGCCGGTGCGGGCATCGACTTTGACCGTGCGCACACGGCCACCTTCGGTCAGGAACTTGACTCGGTGGACGCGACGACCGTTGTTGCGCTTGGTCTCGGCTTTGAGGATGGTGACGTCGCCATACTGCCGACGCACCTTTCTGATCGCCTGCTCCAGACTGATGCCGTCATCCTGGGCCAGTCGGTAAGGCGCCTTGGCCGCCGCTGCTCCTGGCACCATGGTTGCGGCATACGCCGACGGCTGGAGCGGGCTCAAAACAAGCAGACCCGCCACCGCGGCCGCCTTGAGGAGGGATCGGGACATGGAGGAGATTGTCATCCATGTCCCCGGGCAACGCAATTTCATCCGCTCCTCTGGCGACACACGATCGCGGGTCTCAAGGGGCCGCCGGCCTCAGGCCGGGCTGATGTCGACCTGCACGCGGATACGATCACCGGGATGGTCCGGCATCTGCGTCTGGTATTCGCGTCCGGCATAGCGATAGGTCACCAGATAGCCTTCGAGTTCGCTGTGATGCTGGGTCTCGTAGCTGACCTCACAGCGTTCCACCGGGACCGCGCGTACTGAACTGTAACGGGGCCGGTAGTAAGACTGCGCATGGCGCCGGCTGTGGTCGCTGGCCACGCTGGCCCCGATCAGGGAGCCGACCACGGTCATCGCTTTCTTGCCATTGCCGCTGCCGAATTGATTGCCGATCACGCCACCGATCAGACCGCCGGCCAGGGTCGGCAGCACAGTGTTGTGACGCCGTGGCTCGTTGCGATAGCCCGGTGTCCGTTCATAGACGGTCTCGGTCCAGCACTCGCGCTGCGGAACCTCGACGCTGACGGTGCGATAGATCGGCTCAACGGCGACCACCTTCGCATATTGATACTCGCTGTGACGAGCCATCGCCATCGAAGGCAGAACGATCGCCACGGCGGCCAGTCCTAACAGTGTCTTGCGCATCATTGTTTTCACTCCTCTTCTGCTTGCCCGGCGACGGGGATCTCCCCATCGCGACTCCCACATTACGCCGGCGGTCTGAACCGAGGCTGAACGGATTGTTCAGCTTCCGTTCAGCTTGCAAGGACTAGCTTTAGACCCGACTGGCGGCAGACCGCACCCGATGTGGACTGCTGATGGATAAACAGCCCCGGCGGGGCCGAGGGAGGCAGACATGGCAAGTGAATTCGGATCGACGCGGACATTCGCGATAGCGCTAGTGCTGGTGGCGGTGCCGTTGCTGACCGGCGCGGCGCGGGGACCGGCGCTGCAGCTGTTCCCGACCACCGTATTGGAGGACATCAAAGAGACCGGCCAGGTTGCGGAAGACATGGAGACCGGCCTGCAGGAAGTCATCTCGCGGCTCGACCGTCAGCAACAGCTCTATGTCGAGAGCAAGTGCGACGGCGCCGTGGAAGATCCCGGATGTGCGCGGATCGCCAAACAGCTCGGGGCTTCCTATATGGAGATGCTCGATGTCATGGCGCAACGGCTGCCGGACATGGAGCGCGCGGTGAACAGCACCCGAACCAGCCTCGAGAAGCGCCTGCGCTCGGAGCTCGGTCTGAAAATGACCCCCTGGACGCTGCAGGAGACGCTGCTCGGCAATCAGCCCGATGGCAGCGAGCCGGCGCAGCCGAAGCTGCGCGGCCGCTCCGGTCTGCGCCTGTCGGAGCGCTTCCGCCAGTACTACAGCCTGGTCGCGCAGTCGGGCAGCAAGGCCGAGCACTCCCTGGCCGTTGTCGCTTCGGATATCTATCTGGACATGGAAGAGGCCTCGGTGCTGATCGCACAGACCCAGGAGGAGATCGGTCGCGCGACGCTGCTCGAAGAGCTGAACCAGTCTTTCGGTGTGATCACGCCGGAGATGCAGCAAGTGGTGGACGGCGTGAAGTCGATCCTGTTCGGTGAATCGGGCCAGGTGATCGAGCTGGCCGGCCCGCCGCCCGGGAGCGGTCAGGTCGAGTACGAAAGTCCGCTGGAGTGGTGACCGATGGATATGCGACACACAGAAACCAAACGGGGAATCATCATGAACAGACCGATAACTGCAATCGTGCTCCGGGCCATTGTCGCCCTGGGCCTGATCGGCGCCGCCGGCGGCTGCGCTACCAGCACACCGGAGTGCAGCATGGCCGCGACGCGCAATCTGGATAGCGCGATCGACTCGGCCAAGTCCAATCTGCAGGCCGGTTGTGTGGCCTATTTTGACGGCTATATGGACGAGCTGCTGGAGGTAGCCGCGGGTGATCCGCAGCCGGAAAACAAGCGCGCATTTAGCGATTTTTTGATCTGGTCGAGCGAACAGGGGCTGCTGAGCAAGCGTCAGGCCCAGGAGACCTGGAACCGGTATTTCAATGTCAAATTCGTCTCGCTGCAGGGTGACTACAACAATTGTGCACAGACCTGCCCGGTGCGTGACGACGTGCTCGAAGACATGGAGCGCGAGCTGATCGACAAGGAACGCGGCATGCTCAAGGCATCGCTGGACCAGAACGGATACTACCGCGCCGACCGCTTGCTGCAGGAGACCGAGCTGGTGCTCGCCGCGACCTGTCGCGCCTGTGCTGCCGGAGGCCGCTAAGGGCAGACCGATGGCGACCCAGCGGCAGCGTTTCACTGCAGGATTGTCGGCCGGCGTACTGACCGTGGCGCTGACCGCGCTGATCCTCGTGCTGGCCGCCGGCCAGACCGCCGGTGGCTCGCTGTCCGAGCGCGTCGCCAGTCTGATGTCATGGATCTGGCGCAACCTCGGTATGTCGACGCCGATCTTCGCGCTGGTCCTGACCCTCTACGCCTTGAGTCTGGAGCGACTGCGCCGGACCCTGGCCGAAGGTGCGCCGATGCAGGAGGTGGGCCAGGCTGATCATCTGTCCGACGTCTGGACCAGCGTGTTTTTCGGCGTCGGCGTGATCTGGACCGCGATCGGCATGCGCGGTGCGCTGGTCCAGGCCCTGGCCGGCGACGCCGACCCGGGCGGTGGTGTCGAGGTGCTCGAACGCATGGTCGATGGCGGCATCCTGCTGGCGCTGTCCACCACGATCTTCGGCGGCGTCGGCGGCTATCTGATGCGGGTGTGGAAGACCCTGACCGTCGGTAGCGAATTGAAACGTTATTACGAACGTGAACAGCGCCGCGATCTCACCGCGATACGCATCAGCCTGTCCGCGATCGAGCGACGTCTGGCACCGCCGGATCCGGCGCGAGGCCCCGCGCCGTGAATACCGGCCGCCACTGGCATAGTGGAGCCAGCGACACCGCCGAGGTCGAGCTGCAGGCGGATGTGATGCGCTTTGTCGCCATCCTTGCGCTGTGTCTGGTCGCGATCTCAACCATGGTGGAGCAGGCAGCGAGCCGTGACGCGCCGGCGGCCGAGATATCCGAACCCGTGCCTGTCCCATCCGCTCCAGTCTCCGTGACGACGCCGGTTTCTCCGACGCCTCCCCCAACCAGCTCGACCCGGGTCGCGGATGCTGGCGTCGTCACCCTTCCAGTCCCGCAGCCGACACCTGCGCGTGTGCCCCGGCAAAAAACCCCGGAGACACGATCGCCGCGTCCCGAGCCTCTCGCTGCGCCGCCGCCGTCGCCTGCAATCGCGCCGAATCCGATGCCTCGTCCCACGCCGGCGACCGAGCCGGCGCCTGAACCGAAACCAGAACCCGAATCGATCGCCGAGCCGACGCCCGAAGCAGAGGCCGATCCGACCCCCGAGCCGACCCCCGAGCCGACACCTGAACAGCGCGGCTTTACGCTGCGGTTTGATTCCGACGCGGCGATGCTGCGGATGGTCAGCCGCGGTGAAGCAGGGGTGTTCCTGATCGATGGCGCCCGGGCCTGGCAGCTGGGTTTTGGCGACCTCGGCGCGCAATTCGCCGAGGCGCCGCCGCCATCCCGATTCCATGCAATCGCCGCCGGCACCGTCCCGCGCTTGCTTCGCGACGCTGCGACCCGGTCGCCTGGCGTCCAGGAGGTCGTCTGGGGCGTGACGCTGCCGAACCATACGTCGCGGGATCTGGCTGCGCTGCTGCGCGCCCACGATCACGGCGAGTTGATCATCGACAGCCGCGGCCGCGTGAGAATGGAGAGTGGCGATGAGGCTTGAACGACACCCCTGGCTGCGGGGGATTTTGCTGCTGATCGTGCTGACGCTTGGTCTGGCCCGGCCCATCACCGCCGTGGCCGCGGAAGCGTTGGATATCTGGCTGGATAAGGAAATTGCGCCCTGGCTGACCGAACAACTGGCGACCCATCCACGCTTCAAGGGTCTGCCGCTGCAGGTTTCCGTCATGCGCGGCGGCGAGCCGGAGTCGCGGCCCGATGGTCTGAGCCTGTGGATCGCTGAGCGCCTCGGCGACCGGCTCGCGGCGGCGCCCGGCATCCGTCTGCTGGCGCCGAGCGGCGAGGCGACGCTGGACTATGATGGCAGCGGCCGCATTGACTGCCGACCGTCGCCGGCCCGCTATCTGCTCACGGTCGAGACTGACGCGCGTGGGCTCGATGCGCGAGTGCAGATCCGGGTACTGGATCTGGACGACCGCAGCTGGGTGGCCGCTTTCTCGCGGAGCTGGAATGGCCGCCTGACATCGACCGAACGCCGCCGGCTCGGTGAACGACATGAGCTGGAGCGGCTGCGGGGGCAACGCTCCCTGCCGTTTGCCTCCGGTCAGCCGGATCTGATGGCGTCGCGTATCGCTGCGAGCCTGGCCTGTGACCTGCGCGCACACCCGGCCGAAGACCTGCGCGCCACCGTGATGCCGTCGACGGAGGATGCTGTCATCGCGGCGACCGCCGAGCTGGTGGCCAAACATCTGGCGCGTGCCGGTGTCCTGCGTCTGGTCGAGTCCCCGCAATCTGCCAACGTGCTGATCCGCGGGGAAGCTCACGATCTGGAAGATGGGCTGCGTCAGGTCTGGGTGTCGGTACGCCCTGCCTCGCCAGATGAGACCCTGCCGAGCATCGCCGCGGCCGCTTATGTCGGTGGGGATGCGGTGCCGACTGATGCCGAACCCGGTGGCCGCACCATGGTGGCCCAGGTCCCGGACATCCCCATCGCCCCTATAGCCCCGGTTGCGCCGACGCTGTCGGGCGGCATCGAGCCGCTGCGGCTGCTGCGGATGGAGCAGCCCTGTGAGTCCGGGCAGTGCTCCGGGCCGGCCGAGCTGGTGCAGCCGGCTGCGGTGCCGTTGCTCGACACCCGACTGGTCGTCGAAGTCGAAGCACGCACGACCGCCGAGGTCTACCTGCTTGCGCTGCGCTCCGGACGCGGACTCGTGCGTATGGCACCGGCCGGATGTCATATCGCTGCGCCTGTGCAGCTACCAGCCGGTACCCGACTGCGTCATCCGCTGTTCAGCCAGGTCGCCGGCCTCGGCGACGCGGGCAGCCTGACCGTATTCGCCGTGGTCGTGGGTCAGGATCGGGCCAGCGGTCGGATCCGGGATCTGGTGCAACAGCTGCCCTCGGACTGCGGTGGCCGCGCGCTGACCGGCGCCGGTCTCAAGCGCTGGAATCGCGCGCTTGCAAAGGCGACGGCACGAAGAGATCCGGGTTTGGAATGGCGAGGTCTGCGATTGGATTTTGGTGACGACGAGGCGCGCGTGGCCCATCGGTGAACAACTGGTTTGACTATCCGGGCTGACTGCCTGGCCAGAGAATATTCGGGAGGAGAGGAAACATGATCAGGACACTGGGATTTTTGACCGGCATCGTGGTCACCGGCACGGCGGTGTGGTTGTTGAGCGACGGTGATGCGGTCAACGCGGCGCTGGAATCGATGACGACATACCTCGAGGAAACGGCATCCTCCAGACCGATTGTGTCGCCTGCCGGAGAGGCCCAGCCCAGTATCCTGCCTCCGGCAGCGATCATGCGTCGTCCCGATGCCCCGCGGGCGCTGCCGGCCGGGGCGCCGCGTGCAGAGACGGCAGATACCGTGGAGACAGTGGCTGCGCCCATTGAGATGCCCGCGCCACTGACAGAGTCGACGCCGGTGGTTGCTCATTCCGATGCACCTGCAGCCGAGGCCCAGGCTCACACGCAGGTTGCCCCTGCCGTAGGCGACGCCTCGGACGACGCGGCGATGGCGCAGTCCCCGGAGCATGTTTCCGAGATCGTTGAAGCCGATGCCTTGATGGCCGCGGATCCGCAGCCCTTGTACGAAGACGCGAGCCCGTCGATCGAGGACCAGATCAAACCACAGGCAGACGTCGCGCAGGCCGATGAACCGGAGTTTGCCGAACACGGCAACTGGTTTGCTTTTTGGACACCGTTTCGCAGTCGCGCCTCCGCGGATGGTTTCGCGCGTCATCTGGTCCAGGCTACCGGACAGGAGATCCGCGTGCTGCGTTTAGGACCTGGCGAGTATCGGGTCGCATTTTTCCATGATGGTGAAGAGGACCGCCAGCGTCACCTTGCCAGCCTCGAGTCGGCGAGTGGCCTGAAGCTCGGTGGCGACTTGTGAACGCGCGCCGGCCACGCATGATGCTGCTGATCATGCTCGCATTGGCGTTGTTGGACACGGGTCTCGCAGCGGCCAGTCAGGTCGACCCGTCTACAGCGTGGCGGGAATACCGTCGCTCGGAGACCGGTCGGGATCCAGCGCTGGCCTTCCCTTACGAGCACTGTTTCCGTCGCGCTGCCGGAGCCCATGAGTTGCCGGTCTCGTTGCTAATGGCTGTGGCCAGAGGCGAAAGCAACTTCGACCCCAACGCGGTTTCGTCGGCGAACGCCCGTGGCTTGATGCAGATACTGTGGCCGGGCACCGCGCGGCACCTCGGGTTCTCTCAATTGTCCGAGCTCCATCAACCTTGCGCCAATGTCGACGCCGGTGCGCGCTATCTGGTGGAGCTGCTTGAACGCTACGATGGCGATATACATCTTGCGCTGGCTGCCTACAATTACGGGCCGGGCCGTATCCCTGTTGACGGCTCGCGTGTCCCGGACGGTGCGAGCTGGTACAGCAGTTATATTTACCGCCATCTGCGCTACGTGCTCGGCGATCGACTGCCGGACACCCTGCCGAAGAACTGGACCGGAGAGGGCGAATTGGAGCTGGCTATTTTCGCCGCCCCCTACCGCGCCGAGGCCTTTGTCGAATCTCTGCAGCTGACCGCGCCGGCGCTACGGCTGGATTGGTTCCGCGAGGACACCGCGCGTCATCGCGTGGTGCTGCTATACGCCAGCCGGGAGGAATACGACAGTGCGCTGCGGCTGTTGGCGGCGGCCGGCTTCCCGATGGGCAAGGGGGCATGATCATGACCCGGTTCACAACATGCGTGTTCTGCCTGGCCGTGCTGCTGTCCGTGTCTGCACCGGTCCGGGCCGGCGATGATGTATTCGACACGGCCGAGGTGATCGACGTGCAGCCGATGCTGCGCCGTGTACCGACACAAGTCACGGATACACGCTGTGACACCCGGGTGACCGACAGTCGTCCACTGGACGGGCTATATCCCGGACTGGCCGAGGCGATCGATGGTGAATCCGATCGTCAACTCGCTTCCGCTTGTCGGGAAATCCGGCGTACCGTCTACGAAGAGCAGGTTAGCGGATATCGCGTCCGCTATCGTTATGGCACCGGCGAGTATGAGCGAATCATGTCGCACGATCCCGGTAACACAATGCGGGTACGGGTCAGCATCAGGCCCGGGCGTTAAACACGCGCGCAGATCTCTAGCGGGCGCGGCGACGCTGCTGCAGCAGAAAACGCAGACGCCAGGGCAGGGGACGGGTCTTGCGAGCGTCACCGGCCGGTCCGGCCGATCGGGGGGTCTTGTCCTGATTCATCAAAGCATCTCTCGGTACATCTGTATGGCGCGCAGTCTGCGCGTTGTTTGTTACAGATATTCGATCGTCTCAGTCCACCATTCATTGGGGCGATAGATCGCCCATGGTCTGTGTCTGCCGGTGTCAGACGAGGAAGCTCTCTATCATCTCGCGTACGTCAAAGGTCGCGCGCAGGCGTGCGCAGAGCAGGAACGAGCCCACCAGCTTGCGATGCAGGAAGATCGTCTCTGGCGGCGGCGCATGGAACTCGCCGCTACGGAAGACCAGGTCGATTCCAGCGTCCCGGGCACGTCGGATCAGATCCGAGCCACCGAAATCATAGGGACCCTTGTGACCCAGCGGTTCGCACACCATGCGGATCAGGTCGAGCACCTGTTCGGCATGATCGTCGCTGCAGCCTGGCTTCAGATAGCCGATCTCCTCGGCGCTCCGGCGCATGGTCGCGGCATCGTCATCGAGCATCGCGCGGCAAATGCGGGCATAGCGATCGGTGAATGCCTCGGTAAAGGTCACGGTCGAGCCGAAGTCCAGCAGCACCAGGTCGCCGCTCTCCCGCTGCAGCAGATAATTGGCGAAATTCGGATCGCTTTGCATCACGCGGAACTCGAACAACTCCCTGAACAGCAGGTGGTAGAGCAAGCTGCCGATACGGTCGCGACGGTGCCGCGGGATCTCGTCGCGCTCGACCACGTCCAGGGGTTCACCGGCCATAAAGTCCGTGGCCAGGATGCGCCGGGTGGTGAATTCATCATGCACCGCGGGCACGCGGAAACGCGGCTCGTCGGCGACCAACTCGCGATAATGACTGATATAGGCGGCCTCCTGCAGATAGTCGGCCTCCTGCCGCAGCTGCCGCCGCGCTTCGTCGACGACCCCCGAGATATCCATTTCCATAGGCAGGATGCGCGAAGCGCGTAGCAGCGTAGCCATATTCTTGACGTCGCTGTCGATGCTGCGCGCCACACCGGGATACTGGATCTTTAACGCCAGTTCGGTGCCGTCGGGCGCGCGCGCATAATGCACCTGACCGATCGATGCTGCCGCCACCGGCTCGTAGTCGAATTCTTCGAAACGCTGCTGCCAGCCTTTGCCGTATTCCCTGCCCAGCAATCGATTGAGCTGGGTGTCGGTCATGCTGTCTCCGGCATCGCGCAGGATCGCCAGTGCATCGGTGAATTCCGCCGGCAACACGTGCTCGCTCTCCATCGAGATCAGCTGGCCGAGTTTCATCGCCGCACCCCGCATATGGGCCAGGCGCCTGGCCAGCCGGGCCGCATTGGCGCCAGTGAGAAATGCGCTGTTCGTGTTGGCGTCGGCGCCACGGGTAATCCTGCGCAGACTCTCGCCGATACCGCCGGCCGCCAGCTCGCCGGCGGTGAGGCCGAGCCGCAGCATGCGGCCGATCCGGGTGCTCGGCACCCGTGATTTGCGGCGTTGGGGATTGTCGGACAAGATTCGGCTCGATCGGCGGGTTGACGGGCGCAGTGTGCATCAGCCTCAGCCAAGGCGCCAACGATGGGAACCTGGCGCGCGCTGACCGATCCAAGCCACCGTAGGTGGCCAAATCGACGAGTCCCGACAGGAGGAGCCAGCATGGGTTGGAGAAAGCTCGACCGACTGCCGACGCCGGAAGAGGCGCTGCCCGGCCGCGATGCGCCCCTCGCGCTCGCCGAGCCCCATATGGTCAACGGTAGTCCGCTGCTGCCGCCGTACCCGGACGGCATGCGCCTGGCCATGTTCGGCCTGGGTTGCTTCTGGGGGGCGGAGCGCAAGTTCTGGGAGATGCCGGGGGTCTATGTCACCGCGGTTGGGTATGCGGGTGGCCTGACCCCCAATCCCACCTATGAGGAAGTCTGCGCCGGTTTGACCGGGCACAACGAGGTGGTCCGCGTGGTGTTCGATCCCGCCAAAACCGACTACGAGCGGTTGTTGCAGACATTTTGGGAGTCGCATGATCCGACCCAGGGCATGCGCCAGGGCAATGATCGAGGCACCCAATATCGCTCCGGCATCTATGTCTACGATGATGTGCAGCGCGCCGCGGCGGAATCATCCAAGGCGCGTTTCCAGGCTGCACTGAGCGCCGGCGGATACGGCCAGATCACCACCGAGATTCTGCCGGCGCCAAGCTTCTATTTCGCCGAGCAGTACCACCAGCAATACCTGGCACGGAATCCCGGCGGTTATTGCGGTCTGGGCGGCACCGGGGTCAGCTGTCCGGCGGGTCTGGGGCAGACGGCGAGCGTCTGATCCCAATCCCGACCGCGTCACCGCCTCAGGTCATGCTGACCAACAGCACCGCCCCGACGGCGATGGGGCAGAGATAGCGCAGCAGGAACCGCCAGGGTCCGTAGAGGACCGCCGTGGGCTCGCCGAATTCCTCCCGGGTCGCGGCCCGGTGCACGATCCAGCCGGCGAACACCGCGATCAGGATCCCCCCGACCGGCAGCATGATGTTGTTGGTCAGGTATTCCAGCAGGTCGAACACCGTCTTGCCGGCGAAAGTATCGAACTGGTCCAGCGGATGGACGTCCTTCCACCAGTTGAACGAAAACACGGTCACCAGGCCCAGCAGCCAGGCCGCGAGTCCGGCGACCGGGGTGGTGAACTTGCGTTTCCAGCCCTTGTGTTCGTCCGCCCAGGCGACGATGGGCTCCATCACCGCGATGGTGGAGGTCAGGGCAGAGACGACCAGCAGCAGGAAGAACAGCGAGCCGAACAGGACACCGCCGGGCATGTGGCCGAAGGCGATGGGCAAGGTAATAAAGACCAGGCCGGCGCCCTCGGCTGGATCGAGGCCGTTGGCGAACACCAGCGGGAAGATGGCGAGCCCGGCCAGCAGGGCGACCAGGGTATCGGCACCGGCGATGATGATCGCGGCCCGGGGGATGTCGGTGTCGGCGGACAGGTAGGAGCCGTAGGAGATCAGCAGGCCCATGGCCACGCTGACCGAGAAGAAGGCCTGGCCGATCGCCGTCAGCACGATGCCGGCGTCGATCTTCGAAAAATCGGCCTGGAACAGGAAAGCGACGGCCTGCTTCAGGTCGCCGGCGACGGCGGCGTAGCCCACCAGCAGGATCAGCATCAGAAACAGGGCCGGCATCAGGAATTTCACCGCTTTCTCGATCCCTTGCTGGATGCCGCGGCCGACGATAAACACGGTCAGACCCATAAAGATCGCGTGCCAGAAGGCGAGCACTCCCGGCGAGGCGGTGAGCCGGGCGAACTCCGCGCTGACCAGCTCGCTGTCGGCGCCGGTAAAGGTGCCCACGGCGATCTTCGGCAGATAGGCCAGCGCCCAGCCGGCGACGACGCTATAAAAACTCAGGATGATGAACACCGCCCCGACGTTGATGATGCCCACCCAGCGCCACAGCGGGCTCGCCTTGGCCTCGGCCGCGAGCGCGCTAAAGCTCCCGGGCGGACTCCGCCTGCCGCGGCGTCCGATGATCAACTCGGCGATGACGATGGGTGCCGCCACCAGCGCCACCGCGCCCAGATAGACGATCACGAAGGCCGCGCCGCCGCTAACACCGGCCGTGTAGGGGAATTTCCACAGATTGCCGAGCCCGACCGCGGCACCGACCGCCGCCATCAGGAACACGATCTTTGATGACCAGGTCTCGGTCGGCTGTGCCGTTTGCATTACCTCGCCCCTTTTTTGTCCAGTCCCGCCGCAGGTCCCCGATGGGCCCGCATAATAGCGAACCCGGGCGGTTGCTGCGTCAACCGGGACGCCGTTCGGGCGTTAAGATAACTGTAACCGGGCGGATCACGCTGACGAGGGCTCGTCAGCGTGGCTGGCCTGTCTGCCATCACGGGATTCAACTCATGCGGCGAAATCATGACCTTCAAGGACGCGGTATCCAGGTTCTCCTGGTGCTGTGCCTCACGATCTCGATCGGCGGGTGCGCCAAGAGTCTGGGCGGGCGCTCGTATGATCGGGGCGATGCGCGAAAGGCCTACACTGTCTCGTTTGGTGAGGTCGTTTCGGTCTATCCGGCGCGCATCGAGGGTGAAGCGGGCACCCTGGGGACCGCCGGTGGCGCCGCCATCGGTTACAGCCTCGGGCGGCTGATCGGCAGCGGGTCGACATCACGTGTGGGGGGTGCGGTCGGCGGCGTGGCCGGCGCGGTCGCCGGTCGTGAGGTCGAGAAAGCCGCAACCGCCGAGGATGGCTTCGAGATCACCGTCGATATGGATCGGGGCGGCACCCTGTTGATCGTGCAATCGGCCGACGTCGCCTTCGCCGCCGGTGAACGGGTGCGGGTGTTGCGCGGTCGGGGCGACGAGGCGCGGGTGCTAAAGATGCCCTGAAGCGGCGGCGCCCCGATATAATGGCGCCCCGCCGAGGGACGCGCATGCCGACATTACTCGTAATCGATTCCAGCCCGATGACCGAATCCGCCGTGACCCGGCGGCTGACGCGGCGGTTCGTTGCGCTCTGGCAGCAGCGTTTTGCCGACGGCGACGTGATCTTCCGCGACCTGGGCGCCAACCCGCCGCCCCACCCCGATGCGCTCACCCTGACCGCCTTCAACAAACCGGAACCGGTACGCACTGAGATAGAGCGTGAGGCCGTGCGCCATTCAGATCGACTGGTCGACGAGCTGCTGGCAGCCGATCATGTCGTCCTCGGTTCGCCGATGTACAACTTCACCGTGACCTCGGGTCTCAAGGCCTGGATCGATCTGGTGGGGCGGGCCGGCCGCACCTTTGACTACAGGCCGACCGGACCGGTCGGCCTGTTACGCAACAGACAGGTGTTCGTGGTCACCGCGCGGGGCGGCTTTTACACGGGAGACGCACCAGAGGCGGCCATGGACTTCCAGGAGAGCTATCTCCGGGCCTACTTCAATTTCCTCGGCATCGACGACGTGCGCTTTATCCACGCCGAGGGGCAGGGTATAGACGGCGAAACCGCCCAGGCCGGCGAGGCGAGGGCAGGACGTCATCTGCAGACCTTGTTTGCCGAGGGCGAAGTGCGTCTGGTCGCCTGAGGGTCTGCCGGATCCACAGATGCAGCGCCGGGTCGGGGCCCAGGCGGATTCCGGTCTGACACAAAAAACCCCGGTCTCGGAAGAGACCGGGGTTTGCTTCGCTTGGCGAGCGCCGCGGCATCAGCCCGCACACGCCCCAGGCCGGGTCAGATCGCCTCGCAGCTACCCAGCACCGTGTAGACCTTTTCCAGCCCGCTGACCGACAGAGACATCCTGCCGTTCTGGGTCACCGATAAACTCCATGCATAGCCGTCAGGAGACCGCTCGGTGGATTCCACCACGCCATGCAGCAGCAGTTGTTTGTCCATTTTCTTCTGGCCATCGATCGGCTGGAAACCGTAGCTGCCGTCATAGCGACGGAAGGCGATCTTCTTGTCGTCAAGATCGAGTTTGATAAACGTCGGCGTATTGGCTTCGGCCGGTGACACCTCGTTGCAGCCGTCAGCAATCGTGCACAGGTTGATCTCGACCGGCGCGCAGATCAGTTCTTTTGGCAGCTTGTCCGCGGCGGAGGCCGGCATGGCGCCGATCCCCAGGGCGATGGCTGCCACAAATATTGAAGAGTATTTCATCGCAGCCGCTCCTAATTAACGGTATAACCGCGGCCCTGTAGGCACGCCGCGTAATTACGGTTGTAGTTGTTACGTTGTTGTTGATATTGCGCAGCCTGCTGTTGCTCCCACTGCTCCTGGGATTGCTCGTTGCGCTTGGTGTCACCGTGTTTGCGGATGCCGCCGATCAGTCCACCGGCCGCGGCGCCGTAGGCCGCGCCATGACCCCAGTCGCCGCCGGTGACGCCGCCGATCAAGCTACCGAGCACCGCGCCCCCGACGGCCCCGCGACCGACGCTGGCGCCAGAATCAGTCTGCGGCGGTGGTGGCGCCGTAGCGGTGGGCGGGGCCATGGGATCAAAGCCGGACTGACCCTTGGCCCATCCATAGCACTCGTATTTGTCCTTCTCCATCTGGTCCGCGCTCTGGCCCTTGGCGGGGTAGACCACCACTTCCTGGGCTATGGCGGCGGACGCGGCCAGCAGCACGCCTATGGCCGTTGCCGCAATTCTCTGCATTCTCATCGTGTTGATTCTCCGGTTTGGACGTATCTCAGTCAGGGCCAGGATGGTGACCGCTGGGGCCGCCGCCCGATCGTCGATAATGAGCGGTCGATAGTGAACGGTCGATCATGCGCGGGTTCCGTTCTGCTCCATTCCGGGACGCCGCCATCGACGGTCCCGGCAATTCTGTTCCGATCGACCCCAGTGCCAGACGGGCCGGTCACAAGGGGGGCTAGTACATCACGCCCGAAGCGACCGATTCAAGTCTCATGCGTTACTTTTCTCGCTTTTTTTCCTGGCCTTTTTGGCGTCCGCGTGCATGCGCTCGGCGAGATAGCGGCCCATGTCCTGCTCCGGCAGGATCACCTGGATATCACCCAGCTTGCGCAGGATTCGGGCGTGTTCATGATCGGTGCCCCGGGCGATGATCCGCGGCGCGCCCAACTCCACCGCGTGCATGGCGGCGATGATGTTGCGCAGGGGTTCGTCGCCCATGGCCACGAACGAGGCGGCGCATTCCTGGGGGTTGGTGGCCTGCAGCAACTACAGCGTAAGCCAGTCACGGTACCGGCGACGGGGATCGAATCGCCATCAAGAAAGTCGATCGGGGTCGATTGGCGGGCCGGGCACGCGTCCGGGCGGTCAAAGAGCCGCGAGCGCCATTTCACGCTGGCTGGCCCGGGCGCTAGAATCCGTCGCCCGACACCGCGCAACCGGATTCCACCCATGGACGTCGCCACCCACAGACCATCGAACAGCTCCCGTCGCCTCGAGGCCCGGCTACGTGGCCGGGTCGGCAAGGCGATAGAGGACTTTGCCATGATCGAGGAGGGCGACCGGGTCCTGGTGTGCCTGTCCGGCGGCAAGGACAGCTACACGCTGCTCGATCTGTTACTCAGCCTGCAACGGGCGGCGCCGGTGGCGTTCGAGCTGCTCGCCGTGAACCTGGACCAGAAGCAGCCCGGATTCCCTGCTGACGTGTTGCCCGGATACCTGGAACAGATCGGTGTCCCGTTCCGGGTTATCGAGCAGGATACCTACCGTGTGGTCAAACGCGTGGTGCCGGAGGGCAAGACCATGTGTGGCCTGTGTTCCCGGTTGCGGCGTGGTGCGCTCTACGATTTCGCCGCCCGGGAGGGGTACAACAAGATCGCTCTGGGTCACCATGCTGATGACCTGATGGAGACTTTGTTCCTCAATCTGTTCTTTGGCGGTCGTCTGAAGTCGATGCCACCCAAGCTGCGCGCCGACGACGGACGCAACGTGGTCATCCGGCCGCTGGCGTACTGCCGCGAGCGGGATATTTCCCGCTACGCCCGCGGCCGGGCTTTCCCGCTGATCCCGTGCCGGCTCTGCGGCTCCCAGGACAATATGCAGCGCAAGGCGGTCAAAGCGATGCTGGCCGGTTGGGAGCGCGAGCATCCCGGGCGCGTCGATTCCATCCTCACGGCGATGAAGAACGTGACGCCGTCGCATCTGATGGATCGGCAACTGTTCGATTTCGTTGGGCTCCAATCGGATCCCGCGACTGGCTTAGATTAACGGGCCGGCATTGCGCCGGCCCTGTAGCGTCTCGCTCCTGTCCCGTGGCAAAAAACCGACGGGCCTTGCGACCCGCCGGTCCGCCCCGAGCAAGGAGGCATCTACCGGGATGCGCGCAGTTTTTCCTCCAGAGGATCGCTGTCGTATCCCAGCGCCTGCCAGTCCATCCTGCCTCCAGGACGGTGGCAGTCCAGACAGCCGAGCGCATCTTCCCTGGGTACGACCTCGTGGAAGATACCCATGTAGCGGATGGTGTCGGTCCAGCGGTATTCGATCTCGTCCATGCCGTAGAAGGACTCCGCCGCCTCGCGTACCGCCTTGTCGATATCGCCGTGAGCGTAGAACTCCTCGGTGGCGATGGGCACCAGCCATTGCTTGTCATCCAGCACCGGCAGCCGCCCCTTGTGCACCTTGAAGGCATGGATCTTCGCGTCCGGGTCCTGTCTTGAACCCTCGGGCAGGACCACAGCCACCGCGCCGGATTCGGTGCGATTCACCGGGACGCCCGGGACCTGTACCCGGCTCTTGCCGTTGAACCACGCATAGACCGGCACCACGTCCTTCTCCAGCACGACCTTGTAGACGTACTTGCCCTTCTCTTCGGAGTAATGGATATCCGACCAGTCGCGGAACATGTCGGTCGGCTCGTCCTTGGCAAAGGTAGGGATGTGGCAGGCGGTGCAGTTGACCCGATCCGTGTGCGAGTCCAGAGCTGCGATCTCATGCGGGGTCGAGCTGTGGCAATCGCTGTCACAGGACAGGGGCTGATCCGGCGAGTCGGTGGCAGCCAGATCGACACCGCGACCGCGTACCCGGTGGGCCTCACCTTCGTGGCAATCCACGCAGGTCATATCCTGGCCGTCCGACGCCATGTGCACGTCGAAGCTCCGGGGCGGATCCTTGAGCGTGTATTCGATGTCGCCGCGCTTGAAGTTGGGCCCGCCGCCGGAGGCGGCATGGCAGCGCAGACACATCGTGCGATCCGGGATCTTGATCCGCCGGGCGACGGAGTTCATGCCTTCCTGGTTCTTCCACAGGATCGGTTTCCATTCCCAGCCGCCATCCTCGGTGGCGTACAGGTCCCGGCGATAGCCGGAGGCATGGCATATCAGGCAGTCCATGTTCTCCAGCTGCTCCCGGCTGATCTCCTGGCTCGGCAGTTTGCCGAGACCGGAATGACAGGCGGAGCAGCCCTTGGCCAGGACCTTGCCATCCGCATTCTTCACCTTGCCGATCCATTGCGGGCCGGTGGGATTGGTGCAGAAGTCGTTGACCATGGACAGCTTGCCCAACTCCTGCCCGCCGGAGTTCACCAGGTCCGGGGTGGCGCCCCGCCACTGGTAGTGCTGGGTGTGGAAGAAGTTCTCGGCTTCTTCCTCGTGGCACTTGAGACAGGTTTGGGTGCCTTCATAGTTCTTGATAAATCGCTCGTGCCGGTTCTTGCCCGCCGCCTCCGTTGCGGAGGCGGCGAGCCCGAGGAGGACGAGCGCTGTCAGCGTGACGATGCGCATGGCAGTCTCCGGGTCAGAAGCGGGCGCTCAAGCTGGCCATGAACTTGCTGGCTTCCTGATAGGTCGGGGTGGCCAGTATGTTCACGTCGCCCACGTCCTTGGGTTGCCCGAGGATCCAGCCGGAGCCGGAGTACTCGTAGTCGTAGTAGATGTAGTCGAGCTTGAACACGAACCGGTCACGGATCCGATGGGTCAGATAGGCTTCCCAGACGTCGCCGCGGACGCTGGTCTTCGGGCCGAGGAAGTCGTCTTCCGCCAACGCGAAGTTGAACCAGTACTTGGTCCCATGGTTGAACTCCAGGCCGAGTTTCGTCTTCTGGTTCTTGAAGTTGTACCGGGCACCTGCGTAGTACATCTGGCCGTCTTCGTCCTGCGGGTTGTCAAAGGGATCCGAGAACATGCCGCCGAAGGGCGTGGTCTTGCTGTCCGGATCCGACTTGGAGTAGTTCACACTGGCGAACCAGTCGAAGGGCCCGTCATGCCGCACCAGCACCAGACCGGCGAGATTCATGTTGCCGAGGTTGTCGGTGGGCGTATAACGGATCACCGCGGGCGGAGTGTCCTGACCGGTGATGGGATCGAACGGCAGCACGGTCAGACCGTTGAAGCCATCGCCGACGTCCTGCGCCGTGGCCACGTTGAGCTGCAGCAGCATGTCTTCCGCGTTGTAAATATCCCATACCGCACCGATGAACCAGGTGTCATCCAGCCGGTCCGACGGCGTCTTGTACTCGCTGCCGTTGCCCCACTCGGACTCGTAGCCCAGTCCGTAGCAGATACGGAACGTGGAGACGTCGTTAAAGTGATAACCCCAGGTGATGCCGTCGAACTGGTAGTTGAACAGCGCACCGATCGGGGTGCCGCCGCGCAGTTCGTCCTCACGGAAGTTGAGCGGTGCGCCACCAGTGGAGGGACGCCGGCCGATCGACAGATACATCGGAAGATCCGCGATGTCGCTCCAGGTGAAGTAGCCCCGCTCGAGCCGGATCATGTCCGAACTCGGCGGCACGCCCACAGTGATGCCATCCCAGCCGATGGAGGTCGGCTGTCCGTTGAAAACCTGTACGTTGCTGGAGTCGCCCCAGACCTTGTACATGCCGAGGCGGCCCTCGAAAACGACGTCCTCGCCCACGTCCGCGGCCATGTCCATTCGCAGACGGTTGGTGTAGACGATGTCGTTATCGTGGTTATAGCCCGGGATGAAACTGTCAGGCTGGGAAGCCAGAAGTCCGAGCAACTGCTGGGCGGCGACCGGATCCATCTGCTGCAGGGCTTCGACCTGCTGCTTGATGAAATCGAACGAGACGGTGTTGTCCAGATAGTACAGATATTGGTCGTAGTTTTGTTGGATGAACTGATCCACATCGCTCAGATCCGGTGTCATCGGCGGCTGGCCGGTGGCGCCGAAGTAGAACAGCGTGTTGACCAGGTCCTTCTGCACATTGATGCCGTCGATCCTGGGCGCCATGTCGATGGAGATGTTATGGGCCTGGGTGCGGAAGTCGCCGCCAAAGCGGATGGCGTCCAGCGCCGCGTGGCGCTCGGGTTTGATCAGACGGTCGTCCAGATCCTCGACGTCTTCTTCCAGATACTCAGTGCGTTCCACCAGTTCTTCCGTCTTCTCGGCGGTCGCCGCGGTTTCGCCTTTCATTTCATCGACCTGTTTGAGCAGGGTGCTCATCTGCACCTGCAGCCATTCCACCTGCTGCATCAGCTCGTCCACGGTCAATTCAGAGGTGTCCGCCCAGGCGGCGGGTGCCGACAGCGCTACGGCGGTCGCCGCCGCTGTGCTTATCAATATTTTGCGTAGCATGATCGTTTGCTCCCCTTCAGCCGCAGGTCATCGGGTGTTCGGAGTCGGCGGCGCCTTTGATGGCGAACTCGCGGATGAGTTCGAGATCTTCCGGCGAGATGGTCTCGGTGACCGGTTTGCCGCTTTGTTCGTCGATGACCGACTTGTGCTTGCGTTCGTATTTCTTGTCGAAGAAACGGATCCATTGGTCCTGGATCAGTGTCATCGGCGTGTACTCGCCGTTGGGAGAGCCTTCTGCGTGGCACCCCTTGCAGTACTCGCGGTAGAGTTCCTTGCCGTCGGCACTTGCCGCCGGCGTGGTCGCGAGGGTGCCAAGACCCAGCGCGAGGACACCGACAAACGCGGCCGTGGTCAGGTGGAGAGTCGTCTTCATTTCCCTACCTCCTTGCTCGTAATTTTTTGGTGGGATTCGTGTTGACCGGGATGCAGGCACAACAAGAGGCGCTGGTCTGTCGTCGACCAGAGCCTGGCTGCCCAAGGGCTATCTTCGTCATGTCCTTTTCCCGGTCCGGCGCGCCGGACAACTGCGCCGAGAGACCTTTTCGGAATCTCTAAATTAGAGTGCTCTGAATTAGTTGGACTGAATAATAAATCAGTCGATGGGGAGATTTACTGATCTGGATCAAGGATTGGGATTCTTTGCGGCGCAAGAGTCCCTTGTAAAAACTAGTAATTCTCGGATTCCCGGGCGCCGCCGGGAGCGGGCGAAGCCGCCGTTTTACGAGGAGGGGAGGTCGGCCGGGAAGCAGCTATCCGACTAGTGGACCGAGATTTTTTGTCGCAGCAGCGACTCTATCCGCTCGATTTGTGGCGTGGTGCCGAGCCCGGGGCCGGGCAGCGGCGGCGCGACACCACCGGGCCCTGCCGTCACATTGGGTTCGCAAATGGCCGATTCTGACCGGGCCAGTGCGGCACACTCGTCCATCCAGGTCAGACCCTCGGCCCGGGTGCCGAACTGGCGTCCGGCGGCGCCCAGCAATCCGATCTCCTGGCGCGGGGCGCCCAACAGGCAGCCCAGTCCGGCCGTCCGGGCAGCGGCGTGGACTCGCCCGGCACCATGCAGACCGCCGCAGTGGGCGATGCGGATGCTGATGCTGTCACAGCCGCCGGTCTCGGCCAGTCGCTCAACATCTTGCCGGGTTTGCACCCGTCCGACGGCGATCACCGGGGCCAGACCCGCCGCAGTGATCCGCTGCATGCCCTCGAGATCCGCGGCAGGCACCGGCTGCTCGACACCGGCGAGGTGGAAACCCGCCATGGCCTTGAGTTGTTGCAGTGCCTGGGCACTGTCCCAGCGCTGCTCCGGGTCGATCAGCAATGCTACTTCTTCACCGAGAATCTGGCGCGCGATATCCAGTCGCTGGAGATTGCGGGTCAGATCGACCCCCATCCTGATCCTGACCGACCCGACACCGCGTCGTCTCAGGATGGCCGCCTGGTCACGGACGACCTCGGGATCGCTGGCGTCGATCGATCCGCTGTAGTGCACCGAGTCGCGCCGTGGGCGGCCCAGGATCTCGCAGGCGGCGACGCCGAACCGGCGCCCGGCCAGGTCCAGGACAGCCAGTTCCGCGGCGCAAAAGGCGGCGAGCTGCAGCGGGTCCAGACCGCCGAGGAGCCGCTCCATGGCTGCGGCGGCCTGCTCGAAATTGTCCAGTTCGAGGCCTAGCAGCGGCGGCAGGATCTGCTCGTGAAGCAGGCCTTTGGCGGTTTCTACCGACTCGCCCCTGATGCCGACACGGGGCGAGGACTCACCCCAGCCGCACAAACCTCTTTCATCCGTGACCTTGACCAGGAGATTGCGCCCACCGCCGATGTTGATGGGCAGATCGGGACGGCCGCCGCCGGACGGCTGGCGCAGATGCAGGACGGCGATCTCGAAGGCGGTCAGTCGCATCGTCGCAAGACCGCGCATGCCGCCGGTGCGTCAATACAGTGCGCCTGGATCGGCCTGCCCATGCAGACTCGGCGTGGATCAGGCACTGTCGCTCCCGTCCGATTCCGCCGGCATTTCCGGTAAGTTCGAAGGGGGTGCGGTGGCGTCGGGGGCCGCGGAGGCCGGCGGCTCCGGCGTGGCAGGGGATCGTCGGCCGGTGCCGGTCAGCGCGGATCCCGCGTCCGCATCCACCGAACGCAAATGCAGGTCGCGCTGGGGGAACGGGATCTCGATCCCGTTTTCGGCCAGGGCGCGATTTATGGCCACATTGAGCTGGGTCAGCGTAGCGAGGCCGTCATTAAAGGCGCACCAGGCACGCAGTTCAAAATCCAGTGAACTGTCGCCGAAACCCTTAAAGATCACAAACGGTTCCGGCTCCGGCAGCACCAGCGGGTTTTTGCTTGCAACTTCGATCAGTAATTTGATCACCTGTTCCGGGTCGGAGCCGTAAGCGACCCCGACCGGGACATGCTGACGCTTGGTCACGTCGGACAGCGTCCAGTTGACCACCTGGCCCGAGATGAACTCTGAATTCGGCACGATCACTTCAGATCCGTCATAGGTGCGCAACGTGCTGGCACGGACGCCGATGTGGGTGACGCGGCCGAGCAGGGCGGCGACTTCGATGGTGTCGCCTACCTGTATCGGTCGTTCGAAGGCCAGGATCAGACCGGCGACAAAATTATTGACGATGGCCTGCAGGCCAAAGCCTATACCCACGCTGAGCGCACCGGCGACGATCGCCAGGCGCCCGAGCTCGAAACCGGCGGCAGCCAGCGCAATCAGAAATGCGATGGTAATGACGCCATAGTTGACCATCATATTGATGGTCGATGGCACGCCTCGAGGCAGCCGCAGACGCGGGTAGACGTCCTGGCTCAAAACGAAGCGCAGCAAGCGCGAGACCAACACGCCCAGATACAGTGCGATCACAAAGGCGAGGATGTCGCCGATGGAGATAGCGAAATTGCCGAACGTAATGTCTTCGCCGATCAGCGAACCGAGCGCGTCGACGATCGGGTTGAGGACGCCGAAGATCTTCAGCGCCGCGCCGACCCACAACAGTATGGCGACGATATCGAGCAGGCGGTTGAAGCGCTTGCGGATGGTGTCGGAGGCATGGCGCAAGCCGCGGAAGCCGGCAGTCAGCGGCGAGCGCAGCAGCACCTCGAGCAGACCACGTGCTACCAGCGCGGCGACAAAGATGCCCAGGCCGACATAGAGCACACCCAGCGTGGCGTTGGTCAGCAGATAGGCCAGCGCGACGATGCCGATAAAATTGGCAATGATGGAGAGGATCAGGGTGGCAGCGGCAGCGCGGATCACCAGCCGGGACGCCTTGTCCCAGGTTCGTCTCATCTTGGAGACTGAAGATCGTGTGCCGAACTCAGCGCGCAGCAGCGCCAGCAGACCCAGTGTGGCGACAAACAGCTGCAACAGCCGCCCTGCCAGCGGCGTGGACGCGAGGCTATCGGTAATCGAGTCGATCACGAACACCGCGATCAGCGCATAGGCTCCGAGCCGACGACGTTTGTCCAATGCGGCGGCCAACAGTGCCACCAGAGGCAGTGCCAGCAATCCCCGGGAAATATCGAGCAGCGCCAGCGGAGCGCCCGGATACATGGCCCGCGTAAACAACAATGCGATAAACGCGGCTGTCGCCACCGGATACCTGAACAGGTCAAGGGCATCCGAGCTCGGGGTCTCGTCAGCCTTGTACCAGTTGCCCATCTGCGAACGGGTGTAGAAGAACAGTGCCGTGAGGATCAGGAACAACAGCACATGGGCCGCGACCCGGTCGGGGTTGGCGGCCAGATAATCGCCGACGCTTCCCAGCGCGGAGCCCATGAATTCGGAGAGCTCTGACTCGACCTGGGCGCCCGCGGCGCCGATCAGATCAGCTTCGGCCTGATCCTCAAGCTGATCCGTCGTCTCCTTGTCGTCACCGAGGAATACTGACCAAAGCGGCGCTGCATCGATCTTCAGCAGACGCTGGCGCTGATAGGCGTCCGCCTCGCGGATACGTTCGAGAACATCGTTGACCTCGATCACCAACCCGCTGAGACGGGTCTGCTGAATAAGGCCCCGATCAAGCCGACCTTTGATTTGCTGGTCGGCCGCCTCGATGTCCCTGATGATGGCGGAGACCTGAGCGCTAAGCGCCGCGGGCAACTGCACGTTGGCCTCGTTGTCCCGGGTCTTGGTCCAGGGCTCGAGGAGTGTCGCCAGCTGCGCCCGACTCTGATTCAGCGACGTGGAGCGATCACCCAGAATCTTCTGCCATCCGGCGATCGTGCCGCTCGTGTTGGTCCAGCTCAGCTCGAGGTTGCGCAGGTCGCGTTTGGACAGGCTGGGGAAATCCAGCCTGGCCAGTCCTTCGGCGGAAGATTTGATCTCTGCCTCGGCGCCGTCGATCTGCGCAATCACCTGGTCGACGACGGCGACGGGATCGGCCTGTTTGCGGATGCGGCGCAGTTCGGTCCGATCTGATTCAGCGCGGCTGGAAATTTCCGTCGCCTCGATCGGTTCGATCTCGGGCGGCGTCGGCGGCGCCTGCTCGGTCGTCGCGCTGGCGTCCTTGGGCGCTGTCTGTGCCCAGACGCCAGGGGCGGTCAGCAGGGTCAGTGATGCCAGCAGGCCGCAGATCCAGAGACGCCGGAGCGATACCGGTTCGCAGAGACTTCTGGCTCGAAACATGTTCATGGGGACGCTGCGCAGTGACCAGTCTGCCGCAAGCCTAGAGAGGAAGTATCGGGCGGGCAAGTTCCGCCGGCAAGACAGGCGTTAAACTCGACGCACCGCAACCGGCATTGTTCCCGGCTGAGATGAAACGAGAGAGGTATTATCGGTGCACGCTTCGCGACTGATCTATGTGCTGGCCGCAGCGCTGGCGACCGGCCTGTCCGCATGTGGCCCGGGCCCCGGTGAGCCCGTCGCCGGGCACGATCTCGATACTATCGCCCGGGAGTATGTGACGCTGGTGCTCGCCCTGGGTGAGCACGACCCCAACTATGTGGATGCCTACTACGGTCCGGACGCATGGCGTGAGGAGGCGCGCGAGCAGGGTCTGTCTCTCGCCGAGATAAGGGATGGGGCTGATGAACTCTCGACCCGGGCCGCCGTCGCGCCAGCGGGCTTGGATGATCCCCTGGCTCCGCTGCGCGGACCGTTCCTGGCCAAACAGCTGGCCGCCGTGGCTGCCCGCGCCGACATGATGCTGGGGCGGGAATTCAGTTTTGACCAGGAGACGGCAGCCCTCTATGACGCGACATCGCCGCCCCGGGAGCAGGCCTACTTTGACCGTATCCTGGCCGAGATCGATGCACTGCTGCCGGGGGACGAGTCGTTGCCGGAGCGTGTGCGGCACTTCCGGGATCAATTCATCATCCCGCCTGACCGGCTCGCGGCCGTGTTCGATGCAGCCATCGAGGCCTGCCGCGCGCGGACCGTCGACCACGTAACGCTGCCCGGCAACGAACGTTTCACCGTCGAATATGTCAGCGATCAGCCGTGGAGTGGCTACAACTGGTATCAGGGTGACGCCAACAGCCTGATCCAGATCAATACCGATCTGCCGATCTATATCGATCGCGCGGTGGATCTCGGATGCCACGAGGGCTATCCGGGTCACCATACCTTCAATGCGCTGCTCGAATCCCGCCTGGTGCGTGAGCGGGGATGGGTCGAGTTCTCGGTCTATCCTCTGTTCAGTCCCATGTCGCTGATCGCCGAGGGCAGCGCCAACTATGGCCAGAAGATCGCGTTTCCCGGCGCAAGCCGGGTCCGTTTCGAGCAAGAGCTGCTGTTCCCCCTGGCAGGTCTGGACGCGGCGGACGCCGACCGTTACTACCGGTTGGAGGAACTCCGGGGACGCCTCACCTATGCTGGCAACGAGGCGGCGCGGCGATATCTGCAAGGGCAGATGGACCGGGAGGCGACGGTGGATTACCTCGTGCGCAACCAGCTGGTGACGCCGGAGGCGGCGAGCAAGAAAATCGACTTTATCGACCGCTATCGCAGCTATGTCATCAACTACAATGTCGGCCGGGATCTTGTCGGCGCCTATGTGGAGCGACTGGCCGGCGATGACCCGGAGCGGCGCTGGGCGGTATTCGTCGAGCTGATATCGTCACCGCGTCTGCCATCCGATTTGCTGGAGTAGTCTCTGATGGATTGTGTTCGCGCGCGTCCCGGCCGCTTGCCGTTGACCCTGCTGCTGCTGTGTCTGGCAGCCATCGCCGGAGCCGATGATCAGACTTCGGATCAAACGCCGCCACCGCCCACCATGCGGCTGGACTATTTCCACACCGGCAACGTCAAGCTGGAGGTCTTTGCGTTTGACGAGCTGGTGGTCGAGCCGCTGCCCTGGCCAGGCCATCCGGATCGGGTCATCGATACCACCGGCCGCGGTGACTATTTTTTCGAGCTGGTCGATGACGCCTCGGGGGAGCTGCTTTATTCGCGCGGTTACAGCTCGATCTACCCCGAGTGGGAGGAGATGGCCGCCGCCAATGACAGCTTCAGCACCTTCCACGAGTCCCTGCGTTTCCCGCAGCCCGGTGGCCCGGCGCGGGTCCGGGTGCTCCGCCGGGACGAGCAAAACCAGTTCGTGCCGGCCTGGGAGATCCGCATCGACCCCGAGGACATCCTGGTCAAGCGGGCCTCACCACCGGCCCGGTCGCCGCTGCTGACCATCCAGGAGCGGGGCCGACCCGCCGACAAGGTCGACCTGTTGATATTGGGGGACGGCTACACGCCGGCCGAGATGGGCAAGTTTGAGGCGGATGCGAAGCGCATGAGCGAGGCCCTGTTCGGGGTCTCCCCGTTTCGCGAGCGCCAGGACGATTTCAACGTCTGGGCGATGGCGCCGGCATCCCCGCGTTCAGGCGTCGCGCGACCCTCCTCGGGCCTGCAGCGCCATTCCGAACTGGGCACCCGTTACGATGCCTTCCGCAGCGAACGCTACGTGTTGACCTTTGATAATCGCGCGTTGCGCGACATCGCGTCCCACGCCCCGTATGAGTTTATCCAGATCCTGGTCAACAACGACACCTACGGTGGCGGCGGGATCTATGGCATGTACGCGACCGCCGCGGTCGACAGCGCCTGGGCAGACTATCTGTTTGTCCACGAGTTCGGACATCATTTTGCCGCCCTCGCGGACGAGTATTTCACCTCGCCAGTGGCTTACCAGGCTAAACAGCCGGATGTGGAGCCGTGGGAGCCCAACATCACGGCTCTGATCGGGGGCGCGGCGCCAAAGTGGTCCGCGCTGATTGCCGGCAGCACACCGCTACCGACGCCATGGCCGAAGACGGCCTTCGAAGACTACGCCCGTGACTACCAGGCGCGCCGTCAGCAGATCCGGGACACGGGTGGGCCGGAACGCGAGATGAATGTGTTGTTTGCGGAGGCTCAGGCCTTTTTCGATCAATTGCTCAGCGACGCGCCCTTCAGCGACGTGGTCGGCGCCTTCGAGGGGGCCTACTACGAGGCAGAGGGCTATTACCGGCCGGCGATGAATTGTCTGATGTTTACCCGGCATCCGGTCTTTTGCCCGGTTTGTGACCAGGCGGTCAGCGAGACCATCGACCTCTACGCCGGATCCCGGTAACGAAGTTGTAACAGGGGCGGGTCACACTGGAGTCAGATCAGTAGGCGGTCATCACCGATCCCCGGAGGACGCCCTGATACGGCTCCGGGTCGCATCTCCCTGTACCCGGGCGCTTCTGATCTGCCGGTGGCTTCACAGAGTTGCCGGGAACTCTTAGCCCGGACCAGCGGTCCGGGTTTTTTTGCTCCCGGGAGCGGCTCGCAGGCTGATCGTGATCGATCGCTCAGGGCCGGCGCGTCAGGCCGGGTCAGAGGTCATAGACCCCCACGTCGCCTGGGTGGATATTCAGCCGTTGGCAGATCGCCTCGACCGTGCTGCGCTCGGTGGCGCTGAAGGTCTGATCGGAGCGGCCGACGGCCACACACATACGCACCAGCAAATCGGCCCCTTCCAGATCGTTGGCGAAAGCGCCGATCGCCGCCAACGCCTGCTCACGGCCGCGGCCGGGATCGCGCCGGATCGCCTCCGCATAGTTGTCGTAAAGCGCCACCGCCTGCTGATGATCGATACTGCGCAATTCGTCGATACGCACCAGCACCCGATCCCGGGTGATCAGTTCGGACAGCCGCTGTTCATCGTCAGCCAGCGCTACCATCGCGCAGGCGGCCATGGCCGCGTCGACAAAGCTCTTGTGCCGGCTGCGCTGGCGAATGCCCTCGACGGTCTCGCGCACCAGGTTCAGCATGACGATGTTCCCCCGCAGATGCCCATTCTGGGAGGGCAAGGCTAGCACAGGATCTGAGCCGCATCCGTCGCGGTTGCGGATGCAGGTGGGGAAGCCGCACCCGAGCCCGGCAGAGCAGGGCAAAAAAGACGGCCGACGGCGGCTAGGCCGTCGGCCGAACGCACTCGCTGATCGAGCCGGGGGGATGAGGCGGATCAGCTGCCTCTACGTTGAGTTCGGATCTGCTGCCGATGCTGGCTGCGATGTTCCACGCGGTTCTCTTTGCGGCTGCCGAAACGGTCCATGCGACCGTCCACCCGCTGTCCCTTGCGATCCAGGCGCTCGTCGGTCCGGTCGCCTCTGGCGTCCAGCCGCCGATCGATGCGATCGCCCTTCCGGTCAAGGCGGTCTGCGGCGCCGTCATAGCCTGCGGCGGCAGCGCGGTCAGCACGAGCATCCAGACGCCCGTCGATGCGGTCACCCTTGTGGTCGAGACGCCGGTCGATCCGGTCACCCCGCTGGTCCAGACGTTGCTCGGCGCGATCGCCGCGTGCGTCCCAGCGCTCTTCGATGTTCAGGTCGTCCTCGGCCAGGACCTGCGGCGCGCTGACAACAAGCGTCAGTAGCAGGGCGGTTTTTAGCAAATTCATGTACTTATCTCCTTTGTTATCCGCCGCAGCGGGTCTTCAAGAGGTACAACGGGCCGGTTCTTGATCGGTTGACAGGTCTCAGCCCGGATTTCGGACGGGACCACCGGACACGCTATAATTTAGCCACACCAAACGAATTTTCAGAGCTATCAGGGGGCCATATGGGCATCGCCAGCACCGTCGACTTCGCACTGACCCTGACCGACGTCGACTTCCAGATCCTCAAACACACCCATTCGTCGACCAGCGCCGAATCCGCGCACACGGCCCACATCGCCGAGGAGCAACTGGCCAAGGCCGTGGCGCTCAAGGACGATCTTGGACCGCTGCTGGCGGTGATACCGGCCAGCCACGTGCTGGATCTGGATTCTCTGCGCAGCATGCTGCGCCGGCCGCAACTGGTGTTGATGTCGGAAGAAGAAATGGGTCGCGTGTTCTTCGACTGCGAGCAAGGTGCCGTGCCGCCGCTCGGACCTGACTACCGGGTGCCGACCATCGTCGATCGGGCGCTGATGAAGATGGACGATGTGTATTTCGAGGCCGGTGATCATCGTGAGCTGGTGCATGTCGATCGCACCAGTTTCCGCAAGCTGATGCGCGGCGCCGAGTTCACCCGCATCAGTCATCCGCAAGCCTGACGATTGCTGCGTTCAGCGCCCTGCTGACGCGCGCCTGATCCGGCGGCTCTGCAAACCGCGGGCTGCAGCATTGTTTTTCCTGCATGAGTCGCTAAGCTAGGCGGCGACGGTCGCTCAAGACGTCCGCATATGGAGGAGCGCGGCACTGCAGCAATGCGGCCGCCATGGTGAGTGAAACCAACCGACACCTCTGACCCGGATTACTACCATCGGGTCGTCGATTGCCAGTGGGCCTGCCCGGCTCACACCGACGTGCCGGAGTACATCCGGCTCATCGCCCAGGGCCACTTCAACGACGCTTACATGGTCAACCGGGAATCGAACGTGTTCCCCGGTATCCTCGGTCGCGTTTGCGATCGACCCTGCGAGCCGGCCTGCCGACGCGGCCGGGTCGAGGACAAGCCCGTCGCTATCTGTCGTCTGAAAAGGGTGGCGGCGGATCTTCGCGATGACATCGCCGACCGATTGCCACAGATCCCGGTGGCCAAGAACGGCAAACGCGTCGCCTGTATTGGCGCTGGCCCCGCGTCGCTGACGGTCGCCAACGATCTGATGCCGCTGGGCTATGCAGTGACGATTTTCGAGGCGCTGGAGAAACCCGGTGGATTGATGCGCTCGAACATTCCCTCATTCAGGCTGCCTGCCAAGGTGATGGATGGCGAGATCGACATGGTCGTAGACATGGGCGTCGATCTGCGGCTGGGCCACCGCATCGAGAGCATGCGTAAGTTACTGGATGAGGGCTGGGACGCGGTGTTTGTCGGCAGCGGCGCGCCGCGCGGTAAGGATCTCAAGCTCCCCGGTCGCGAAGCAGCGGCGGCCAATATCCATATTGGTATCGACTGGCTTGAATCGGTGGCCTTCGATCACATCGAACGGATCGGCGAGCGGGTGTTGATTATCGGCGTCGGCAATACCGCGATGGATTGTTGTCGCACCTCGCTACGGCTCGGCGCCAGCGACGTCAAGGTGATGGCGCGCAAGCCTCGGGAATTTTTCAAAGCGTCGGACTGGGAGCTCGAGGACGCCGAGGAAGAGAACGTCGAGATCATCGTCAATCATTCGCCGCGCGAATTCCTTATCGAGAACGGTCGGCTGCGCGGCATGTTGTTCGATGTCATGGAATACGATCTGGATGAGCGTGGCCGGATCCTCGACAGCCGGGTGACCGGCGAGCGCACCATCTTGTGTGACGATGTCGTTCTGGCTATCGGTCAGGACAATGCCTGCCCCTGGATCGAGCGCGATCTGGGCATCGAGTTTGACCAGTGGGACGTTCCGCTGGTCGACGAGACTACGTTCCAGGCAACACGACCCGGCGTTTTCTTTGGTGGCGACTCGGCGTTCGGGCCCAAGAACATCATCTGGGCGGTCGAGCATGGCCACCAGGCGGCGGTGTCGATCCACCGCCACTGCCAGGGCGAGGCGCTGGACGACCGTCTGCCGGTAACCATGAACCTGTCCAGCCGCAAGATGGGTATCCACGAGTGGGCCTACGCCAACGATTACAACCCCGCCGAGCGGCGCCTGATGCCGCACGTGGAACTCAAAGAGCGTTTCCGTAAGCTCGACATCGAGGTCGAGCTGGGATTCAGCCCGGAACAGGCGGCCTATGAAGTCCAGCGCTGTCTGAACTGCGACGTGCAGACCGTATTTACCGATTCGCTGTGTATCGAGTGTGATGCCTGTATCGATATCTGCCCGACCGATTGCCTGACCATGACCGCGGACGGCAGCGAGGAAGAGCTGCGCGGCCGGCTGAAAGCGCCGGCGGACAATCCCGGGCAGGCGCTGTTCGCATCCGGCCCGCTCAAGTACACCGGACGGCTGATGATCAAGGACGAGAACCTGTGCGTGCATTGCGGGCTCTGCGCCGAGCGCTGCCCCACCGCCGCATGGGACATGCAGAAAAGCAAGTTCAAGTTCCCCTACGCAGCGGACGAGGACGAGGCATGGCAGAGCCGCAAGCGCCGGACCGCATAAACGACTTCGTCATCAAGCTGGCCAATGTCAACGGCACCGGCTCGGCCAGCGCCAACAGCCTGCTGATGAAGGCCATCTTCCGCATGGGTGTGCCGGTCGCCGGGAAGAACTATTTCCCGTCTAATATCCAGGGGCTGCCGACCTGGTACGAGATCCGCGTCAGTCGCGACGGCTATGTCGCCCGTGCTGGCCAGGTCGATCTGATGGTGGCGATGAATGCCGAGACCTACGCGCAGGATCTGCAGGAGGTCAACCCGGATGGCTATCTGATCTACGATTCCACCTGGCCGCGCAGCCATCAGCTGCAGCGGGACGATATCACCATCCTCGGCATCCCCTTGTCGAAAATCTGCAACGAGAACTTTGACGGCGTGCGCGCGCGTATCCTGATGAAAAACGTGGTCTATGTCGGCGCCGTCGCGGCATTGCTCGATCTGGACCTGGACGTGATCCGTGGTCTGCTGGAGCAGTCCTTCGCCCGCAAGCCGCAGCTGGTCGAGTCGAATCAGCAGGCGATCCGCATGGGTTACGACTACGCTATGGAACACTTCCAGTGCCCGCTGCCGTTCCGCATCGAAGCGATGGACAAGACCGCGGACACGGTGATGATCGATGGCAACACCGCGGCCGGCCTCGGTTGTGTCTATGCTGGCGCCACGGTAGGCGCCTGGTATCCGATCACGCCGTCGACCTCACTGATGGATGCTTACAAGTCCTTCTGCGCCCGCTTGCGGGTCGATGCCGAGACCGGCGAGCGGCGGTATTGCGTGATCCAGGCCGAGGATGAACTGGCCGCGATCGGCATGGTGCTGGGCGCGAACTGGAACGGAGCGCGGGCGTTTACACCGACCAGCGGGCCCGGCATCTCACTGATGAGCGAATTCCTGGGCCTGGGCTATTTTGCGGAGATACCGGCGGTGTTGTTCGACGTTCAGCGGGTCGGGCCGTCGACCGGGATGCCCACGCGCACTCAGCAATGCGACATCCTCACCTGCGCCTACGCATCCCACGGTGATACCCGCCATGTGTTGTTGTTCCCGGCCAATCCCGAGGAGTGTTTCTACATGGCGGTGGAAGCGTTTGATCTCGCCGAGCGTCTGCAGACGCCTGTGCTGGTATTGTCGGATCTGGATATCGGCATGAACGACTGGATGTGCCCGATGCTGCAGTGGGACGATGAGTATCGCCCGGATCGTGGCAAGGTGCTGGACGCCGAGACGCTGGAGAGCATGGACAAGTTCTGGCGTTACGATGACGTGGACGGTGACGGCATCTGCTGGCGGACGCTACCCGGCGATCATCCGCGCGGCAGCTATTTCACCCGTGGCTCGGGACACAATGCCCAGGGCCGCTATACCGAGGACGCCGAAGAGTATCAGGCGCTGGTCGATCGGCTGTCGCGTAAGTTCGACACCGCGGCGGGCCTGGTGCCTGCCGCCATAGAGACGCCGGCGCGCGCGGAGACACCGCTTGGTCTGATCTCCTTCGGCAGTTGTGATGGCGCCATCCGCGAGGCGCTGGATCGGCTGGAGGCCGAGGGCATCCATCTGCACTATCTGCGTCTGCGCGCGTTCCCGTTCGGTACCGAGGTCCGATCGTTCCTGGAGCGGCATGAGCAGATCTTCGTCGTCGAGCAGAATCGCGACGCTCAGATGCGCCAGCTGCTCATCAGCGAGGGCGGAGCGCGTCCGGAGAAGCTGCATTCGGTGCTGCATTACGACGGCATGCCGATAGGCGCCGACAACGTGATCCAGGGTATCCGCCGGCTGCTGGCACAGGGAGAGGCCGCATGAGCTTTATGCCCAAGCCGAGGGTCGCCCACCCGGGGTCGCCGCGCAACGAACTGGGTCTGACCCGCAGGGACTATGAAGGCGGGATGTCTACGCTGTGCGCCGGCTGCGGACATGATTCGATTACCGCTTCCATCATCCAGGCGTGTTTTGAGCTTTCGATCCCGCCGCATCGGGTAGCCAAGGTCAGCGGCATCGGCTGTTCATCGAAGACGCCGGCCTACTTCCTGAGCGCCTCACATGGTTTCAACTCGGTACATGGAAGGATGCCCGCGGTGGCCACCGGTGCCAACGCCGCCAACCAGGACCTGCATTACATCGGTGTCTCCGGCGATGGCGATTCGCTGTCCATCGGGCTCGGACAGTTCTGCCACGCCATGCGGCGCAACCTCAACATGGTCTACATCATCGAGAACAACGGGGTCTATGGTCTGACCAAGGGTCAGTTCTCGGCCTCAGCCGATGTCGGCAGCAAGGCGAAAAGAGGTGAGAGAAACGAGCAGCCGCCGATCGATCCGGTGCTCACGGCGCTGACCATGGGCGGGACGTTTGTCGCTCGCAGCTTCTCCGGCGACAAGGCGCAACTGGTGCCCCTGATCAAGGCGGCCATGCGGCATCAGGGCTTTGCCCTGATCGACGTGCTCTCACCCTGCGTCACGTTTAATGACCACGAAGATTCCACCAAGAGCTACGCTTTTACGCGCCAGCACTATCAGCCCGCGGTGCACACGGATTTCGTTCCACCCGCGACAGAGATCATGGCCGAGTACCAGGCCGGCCGGTCGATCAGTGTCGCTCTCCATGACGGCAGTCATATCGTACTGCGCAAGGTGTCGCCCGAGCATGATCCCACAGATCGGGCCAGCGCTTATGCGTTTGTGCGTAACAGGTTAAAGGCGGGTGAGCATGTGACCGGATTACTCTATGTGGACGAATCCGAACCGGACATGCACGGTGTGAACCACACCGTCCAGGCGCCGCTAAACCGTCTGGAATGGGAGGCCCTGTGCCCCGGATCTCAGGGTCTGGGCGCGATCCTCGAGCGATATCGCTAGACGCTCAATCCCTGTTCGGTAGTCGATAGCGTTCAGCGGGGCTGTATTCAACCCGATAGACCGGCGCTGCGGGCGAGTCGCATGCCCCGCTCAGCGCTGCCGCGCGCAGCAGATACCAGTCATGGCGATGCGCGTAACCCAGATGTTGTGCACGCTGTGGATCGAAGCACGGTTCGACATCAGTCCCGCGTAACACCAGCGCGCGATCCGGGTTTCGATCCAGCCACGCCAGCGCATCCGCCATCTCCTCTGCTTCCACGTTCCGCCGGTAGCCGAAGTGCACCAGCGGGCGGCTGGCGTGGAGCAGGAACTGCTCTTTCCAGCGCACCAGGCCCAGGGTCTCGCCAGGCTCCAGCCGCGCTTCCGCTGCGCGCGGGATGTTGCTGCCGGAGCGCAGCGCGTCAGCCGCAGGGAACACGACCGTGCCGTAGCCGATCAGCAGCGCCGCCACCATCGCCACCACGCCGATCGGGGCGCGGTGAACACGGCACAGCGCTATCAGCATCAGCCCTGACAACGCCCAGACGGCGAACAAGCCGCGCAGGGTAGTGGCACTGGCCCCGGCCTGCTCGACCAGATCGGCCGGTGGCCAAAGCGCGAGCGCGGCGCAGACCAGAGTCACCAGCCCGATAAAGACCAGCGCCAGGGCGCGTACGCCGGTCCGGGTCGACAGACTCCTCGCCCAGGGCGCCACGGCCAGCGCCAGTGCCGGTACCGCCGGCAGCAGATAGACACCGCGTTTGCCCGGTGTGGCGCTGAAAAAGATCAGCACCAGCACGATCCAGCCCAGCAGCAGGAATACCGGCGGGGACTCGCCACGGAAACAGGCGCGCCAGCGTGGCCACAGCCAGGGCAGCAAACCTATCGTGGGCAGCCACAAAAACGGGATCACGTGAGTGAGGAAATACCATGGCGGCTGGATATGGCCCCAGGAGCGGGCATAACGCTCCATGGTCTGCCGCATCAGGATGTTGTCCCTATAGGCCGCCAGATCCGGGTCGAGGCTGTTCCAGGTATGCAGCAGCATCGGCAGCAACCACACGCCGATGGCTGCCAGCATCACCAGCGGACCGGTCAGCCACAACAGTCGTGGGCCGGGAGGCGCCTCGATCCAGCGCCGCCGTCGCGCCCAGACCCAGGGCAACAGGATCAGCAGCGGCAGGATGCCGACGCCCTTGGTGATGATGCCAAAACCGGCAGCGGCCCAGCCGGCCAGATACCAGCCCCATGCAGGCCCCAGCAGCAGATGCCTGAGCAGGCCGTACAACGATAAGGTGGTGAACAAACACAGGCTGGCGTCGATCTGCGCGCTATGCGCCTGAAGTGGAAACTGTAGTGTCGTCAACAGCACCAGGCCCGCGGTTATCGCCGTGTCCCGATCCCAGAGCCGTCGCGCCAGATCGAACACCAGCCACAGCACACCGAGACTGGCCAGCACCGAGGGCAGCATAAAGCCCAGGCGCAGGGAGCCGGTGAGCCAGGTACAGATGGCGACCAGCCACATGAACAGCGGTGGCTTGTCCGGATAAAGATCGCCGCCGACGCGTGGGATCAGCCAGTCACCGCTGATCAGCATGTCGCGGGCGATCAGCGCGAAGCGGGGCTCGTCGGGCGCCCAGGGGTCACGCAGCCCCAGGCCGGACATCAATACCGCTGCGCCGAGCAGGAACAGCAGCAACACATGGCGGCTCGTGGTCGCACCGCTCCCATGGTTGTTCGCGACGCTCATGCCGTTTTAGCTCCGCTCTGCGTCCGGCTCGGGTTCGGCGTCTGACGGCAACAGAGAATAGTCCGGAGGACAGCGACGGATCAGCCAGACAACTCCGAACAGATCGACCAGGCCAGCCCAGAGACGATCGAGGATGCCGTACTTGGATCGGCCCCGCTCACGCGGCCGATGCATGACCGGTACCGAGATCACGTCACCGCCGGCGCGACGGATCAGTGCTGGCAAAAAGCGATGCATGTGATCGAAATAGGGCAGCAACAGAAACGTGTTGCGCGAAAATGCCTTCAGACCGCAGCCGGTATCCGGCGTATTGTCACAGAGGATGCGCTGGCGCACCGTATTGGCGATGCGTGAGGCCAGACGCTTGATCCAGTGGTCCTGCCGGTGGATGCGATGACCGATGACCAGCAGCGATTGCCGCGGAAGGTCCGCGCGTTCCACCGTGTCCATCAACAAGGGGATGTCGCCAGGATCATTCTGTCCATCACCATCCAGGGTGACGATCCGTTCGTTGCTCGCGGCGAGCACGCCGGTCCGCAGGGCAGCGCTCTGGCCGCAGCGCGAGCGATGGCGCAGATGTCGCAGGCGTCGATCCGCTTCCGCCAGCCCGGCCAGCACTGCATCGGAACCGTCATCACTGCCGTCGTCGACGAACAGCAACTCGAAGTCACATCGCTGGTCAAGAACCTGGCGGATCTCTTCGCTTAGCCGCTTGATATTGGCGGCCTCATTGAACACCGGCACCACAATCGAGACTGCGGGCGATCGAAGATCCTCGTCGATGGGCTGGGTCCGGTGCATGTTGTATGAGAATCTTCGGCGGGGATCTTGGTGTCGGCGCCCGAATCAGGGCGCCTCGGCGCTCACCTGAAACGTCTGGCTCGCAAGCACCGTGCCGTCTTCGTCGAGGATGCTCACCGACCACTCGCCGGCCTGTTCCGCCAGGATCTCCTTGCTCGAGTAGATCGGCCACGGATCGCCGGCGACCACGAACGGCAGCTGAGTGAGGGTCGTGCCCTCACGTTGCCAGCGGTGGGTGATGCGCATCCCGGTCATGGCGCGGGTCTCGGTAAAGAAATACACACGCCGGGTGTCGCCCGGGGCGATTGCGATTGGCGAAACCAGTTCGTCTGTCGGTTGCATGTCGGCCAGGCCGCTGGTCAGCTGGGCGCGGACTGAAGGCGCGGACACAGCGGCTGGCTCAGGTTCTGCGTCTGATCCGGTTGCCTGTTCCGGTGGCACGACGGCTGGTGACGCTGTGTCCGGCTCCGCGCCTGGCTCAGGTTCTGCGTCTGATCCGGTTGCCTGTTCCGGTGGCACGACGGCTGGTGACGCTGTGTCCGGCTCCGCGCTGATCTCTGTATTCGTCTCAGCGCCTGGTTCTGCGTCTGACTCTGATGCCGCGTCGTCCTGGTCCCCGCCTTGCGCCGGCGTCACGGCCCCGGGCAGCGCTTCGACCGCGGCTTCTGTTTCCTCTATGGCGTCATCCACGGACTCGTCGGATGTCTGTTCGACGATTCCGTCTGAGCCCTCGAGGTCCGGCGCATCAGTCCGGTCGACAACGGCACCATCCTCGACGGCCTGCCCGACAGCGGCGCCGAACGTTTCGGGCTCCGGCGTCGGGGCGTCCAGCGCATCCCTGGTCCCGGCGACCGGGTCTGTCGTGCCGCCTTCGACCGACGCATCGTCCGCCGCCGCGGCCATGGCTGCCGGCGATTCTGTCTGTGGCGATCCAGCATCGCCAGACTCGCCCGCCGCCAGGTCTTCGACTGCCCCGTCGGCGGGATCATCGATGCTGGCATCAGCCTGATCGGTCGTGGCGGGCGCCGCACCGGCGGATATCGCTGGCACCGGCGATGCTGATCCGGGTGGTGTATCCGGGCCTGCTGAGCCCGACGACGCCATCGTGTCGTCCGCCATCGGCGTCATCGCGGCGCCGGGGTCGGTGTTTATCGCCGCATCGTCGACCGTGGTATCCGCGGTGGTCTCGGGGGTCGTATCCGAACTTGCGGGTTCGGCGTCCGTCTGTACCGACGCGACCGGCACCGCAGTCTCCGGGGCTGACGAGCCGCCGGTCAGGGACCGGACCGTCAGCGCGACAGCGATGCCGCCGATCACGGCACCAGCCGTCAGCAGCGCGAGCTTGCCCCGGCTCATGCCGCGTGCACCCTGGCGCGTACCGCCCTGCTGTAGCTCCACCGCGACGATACGGCGGCTCTGGGACAGCGCTGCCTGGGCCTGGGCGTATTCCATCTCCGGGAACAGCCCGATCGTGCGACGGCGCACGAATCCCTCATAGGAATAGACGTGGACCCAGGCCTTGACGCCGTTAGGAAACACGCTGAAAACCAGGTTCTCGCCCACCGGCGTGTCGTAACGCCGCTCCTTGGGCGGGAGATCCTGGAGGAATTCGTTGCTGAACGCGGTCATTGGCTATGCGCACTCCCTGCCACACCCGTCAGGGTCACGGTAGCGGCAAGACCCGGCTACTTCAATCCTGCGTTGCCGTCGCATCCGCCGATGGGCACGGATCCGCCTCGAACAGCGCTTCCAACTCGCGCTGCGCTTCCTCCACCGTCTGGATGTGTTTGCCTTCGTCGTGGACCACCGCGTGTTCCTCGGCCAGCAGCGCCTCGTCGTGCTCGCGGAAACGCGCTACCGTTCCCCGCGCCCGATCCGGCGCATCGCCCAGGCTCTCCAACACCGCAGTAGCCATCTCGAGGCTTGAGCCATAGGTCTCCCGCAGGATCCAATCCGCGCCCAGATCCTCGAGCTGATGGGCATGATGCCGATCCCGCGCCCGGGCGAAGATCTTCAGGTGCGGGTAGTGGGTCTTCAGGTTGCGCACTACCTTGAGCGAGGGTTCCACACCGTCGACAGCGACGATCACCAGCTCTGCCTTCTCGGCCTTGGCGGCACGCAGCAGACCGAGATCATTGACGTCACCGAAGTAGGCCTTGTTGCCGAACTTGCGCACGATCTCCAGCTGTTCCATATCGGATTCCAGCGCGGTGAACGGAATGCTGCGCACATGCAGGATGCGGGCGATGATCTGTGCGAAGCGGCCTATGCCGGCGATGATGATCCTTGGCTCGTCATCATCGATGGTGTCGAACTCAGGCTGCGCGGCGCGGTCCTGTTGACCTTTGAACACACGTTCCTTGGCCAGAACCAGCAGCGGTGTGGCCACCATGGTCATGGTGACGACCAGGATCAGCAGATCTGCGACCTGGTCTGCCAGCAGACCCTTGGCCACGGCAGCGGCGAAGATCACAAACGCAAACTCACCGCCCTGGGGCAGCACAAAGGCCATGTCGCGGGCGGCCGGAAGTGGCAGGCCGCTGGCGCGGCCGAGCCCAAAGAGGATGGCGCCCTTTATCGCGAGCAGTGCGGCGGCCAGCGCCAGGATCAGCAGCGGTTCGGCGGCGAGCAGGGACAGCTCGGCCGACATCCCCACGGCGACAAAGAACAGACCCAGCAGCAGGCCCTTGAACGGCTCGATCTCGGCTTCCAGCTGATGCCGGAATTCGGAATCGGCCAGCAGCACGCCGGCGATAAAAGCGCCCAGCGCCATCGAGATATCCACCAGATACATAAGCAACGCGGCGCCGACCACCGTGGCCAGGGCTGCCGCGGTAAATACCTCGTGCCCGCCGACCGCCGCCGCCAGCCGGAAAGCCGGCCGCAGCAGATAGCGCCCACCCACGACCAGCGCGATGATCGCGCCCAGTTTGAGCATCACCGTTCCGGCACCGCCGGCTGCGCCCGCTTCGGGCGCCAACAGCGCGAGGACAGCGAGGATCGGGATCACGGCCAGATCCTGGAACAGCAGGATGGCGAAGGTGGATCTGCCGTATTGGCTTGTCAACGCCTTGCGCTCGGCCAGGATTTGCAGCACAAAGGCGGTTGACGACAGGGCCAGGCCCAGACCGATGACGATGGCGGCGCTGAGTCCCTGGCCGAGTATCCACGCCAGCACCGCCAGTGCCGTGGCGGTAATCATGACCTGGGCAGTACCGAGACCGAACACCGCCCGGCGCATCACCCACAATCGGGATGGTTTGAGCTCCAGGCCGATGATAAACAGAAGCAGTACCACGCCAAACTCGGAGGCATGGAGCACGCTGTCCACATCTTGAAATGCGCCAAGACCGTAGGGGCCGATCGCGATACCCGCCGCCATATAACCGAGCACGGAACCGAAACCGAACATGCGGAACAGGGGCACCGCAACACAGGTCGCCGCCAGAAAAGCAAACAGCTCTGTCAGGGTCAAGATCGGTCTCCGGGTTGGCGAGGCCGTAACATAACCGACCGCCGGAAAGGCAGCAAAGATACCGTATAAACCTCTCGGCGCCCGTTGGCGTCAAAGGCATATACCGTCGTTTTATACGCTGGAGGGATCATGAGACATCACACTGCAAGCCTGTGCGCGCTGGCCCTGGCGATTGCCGCTTTTTTTACCGCTGCGGTCCAGGCGGAGGACATCAGTCGGGAATTCGAAGTGGTCGACGGCGGTCGCCTGGAGATCGATATCGAGTCCGGCGGCATCAAGGTCCAGGTCGGTGAATCCAATGTGGTGCGGGTCTCCGTCCAGGTCCGGGGTGCCAACGCCGATCAATTCGAACTCGATTTCCGCCAGCGGGGCGGGGAGATACGCGTCCGCGGCCGGACCCCGGGCAAGCACAAACGCTATAACAATCGTGACCTTTCGGTGGAGGTCCGTGCCGAGGTGCCCAAACGTTTCGATCTGAAGCTGGATACTTCCGGCGGGAGTGTCGAGGTCGGTGACGTGGACGGCGAGGTGGACGCGGACACGGCGGGCGGCAGTATCGTCGTCGGTCGCGTGACCGGACCGGTCAGGGCCGACACCGCGGGCGGCGGCATCGAGGTCCTGGCCAGCGTCAAGGATGTCGATGCGGACACGGCAGGCGGCAGCATCGAACTGGGTGAGATCCAGGGCTCGATCACGGCCGATACCGCCGGCGGCTCGATCCGCGTCGAGCGCGCGCTGGGTCCGTCGCGGCTGAGTACCGCCGGCGGCAGCATTACGGTCAAGGACGCCCGCGCGGGCGTGGATGCGGACACGGTCGGGGGCGGCATCAAGGTGGACTTTATGGCACAGCCTGCCGATCACAGCAGCTTGAGCACCACCGGCGGGTCGATAACCGTGCGTCTGGCGGAGGGCATCGGCTTCGACCTCGATGCGACATCCGGTAGCCGGATCCGCTCTGCGTTTCCGGTGGACGACGACGAGGACGACCCGAATCGGCTGTATGGGCCACTGAATGGCGGTGGTCCGGAGCTCGAGATCGACAGCAGCGGACGGGTACGGATCGAGAAGCGTTAGCCGGTCCGGCTCAGTCCCCGCACCAATCGATCAGGATCTGCGCCAGCTCCGGTCCCGCGTCTTCCTGGACAAAATGACTGGCACTGGCCAGCTGGCGATGGGGCTGACCCGCGGCGCCGGGCACATGCGCCTGCAACGGGCGATCGGCCCGACCGAGGATCGGGTCCTTCTTGCCAAAGGCGGTCAGGAATGGCTTTTGCCATTGGCCCAGCGCGTCCCAGGCGCGACGATTCGCCGGCACCGCCGGGTCGTCTTCCTCGGTCGGCACCAGACGCGGGAACGCGCGCGCGGCCTGTTTGTATGCGCTGGCCGGGAACGGGGCGTCATAGGCAGCCACCACCTCCGGCGACAGATGCGTGACGCAGCCGCTTTGCACGATCTTGCCGATCGGGAACAACGGTGAGTAGCGGGCGAACGCCCGCCAGACCTTGAAGGCAGCAGGCACCGGGCTATCGGCGATCGGCAAGAAGCCATTGGCGACCATCACCCGAGCAAAGCGCTGCGGATGCTCCGCTGCCAGCCGCAGACCGATCAGCGAGCCCCAGTCCTGGACAAAAAGAATGATGTCTTCGAGCCCGTTGGCTTCGATCCACTGCCAGGTCCATTCCACATGGCGGGCGTAGCTGTAGTCGGACATCGCACCGGGTTTGTCCGAGCGGCCAAAACCGATCAGGTCCGGCGCCACCGCCCGGAACCCGGCGGCGGCCAGCGGCGGGATCATCTTGCGGTACAGGAACGACCAGGTTGGTTCGCCGTGCAGCATCAACACCACCGGACCGCTGCCATCCTCGACATGGGCCATGCGCAGACCATCGATCTCGGTATACCGCGGCGCAAAGGGAAAATCCGGAATGGCGCTGAATCGATCGTCCGGCGTGCGCAGTATGTTCATGGCTTTGTTACCTGCATGTTCGATCAGGATTCGGTCATTTGGCGGCGCAGCAGCGCCTTGGCCAGTTTGCCGGTGGCGGTGTGCGGCAGCTCGTCGACAAAGCGCACTGCGTCCGGTACCCACCAGTCTGCAACCTTGCCCTTGTACCACGCTAACAGCATTGCAGCGTCGACACGCGCGCCGGGCTTCCTGACCACAACCAGCAGCGGTCGTTCGGACCATTTCGGGTCGGCCATGGCGATCACTGCCGCTTCGGCGACGTCGGGATGAGCCATCGCCAGATTCTCCAGCTCGATCGAACTGATCCATTCACCGCCTGACTTGATCACGTCCTTGGCCCGGTCGGTGATCTGCATATATCCGAGCGGATCGATAGTGGCGACGTCGCCGGTGTCGAACCAGCCGTCGGCGCCGTGTGCTGCATCATCGTCAAGCTGGAAGTAACTGCTACAGACCCACGCGCCGCGCACCTGAAGACGACCGGGCTGCTCGCCATCCCAGGGCAATTCGGCGCCGTCGTCGTCGACGATACGCATCTCCACCCCGAATACTCCGCGTCCCTGTTTACGGCCAATAGCCTCGCGCTCGGGCGGGGTTAGCGACTCACTGACGCGTGTCGGACTGTTGAACACGCCCAGCGGACTCATCTCCGTCATCCCCCAGCTGTGGTGGACACGCACAGCGTGATGCTCCTCGAAGGCCTCTATCAGCATCGGCGGACAGGCGGCACCGCCGACCACGATGCGGTCCAGACTCGGGATCTCGCGACCGCTATCCTGCAGATACTGCAGCAGGCCCAGCCACACGGTCGGCACACCCATGCTGCAACTCACCTGCTCGTTTTGTATCAGATCGGTGAGCGTAGCCGGATCGCCCATGCGCGGGCCGGGCAGGACCAGATGGGCGCCGACCATGGGACAGGCATAGGGCAGACACCAGGCGTTGGCGTGGAACATCGGCACGATGGCCAGCACCGTATCGCGATTCGCGAGATTCATGCAGTCCGGCATACAGGCGGCATAGGCATGTAGCAGAGTTGAGCGATGGTGATAGAGCACGCCTTTGGGATGTCCGGTGGTCCCGGAGGTGTAGCACAGGGCGCTTGCCGTGGTCTCATCCAGAAGCGGCCAGTCGTAGTCGTCGTTCTCGGCGCAGATCAACGTTTCATAGTCGATAGCGTCCGCCAACGCGCTCGCAGGCATCTGGTCGGGGCCGCACAAAAATATCACGCGTTCCAGCTTCGGCAGGCGCGGCGCGAGATCGTCGAGCAGCGGCGCGAACATCGGGTCGGCGAATATCCAGCGGTCCCCGGCATGATCGGCGATATAGGCAATCTGATCCGGGAACAGGCGCGGATTGATCGTGTGGCAGACGGCGCCGGAGCAGGAGCTCGCGTAATAGAGTTCGAAATGGCGATGATCGTTCCAGGCCAGCGTGCCGACACGATCACCGGGCTTCGCGCCGAGCCGCGCGAGTGCGTTGGCGAGCCGACGGGTGCGCCAGAATGCCTCTGCATAGGTGTAACGATGGGGCTCGGAGTCGGCGGTGACGGAGATGATTTCGCTGGTCGGGAAATTACGCTCCGCAAACCGCATGATCTGGGTGATCAACAGCGGATCGTCCATCATCAGCCCGCGCATATCGACCTCTGAGCAAGTGATCCAGGGAGGCCGCCAAGTCTGGCGGTGGCGGCAGACCCTGTCCAGCCGCCGCCCACGGGGCGGCGGATTACTCCGCCGGTTTGCGGAACGTCAGCGTAAAGCGATCGCTCTCGCCGATGGCGAGATACGGGCTGTTGTCCGCGTCCGCCCCCATGGCCAGGGTCGGCGGCAGGGTCCATACACCACGGGGATGATCGGCCGTGTCTTTCGGGTTGGCGTTTATCTCGCTGCTGGCGACGAATTCGAACCCGGCCGCGGTGATCAGGTCGATGGCCCGTTGCTGATCGACATAGCCGCTGCGTGCCAGCGGATCGATCTCGGCGCCGGCGCTGGCCCGGTGATCGATGACGCCGAGGATGCCGCCGGGTTTGAGTACGCGATACAGCGTTTCCAGCATGTCGTCGGTCTGACCCCAGGCCATCCAGTTGTGCAGATTGCGGAAGGTCACGACCCTGTCATAGGACCCGTCATCGCCGATGGCGGTCTGCCCGGGCGGCCACAGCGATACCACTTCGACGCGATCATAGACCTCGGGATCTGCAGCCAGCTTGTCCTGAAATGCCTGGTTGGCGCTCAGCATAAAGTCGCGGAACTTGTCGGTCTCGTCCCCGAAGATCGCCACCGTGAGGTGTCCGTCTTCGCGCAGCAGCGGTGCCAGTATCTCCGTGTACCAGCCGCTCTTTCCCGGCCAGATCTCCAGCACCGACATGTCCGGCTCGATGCCGAAGAACGCCAGCGTCGATGCCGGGTGACGAGAAGCGTCGCGGGCCACCAGCGCCGGCGTGCGCTGGGAACCGCTCACGGCCTCGAGGATCGCCGGTGACGGCTCCGCCGCCGATACCGTGTACGCAATGATGGCCAGCGCAGCTGCAGTCAAAGATCTGTTCATATCGTTTTCCTTGATCCGGGATCAGCGGCGCTGGCTCACGGTGCCGGCGTCGACGTACGCGCTGCCGATGGCGGGGCGAAACGGTCGCCAAAAAAGTCCCCGGCGTTCCACGCGGGCCGCCGGGGGTCGTCGGCCACTGCCCTGATCATCAGATAGTTCATCAGGGTAAAGCGCTCGGCCGCTGCGGCATCGAACGGCAGCTCGAGTTCATCGGTCGGCTTGTGGTAATGGGTTTGGAGGAAATGCATAAAGCCGGCACCGCCGTCCATGGCCGGATCCGGCGAGCTGAATCCCGGCATCAGATACAAGGCCGGGACACCGCGTTTTACAAACGAATACTGATCGCTGCGCACGAAAATGGTCTCTTCGGGCAGCGGATCCGGCGCCAGCTCGAATCCTGCTGCCTGCGCCGCCCGGGCGGCCGGCTCGATCAGACTCGAATGTTCGGCGCCAAACGCGATCATGTCGGTCGTCTCGTGGGTAAACACCGGCATATCCAGATTGATGTTGGCGACGACCTGATCGATGGGCACGGTCGGGTGTTCGGCGAAATAATCCGAGCCGAGCAGGCCTTTTTCTTCCCCGGTAACTGCCAGGAACAAGATCGAGCGCGCGGGCCGGGTCTCCGCCCGGGCCATCGCCCGCGCGACCTCCAGCATGATCGCGATCCCGGTCGCGTTGTCATAGGCACCGTTGTAAATCGTGTCGCCATCGTAGTCGGCGCCGACGCCGATATGGTCCAGATGGCCGGTCAGGACGACATACTCGTCGGCCAGCGCCGGATCCGAGCCGCGTAGCATGCCCGCCACGTTGTACGCCTTATGCGGTATCTGTTCCGAGCGTCTCGACAGACTGACCGTGAGCGGTAGCGGCATGGCCCGGGGCCGGCCGGCAGCCGCCTCGTCGTAGAGCTGCTCCAGGGTAAGGCCGGAGCCGGTCAGCAGCTTTTTGATACCGGCCGGGCTGAGAGTGACACCACCCCGGATCGGTGGGAACAGGCCCTGCACGTCCCCGTCGGCGTTAACCCAGCGCATACCGGTGAAGCCGTAGGCCTTGACGGTATCCTCCCAGGGCTGACGCTCGGCTTGCTCCCGGGTGGGGAAACTGAGGATGCCGACGGCACCGCGGCGGGCGGCGTTTTCCACCTTGGAGCGGCTGGAGTAATAGGCCCGCTGGTGGCTGGCGAAGGCCTCGGGCGCGCCGCTGAACCAGGCCACCACGTGGCCTTCCACATCGAGATCCTGATAGTCGTCATAGCCCAGCTCCGGAGCCGTGACGCCATAGCCGACAAAGGTCACCGGCGCATCGATACGGGTCTCGGCGTCGACATAACTACCGCCCAGCACATAGTCCTCATGCCAGACCATGGGCAGTTCTCCGCCAGCCGCGGTGTGCAGCGTCATCGTCGCGCTATCCTCGACCAGCCGACCCTCGACCGTGTCGAAATACTGGAACCAGCTGTCCTTGTCGCCGGCACGTTCGAGGCCGGCCATGGCGAAGACCGAGGCGACGTAGCGGGCCGCGAGATCGTAGCCCCGGGTGCCGGTATTGCGGCCTTCGAGCAGATATCGGCGAGAAATTCCACGTGGGCGCGTAACGCCCGGGCGTCGAATGTCGGCGGCGCGGTCGTATCGTCCCCATGCGCGCCAAGCGGCAAGGTGGTCAGGGCGATCAACAGGACAGTGGTGCTATTTCTTATCATTGAGTACTTCCTGTACAGGATGGTCGCCGGGGCCGGGTATTGCGATAAAGACAGTATCGCGGGCGTGTGGTTCCAGGCTGCGGCATCGCCGGCGCATCCCCGTTATAGTTCAGGCGGCAGCTTAGCAGAGTGTTACACGGTGCCCGGAATCCGATGATCTACGAATACTTGCGACGTCCTGAAGTGTGGATCCTGCTTATCGCGGGGGTGGCCTGGATCGTGACGGCCGCCGATCAGAGCCTGCCCGTGCTCGTATTTGGCGCCATACCGGGGGCGCTGATGCTGGTGGGCGGGGTGGGCACCCTGATGTTCCCGGGTGAGCGCGGTCTGACGCGCAGCGCCGGTCTCGGCGGCCTGCTGGGTTTGTTGATGGCCGTACCCTTATTGCTCATAGCGACCGGTACCGCGATCTGGCTGGCGATCCTCGCCGCGGCTGCGCTGGTGGCAGCAGGTTTGTTGCGGATCAATCATATCGCGGTGCCGGAACAGATCGAACCGCCGGCCCCGGGCGTCCGCGGCGGTGCCGAGGTCGGATTGGATGAGGCAGTGCTGGGCTTGACCTCTTTGCTGATGCCGCCCTTTGCCAGCGGCGAGCAAGCGCGGATCGCAACGGAACTGGAGAATGCCCTGGCGCTGTTCGAGCGACGTGGATGGCTGGACGACCCGTCCGACTACCATCCCGCGCCGCCGCCCCTCGAAGATGGCCAGATCCAGTCGAGCCGGGCCCGCAGCGCCGGCTGGGACTTTGAGGCCATGCGCTTCGACAGCGGCTTTACGCCGCCGGAAGAGACGCCGGGCCGGGAACGTTATCTCGGCTATAAGCCTTGCCGCGAGGCGCACGCATGGGCGATGCGCGGCGCGTCTGACGCGCCCTGGCTGATCTGCATGCATGGTCTCGGCATGGGTGTGCCGTGGATCGATCTGAAGGTGTTTCCGGTCAGCCTGTTGCGCGAAGAGCTTGGCTTCAATCTGCTGTTTCCGGTCATGCCCATGCATGGCCCGCGCCGGCGGTTCCCGGTCAGCGGGAACGGCTTCCTCGTCGGCGACGTGATGGACACGATCAACGCGGTCAGTCAGGCGATCTGGGACGTGCGCCGCTGGTTGAGCTGGCTGCGCGCCACCGAGCCCGGGCCGACAGGTTTGTTCGGCGTCTCCATGGGCGGTTATGCAGCAGCCCTGCTGGCCGGTCTGGAGGATGACATCCAGTGTGCCATCCCCGGTATTCCGGCTACGGATATCGCGTCGCTGCTGTGGTGGCACAGCAGCACGGCCGCCATCGATGCGTCCGCGCGCAAGGGTCTGACCTTGCGACAGGCAGCGCGGGCATATCGGGTCATTTCTCCGCTCGGCGTGACACCGCTGCTGCCAAAGGCGAACCGGCATATCTTCGGCGGCATCTGGGACAGCTTTGTCCCCGCCAGCGAGGTGCACAAATTGTGGGCCCACTGGGAGCAGTGCGACATGCTCTGGTACCCAGGTGCCCATCTCACCGGCGGGACCCACGAAGACGTGCGGGGATTCGTGGCTGCGGCGCTCCGTCAGGATCTGCTGCCTGCCACCGACGAAGGGGAATGAGCTGGAGCAGCTATCGCCAAGAGACGCGTCGTTTCTGCAGCTGGAGGAAACTCACGCGCCGATGCAGCTCGGGGCGGTACATCTGTTTGACGGCGGCGCTGCGACCAGCGCGCCGGATTTCGAGGCCTTCCGGGAACATCTTGATCAGCGGCTGCAGTTCTGGCCGCGGCTGCGCCAGCGTATCGTCGAGGTACCGCTCAATGTAGCCTGCCCGTACTGGCTCGACGACCCGGATTTTTATCTCGACCATCATCTCAGCCGCGTTACGCTGAACACGCCGCGCAGCCTGCAGTCGCTGATGACGCTGGCGGCGGATCTGTTCAGCCGCCCGCTGGATCGGCGACGGGCGCTGTGGAGCATTACCTATGTCGAGGGTCTGTCGCGGCTGGGTGGTCTGGGTGCGGGCTCCTTTGCGCTGATCACCCGGGTCCATCAAGCCATGGCGTCGGATCTTGGCATCGACGACATGCTGTTGCGGATCACCGGATCGTCGCCAAAGCACACACCGCCGCCATACCGTGCCTGGCGACCGGAGCCGGTGCCGAGCGATGCGCAGATGCTGGCCAAGGCCTATGGCAAGGCCTTCAGCAGCCCGGTAGAGCTCGCGCGGCTGGTCGCGCGTGGCGCGATGGTCGCCGCTCAGGTGGTCAAAGAGGGGACGGCCCGCAGACGCGACATGCCGCCGCACATTTACGCGGCACCGCCGACCCGCTGGAACCAGGCGGTGACGCCGGCACGACGCATGGCGGTGGCCCGGGTCCCTCTCTCCAGCGTCTGCGCAATCCGTAAACACGCGGAAGGGGCGCAGATCAATGACGTGATTGCGGCCCTCTGCGGTGGCGCATTGCGCAATCTGTTCGCGTCCGGAGATGCATTGCCCGAACAGCCGCTGGTGGGTTTGTGTCCGGTGCTGAGCCGGGTCGACGACAAGCCGGCGGCGCTGCCGATGCTGCTGCCGCTGGCCACAGACGTGGACGATCCGGCTGCGCGATTGAACCGGATCAGCACGGCGGCGGCGAGATCGGGTCTGTATCCCGGCGCAATAACGCTCGAAGAGATCTCCGGCCGCGCGCCGATGACCCTGGCCGTCGAGGGCATCCGCCTCTACACGGGTCTGCATCTCGCCGATCGGTTCCGGCCCAGATTCAATCTGGTGTGTCTGTATATGCCGTCCACTGGTGAGCCGCGCTACCTGATGGGAGCGCGGCTGAAGAGCCGCTACTTTGCGTTGCCGCTGCTCGATGGTCAGGGGCTGACGGTGACCGCCAGCAGCTGTGATGACCAGATGGATCTGACGGCGCTGGCGTGTCCGGATTGCGTGCCCGGGCTGGATCGCTGGCCGGCCTCGATAGAACAGGCACTGCGCGCCCTGACCCGGGCCTTCGGTTGAACGGCTGGCGCGGGGATGGTTGGCAACCATGACCGGCTACCAGCGATAGCGGTCGAAATTCTCCGGATTGGCCCAGCTGCCGGCGTTGTTCCAGTCCCGCTTCGGGTTGTAGGTGTCGATGTCATAGCTGTAGACGGCGGTGGTCACGCCGTCCAGATCGACGCGCCGGTGCAGTGACAGCGCCAGCGACAGGAAACGTTCACGGGTCCATTTCGGGCCGTCCCTGACCGCTGACCAGGTGACACTGAAGCGCCGGCAGTGCAGGTCGCGCAGACGCGCCAGCAGCGCCGAGCCGGTATCCACATCCAGCCGCTCGAGCGTCTGATGAACCAGCCCGTAGTCGAAGCGACCGAGTCGTTCTACGGCGGCGGGCACATCATTCGGTGACACTGTCTCGATCTTGCATTGGGGATGATGATGGAGATACGCCTCGACTGCCGACAAGGGCGCCGGCGCGACACACAACAGCGCCTGCGGATTTGCCGCCTGCAGCGATTCCAGCAGCGTTTCTTGTATCAGATTCAAGGTCTCGACTCCGAACTCCAGCCTACGCCGGCCGGGTCCGGGTCTCAACGCCGCGCCTTCGGCTCAGCTGGCGATACCCTGCATCAGCAGACCACAGATCCAGGCCGCATAGGTGCCAAGAGCGTAACCGAGCACCGCCAGCAGCACACCGGTCGGGGCCAGGCTCGGATGGAAAGCCGAGGCCACCACCGGTGCTGAGGCTGCGCCGCCGACGTTGGCCTGGCTGCCGACCGCCAGATAAAACAGGGGCGCACGCAGGATCCGCGCCATCACGATCAGCAGCAAGGCGTGGAAGCTGATCCAGATACCACCGATCAGGAACAAGCCAGGGTTTGAAAACACCGCGCTGACGTCCATGCCAAGACCGATCGAGGCGACCAACACATAGAGCATGGCGGATCCGACCCGGGAAGCCCCGGCACCCTCCAATTTTTTCGCCGGGGTAAACGACAAGATCAGACCGATGGTAGTCGCGGTCACCACGATCCAGAAAAAACTGCTGGTCAGGCTCAGACGCGCCAGCCCCGGCGCGTTGGATTCGATCCATGGTGCCACCGCGCCGGCCACGGCATGGGCGGCGCCGGTGGCGCCAAAACCTACCGCGAGGATAAAGATCAGATCCGGCAGCGTCAGCAGACGCCCATGTTCTGCATGGAAACGTTCGACCCTGCGCTTGAGGTCGTCGATCGCCGAGGTGTCCGCGCCCATGCGCGCGTCGATTTCTTTGGCCCGACCGGCCATGAATAACAGCACCGCCATCCACACGCTGGCGCACAACACATCGACCGCCACCATCTGCGAGAACAGCGCATCACCGACATCGAACACCTCCTTCATCGCCGCCTGGTTGGCGCCGCCGCCTATCCAGCTGCCGGCGATCGTGGTCATGCCGCGCCAGATGGCGTCCGGACCCTGACCGCCGATCGTCTCCGGGCTGATCCAGCCGACGATCAACAAGGCCAGCGGGCCGCCGAGGACGATGCCGACGGTGCCGGTCAGGAACATGGTGATGGCCTTGTAGCCGAGACGACCGATCGCCGGCAGATCGACGGACAGCGTCAGTAACACCAGACAGGTAGGCAGCAGAAAACGCGAAGAAACGAAATACAGCTTCGATTGTTCCGGGTCGACGATATTGAAGGTATTGAGCAAAGACGGCAGGAAATAACACAACAACAGACCCGGGATATAGCGGTAAAAGCGCTGCCAGAACGGGTGTTCGCTGCGTTCGGTGTAGAACACCAGACCGAGGATCAGGCTCAACAGGCCGAGGACGACAGCATCATTGGTGACCAGCGCTGGCTCGTGGGGCATCCGGCTCTCCGCGGGGAAAAACTCGCCGCATTGTACTTGAGCTGACGGAACCGGATCGCGCCGGGCCCGCTCCCTGGCCTATGATGCGGGACGCCCAGCCACCAGAGCCCATGCGCCATGAACAGCCCCCTACAGCAGCCCCTTGGCCTGCCGTGCGGCGTAAATTTGCCCAACCGCATCGCCAAGGCGGCCATGACCGAGGGGCTGGCGGATGCTGACGATCGCGCGACCGAAGCACATCAGCGGCTCTACCGGCGCTGGTCTGCTGGCGGCGCGGGTCTGCTGATCACCGGCAACGTGATGGTGGACCGGCACTATCTGGAACGCCCTGGAAATGTGGTGATCGACGGCAACGGCGGGCGCGAGGCGCTGCAGGCCTGGGCTCGCGCGGGTACCGAGGCGGGCAACCATTTGTGGATGCAGATCAGTCATCCGGGGCGCCAGGCCTCGCATTTCTCCACCGCGCCATTGTTGTCGCCGTCCGATGTCCAGCTCCGTCTGGGCGGCATGTTCTCTCAGCCGCGGGCGATGAGCGAGGAGGAGATCGTGGATGCGATCCGGCGCTACGCGGACGTCGCCCATGTGGCTCGCGATTGCGGTTTCACCGGCGTCCAGATCCACGCCGCCCATGGTTATCTGATCAGCCAGTTCTTGTCGCCGGTGACCAATCGACGCAGCGACCAGTGGGGTGGCGATCTGGAGAATCGCGCGCGTTTCCTGCTCGAAATCGTCGCCGCGGCGCGCGAGCGCGTTGGCGCTGGCTTTCCGGTCGGGGTGAAACTGAATTCGGCCGATTTCCAGCATGGCGGCTTCACCCTTGACGAGTGCGCGCAGGTCGCCGCGTGGCTCGCAGACGCCGGTATCGATCTGCTCGAGATCTCAGGCGGCACCTATGAGCAACCACGGCTGCTGGGGGTGCAGGGAGACCAACACACCTATAGCGAGCCCATGGCTGCCAGCACCCGAAGACGCGAAGCCTATTTCCTCGAATACGCCGCGGCGATCCAGAGCCGGTCGTCGCTGCCGCTGATGGTCACCGGAGGCTTCCGCTCGCGCCGCGCGATGGAGACCGCGGTCGGTGAAGGCGAGTGTGCCGTGATCGGTCTTGGCCGCCCGCTTTGCGTGGATCCGGATCTGCCCGCGGGCTTGCTCGATGGCAGCCTCGACGAAGCGGAGGCCTGGGAGCGGGTGCTGCGTCTGGGGCCCGGACGTCTGTTGGGCCCCGCCAGCCCGGCGTTTTTGCTCAAGGCGATCAATGTTCAGGGTCAGATGGCCTGGTTCTATCAGCAGTTGCTGCGGCTGGCTGCCGGCGAAGACGCGGATCGGCGGCTGGGGCTGCTCAAAGCACTGGCCCGACACAATTTTGGCGAGCGCCGTTTGGCCCGGCAGCGGCATTTCGGTGCGCAGGTGTGAGTGTTGTGATTTAAACCTCATGTTCACTTTTGGCATCACAGGAGTATGAGACTCGCGTCGGGCGCGGCCGGCGGGTCATAATCCGTGTTCGTTCAGGGGAGTTTTTGACATGGGCATCAGGTCCGGATTGTTTCTGTCTACCGTGCTGCTGGCACTGGCGGCGGCGCCCGCATGGGGCTGGGGCTCGGGCTGCAAGTTCACCGCGGATCGGAGCGGCGAGGTCGCGACGGAGGGCGCCACGGTGGTGGAGATCTTTGCACTGGCCGGCGATCTGCGCATCAGTGGTGGCGCAGACGATGCAAAGGTCACCGCGGAAGGCGAGGCCTGTTCCTCCCGTGAGGACATGCTGTCTGTGATCGACGTGACCGTGCGGCGTGACGGTGACCGCATCCAGGTGCTGGCCGAGATGCCGGACATCAGTGGCGAGACCGAGCGACGCTGGAAGGACGAATACGCCACCCTCGATCTGGAAATCGAGCTGCCTTCAAACATGAGCGTGATCGTGCACGACAGCAGCGGCGACCTCCGGGTCCGTCGTGTGGCTGGCGCCGAAGTCTCTGACAGCTCTGGTGATATCGAACTGGAAGACATCGATGGTTCGGTGGTGATCCCTCGCGACAGCTCCGGCGAGATCATGATGAGCCGGGTCGGCAACGTGGTCATACAGGTCGATAGCTCCGGCGAAATCCGCATCGAGGAAGCATCTTCGGTGACCATCGCCAACGACACTTCCGGCGATATCGTGCTGGAAGACATCGCCGGCGACGTGTTGATCGGGAACGACTCTTCCGGGCGCATTTCGGTGCGCAACGTCCGCGGCAGCTTCCTGGTCGAAAACGACACCTCCGGTGGTATCCGCTATTCCAATGTGGACGGTCCGGTCAGCCTGCCCGAGGATCGGCAGGGAGCGAACTAGCGCCGTCGTACGCAGCGCCGGATGGTGGTCTGGCCGGTCTGATATATTCCGGCCATGTCCGCACGCATTACCGCGCCCGACTATCTGGACACGCTCAACCCCGCACAACGCGAGGCTGCCGTGCATGGCGCGAGTGACGGCGGGCGGTTCCGCGCCGGCCCGCTGCTGATCATCGCCGGGGCCGGCACCGGCAAGACCATGACCCTGGCGCATCGAGTCGCCCACCTTGTGATGCAGGGCGTGGCGCCGGAACGGATCCTGCTGTTGACGTTTACCCGCCGTGCGGCCCGGGAGATGGGCCAGCGCGCCCGGCGCATCGTGGCCCGGGCGCTGGGTGGCGGTGCCGATGTGCGTCTGCCCTGGGCGGGCACCTTTCACTCGGTCGCCAACCGTCTGCTGCGCGAGTATGCGCCCAACCTGGGTCTGGATCCGGCGTTTTCCGTGCTGGATCGGGGTGACGCAGCCGACCTGATGGATCTGGTGCGTCACCGTCTGGGTCTTTCGCGCGAGTCGCGTCGTTTCCCGCGCAAGGACACCTGTCTCGCCATCTACTCACGTTGTGTCAACGGCCGTCGTGAACTCCGTGAGGCTCTGCAGGATGACTGGCCCTGGTGCGAGGAATGGGAGGCGGAACTCAAGACCCTGTTCCGCGCCTATGTCGAAGCGAAACAGGAGACTGCGTGTCTGGATTACGACGACATGTTGCTCTACTGGAGTCACCTGATGTCGGAGCCGGCTCTGGCGTCTTCGGTCTCTGCCCGTTTCGAGCAGGTGCTGGTCGACGAATATCAGGACACGAATCTGCTGCAGTCCGAGATCCTTACCGGTATGCGACCCGATGGCGAGGGTGTCACCGTGGTCGGCGACGACGCACAGTCGATCTATTCGTTCCGCGCTGCAGAGATCGAGAATATCCTCGGTTTCCCGGATCAATTTCGCCCGCGCGCCCGGGTGGTGACCCTGGAGCAGAATTACCGCTCTACGCAGCCGATCCTGGATGCCGCCAATGATCTGATCGCACGCGGCGCGCGCCAATACGAGAAACGCCTGTTCTCCGAGCGCCCGTCGGCGCAGAAGCCGCGCTATGTCACGGTCGAAGACGACGAATCCCAGGCGGATTATGTGATCAACGGCGTGCTCGGGGCCCGCGAGACCGGCCAGCGTCTGCAGGACCAGGCGGTATTGTTCCGCAGCGCCCATCACAGCGACCGGCTGGAGCTGGAACTGACCCGTCGCAACATCCCCTACGTCAAATACGGCGGTCTCAAGTTCCTCGAGGCGGCGCATGTCAAAGATCTGCTGGCGGTGCTTCGTTTGGCGGAGAATCCGCGTGATCAGATGGCTGCCTTCCGCGTCATCCAGTTGCTGCCCGGCGCCGGTCCGGCGACCGCCCAGGGCGCCTGGGACTGCCTGGCTGGCGGCGGCCACCGGCTGGGCGTGTTGTCCGACTACCGGCCACCGCCTGCCGCTCGCCGGGACTGGCCCGGTCTGGTCGAACTGTTATCGGGTATGGATAGCGGCGAGGGCGACTGGTACACCCAGGTCGGTCAGGTCAGAGACTGGTACCGGCCGCATCTGCAGCGGATCTTCGACGACTGGCAGGTGCGCGAGGGAGATATCGATGCGCTCGAACAGATCGCGTCGGGTTACCGCTCCCGGGAGCGATTCCTCAGCGAATTGACGCTGGACCCGCCACAAGCGAGCGGCGATCTGGCGGGCCCGCCGCTGTTGGACGAGGACTTCCTGGTGTTGTCCACGGTGCACTCGGCCAAGGGTCAGGAATGGGATTCTGTGTACCTGCTAAATGTAGCCGACGGTAACTTCCCCTCGGAGTTTGCGACCGGCAAGCCCGAGATGGTCGAAGAGGAGCGGCGTCTGCTGTACGTGGCGATGACGCGTGCCCGCGAGGATCTGCATCTGCTGGCGCCGCTCAAATACTATGTGCCACAACAGCGTCGCCACGGCGACCGCCATGTCTACGGCGCCCGCAGCCGCTTTCTTGACGACGAACTGATGCAGCGCTTTGAACAGTGTTTTCATGGGCAGGCGGAGCGACAGTCAGACGCGGCGGCGCACCCCGATACGGTCGTCGATGTGGCTGCACGGATGCGGGAGATGTGGTGACCGGGGAGGGGTCGGGATGAGCGTCGGACAGGGATTCGGAATCGATATCGGGGGATCCGGGATCAAGGGCGCGCCGGTGGACCTGGAGACCGGTCAATTGGCCGCAGACCGGTTGCGGATCGACACGCCGCAGCCGGCGACCCCGAAAGCGATCGCCAGGGTGGTGAAACAGCTCCTGGATCACTTCAGCTGGCGGGGGTCCGTGGGCTGCACATTTCCGGCGGTGGTGCGCCGGGGCGTGACGATGACGGCGGCCAATGTCGACGATGGCTGGATCGAACTCGACGCCGATGCGCTGTTAGAAGGCGTCACTGCAAGGCGGGTACACCTGCTCAACGACGCGGACGCGGCGGGTCTGGCGGAGATGCGCTACGGCGCTGGTCGCGGGCTCTCAGGGGTGGCGATCATGCTGACCCTGGGCACCGGCATCGGCAGCGCTGTCTTTAGCGACGGCCGGCTGCTGCCGAACACCGAATTCGGTCATCTGGAAATCCGTGGCAAGGCTGCCGAGCGTCGGGCCTCGGATCGGGTGCGCAAAAGCAAGGACCTGAGCTGGTCGCAATGGGCCGCGCGGCTCGAGGAATACCTGGGCGTGATGGAAGATCTGTTCTGGCCGGATCTGTTTATCATCGGCGGCGGCGTCAGCAAACACCATCGGGAGTTTCTGCCGCGGATCGACATCCGCACGCCGATGGTGCCGGCGTCCTTGCGCAACGAGGCCGGCATCATCGGCGCCGCGCTGGAAGCTGCAAGGATAGAGGCCGTCTAGCCCGGCCCGATTTTGAAGCGCAAAAAAAGGGCCGCCTTGTCAGGCGGCCCTTGTCGTCTCGCGTTGTATTTCTGCCGTGCGACTACTTGCCGAAGGCGTAGGTGATACCGCCAAACAGCGCGAACTGGTAATCGTTCTCGGTGATCGAACTGTTGTCGACTTCGTCGCCGAGATAATCGTAGCGACCGCCAAACAGGAATGTCCATTTGGACCCCGCAGCGTTGTAGCCGAGCAGCCCACCGACGCGGACCCCGGTCTCGTCATCGGCGCTGTAGGATGTGCGGCCGCGGGTAAGATCCACCTCGCTGCTGCTGACACCGTAGTAATAGTCGTTGAAGTCCGAGTCCACGTACACGATGCCGCCGTTGACGGTGTAGAACCAGGGACCGGCCTTGTTCGTAAACAGGGCCATGGCCCGTACCTGGGTGCCGTCACTGTTGCTCATCGCGTCGGTGGTGGCGGTGAGTTCGAGGCCGAAGCGCTCGGGCTGCCAGCGGATATGACCGCCCACGGCCAGCGACGGATCCCGGTCGCTCATGCCGCGCAGGATGCTGGCGTCGCCATCTTCATAACCGTCGGACCACCATTCGGCCAGCACGGAGACTTCCCAAGGCTTGGTGTTGACGAATTTCCAGCCGAAGTTGCTGCCACGGAAAAAGAACCGCTCACCTTCGTAAAGGATGATCGGGATCGGCGTGGTTTTCTTGCTGTCCCTGAAGCCGTCATAGGCTTTCTCGCGATAGACGGCGCCGGCGCCGAGATTCCACGGCCGTTTGGCGGCGGGCATCGAGAATTCTTCTGCGCTGACTGGCATCGCCAAGCCGGCAGCGACCAGGACCGCGATGATGCGGGTCAGGATTTTCATAGGTTTCTCCAAGACTTGAATCAGGGGGGAGTTGTCAAAAGACGACAACATTATAGCTTATCTTCGAGCTTTCAAGATAAGGAATTTCACTTATCGCCGCCCCTTTGTCACATTTTTACAACAACTTGATTATCGGCTCATGCCCAAGGCCTGGCGGACAAAGGCAAACCGGTCGGCCTCTTCCTCGATCCGCATCCATTTGGGCTTACCCGCACCGTGGCCACCACGGGTCTCGATCCGCACCACGACCGGGTTGGCGCAGCCCTGGGCCTGCTGCAGCTCGGCGCCGAACTTGAAGCTGTGCCAGGACGCGACACGGTCGTCGTGGTCGCCGGTCTGGATCAGGGTCGGCGGATAACAGCTGCCAGCGACCACATTATGCTGCGGCGAATAGGCATATTGGGCGCGGAACTCGTCCTCGTTCTCCGACAGCCCGTAGTCGGTGGCCCACATCCGCGCATTGGCCGTCGCGGTGTGATAGCGGAGCATGTCCAGCACGCCCACCGCCGGCACCACCGCGCCGAACAATTCAGGTCGCTGCAACATGCACGCGGCGACCAGCAGACCGCCATTACTGCCGCCAAAGATGGCCAGTTTGTCCGGGCTCGTGTAAGCCTCGTCGATCAGCCACTCGGCGGCGGCGATAAAGTCATCAAACACGTTCTGCTTCTGCAGCTTGGTGCCGGCCTGGTGCCAGCGTTTGCCGTATTCGCCACCGCCACGCAGATTGGGGATAGCGAGTACGCCGCCCATCTCCAGCCAGATCGCCCAGCGCGAACTGTAGCCCGGGGTCAGGGCCTGGTTGAATCCTCCGTATCCATACAGCAGCGTCGGCTGCTGGCCGTCGGGCTTCAGATCCTTGCGATGGGTCAGGAACATCGGTATCCGCGTGCCGTCCTTGCTTGCGTAGAAAACCTGACGGGTGACATAGGCATCACCATCGAACGGCGTAGCTGCGGCTTCCAGCGGCTCGACGGTCCGCTTCGATAATTCGAAACGGTAGGTGGAGGCGGGATCCACGTAGCTGGTGAAGCCAAAAAAGATTTCCTCATCCCCGAGTCGCGAGGACAATTTGTCTTCATCGCCGGACGATGGCTTGATGGCGTTGATCCCGTAGGCCGTGCCGAGACCAGGCAAGGTGATCTCGCCGTCCGGCGTGCCGTCGAGCCGCATCAGGCTCACCGTGCTGTGGGCGTCGGTCAGATAATGCAGCACGACGTGATCGGCGCCGAGGCTGGCCGCATAGATCGGGGTCTCCTTCTCGGGGACCACGACACGCCACTGGTCCGGTGTGGGTCGATCGAGATCGATCGCAATCACCCGGCCGTTCGGTGCGCCGGCGGTGGTCTTGAAATAAAAGCGCTGACCGTTGCTGCCCAGGAATTGGTAGAGCCCGTCCCACAGATCGATCAATCTGACCACCGGGCGTTCCGGCTGACGCAGGTCCATGTAATAGACCGCGTTTTCGAAATAGCCCTCGGTGATCGTGAGCAGCAGATAGGCTCCGTCCTCGGTGACTTCGCCGCTGGGCTGTCTGCGGGGATGATCGGTGACGGCATAGACCAGCACATCGCGGGTCTGGGAGTCGCCGACGCGGTGATAGAAGACCCGCGCCTGCTGGCTGTCATCGGCGCGTCCGTTCTCGTCCTGCGGATAACGGTTGTAGACAAATCCGGCGCTGTCCGCCAGCCACGAAATCTCGCCGCCGAATTTGGCATCGCGGAGCACTTCGTCCAGGTCCTGGCCGGTGGTCAGATCGCGTACGTGGATCGTGATCCAGTCGGTGCCGCCATCGGAACGGGCGTAGGCGATCTTGCGGCCGTCCGGGCTGACGGCAAAACTGGCCATGGCGATGGTGCCGTCCTCGCTAAAGCCGTTGGGATCGATGGCGATCTCGGCTTCGCCGCCGAGGTCGTTGGCGACATATAGCACCGGGTGGTTGGCGACGCCATCGCTGACTTCGAAGAAATAGCGGCCGCCACGTTTCATCGGCACGCCCCAGGATTTGTAGCTCCACAGGGTCTCGGCTCGCTCGCGGATCCGTTCACGCTCCGGCAGCGATTCCAGATACGGCCGGGCGATCGCGTTCTGCGCCGTCACCCAGGTCGCCACCTCCGCCGAATCCAGATCCTCCATCCAGCGGTAGGGGTCCGGCACCTCGGTGCCAAAATAGTCGTCGCTATGGTCACTACGGCGGGCCGCCGGATAGCGCATGGAATCGGTCCCCGCGGCGGCGGTTTCCGGGGTCTGGGTGTTCATGTTCTCAGTGTCTTGTCCGCAGGCGGTCGCCAGCATTAGCAGCGCTACCGCGATCACCAATCTTCCGCTCATGGTGGCTCCGTGCCCGATGGGGGTTGGTCAAAACGGGCAGTCTAGCGGCTGGATCGGCGCGGACCAAGATGGTGCGGAAACGCACTCCGGCGCACGATCTCGGCCGTGCCCGGCCACTGAACCCTCGACGCTCTGCAGGGCGCAGGCTGTGATCCGGAAAAAACTCAGGCGGGGCGCGGGGTCGGACCCCGGGGCATGCATCCAGGGACCTTGTTACCCGGCCTTGCGATAATTCAGACGGGTCGGCGGCAGCGGTCCGGCGCCGGACTTTTTCCCGCCCGCAGAATCTGCATCGGTCCCGGGCTCGCGGTGTTCTGATTTTTCGCTCTGCTCGGCGCGGCGCGAGGCTTCGCGTCGGACCAGATCGATACTGAAACGTTGTATGTGGTTCATCGTGGGTCCTATTATTTCGCTGCGGCGCAGCATATCAGATCGGTCGACGGTGCGCATTACCGTTTGCTTGCGGCGAAGCGTAGTGGCCCGTTGTGACAACACCGTTGCGGGACCGTGGCCGGACGTGCGGTACCTCGCGTGGTCCCTGGTGGGTCTGGCGGACGGATGTAGTGCTCATGGCACGGGCGCGGCGATCGGTGCCGGCCATCATGACGACGGGTTAACCTGTTCCGCTGCAGCTTGCGTCGAGCACAAATCGCTGCAGAAAGTCCGCCACTATCTCGTTCCCCCGGCTCGGCCAGACGTGGCCGGCATTGTAGAGGCCGTATACCGTTACCTCGCCGCTTGACCCCGGTACGAATTCGGTCAGGCCGGGCGACCACTGACGCTTCTCCCCGGTGGCCCGATTGAGTTTTGCCAGTGCCACAACGGTATCCTGCCAGGCCTCTGTATATTCCCTGGGCTCTTGTCGGCCGAACAGATAAAGCACCGGCCGGGGCGTGCCCGTCTCGGGGATGGCCTCGTAGAGCGCGCCAATCGGGGCGAACGCGGCGAAGCGACAGGGCCGGTCGCGCAACAGGTTGAACGTCATATGCCCGCCGTTGGAGAAACCGGTCACGTAGACTCGAGCGGGATCGACCTGGTAGCGCTGCGGCAGGATTTCGAGCAGCCTGTCGACAAACGGCAGATCGCGATTCTCATCGTTGTCGGGGAATCCCTGCCATCCTCTCATGCGCCTCCGCTCCGGCCGCGGGCGACCATCGGGATAGGCAACGGTGGCTTCCGGCCAGTCTTTGTGCAGGGCGACCACTCTGGAGAAATTACTGGCGCTGTCCCCCAGGCCATGGAACACGAGCACCAGCGGCGACGCGCGTCGGTCCGCTTCGGCACCCGGGAATACGCGCACCTCCCGGGTATCTCCATCGACCTGTATCTGTAGGATTTCCGCCGCCGTCACCGCTACCGCGACCAGCATCAACGTGACGCCGATCGCCGCCGCGGACATCCTGGCCGTGAGGCGCGCCACGACTAATCCTCGGTGGTCCCGGGTGCCACCATCGAGCGGATGTAGTGCTCCTGCCGCGGATAGGGGAAATCGATGCCGGATTCGTTGAAGGCCTTGTAGATCGAGACGATGAGTTCATCGGTCACCAAGCCGCGCAGTACGGGTGCGCTGACCCAGCACAGCAGCTCGAGATCGATGCTCCAGTCGCCAAAACGGCGATAGCGGACCCGTGCCTCCGGCGTTGCAGCCACCCGCGGATGGGCAATGGCGATTTTCATCAGGACTTCGCGCACCTTGTCCAGGTCCTCGCCGTAACAGACCCCGATCGGGATACGGATGCGGTATTTCGGGTGCGGGCCACCGCTTTCGTTGACGATCTTGGAATTTCCCATCACCGAGTTCGGCACGGTGACCTCGATATCGTCACGGGTCAGCAGACGTGTCGAGCGGATACCGATTTGCGTGATCCGTCCGCGTTCGCCGGAGTCGAGCACCACATAATCGCCGATCCGGTAGGGCGCGTCGGCGATGATAAATACGCCGGCGAACAGGTTTGCCAGCGTGTCCTTGGCGGCGAAACTCAAGGCCAGACCGATGATGCCCGCTGACGCCACCCAGGCGGTGATATCGACTTCCCAGATCTGCAGCACCATATACGCGCCCAGCGCGATCATCACCAGCAGCGTGAGATTGTCGAACAGCGGCAGCGTCGCCGGCTGGATCAGCCGCGCGCCCTCGGGCTGATTGGCGAGCAGGCGACAGACAAAGCGCAGCACCCGGATCACGAATTGTATCCACACAAACACCAGGATCGTGCGCAGCACGCCGATGGTCGCGAACTCGGCCATCTCGTGCATCTGTAGCAGCAGGGTCGCCGCGCCAAGACCCGCCAGCAACAGCGTCACGGTCACCGGTCGTTTTACGTTGGTGAGGAACAGATCGTCGAGCCGGGTCTTGGTATGGGTCGCCCAACGCTTGATCAGGGCGATGGCCAAGGACGCGGTCCAGGCCAGCACGATGCCGATGGCGACCGCCAGCACTGCCTGCAGATAGCGGTTGTCGCCCACCATCCCCACCGCGTTCTCGATCAACAGGGCTAGTTCCTTCGGCATAGATCTTGTCTCGCTCGATTTGCTGTCAGATGTCCGCGATGTCTGGGGTCCATGCTCCGGACGCTGCCTTCGATGTTACCCGACCCGTCAGGGCTATTGATCCCTGGCGGCGTCGCGGGCCTCAGGATCGGGTTCGAAGATCATGCCGATGATGCGCCACTGATTCACCTGGGGATAGTCGGTGATAAAGGAGCGGTCGATGATCTCGGTGGACGCACCGCGGACCGGGAATTCCATCACCGTGGTGTTGGGCTGATTGTTGCGGTCGGAGCCGCGGAACAGGATGCTGACCCAGCCGGGTCCCGGCGCACGCGCCACCCGTGCGCGGATCTCGATCAATCTGGAGTTGCGGTAATAGAGGATCGTGCCGCGCAGACAAAAACCCCGGTCCTCGTCACACAGACGGCTCTCCCGCAGCAACAGATCAGGCACATCGGCGGCCACCGTGGAGGCAAGCAGCGCAAAAAAAGGAAGCAAGACCCGGGCGAGTCGGAAGGGCTTGGAGGATCGGGCGAACACAGCCCGACAACCATAACGGATCGCCCCGGCCATGAACATAGCGGCCGCGTCGCCGCTGGCGCCGGATTTCTAATCTGTAATTCAGTACCTTGACTCTGACCCTTGAAGCGCGATAACAACAAGGCGTGGATGCTGCACGGTGTCGACACGCGAGGCCGAGCGGATCTGCGCCATCGGGCATTAAGGCCCTGCAGAGGTGATGCGGCATGAGCGAGGACAGGACACACGCCCGGGTGGTCGCCAGCGCCAATGTGCGCGAGTTCTTCCGCGAGTCGGTGGATGAAGCGATCGAACGTCAGCGGCTTGAAGCGGAGGACCATACGGTCCATTACGTGGTCAACATGCTGACCCTGTTCACCCGTGCGGAAGAACTCTACGGCAGCGGTCCGGAGCGTCGGCTGCCGCCGCTGGCAGCGATGCTGGCCGAAGCAGTCGAAGCGCCGTCGACGCGTGATTCGGATCGCGCCTTGCAGCGGCTCGGTGATGTGGCGCTGTTTATGGCCGGCTTTTTTCCCGATTATCTGGCTCGCCGTCCGGTTGACGTGGATTACTACATCCGCATGGGTGGATCTGCCTATGGCACGCTCGCCGATCGTTCACGCACCACCAGTCATGCCATCGGCCTGGCCGACATCTTCGCCGAGCTGGCCGACAAGTTCGCGTCGTTTGTCGAGGTCCTCGGGCACATCGCCGATCTCGGGCGACAGTACACCTCGAGCGACATCATGCGTCTCTACGAGTTGTGGATAGCTACCGGCAGCCGCCGCGCCCGCGAGCGACTGGACGCCCTGGGCGTACAGGTCAGTCCCGGGCTTTCCAGCAGCCGGCAGCACTAGGGCCGGAACGGATGCGGCTGCTGCAGCGCCTGCAGGGCCTGGTCGAGCGCACCTATGACGTGGCCAATCCCCATCGCGTCACCGACTTCCTGGTGACCTGTCCACAACTGGCCGCAACCCTCGGTTTGAGTCCGGCCGCAGTCGCCAGTGGCGAGCAAGTGCTGGTGTCCGGTGATCAGGATCAGGTCGATCTGACCGTGTTTCTCGATGGCGAAATGCTCGACAAGCTGCGCGCACAGAATCCGATGCGGGAATTGCATGACGGCAATCTCGATCACTTCTGGACCGCGCTGGAAGGCGTCAGTCACTTCGTCTATCTGGTGTGGAGCGCGCGCATGGGCCGTCAGGTCACCCGGCTCGAGCTGGAGCTGCAGGCCGAGGTGGACAAGTTCGTGTTGACCGCCAGCCTGGTCGCGGCCCAGCGCGGCGGCAGGGTGCCGGTGGAGCTGCATCGATGGTTGTTCGATCTTCCGGACATCGATCCAGCGCTGGCAGAGGAAGCGGCCGAGCGCTACGCGGCGGCCAATCGATACGCCGGCCGCTACTGCCTGGGGTTGGCGCAGCGCTATCTCAAGCGCGGTGACCGGACGTCGATGATGCCGGAATTGCGGCGCTTTTATCGTCTGGGTCAGGGTGGCAAGATCCGCCGCATCGAGACGGATCGCTACTGAGCCGTGACCGCCTGAAGGTGGCCGTGCTTGAGGTAGATCAGCGCGCCAGATGCGCTGCTGAAACGCCGCTGGCTGCCGGGCGGCAGACGCAGCCAGCTGTCGCCGGGATGATGCGCCTCCGCGTCTTCGATAGCGCCCTCGAGCACCAGGATCTCGACGCCCCCGGGCCACGATTCATCGGGCAGTGCCGCGCCGGCCGCGAGGCGTATCAGCGCCACCGCCTCGTCGCCGTGCCGGTGTAAGGGCAGCCAGCTGCCTGTCGTATCCAGATCCGACCAGGTGCTGCTGCGCGTATCGATAACCACTTGCTTGAGGTCATCGCTGGCGAACTGACGGAGCTTGACGAAGAGGACGCAGCCAGCGGTGCTGTAAGGGGTGTGGACGCTGCCGGGTGGATTGCGCACGTAGGTGCCAGCCGGATAGTCCCCATGCTCGTCGGAGAACACGCCCTCCAGCACCAGGAATTCCTCTCCGCGATCATGGCGGTGAGCCGGGAAGCGGCTGTTCTTCGGATAGCGCACGATGCTGGTGGCCCGGGCCACTTCGCCGCCGTCGCGATCCAGCATGCGCCGCTGCACGCTGCCGTCCGGCGATGGTTGCCATGGCAATTCGCAGAGCACGGCGGATGCGGGTTTGGAAAGGTCTGCGTGGAGGTTCAATTTATGGTGCCGATCACGCGCTGGCCGCGCCGGATGGCTTATTATCCGATGAATCCACGCCCAACGGGAGCAGGAATGTCTGATGTCAGGGCAACGCTGGAGGCCTTTGCCGCCGGCGAACTCGATTATGCGGAGTTGCACCGCAGGCTCAATGCCGCGCTCGCGGCCGGTCTGAGCGTCGACGCCGCTGTGGCCGATCTGGACGCGATCCGCGACGCGGACGGGCTCTCGGTCGGTCTCTACAACGTGCTGTATCGGGCGATCACGCGGGTCTCCGATGGGGAAGACACCTCGCCATTCGCCGGCTCCGGGGCGACGACCCCGGTTGCGTCAAACGAGACGGATACCGAGGGAACCCGCGATGAGCCCGATGTGGATGCCGCCGAAGCCGGGTACAGGCGCGCAGACGAACTGCCGCAGATGTTTACCGAGCCGGAGGCGCTGCTCGAGGACGATCTGCCGGAAGTCACGGCAGCCGGTCCGGCGCCGGTCGGTCCGACGCCGGCAGAACGGGACGAGGATGATGCGGAGGTCGGTGAGGCGTCCGGTTCGGAGCCTGCCGAGGAGCCGACGCCGCTCCCGTCCGGACGCTGGCTGGCGCAGCCCGGCTGGGAGATGTCTGATGAGGAGAAGGGCGAGGCCGACGCGGTGTCCGAACCCGGTCCGGAGGCGAAATCGGGCGCCGTGGATCAGGCGCAACAGGATGATTCACCCCTGCCCGAGGCCGGCGATGTAGTCGGTGGCCGTTATGTCATCCAGTCGATCCTCGGCCGCGGTGGCATGGGCATCGTGTTCCGGGCCCGCGATCGCTACCGCGAGAGTGCTGCTGCCGACGATGTCGATCTGGCTCTGAAGCTGTTGAAGCCGGAGCTCCGGCGCCACGAAGATGCAGAGCGGCGATTGCTGCTCGAGGCGCTGCAGGGCCAGGCGTTGATGCACCCCAATCTGGTGCGCATCTTCGACTTCGGTGAAGCCGACGGCATGCCCTATGTGACGATGGAGCTGCTGGACGGCGAGTCCTTGCGCAGCGCAATCACGCGACGCACCCCGGTGGGTTTTCCGCCGGTCGAGGCGCTGGCCATCATCCGCGGCATCGCCTCGGGACTCGCTTATCTTCACCAGCGCGGCTATGTGCACAGTGACCTCAAGCCGGGCAACCTGTTCCTGTGTCGCGGCGACGAGCCGAAGCTGCTGGATTTCGGACTGACCCGGCGCCCGGGACGGGCCATGGAGCCGGTACTCGACGGCGCCGGATTACCATCCAGGACGCCCGCCTATGCCAGTCCCCAGGTGCTCGCCGGCGAGCCGCCTGAGAGCAGAGATGACGTTTTTTCCCTCGGCTGTGTCGCCTTCGAGCTGGTGACCGGTCGTCATCCCTTCAACCGATTGGCGGCGGACGATGCGATGGCCCGCAAAGTGAAGCCAGGACGGATCAAGGGTATTGCCGCCCATCAGCGACGGGCGATCAAACGTGCATTGAGCTTTGTGCCCACGCGCCGTTTCGCCGACGCCACCGCGTTCCTGAGCGCCATGGGCCTCGGTGATCGCCCAACAGGCGGCCGCCTGGCGGGTTTTCTGCCGGGCGCGCTCGCGGGTGCACTGGCCGGCATCCTGGTCACGATCGCGGTCATAGATCCCGACGGTCCGCTGTATCACCTTCTCGCCCGGATGCCCGCTGCGGAACAGCGCGAGCCGCCAGCGACCACTCCCGCGACGCCGCCGGTCGCCGCCGCAAGTAGCGACGTCCGCAGTCAGCGGCCAGACGCGTTGTCGCCAGGCGGGACGTTTTCACCAGGGGCCACCGGCGAGCCGGGCAGCAGCGGAACCGACGTCCCGCAGTCCGACGCCGCGGGTCGCGAACCACCGCGTCCTGAGCCGACACCCGGGCCCGCTGTCGATGCGGGAGGCCGGGGTGCAGAGTCTGGCACCGCTGTGCCAGCGGATATGTCGCCCGCAACATCGGTAGACGCTGAGGCGACGCCGGCGTCACAACCGTCGCAGACAGCGGAAGTACCGACGGCGCCGATCGTCACAGAACAGCCGGAGCCGGTGGCGCCGCCACCCCAGGGACCCGGTCGTCTGCAGCTGGACGCTGCGAATTATCGGGTTGATGAGTCCAGCGCGGTCCTGATTGCCAGAGTGATACGCACCGGGGGCAGCGGCGGCAATGTCGCGTTCCGCTGGCGCACGCGGCCGGGATCAGCCAGCGCCGATCAGGACTACATCGGCACCGACTGGCAGCGGGTGGAACTGGCCGATGGTCAGGCCGTGACACGTTTGTTCGTGCCGCTGGTCAATGATGGCCGCGCCGAATCGGGCGAGACCTTCACTCTGGAGATCGCTGATGCGGAGGGCGGCGCCGAGCTCGGATCCCGGACCAGCGCCGAGGTCAGCATCATCGACGACGACGCCGGCTAGCCCGGTTACGGCGCCGGTTTTATCACCACGTCGATACGGCGGTTGGCTGCGCGGCCTTCCGGGGTATCGTTGCTGGCTACGGGTTCGGTCTCGCCATACCCCACCGCGGCAATGCGCGACGCCGGAACACGCAGACTCTGCAGCAACTGGCCGCGCACCGATTCGGCCCGTTGTCGCGATAAATCGAAGTTGTAGCTGTCGCCGCCGAATGCGTCCGTGTGGCCGGCCACGGTGATGTCCGCGTCCGGATAGAGACGCAGACCTGTCTCGAGACGATGCATCAGGTCGCCCGCGGCGGGCGGTATCGCGGCGCTGCCGACGGCAAACTTGATCCCGGTCATCCGGATCACCACGTTTTCGCCCTGGCGCAGCACGCGGGCCTCGTCGCGCTGAAACAAAGCCTCAACTTCGCTCAGCCGCTGTCGCTCCATGGCCTGACGTTGCAGTGCCTGTTCCATGGCCTGGCGCTGGTCGGCGACCCCACCGAGGCGGTCATACAAATCCGTGACTTCCTGCTCCAGCGCAAACACCTGACGCGTGCGCTGATCCAGGTCCTGCTCCAGATTCTGCACCCGGTCGGTCTGGCGCTGCAGATAGTCGACGACCTGGTCGGCGGGCACGTCGGGCCCTTGGTCAAAGCGCGCCGCGATATCCGCCGCCGCGGCGACACGACGCAACGGCTCTTCCATCAGCAGGATCAGGTCTTCCTCGGTCGCGTCCTGCTCCCGCTGCGCGGCGAGAAAGCGCGCCAGATGGATGGCATGGCGGGCCTCGTAGAATGCCTCTCTGGCGAGCGCGCGTGGGCGATCCGTATCGTAACGATCTTCCTCCAACGCCGTCTCGGCCTGGTCCAGCAAGGTGCGGGCTTTCTCCAGCGTCAGCGGTGCATACCGCTTCACGCGTTCCCGCTCGGCCTGTTTGATCAGCGATCGGGTCTCGGCCAGCAGACTGGTCTTGATCGCTTTCAGCTCGCCGGCGCGAAACTCTTCCACCGCGCTTTTGGCGCGTTTCTGCCCCAGGGCCGGATCGCCGCGCTCCAGCGCGATCGCGGCCAGCCAAAGGCTGCGCGCGCCGTCTTTCCATTCATCGAGACCGAGCTTGTTCGCGCCCGCTTCTGCAGCAGCGGCCCGCGCCTGCAGCGCCGAGGCCAACGGCGTCAGCGCCCGTTTGGCGACCGCTACCGACAATCGATAGGACTCGGTAGCCTTGCTCAATGAACGGCGGATGCGTTCAAGACTGCGCCCCTTTTCATAGCCCTCCGAGGCGCTGTCGAACGCCTCCTCGGCTTTGCCGAAGCTGTCGGGCGCCAGCAGGCCCGCGCGGGCTTCGACGGCGGCGGCTCTGGCGACCTCGGCTTCCGCGAACATGATCTGACGCGCTTCATCGGCGCGCGCGGCGCCCCCCGCCCACGCGATCATCATCAGCAAAGACACCGCGCGGATCAGCCCGCCGCCGGTGGCCGGTAACGCGCTCATCGGAGCCCCGTTTCCTGGCGCGCGATCACCATGCGCTGGATCTCGCTGGTGCCCTCGTAGATCTCGGTGATCTTGGCATCGCGGAAATAGCGCTCCAGCGGCATCTCACGGCTGTAACCCATGCCGCCATGGATCTGCACCGCCTGGTGGGTGATAAACATCGCTGCCTCGGACGCAAAGAGCTTGGCGCAGCACGCCTCGGTCGTATTGCGTAGCCCGGCGGCTTTGGCCCGGCTCTTGTTCCACGCCGCCCGCAGCGTGAGCAGGCGGGCCGCTTCAAGACGCGTCTTCATGTCCGCGATCTTGGCCTGGATCATCTGGAAGCTGCCGATCGGTTCGCCAAAGGCCTTGCGCTCGCGTGCGTAGTCGAGGCTGGCCTCGTAGGCGGCGCGGGCGATGCCGACGGCCTGTGCGGCGATGCCGATACGGCCGGCATCAAGCACCCCCATCGCGATCTTGAATCCCGCACCTTCGGGTCCCAGACGGTCCTCGACCGGACAGCGGTATCCATCGAGCTCGATTTCACAGGTGGCCGAGGCGCGGATGCCGAGCTTCGGCTCGGTCTTGCCGCAGGAAAAACCGTCACGCTCGGTATCGATAATAAATGCGGAAACACCTCGAGGTCCCTGCTCGGGATCGGTCATCGCGAACACCACGATAAAGCGCGCCACCGGACCGGAGGTGATCCAGGATTTCTTGCCGTTGATCACATAGTGGCTGCCGTCCGCGGCGAGCACGGCCCGGGTACGCATGTTGCCGGCGTCCGAGCCGGATTGGGGCTCGGTCAACGCATAGGCGCCGACGACCTCGCCGGAAGCTACCGGCCTGACGTATTTCTGTTTCTGTTCCTCGCTGCCGTTGTCGAGGATGCCGTTGCTATACAGCGAATTGTTGACCGAGACGATGGTGCTGTGGGCAGCATCGGCGGCCGCGATCTCTTCCATCACCAGCGCATAGCCCACCGCGTCCAGCCCGGCGCCGCCGTACTCCTCGGGTACTTCGATACCCATGAATCCGAGTTGCCCCGCCATGGCGATGGTCTCAGAAGGGAATTCGCCGGACTCGTCATAACGCGCCGCCACCGGCGCGATCTCTTTCTGTGCGAATTCCCGCGCGGCATCCCGGATCATCTCTTGTTCTTCGGTCAGTGCGAAATCCATCAGTATCTCCGTTAAGGGCGCTGTGCTCCGTCGGTGGCCCGGTCTCGGATCGATCCGCGGGCGGCAAAGGCAGCCAAGCCTTTTATGTTAACGCCGCGACCGGCCGCCGGCGACTCTGGTCTATTCGCTCTCGCGGTAGATCACCTCGGTGATGGTGAAGGTCGCGCGCCCGCTGGGCATCTCCACGCTGATCTCGTCGCCGGCCATGCGCCGCATGACCGCGCGTGCCATGGGCGAGTCGAAACTGATGTAATTGCGGCGCGGATCGAACTCATCGGCGCCGACGATACGATATTCAAAGCTATCGCCCTGTTCGTCTTCGAGCCGGATCCAGGCGCCGAAAAACACCCGCTCCCGGTCATCCGGCGGGCTGTCGACGATCTTGACCACCGCCAGGCGCTTGCGCAGATAGCGCACCCGTCGGTCGATCCCGGCGAGTTGTCTTTTCCGATAGATGTATTCCGCGTTCTCGGAGCGGTCACCTTCCGCCGCAGCATCCGCCAGCGCGCGGGTCACCTCCGGGCGCGTGTGCCGCCACAGCTCATCCAGCTCCTCGCGCAGGCGTGCCGCCCCGACCGGCGTGATGTAGGGCGAGCTGGGTGGCGCGGGCGGTCGGTAGCGAGCCATGGCGTATCGGCCTGCCGGATTCCGGCTTCAGCTCTCCACGGAAACGATGTAGGCGCTGAACTTGCGTACGTTCAGCACCCCGCCGTCAAGGATCAGGTACTGACCCTTGATCCCGTCCAACACGCCGGCGATCTCCGGCGTCTTGTCCAGATTCAGCGAGCGGATCTTGTCCGGGTAGTGCAGGACCGGGTATTCGATCTGCAGCGGCTCGTGGTCCGGCAATGGGCGCAGCACGTCTGCGCCAAACCGGCCCCGGATGTCGTCGAGCTCGTCGGCACACAGCGCCAGCAGCCGATCGCGCTCTGCGCTCAGATCGACGTCGTCGGCCGGGCCCCGCAGCATCGCGCGCCAGTCGGTGCGGTCGGCGACATGTCGGCCCAGCGCGATCTCCGCCAGTCCCGACACATGCCGGCTTGCCGCTTCAAGGATCGGCAACGCCTGACTGGCGCCCTGATCGATCCAGCGGGTCATACCCTGATGAGCGCGGGTAATGCCGACCTTGAGTCCGCTGGTGTTTGCCAGATAAACGAAATGAGGCTGCATGCAGTGCGCCTGGCCCCATTCGGGTTCGCGGCAGGTGCCCTGGTCGAAGTGGCAGCGCTCGGGCCGGACGATGCACAGATCGCAGGCCGCGAGGCGCTGGCTGCACGGAAAACAATAGCCCTGGCTGTAGCTCTTGCGGGTGCTGCGGCCACAATTGGAACAGCGGATCTCGCCCTCGAAGCGCAGCGCGAATTCATGACCGACCCTCGGCGTCAGGGCCAGTTCGGCGTCGGCGATGCGCAGACGGTAGTCCACCGGATGGCCCGCCTGGTTACCCATTTTTCGGAGCGGTCCTGTAGTCATGGATGTTGCCTGTCAATCACGATGGCGGAGCTCAGTATAGCCAGCCGGGTCAGGGGCGGCCGGGAACCTGCAGTCCGCAAACGCTGAAGCCGCCATCGACGACCAGGCACTGGCCGGTGACATAGCTGGACGCCGGCAAGCACAGGAAAGCCACGGCGGCTGCGACTTCTTCGGGCTTGCCGATGCGGCCCATCGGTGTGCGATCGATGACGGCCTTCCGATATTCCGCATCGGCCAGTACCTCGCGTGCCAGCGGCGTATCGACATACCAGGGCGCGACCGCATTGACCCGGATTCCCCGTGGTGCCCATTCGACCGCGAGATTGCGCGTCATCTGGATCATCGCGGCCTTGGTCATGGCGTAGGGCGCGCCGGTGCACAGATGGGTCAATCCGGCGACCGAGGCGACGTTGACGATGGCCGTCTCACGATCGCTCATCGCACCGACGCACTGCCGGCTGAGATCAAACGCGGAGTCCAGGTTGGTGGCGAACAGCGCGCGGATTTCATCGTCGGCGTAGTCGCTGGCCGGCCGCCGGAGATTGGTACCGACATTGTTGACCAGGATATCCAGCCCACCGGACAGATCATCCACCAGCTTCAGCAGCCGCGCGCGATCCGCGCTGGACGCGATGTCGCCGGTTACGCCCATTGCGCTGCCCCCGGCCTTGGTCCAGGCGCTCTCGCGCTCCACTACCTCCTCGCCGTTGCGCGCGGTAAACACGACCCGGGCGCCGAGCCCAAGCAGCTGCTCGGCCACGGCACGGCCGATGCCGCGGGTGGCGCCGGTCACCAGCGCCGTCTTTCCAACCAGGCTCCAACGTGGATCCGTCATCATGTCCTCCGGGCCCGTCGCGTTCCAATGTCTGGGTGCCCATGCGAGAATAGCCCGTCTTACGGTTTTTGGCGCAGCCAGGTTCAGTGGTGAGCGAATTCAAGGGTATCCCGGTCGTCCGCAGCGGCACCAAGTTTCGTACCGAGCAGGGGTTCTCGGCGATAAAGAACGGCGTCAAGTCCACCGCCCGCAGTGCGCCGATCGAGCGCAAGCCCGCCTGGATCAAGGCGCGCATGCCGGCGGGCCCCGGCTATCAGCAGGTCAAACAGAACGTCCGTGAGCACCGCCTGGCGACGGTCTGCGAAGAGTCCATGTGCCCGAATATCGGGGAGTGCTGGAACCACGGCACCGCCACTATCATGATCATGGGTTCGGTATGCACCCGCGCCTGCCAATTCTGCGCTGTCGATACCGGCAACCCCGGCGGCTGGCTGGATCCTGAGGAATCCGTCAATGCGGCACGCTCGGTGCAGTTGATGGATCTGCGTTATGTGGTGATCACCTCCGTCGACCGTGACGACCTCGCCGACGGCGGCGCTGGCCACTACGCGGCCTGCGTCAGGGAGATCAAGCGCCTCAATCCGGGCACGGCAGTGGAGGCGTTGACGCCGGATTTCCGTGGCCGTCTGGCGGATGTGGATACGGTCGTCTCATCGGGACTGGACGTGTTCGCGCAGAATGTCGAGACCGTGCGCCGCCTGACCCACCCGGTGCGCGACGCGCGCGCCGGTTATGAGCAGACCCTGTCCGTGCTGGCCCACGCAAAGACGCGTCAGCCGGGCGTGTTGACCAAGACCAGCCTGATGCTAGGCCTCGGCGAGACCGCAGTAGAGATCCGCGAGACGCTGGAGGATCTGCGCCAGCGACAGGTGGATATCGTTACCTTCGGCCAGTATCTGCGGCCTACGGCCCACCATCTGCCGGTGCAGCGATTCGTAACGCCGGACGAGTTCGCCGCTTATCGCGAGTGGGGCCTGGAAATGGGATTCCTCGAGGTCGTGTCCGGCCCGCTGGTCCGCTCCAGCTACCGCGCCGACCGGGTGTTCGAGAAGAACAACGTCGGTCTGGACCAGGCCGCCACCACCTGAGCCGGGCGGGTTTTTTCCACTCGATGCAACCAATTGTGTCTCCGGCGCGTCTATCAGATACCACACGCTGACGGAGCGCAGATCATGAACCGTATTCAGGAAGCAAGCTGGCGACTGGCAGCAGCCAGCGGATCACCCGTAGCCCGGCTGCGGCAGCCGGCTCTGGCCAACCAGGCCCGCAAAGCCACCTACCTGGACACCCTGCAGTCCCAATGGAGAAAGCGACTGGGCTCCCGGCCCTGACGCCGGACCAGCCCGGCCGGGCCTGTTGCCAGGGTTTGGACCTGACTCACGCGCGACGGCCCGGCGGGTGCAACACCGCCACCTGATACAGGTACCATAGGGGGCTCTGTCATCAGAGCCTTGTGGAGTCGGCGGTGAAAGAATTCTTTTTCCAGTATGGCCTGTTCCTGGCCAAGACCCTGACCTTTGTCGCCGCGGCAGTCTTTGTCATCGGCGCTGCTGCGGCCGCCTCGAAGAAAACCCGGGAACCCGGCGGGCTGGTCGTGAACAGCCTCAACGACCGCTATCGATCGATGATCGATACGCTGCGTAAATCGGTGTTGCCAAAAAAAGCGCTGAAGGCATTCAGCAAGTCCCGTAAGCAAGAGGACAAGGCAAGAGGGAAGTCCGAGGAACCGCGACGTCGGGTCTACGTGATCGATTTCAAGGGCGACATCAAGGCGACAGCCGTGGCCAATCTGCGCCACGAGATCAGTGCGGTGCTGGCGCTGGCGACACCCGAGGACGAGGTGTTGCTGCGGCTGGAGAACTACGGTGGCATGGTGCACGAGCACGGCCTCGCTGCCGCGCAGCTGGTGCGGGTCAGGGAGCAGGGCATCCCCCTGACCGTCAGCGTCGACCGGGCCGCCGCCAGCGGCGGTTACCTGATGGCCTGCGTCGCCGACCGCATCGTCGCTGCGCCGTTCGCCATCATCGGGTCAATCGGCGTGCTGGCCCAGATCCCGAATTTTTATCGGCTGCTGGATGAGCACGGAGTCAAGGTGGAGCAGCTCAAGGCCGGACGATACAAGCGCACCGTGACCATGTTCGGTGAGAACAGCGATGCCGACCGGGACAAGCTGCGGGAAGAACTGGAGGACGTGCATCATCTGTTCCGGGAGCTCATCGCCCAATACCGCGCTGAGGTGGATCTCGATTCGGTGGCGACCGGCGAGCACTGGTACGGCCGTCGCGCTCTGCAGCTGGGCCTGATTGACGAAGTGGCGACCAGCGATGATCTGCTGGTCGCGCGGCTGCAGGACGCGGACCTCTATCGTGTCCAGTGGAAAGGACGCAAATCGCTGAGCGAAAAGGTGGCGGCGGCAGTGGAGGGCAGTGCGGCCGCCGGTTTGCGCAGCGCCGCCCGGGCGTACCAGGAGTCGCGTTTTGGTGGTGGATGACGGCATCAGAGCCGGATCGTCGCCGCCGCCGGCCGATCAAAGAGTCGGTCCGAAACCGCCGCATCCACGCCCATAGGCGGGCTGTATCACCCGGACATCTGCGCTGGCCGAATCAACCTGAATCGCATATGTAGCCTGAATTTCCGGCAACTGACCGCCCGGTCTGCGGTCAAAACCAGCAACAGCAAAGCGGCCAGCCCGCATCCGTACTGGTAAAGTAGCGGAGACGGGACCGGCGCCCGGTCGCGTGATCGGGTATCAATTCGAGGAATCGGGAATATGCGTGAGCGGCTCGCCGCACTCAGTCTTATCGGTCTGTTCGTCGCTTCGGGACCGGCGATGGCCGAAGCGCGGGATCCGGTCCCCAGCTATATGTTCGAGCTCGCTGAGGGCCAGGATGTCGTCGGCCAGTTGCAGCGGATACGCAGCCGTCACGAGGATACGCTGGCGGATCTGGCGCGCTTGTTCGATCTGGGCTACGACGAACTGGTGACCGCCAACCCCGGTGTCGATCCCTGGCTGCCGGGCGAGGGCACAGAAATTTTGTTGCCGACGCAATTCATCCTGCCGGAGACACACCGCGACGGGCTGGTACTCAATCTTGCCAGCATGCGGCTGTTTTTTTTCCCGGCCCCGGATGCGGACGGCAAACGCATGGTCTACACGCATCCCATCGGCATCGGCCGGGTCGGCTGGTCGACTCCACTGGGTTCGACCACGGTCAACGCCAAGGCCACCAATCCATCCTGGTATGTGCCGGAGTCGGTGCTGGCCGAGCACGCCGCGGACGGTGATCCGCTGCCGCGAGTGGTACCCCCCGGACCGGACAACCCGCTCGGGCAACACGTGCTGCGTCTGGCCATGCCCGGCTATCTGATCCACGGCACCAACAAACCCTATGGCGTCGGGATGCGCGTCAGCCATGGGTGCATCCGGCTGTATCCGGAAGACATTGCGGCGCTCCACAAGCTGGTGCCGAAGGGCACGCCGGTGCAGATTATCGATCAGCCTTACCAGGCGGGTTGGTCGGGTAAAAATCTGGTGTTCGCGGCTCGCCATCCGCTGGAAGAAACCGGTGGTGACTGGCTCGCGGCGCTGGAGCTGATCGACCGGCAGCTCAAAAATGCCCCCGAAGGCGCGCCCGAGGTGACCGTGGACTGGGGGCGTGTCGCGCGTATCACCCGCGAGGGTCTGGGTACGCCGCTTCCGGTCGCGGATGATAGTGAGGATGCGGACGTCTGGCTGGCCCGGGCGCCGCTGGTGCGGCCGCTGGCGGTGGCGTATTACCAGCCGGAAGCGGCAGAGAAAGACGCGCCGGACGGATGATCAGGCGGTTCGCCGGCGTCCTGCTGCTGATCCATCCGCTTGCGTGTTTCGCGGATGCCTGTTCCCTCGGCTGGGTCTGCGTCGAACCGCAGTCCGCTGCCGGCCACATCGAACTCGTCGCCAATAACCTCCAGCCCTGGCCGTTGACCGTGTCGCTGCGGGTGCTCAGCGATGACATGCAGGTGAGTCCGTCCGCGGAGGTGACCCGGTCCCTGGATGGCGGCGAGCGGCTTACGCTCGCGGTCCTCACCGGTCCCGGCGCGGATGGCGATGGCCACGGGGATGGCGAGTATCGGTACCAGTTCGACTGGGCCGTGGGGCGGCTGGATGCTGTCCACGATGACAGCCATGTCTACCAGTTGCCCTATGCACCCGGCCGGAGCTTCCGCGTGCTGCAGGGCTACGGCGCATTTTTCAGCCACACGGGTCTGGAGCGCTGGACCGTGGACTTTGACATGCCGGTGGGGACGGCCGTCCACGCAGCCCGCGGCGGTGTCGTGGTGCGGGTGCAGGAACGCCATGATCGAGCCTGCTGGGAACCCGGCTGTGCCCGATATGCCAATTTCATCGTGGTCCTGCACGACGATATGACCACCGGCGAGTATTACCATCTGCAACATCGCGGCGCAGTGGTCGCGGTCGGACAGCAGATCGAGCCCGGCGCGCTGATCGGCTACTCGGGCAATACCGGCAAGTCGACCATGCCGCATCTGCATTTCGGCGTTTATCGCGCCTCGAGCTGGGGCAAGACCCAGTCGGTGCCGGTGCGTTTCACGACCGGGGGCGGTGTGCTGGAACCCGAGTCGGGCCGCCGCTATCTCCGACCTTGAGTCGTGGGTAGCGACTGGTTCTAGTCGCGCCAGACCCGGGTGCCGATCAGGCGATCGCGCAGACCCTCCGGCAGATAACGCAACAGCGCCAGCGAGCGAGCATCGCTCCCTACCAGATAGCGGTTGTCCGGATTGCGCGCGGTGAGCGCGTCGCCGATGACCGTAGCGACCGTCGTGGGCGGTATCCCGCGCGGGTTGCGGTTGAGTTTTTCCAGCAGGCGCTGAAGCGGGCTGTAAAGCGCTCGCAGGGCTGCGTCTTGCTGGCTTGATGACGCCTTGTCACGGCGGGCGCCCTTGGTCCAGATCTCGGTATCGATGCTGCCGGGCTCGACCGCAATCACGCGCACGCCAAAGGTCGAAAGCTCGACCCGCAGGGCGTCGCTGATCGCCTCGACCGCGTGCTTCGAGCCGGCATAGACGGACACGCCGGGCAGCGCGACGAGACCGGAGATGGAGCTCACGTTGACGATGCGGCCGCGGCGCTCACGCAACATGGGCAGACAGGCCCGCGTCACACGTAGCAGACCGATGACGTTGACGGCGAAGGTGCTTTCGATCTCGGTGTCGCTCATCAACTCGAGCGCGCCGCCCAGATAGACGCCGGCATTGTTCACCAGCCCGTAAAGGCCGCCTTCAGCCTCTATCCGGTGCACGATGTCGGTTACTTCGACCGCCGAGGTGACATCCAGGCGCACCGCGGTAAGCGGACCCTGATGCTCCAGATCGGTAGCGTCCTCGTCCCGGCGCACGCCTGCGTAGACCTTGAATCCCAGCTCGGCGAGATGCAGCGCGGTGGCCCTGCCGATACCCGTCGACGCACCGGTGACCAAAACGGATCTTTCAGGATCCATAATTCGCTCCGTCCGCTGCCCCCATATTGAGGGCGGGGCAGGGCATCAGAGACGCCGCCGCCTGCGCCGCAGACCCGCTCCACCGGCGAGCAGGGCAAATCCCGCCAGGCTCAAGCCCGGGTTTTCCACTGCGATCACCAGCGGCCACAGTAAACCGCGTGCCACGGTCCGCAGCCCGTCTCGTCTTGCGATAAAGTGCGCCAGCGGTGGTGACAGCGTGTTGTAGGTGGCGACAAACAGCCGGCCTGGCAGGATCTGCATCAGCCCCTGATCGCGGAATGCCCGCAGCGCGCCGACGTGTGGATCGAGACGGCTGCCAAAGGCGGCGGTGGCTATAAAGCAGTCGTCGCCGCACAGAAACGGACAATCATCATCGTCGTTGCCGCCATCGTCATCCTCGACAGTGAGCACGATCCGGCTGGCGTCGGGGTTGAGACTCGAGAGTCCGGTCGGGTTGACGATATAGACCGAGAACTCAGGATTGTCCGAGCTGCCCTGATTATCATCGATAATGTTTATCGCGAACTCGGCTTCGTTCTGCAGGTCCGAGAACAGCAGAGTGCCGGTGGCCGGATCGTAGGGTTGGTCGGCGACCGCAGCCTTGGTTGTGGTGCCATCCACGGTCGCGTAGTCGACGCTCACTGCGCCGGAATTACCCCGGGCCCGCTCCACCCGGAAGGTTACCGAGCCGACCGTTTCGGAGACGGTGTTGCTGCCCACGACGCGCAGGCTGAATTCGCCCGGTTGATTCGGCTCGCCATCCTCGATCAGCACCAGCCGGCTGCGGCCACCGGGCACGACCTGGCTTTCCGGCAGGCCATCGAACAGCACCAGGGTCAGGGTTTCGGTGCCCTCGAATTCGTCGTCGCTGAGAGCGGATAGCGAAAAGTCCGCGCTCTGCTGGTCGGCGCCGAACTGCAGGGTCTGGGTAACGTCGCTGTAGTCGACACCGAGGGTGGCGCTGCCGGGCTGCCCGGTGACGCTGATATCCGCCAGGCCGGCGGCGCCGCTGCGGACCACCGCCAGCATCTGCTCTTCGCCTTCGTCGATGCGCAGCGTAGCCGAACTTTCGAACGACAAACTCGTCGGCGCGGAATCCGCATCGAGGATATCCAGAGTCAGGTTATTGGCTGCTCCGAGCGTCGCGCCGGTTGCCGAACTCAGCGACAGCGTGGCGTATTCGGTGCCTTCGACATCCGAGTCATTCTCCGCGGTGATCTTGACCTGGGCCGACAAATCGCCGTCGGCGATCTGCACCACGCCCAGCGGCAATTCGATGTCGAAATCGGTGCCGAAGCGGGCAGTGCCGCCGACGCCGACGTTGAGCAATACGGACACTGCTCCCACCGTGGACCCGCTGCGCACGACGTTGACATAACCGACATCGCCTTCCTGGACGCCGAGGCGGATGTCCCCGAACTGCACGACGCCGTCGGCCAGCGCCATTCCTGATCCCGAAACCATGAGTATGACAGCGGCAAACAGCGAGCGCGCACAACGTTTCATGGGATACAGCCTCGGATCAGAGTCGACGGGTATGTCAGCATTCTAGGCAGCCCTCGTCCCCGACTGCCAGCTTCGGATGCCAAAACGGTGTTGGTCCAATAATGGGAATTGTGAACCATTTCGCAGATAGATGGGTACTGCAGAGGATAGTTTTGAGTCATGAGTGCGCAGTACTACGCCAGCTTTGTTGTCCACGAGCATGACCAGGAGGTGGTCACACAATACTGCGGCGTGGTCGAATTGAGCGCTCATCCCCGCACCTCGATCTGCGCACGTGAACTTTGCCGGATGCTCGCCAGTAATCTCGACGTCAGCTCCGAGGACGTAGAAGTGCTGCAGTGGGGCGCCATTCACTGAGTCACCGGCTGATATTGCAGGCTCAGGATGAAGCCGTCGATACCATCCCGGTGGCGATAGAGCACAGCCTGCCCGCGCTATAGAGTTCCACCTCGGCAAACGCGACGCTGGCAGCCCGCTTCAACGCCACCGCATACGCAGTCACCGACTGGCCCACCGTGGGCCGCATAAACTTGATCGCAAGTTCGACGGTACCAGCCCGCTGGTCCGGGAAATGGACCACGCCGGCCACGCCGAGCGCGCAGTCACACAGTCCGGCGATCACCGCACCATTCACCGCCTCGGTGCCCATTCCGCCCTGATGATGGGGCCGGACTTCCGGCAGCCGCACCACCACCACGTTCTCGTGGGACATATCCAGCCGGCAGCCCATGTAGTGCATGGCCGGAATGCTGTTGAAATTTTCCTGCCAGCGCTGACGGCCGGACTCGTCCATGGGGATCTCGAGGCCACGGGCGGCGAGGGCAGCAAAGCCCAGCCGCTGGGCTTCGGATATCGCCCCGGTGTTGGTATTGCATTGCATCATGTGCTGAGTGTAGCGCGTCGCCAATGCTTCATCGAGGGTTCCAGCCGGCATGCTAGAGTTTGCTCGACGTCCCGCCCATTGAAGCCCCACGGATGCACCTAAGCACGCGACGCCTCATTTTTGTCTCGCTGATCTGGCTGCTGCTGACCGGTAAGACCGTGATCCGCTGCAGCAGCGGCGACGACGATTTCAACAACTTGCCGCCGGACGAGGACAATCGCCCGCCGGTGGCCTCGGATGCCTTCTACCAGATCTCGGGCGTAGGCGCGCTGACCGCGTTTATGCGCGCTACCGACCCGGACGGCGACAGTCTGCGCTATCGGGTGGTATCCGGCCCCGGTTTGGGCAGCCTTCGCGACATTGAAGCCAGTAGCGGCCGCTTCACCTATCTACCCGGCGGCGCCGGCAGTGACAGCTTTTCGTTCCGGGCCAGCGACGGCCGCCGCGACTCCAACATTGCGGTGGTGAGCATCCGCGTAACGTCCGCCGGGCAGGCAGCCTCGGTCAAGACCGCCGCCGCGGTGATGCCACCGCTGAACGGAATAGCTCGGGATCCGGCGGATCCTGATGCCTTGTGGCTGCGGTGGGCGCTGCCGGCCGGCGGCATCCAGCGACTCGGGCGGCACGGCGCGCTCGGACAACTTGTCCCCGGGGCGGCTGCCGTGGGCGACTCGATGTTGCAGAACGTATGGACAGCAGGCGTCAAGCGGGAAACAAGATCATTGCCAGCAGCGTCTTCGCCCGAGGGATATGCGCTGGCCCAGGCCACCGGCGCGTTCGGTGTCCGCGGCCGTCTGCTGGTCATGACCCGGCGCAGCGACACGCAGATCTGGCACAGTCACGACGGCGTCGGGAGCTGGCAGATGCTGGCCGCAGACCTGCCGGGACCGGCCAGCGCAGCAAGCCTGCTACAGGACGCTGCGCGGCCGTTGCAATGGCAGCTGGTGCTGGAGCTTGGCGGCGTCTCGCAGTTGTTGCTGAGTCGGGATGGCGGTTTGAGTTGGCGACGGCGACTGACCTTGCCTTGGCCCGCGTTACAGCCGATGCGCTGCGGAACAGATATGCTTTGTCTGATCGACGCCAGCGGCAGCCATCTGTGGCGTCTGCCGCTGGAGCCATGAATATTGAGCAGTCATAGGGGAACGTCGTCGCGCCCGCGATGATGATCCACGGGGGAAGCGGATCTTGTCTGAGCCGAACGCCAGCATCTTCAATGTCGACAAGGCGCCCCTGGGTCATCGCATCCACGAGCAGTTGCTGGCGCGCCTGGACCAGGCTGAACGCTTGCTCCATGACTCGGCGGTGACGCACGAAGCGGCGGTCCATCAGTCACGCAAGAATATGAAGTGGGTACGGGCGGTGCTGCGTCTGATCGCCGACGCGACCGGGACCGACCTGCGCGAGGATGAGCGTCTGTGTCGTGACATCGGTCGACGTCTGTGCGAACTGCGCGATGCAGATGTGAATCTGCTGACTTTGCGTGAAATGGTGCTGGCTTCGCGCGGCAGACTCAAACGCGCGGACGTCGCAGAATTCGAGCGTTATCTGGAGGCCCGCCGCGCGCGCCTGCTCGACGCGGGCGCCTTCGACACCGCATTTGTCGCCGTGATCCGAGATGAGCTACGGGAACTCGCCGGAGATCTGGCCAAACGACCCGTGCCGCCGCTGACGCCGGCAACCGTCTCGCTTGCGGTCCAATGCACGCGTGCCGGGGGTGCAGCCGTGTTCCGCGGCCTGTCGGGCCGCACACGCCCGGAGCAATGGCATACCCTGCGCAAGCGCACGAAGCGGGAGTACCACCAGCGTTCCGTGCTCGCCGACCCGGCAGATACCGGTCGTGTCGAACTGCTCGAACGGCTTGGCGACCTACTCGGCTGGCACCAGGATCTGCAAGTGCTCAGAGGCATCGCCCGGGACCACGGGGATCTGACGCCGGCGCTAGGTGCAGAAATCGGGCGGCAGCTGAGGAACGCACGTCGCCGGGCACGACGACTGGCGACCCGGATCTATGCCTGACTGGTCCCCCGCCAAGACCATTGACGGCAGCGCTGAACGCGTCGCATTGGGCCTGCCGGGCTGGGTCTATTCGGATCCGCGTTTCTTCGAGCGGGAAGTCGAACAGGTGCTGCTGCCCTCCTGGCAAGTCGTCTGTCATACAAGCGACATCCCCGAACCGGGCGACTACCGCCGGCTGGACTTTCTCGGTCGCCCGGTGGTGGTGATCCGCGGTGACGACCGAGCGATCCGTGCTTTTTACAACGTCTGCCGGCATCGCGCCGCGCGCCTGTTGGATGGCGCCATGGACGGGGGCGGGCATTGCGCCCGAGGCCGGATTACCTGCCCCTATCACGGCTGGACCTATGACCTCCGGGGCCGGCTCATCGGCGTGCCGGGCGCGGGCGCCTACACCAAGCTCCGACCAGAAGAGTGGTCGCTCAACTCGCCGCAGCTGGAAATCTGGGAGGGCTTCATATTTGTCCGCTGCGCCGGCGACGGGCCCGGTGTCATGGAAATGATGGCGCCCTGGGCCGACATCCTCTCCGCCTATCGGCTGCCGGAAATGCGTGCTCTGGGTCGGCAGACGCTGCGGCCGCGGGACGTGAACTGGAAAACAGTGGTGGAGAACTATTCTGACGGTTTGCACATCAATCTCGCCCACCGTGGTCTGTCCGCGCTGGCTGGTGACAGTTATCGGCTCGAGGCCGGCCGATATGTGATGCATATGAGCGCGGACCTTGATCCGCAACGTGCCAGAGGTTCCGGCGCGATGTATTGCCGCGTCCTGCCGCAGGTGCCTCACCTGCCTGAGCCGCTGGATCGACGCTGGAATTATTTCCTGATATGGCCGAATCTGGCCTTCGATCTGTATCCGGATCAGGTCGACTTTATGCAGATGATCCCGCTTGGGCCCGGCCGCACGATGATCCGGGAGATTCCCTATGCGCTGCCGGACGCGCGGCGCGAGATGCGTCTGGCCCGTTACCTGAACTGGCGGGTCAACCGGCAGGTCAACGTCGAGGACAAGGACTTGATCGAGCGCGTGCAGCAGGGGATGGACAGTGGTGTCTTTAGCCAGGGCCCGCTGTCGGATGACGAGGTCTGCCTGCGGGCGCTGGCCAGGCTGCTGCGGGACCGGCTGCCGGAGGCCGCGCAGGCGTCACCGCCGTGGACCGGCGACATCGATTGACCGACGCTGAGCCGCAGTGATCCCGATCCAGGATGACAACCCGGTCCGGCGCACGCCGGTGATCAGCTACGTGATCATCGCGTTGTGTTCGGCGACTTACTTGTGGCAGCTCACGCTCGGTGCCGACGGTTTCCGCCACGCGATGTTCTCGTTTGGACTGGTGCCGGCGGTGTTGAGCGGACGCGCGGCATTGCCGCCGGAGCTGGCGTTGATTCCGCCGCCTCTGACCGTATTCACCTCGATGTTCCTGCATGGCGGCATCATGCATCTGCTCGGCAATCTGCTGTTCCTGTGGATCTTCGCCGACAACGTGGAGGACCGTTTCGGTCGCCTGCGGTTTGTGATCTTCTACCTTTGTTGTGGTGTCGCCGCCGCGCTGGCCCAGGCCTTGCCCGATCTGGCCTCGAGGATCCCGATGATCGGTGCCAGCGGCGCGATCTCCGGCGTGCTGGCCGCCTATATGCTGATGTATCCCCACGCCCAGGTGCGCGTGATCGTGCCGGTGTTCTTCGTGTTGCAGATCGTGCGCCTGCCGGCCCTCCTGGTGCTCGGTTTGTGGTTCCTGATCCAGCTCCTGAGTTCTCTGCTGGCCGAACCGGGCAGCGGTGGCGTAGCGTTTCGGGCGCACATCGGAGGATTTGTCGCGGGGCTGTTGCTGCTGCCCTTGTTCCTGCCGCGGCGCCACCCAGGTCGCGGCTGATCCAACCGGCCAGGCGCTACAATGGACCGGTCGCGGGTCGGCTGCCCGGACTGACCGCCGCATCGTTGCCCGGATCCATGCCCGCAACAGGGAGTGCCATCTTGCCCGACGCCTTCGCCACTGTTGGTCGCCTGGGAGCCCTTGTGCTGCTGTCGGCGGCATTGGGCTCAGCGCCGGCCGCGGCGGCTGTGGTGGATCTCAATGTCACCCAGCGTGTGCCTCTGCTCGACGGTCAGCCCTTCGGTGACGCCGGCGCCTACGAAAAGATCACCGGCAATGTGACGATCGCGGTCGATCCGGATGACGCGGCCAACGCCCGGATTACGGATCTGAGTCTGGCGCCCCGGGATGGCGACGGCCTGGTCCGGGCGCGCGCCAACTTCATGGTGCTCAAACCAGTAGATCCGCAGCGCTCAAACGGTGTCGGTCTGCTCGAGGTCAGCAACCGCGGCGGCAAGGCAGCGCTGCGCTACTTTAACGGCGCCACCGTTGGTGCGGCCGACCCGGTCAAACCGGATGCATTTGGCGACGGTCTGCTGATGCGCCTGGGTCTGACGGTGATCTGGGTGGGCTGGCAATTCGACGTAGCCGATCAGCCGGGCAATCTGAGGCTGGAGGCGCCCGTGGCGCGAGACGGCGCCGCGCCGCTAACCGGTCTGGCGCGCAGCGACTGGGTGGTGGACGCCCCTTCGCGTGCGCTGGCCCTGGGTCATCGGGGTCATCGGCCTTATCCGCTCTACGATGGCACGGATCCGCGCAACGTGTTGTACAGGCGCGCCGGTCGCGACGAACCCCGTCGCCAGGTCCCTCGTGAGCGCTGGCGCTTTGGGCGGATGGTGGATGCCGGATGGAGTGACGATGACGGCTGGATCAGTCTCGAGGGAGGATTCCAGGCGGGCCATATCTACGAACTGGTCTATGTGGCCCGGGATCCGGTCGTCGTCGGCCTCGGTCTGGCCATGATCCGGGATCTGATGGCCTATGCACGCTTTGATCCCAGGGCCGAATTCGCGGTCCGCCACGGCATCGCGTTCGGCGTCTCACAAACCGGTCGCTTCCTGCGCCAGTTCCTGTACCAGGGTTTTAACGTCGACGAACAGGGCCGACGTGTGTTCGACGGTATGCTGATCCATACTGCCGGCGCCGGCCGCGGCAGCTTCAACCACCGTTTTGCACAGCCGTCGCGTGACGCGCATCGCTATTCCGCGTTTTTTTATCCCACCGACCTGTATCCCTTTGCCAGCCTGCCCACGCCGGACCCGGCGACAGGCCGCGACGACGGTTTGCTCGATGCGCTGGATCCCGCGTACCGGCCAAAAGTGATGGTCACCAATACGGGTTACGAGTACTGGGGACGGGCGGCCTCGCTGATCCACACCACGGTGGACGGCCAGGATCTGGCAGCGGCGGCCCATGAGCGCATCTATCATCTGGCCAGCGGGCAGCATTATGTCGGCGCGTGGCCATCGGCGCAGGTGCCCGCGCTGACTGAGGTCCAGGCATGGCGGAGCAACCCGCTGGACTTCCTGGTCAATCTGCGCGCGCTGTTGTCACGGCTGGTGGACTGGGTGGCCCGGGACCAGGCGCCGCCGTACAGCCGCTATCCGCAACGAGTGCGCGGCGAGCTGGTCACACCGGACGCGTTCCGTCTTGTCGATCTGCCCGGTCTGACTGCGCCCGATCGCGCTCACGTTGCCTACCGGGCCGACTATGGCCCGGACTGGTCGCGTGGTGTAATCGGCAATCAGCCGCCCTGGCTGGGTCCCCCTTTTGTCACCCAGGTCCCGGCGGTCGACACCATGGGTAACGAATTGGGCGGCGTGCGCAACGTTGAAATCGCGGTGCCGCTGGCCACCTACACGCCCTGGTCGCTCCGCGGAGGCTTACATCAGCCCAGGGAATTAAACGACTTTGTGGGGATGATCGCGCCGCTGGCCGTGGATGACGCGAGCGCCTTGGCCAACGGTGATCCGCGCCCGTCTGTGGCAAGCCTGTATCGCGATCGTGATGATTATCTGGGCCAGGTTGCGGCCGCGGCCGCCGCGCTGGTGGAACAGGGATTCCTGCTGGCCCAGGATCAGCAGCGGGTGCTGGCCCGGGCATCGAAGACCTGGGCCTGGGTCCACGGTGAGGGCAGGCAGAATCGATGAACGAATGGCTGCGAGTGATGCTGGAGGAAGTGCGGCGCAAGCAGGCGGAGCAAGCTGCCGAGCGATCCGAGCACCGGCGCCGCGAACATGAGCCGGGTGCCGGCGACGACGCGCGCGATGAAGCGTCGCGGGCGCCACGCGGCCGGTCGAAGTGAGCCTGGTATGACCCGTCCCACGGTGGCCGACTGGCTGCTGCTTATTCTGCTGGTTGCGTTGTGGGGCTCTGCGTTCGGTCTCGCCGATATCGCCCTTGATGGGTTTAGCCCGTTGCAGCTGGTGACGGGCCGGCTGTGGATCGGCGCTGCATTCCTGATGGCGCTGGTAGCGATACGGGGTCAGCCGGTGCCGCGCGAGCCCCGCGCCTGGCTGGCGATCATCATCATGTCCGTGCTCGGCAACGCGCTGCCGTTTTTTTTGATCACCTGGGGCCAGCAGCGCGTCCCATCGGGTCTGACCGGTATCCTGATGGCGGTGATGCCACTGGTGGTCCTGGTGCTGGCCCATTTCCTGGTCCCCGGTGAGCGTCTCAACCGCTGGCGGGCGCTGGGTTTTGTGATGGGTTTCGCCGGCATCATCATCCTGACCGGCCCCGAAGCGCTCGGCGCCTTTCGGGGCGAGGGGACCGCGCTTTTATCCCAGCTCGCGATCCTCGGCGGCGCGGTCTGTTATGGCCTCAATCTGATCGTCGCCCGGCGCAGCCCGCCGTTGCCCGCCGGCGTGGTCGCGGGCTGGGTGTTGCTTTGCTCGGCGGTCCTCTCCACGATCGCTACTGCGTTGACCGGCCCCCTCTGGCCCGTTGGTGCAGGAACCGGACCGACCCTGTCGGTGGTAGCGCTGGGGGTGTTGTCTACCGGCGTGGCCACGGTGGCCTATTTCCGGCTCGTCGCCGAGGCCGGCGCCACCTTCCTGTCGTTGATCAATTATCTGATCCCGGTGTGGGCCGTGATCCTGGGTGCGGCTGTGCTCCAGGAGACGCTGTCGTTCAGGTCTATCATTGCGTTGGGGGTGATTCTGCTGGGCGTGCTCGCGTCCCAGCGCGGCCAGCATCGCCCGGTGCCGGGCCGATGAACATCGTCGTTGTCGGCGGCGGCTATGCCGGTATGAGCTGCCTGATGGAGCTGGCCCGGCGGCTGCCCGATGCCCGCCGCATCCTGGTCGATCCCGGTCGTTATCATCTGCAGCAGACGCGGCTGCACGAGGCGCTCAATCATGGCCTGGACCGTTACCGCATCCCGTTTGCGGACCTCGCCCGCCGCTATGACTTCGTCCATCGCCGCGCCAGGCCGCGACTCGGTCCGCAGACACTGGTCGAGGCGGCCCGACGCCGCCGTCTGACGCTGGCGGAGGGCGACATCCGTTTCGACGTGATGGTGGTGGCGGTCGGCGCGCGCCCGCGCCCGCGCCCCCGTCTGCCCGGTTGGCTGGGTCTGGCGGATCTGCGTCAGCGCGACGGCCGCCGACAGATACAGGCGCTGGCCGCCATGCGAGGCCGCCCCTGGGTCACGGTCGTCGGCGGCGGCGCCACCGGCCTTCAATATCTGTTCGAGTTGAACGACGCGTTGCGCCGGGCCGGCGCCCGCTGCCGCCTGCAGCTGGTGGACGGCGGTGAACGGCTTCTGCCCGCTCTGCCCGCGACGTTCCATGATTATGTCGTCCGCCGTCTGCGGCAGAACGGCATCGATTACCTGCGACAGACACGGTGGGTCGATGCCGACGACCGTGGCATGAAGGTCGAAACTGCGGACGGCCGCTCGCGGCATCTGCGTTCGGCGCGCAGCCTCATGTTCGCGGGTCTGCGCGGCAACCCGACGATGTTACAGACCAATGCGGCAGGGCAGGTGCTGGCGGACGGTGCGCCGCTGGAGCGGGTGTTTGCGGCCGGCGACTGCTCCCACTACGCCGGTCGTGGCCTGAATGGAGCCAGCGCCCAGGCTGCGGTGCGCAAGGGCCGTCATGTGGCCGCGGCCATAAAACAGCTCAGCGCGAGGCGTCGGCTGCCGGTCTACGGTGCGCGCGAACTCGGCTTCTTTCTCAGTATGGGCACGTTTGACGGCATCGGCTGGGTGGGGACACGACGCGGCATCGTCACCGGGCTGCCGGCGTTCGCGGTGCGTGAAGCGATCGAGGCCCGCTATGAATTGTTCCTGGCCGGGATCGATACCTTTCAGGTGCTCTAGATACGTTGTCAGCCGCCAGGGCCGGCGCCGGGGTCGAGCGGCTGCACCGGATGCTCGAAATACCAGTGGAACGGTGCCGGCAGTTGGTGGTAGTCGGCGGCGAGCGCGGCGGGCGGCTGCGGGCGCGAACTATAGGTGTCCCAGAACATCACGCGACGTCCATGCAAACGCCCGGCGCGCAGGTCCGCGAGTAATGCGGCGAAGGCTTTGCCAGTGTAGGTGGGATCCAGAGGTAAACCGAGCCAGCGTCGCGCCTCTTCGATGGCGGCCATGCCCTCGGCGGTGAAGCGCGCGTACCCGGCGCCGATAAAGTCGTGGCGGATCGACGGCACCTCGTCCGCATCGACTCTGAGTGGCTCGCGGACGACGCTGCGCAGCAGCTCCAGTGTGCCTCGGTAGAGGCGACGGAATCGCTCGGGGCTGCCGATATCCTCGCGGACCACGCGGATCGGGACCAGGCGAGTGTCCAGACCCGCCAGACGCAGGCCGAGCTGCAGACCGGCCGCGGTTCCGACCGTACCCAGCGCCAGATAGATCAATTCCGGTGGCTCCAGACCGCTCTCGTTGAGTTGAGCTGCCAGCTCGAGTCCCGCACTGACAAATCCGAGACAACCGACGGTGGACGAGCCGCCGCCGGCGATCACATACAGAGACTCGCCACGTGTCTGCGCCTCGGCCACCAGCCGACGGCCGGTGGCGGCCGCATCCGCCTCGCTATCGCAGGCTATCAGCGTGGCGCCGGCCTGGTGGCCGCAGAGCAGATTACGTCGCACATAGGAGGCATTGGTCTGGCGAGTCAACAGCGAGTAGCTCTGAAGACCGCACTGGCTTGCACAGACCGTCGTCGCCAGCGCGTGATTGGAGCCAGCCACACCAAAGGTGATCACGCCGCGCGCGCCGCCGGCCCGCGCTTCTGCGAGCAGGAACTCCAGTTTGCGGATCTTATTGCCGCCATAGGCCTCGGCGCTCTGGTCGTCGCGCTTGATCAACAACTGCGCGCAGTCGAGATCGCTGTGGTCGCCAGCATGGATGTCCAGCGCGGTCGGCCACCGACCCAGTGACAGATAATGGAGTTTGCCGATCGTGGCGGGGAAGGTGTCGAACAGGGCAGGGCGCCGGGCGTCACTCATGGGCCGATACTAGAGCAGGCCGTGGCGCCGCGTCAGGTGGTGGCCGGGACCGTCCGCCGACCGGCCAGTGCGCAGATGGCCGATCCGCTGACCACCAGGAGAGCGCCGGCCAGGCTGACCCAATCCAGGGATTCCTCGCTGACATACCCGAATGGCAGCGCATCGAGCAGGCTCGCGAAGAGCATGGTCAGCAGCGGCGTCAACGCCAGCACCGCGCTGATCCGGGACGCATCCCAGAACTTCAGCGCTTCGGCGAAGCTGCCATAGGCGATGACGGTGTTCAGGCTGCAGAACGCGAGCAGGGCCATGGCCCAGGGGCCCAGGTTCATCACCGTCTCAGGCCGCGCTGGCGGCAGCAGCACAAGGCTGGCACTGGCATAGATAACCAGCAGGATGGACTGCCCGCTGAGCTGCCCCTGCAGCAGTTTCTGGCACAGGCCATAGGCGGCCCAGGTCACTGCAGCAAGGAACAACAGCACCACGCCGGTGGCGAACTCGCCGGCAAAGCCGATCAACTCGATCAGGCGGTCCTTCAAGAACAGCCCGAGGCCAGTGACCATCACCAGCAGCCCGCCCCACTGGAGCGGAGAGAAGGACTCGCCAAACACCACCAGCCCTCCGATGAGCAGAAACATCGGCGCGAGCTGGATCAGCAACTGGGCGGCGCCGGGAGAGATGTGCGAGAGCCCCAGCAGATAGAACACATAATTGCCGGTCAGGCCGCCTGTCGCCACGATCAGCAGCACCCAGCCGCGGCGATCCAGCTGACGCAGACGCGGCATCCCGCCGCTGGTCTGCAGAAAGAGCGCGGTCAGCGCGGCGGCGGCGACGAAGCGATACCAGGTGATGGTAAAGGGGTCCATCGAGACCAGCAGCGTTTTGAGCGCGATAGGCAGGATGCCCCATGCGCTGGCGGTAATACCCGCGTAGATCAGACCCAGGCGCCAGTTCCTTGCGGCCGCGCTCACCGCTGTGTCGGCCGGACGCGGATGTGTGCGTCAACGCAAAACCCGCTCGATCCTTCGGTGCGGACTATTTCAGTGCCTGCGAAGTCCAGTGCGCGCGTCATTGTTGTGAGTCTCCGCCTGCCGCCCCGGCGTCGCGGCGGATACGTGTCGCCTCACGCAACAGGAAATCTTCGTCCAGCGGCGACAAATCGAACCGTCGACACGCTTCTTCCACCGCTTCCGCGTCGTGCCGGCCGATCTCGGACAACCAGCTCAAAGCCTGGCGCAGACGCTGTCGCGCCGGGACGATATCCGCTGGGACTGGTGTCATCCTGTGTATCCTCTGCGCGCTTCGATCGGTCGAAGAGATCAGCGACATTATCGGAGTGGACCAGCCATAAGGCGAGCAACCCGTGCCGGCGTGTCGATGTTCGACAGAAAGGTCTCCACCCGCATCACGCTTTTATGTTAATTTCCCACAAACCATTGGCTGGAGCGCATTGTGCCCGACAGGCTGAGTCCCGGCATTTACGTCGAGGAAGCCCCTAGTGGCGAACAACAGATCGCCGCACCCCCTGTCACTCTGGCCGCCTTTGTCGGGCGGACGCTTCGCGGCCCGGTAAATGAACCGGTCGTCGTCGACGGCATCGACGACTTCCACCGCCAATTCGGTGGGCCCTGGCAGGAATCCGGTCTCGGCGCCTGTCTTCAAGACTATTTTGAGAACGGTGGCCGCAGCGCCATCGTCGTTCGTCTGATCAACGGCGGCCGGCGTGCGCTGATGCGTCTGCCCGCCGGACCCGGCACGCTGGTGCTCGAGGCGCTCAGCCCCGGCGCCGAAGAGTCCCTGCGAGCTTCGGTCGATTACGACAACATCGACGCCAAGGATAACCGTAGCTTCAATCTGGTGCTGCAGCGTCTGCGCGGGCCCGATACGGAGCGCGTCGCGGACCAGGAGATCTACGCGCGCGTATCGGTCGATCCTTCGTCCCGGCGCTTTGTCGCCGACGCGTTGCTCGAGTCCAATCTGATGCGCGTGCGCGGCGCGATCCCGTTCCAGCGCCCGGACCGCAGCGTCGGCCCCGGGGCGCTGGCGCCGGTGTCGTGGGTAAAGACCGATCAGCCCGGGACCGACGGGAAGCCGCTGAGCGACTACGACGTGATCGGGTCGGCCACCGAGAGCAGCGGCATCTTCGCGCTGCAAAAAGTCCCTCACTTCGATCTGCTCTGCATCCCGCCGCCGGGACCGTCGACGGATATCGGTCCGACCGTACTGTTGGCGGCGATCCGCTTCTGCCGCCAGCGCCGGGCGATGCTGCTGCTGGACCCGCCGCAGGAATGCGAGACTGCCGAGGGTGTCATGGCTTATCTCGAGCGGCTGAATCTGGCTACCGACAACGCGATGATGTCATTCCCGCGGCTGATCGGTGGCGCCGCCAATGAGCAGGATGAGCGACCCCGGGCCAGCTGCGGCGCTGTGGCGGGCCTGCTGGCCAGAAGCGATCACGGCCCGGATCCGTGGACGCCGTGGCGGCAATCGCCACGTCTGTTGCGCGGCACGGCCAGGCCGGCCACCGAGCTGGATCACAACGCAGCAGAGCATCTGATCGCGCTCGGGGTCAATGTCCTGCACAGGGGGGCCGGCGGCCGTGTAACGCTCGCTGGCGAGCGCACGCTGTCCGGACCCGAGTGTCCGGTCCCCGCGTTCCGGTCGGTACGCGTCAAGCGTCTGACGATGATGATCGAAGAGGCGCTCCGGGAAGGCACCCGATGGGTCGTGTTCGAGGTCCCCGGTGGCGAGTTGCGTGCCCGGGTAAGGGCCCAGGTCGAAGGGTTTATGTCGGTGCTGGCCGAACGCGGCGCGTTTCCGACCGGCGGCGGATATCCGCCTTATTTCGTCAAATGTGATGGTGAGACCAATCCCCAGGGAGAAGATGTGCGCGGCTCGCTGCATTTTATCGTCGGTTTCGCGGTGGCCAGCCCCGGGCAGTATCTGGTGATGCGCGTCAGCCAGACCGTGGAAGCGGCGCGGGTCGTGCCATTGAGCATGGATCGCTTCCGTTTCGCCGGCACCTGAGGCCAAAGGCGGGGAACCGGCAAACGGCCGCATCCCTGGGCTACACATGAACCGCTGTTTTCTTTACTTCGCCTACGGCTCCAACATGCACCCGCTGCGTCTGGCCGAGCGCACTCCGTCCTGTCAGCCTGTCGGTGCGGCCCATCTTGGCGGCCATCGGCTTCGGTTCCACAAGCGCAGTCGGTTACCCGATGACCTGTCGGGGAAATGCAACGTGTTGGCGACGGATCATCCGCAGGACGGGGTCCACGGCATCGTGTATCAGATCCGTGAAGACGAACGGGCAGCGCTGGACGAGGCTGAGGGCGCTGGCTGTGGCTATCAGGCGGTCACCCTGACGGTCCGTCTGGGGTCGAGCCAGGTTCAGGCCTGGTCCTACCGCGCCCACCCGGACTGGGTGGACGTGCGGCTGCGTCCCTACGACTGGTATCTTGCGCTGGTGGCCCACGGCGCGGTCTGGCACGGTCTGCCTGATCCGTGGTGTCAGCATCTGTGGTCGACGCCCACGCTTACGGATCCGGATCGGCGGCGGGCAGAGAAATGGCTGGCGCTGGCGGCAGCGCGGCCAGCGGAAACGGCTCGGCCTGTGGACTAGCCGACGCGCGAGGCGAAGGATGGGTAGTGGACCACGTCGTCCACGTCGACATCCGGCGCGCGCAGGACGGGCACCGGATGATGAGGCTGCGGCCCGATGGCCTTTTGACCCGTGAGATTGCCTTCGCGGAGATGATTCCGGATCGCCTGATCCAGCGCAGCGATCGCGGCGGGGAAACCGCGGGCGTGCGCGATCACAAACAGCGCGTCTTGCAGCGCGTCCGGGTAGTCACAGACGCTGGCCCAAAACTCGCGCGCGGTGGCGGCATCCATGGCTCCGGTGCAGCTGCCCGGGTCTTCGACGCATACCGGATTGTCATGCAACAGCCGGTGCCAGACGTCGTATGGATCCCATCGTTTGCGCAATGTCTCGTCCCCGATTTTACTTAAGCAGCGGGCAGCCCCCGCGCCCTTGACGACAATGTATGCGAGTGCCGTCGGTGAGTCTGTGAGCGCGGTCACAGCTACGAAAAACGGGATGAAGGCAACGCGTGTGCGGGCCGGGCATGCGCGGCGCGTTGTGACGCGCCGCTTACCGTCGCGGTGATACGTACATCGCGATCGTGGCCTTGACCACCTCGTGTTTGCGGGTGTCCTGTACCGAGACCACTACCGGCACGTCACCCGCTGCGCCCCAGACTTGTTCCACCAGCGTCGCCGTGGCGGTGACGTCGGTCTCGGCCTTGCGCAGATACTCGATGTTCATGCCGCGAGGGATCCAGCGCATGTCGGTCGGCAGCGTCGATTCCATGACCAGACCCGCCGCGAGTTCGCACAGATTGCCCATCGCCAGCGCATGCACGGTACCGATATGGTTCTTGACGCGGCGGCGCTTGCGCATGAAGACGGTGCATGAACGCGGGCGCAGATCCCTGAACAGCGGCCGGATGGAGCTGAAATAGGGAGCCTGCAGACAGACCATGCGGGTAAACAGCCAGTGGCCCAGCGGCCAGCGGGTAAGACGGCGATACATACGGTACGGATATCTTTCTGGCGTCCTGGTCACGGTGTCGACTCCTGCACTGCAACAACAAGGACCCGATTATTCCTCCACCGGCCCGAAACCGCCACCGCCCGGCGTGTCTATGAGCAATACATCGCCGGGCTCCATGCTGACCGTCGCGGTGGCCCCCAGGTCCTTGACGATGCCGTCGCGGCGCTGCACCCGGTTACGGCCGATCGCCCCCGGGGCGCCACCGGCGACGCCAAAGGGCGCGATGCGTCGGTGGTTGGACAGGATGGCCGCGGTCATCGGCTGCAGGAATTCGATCTCCCGGCGTACGCCGTCGCCTCCGCGATGCCGGCCGTTGCCGCCGGAGCCGCGCCGGATCTCGAAACGCCGCAGACGCACCGGATAGCGCCATTCGAGGATTTCAGGATCGGTCAGCCGCGAGTTGGTCATATGGGTGTGGACCGCAGAGGCGCCGTCGAAGTCCGGGCCGGCACCGGCGCCCCCGCACAGGGTCTCGTAGTACTGGTATCGCTCATTGCCAAAGGTCAGGTTGTTCATCGTGCCCTGGGCCGCGGCCAGTACGCCCAGCGCGCCGTACAAGGCATCGACCACGCATTGCGATGTCTCGACATTGCCGGCGACCACCGCCGCTGGCGGGCGCGGATCCAGCAACGAGCCGGGCGGCACCCGCAGCTGCAGCGGCCGCAGACAGCCCTCATTCAGCGGTATGTCGTGATCGACCAGGGTCCGGAACACGTACAGCACTGCCGCCCGGCAGACCGCCAGCGGCGCGTTGAAATTGCTGGCGCTCTGCGGCGAAGTGCCGTCGAAATCGACCACCGCA
>CAJHYD010000111.1_pt1 | contig 106237 bp, 96 predicted proteins | sample 9198701 | NCBI WGS metagenome assembly CAJHYD01 (sample SAMEA7708365, study PRJEB35096) | sediment metagenome | biome: marine neritic benthic zone biome [ENVO:01000025]; feature: sediment [ENVO:00002007]; material: shallow marine sediment [ENVO:03000034] sea grass bed [ENVO_01000059] ...
CGGCCGTCGGCGACCTCCAGCTCGCGGAAGTCGAAATAGTCTGGGCTGGTGCCCACTACTGGCTGGGACCCGACCTTGAAACCGAGATGCAAGGGGATCGGCGTCGCAAGACCGCTGTCGCCGATCTCGCCGGCCGTACTGAATTTGAGTGTTGCCGGGGACTCGCCGCTGAAATAGAGCGAGTTCAGCGCCAGTTCGAGGGGACTCCCCGGCGCCCCGAACAGCAACGGCGTCGCCTCGGCCCGGGCACGCAATTGCTCCGAACTCCGCTCCAGCACCAGTTCCAGCGCCAGCGGCAGAAACACGATCACGGTGATGGCGGCGATCAGGATGGCCGTCTTCCAGCGGTTGAACGCCAGGTAACGCCAGGCCAGAAACAACACGCCCTTCACGCCGTCGCCCCGCCATGGAATTCCCGCATGTCCAGCACCCGGTCGAACGGGTCCAGCAGATTGTGATCGTGGGTCACCATCACCAGCGTGGCGCCCCGGTTGCTGACCTGCTCCAGCAGCAGATCCAGCACACGCTGTTTGTTTGCCGGATCCAGATTGCCGGTCGGTTCGTCGGCGAGGATCAGATCGGGGGACGTGATCAGCGCCCGGCAGATGGCGGCGCGCTGGCGCTCGCCCTGGGACAACTCCTCGGGATGGCGGTCGAGCCGCTCACTGATGCCCGTCTCCCGGGCAAGACGAGCCAGGCGGATATGAGTATCGGCATCCCGCCTGAGTTCAGGGCTGATGTGATAGGGCAGCAGCAGGTTCTCCCGCACCGTCAGATATTCGAGCAGCTCGAAAGCCTGGAAGATCAGCCCGATGCGGTCGATGCGAAAATTCCGGCGCGCCGCATCCGGCAGCCGCGATATCTCCTGATCGCCCACCGTGACGCTGCCGGACCCCGGCACCCGGATCCCGGCCAGCAGATCGAGCAGCGTGGTCTTGCCCGACCCGCTCACGCCGACGATCGCCACCTGCTCGCCCGCGGCCACCTCCAGGGCGGACACGCCGAGGCGGAACCCGCCACGCGGATAGCGGAATTCGAGATCCTGGATCTTTATCAATGCACGGTCTTCTGTGATCCCATTCCACGCCATTTAGCCAGCACGATGGAGTCTGGTAAAGTCAGGCGAACAGATGGATCCGGGGACGCCTCGATCGTCTCACCGGGACCACGCGGCGAGACGAGCAGCGGAGAATCCACAATGGACCGCTGACCGGCGAAACTGTGGCGGCGACAGATTGAATCCGACGTCGGTCCCAGTGTGGTCTCTGCTCGGTCGCCACAAGATATGTCGATCCGTCAGCCAGCGTAATTCAGTCAACCTGGCGCGAACCAGGTGCAGCACGGAGACGACAATCATGATGACGGGATGTGGCAAGAAAAGACCCGGCTTAGGTTGTCCTTTCCTGGCTGTCTTTGCGCTTTCGCTCTGCATCTCATCCGCCCACGCCGCGGGTTTCTACATCAGCGAGGTCGGCACGCCGGCCAGCCTCGGTACCGCTGGGGCCGCCAACGTGACCAATACCTGGGGTCCTGACTCCACCTGGGCCAATCCCGCCGGTCTGGTCCACGTGGAGGGTGATCCGATGGTTGGGGGGCTGCAGGCCATCGTCCCGTATATGAAATGGGATACGGACCTGGCCGAAAAAGGTGGCGATGACGGCGGCAACGCCGGCGTAATCGCTGTGGTGCCCAGCTTCTATCTCGCCCGTGCCCTGGGGGACAGATGGACCTTCGGTTTCGGCGCCACGGCGCTGCAGGGCGGTGGCGCCGATTATGGCGACCAATTCGCTGGCCGTTACGGCACCATCGACATCGCGCTCGCTGGGTTGGGCGGGACCTTCTCTCTGGGCTACAAGGTCAATGATGCGCTCTCGCTGGGTCTGGGCGCGTCGGTCATCTACACCACCTACGAACAGAAGATCGCGATCAACCTGGGGCCGCTGCCGGACGGAACGGTAAGGATCAAGGACGCGGACGATATCGGTGTCCAGCCGATCCTCGGTCTGCAATATGCGTTCACGGACAAGCTGTTGTTCGGCGTCACCTACCGTGCCGAGTACGACACCGATCTCAAAGGCAACGTGCGCTTCAGAGGACTGCCAGCGATTCTGCCGCTGCCGTCACAGACCAGCGTCAAGCTGAAGTGGAAGAACCCACAATGGCTGGAAGCCGGTTTGAGCTATAAGGTCGATGACCGACACATGCTGTTCGTAAGCGGCAACTGGCAGGAGTGGTCCGAATTCAGCCAGAACACGCTGGCCGTCGATACGGCCGCAGGCAACCGGCTGACGACCCTGGAGCGGGATTGGGACGACACCTGGAGACTGGCCGTCGGCTACGGCAACCAGAGTTACTATAGTGGCTGGACCGTCGGCGTGTCCTATGAGAGTTCGCCAGCCAAGGACAGTGTCCGCACCATCGATTTCCCGGTCGACTCCAGCTGGAAGCTCTCCTCGGCCTATGGCCGCAGGCTGGCATCCGGGCGCGCCTTGTCAGTCGGCGCCACGCTGCAGATCCTCGGCGACGCGGAGGTGGACCAGACCAACCAGGGCGTCCGCTTTGCCGGTGACTTCAGTGACTTCTATGTGCTGTATGCGGGTGTGACGCTGCGCTTTTAGACCGGTCCGTTGACGGATGCCTTTGACTGGCTCCTAGGGCAACCACCGCAGGTCGATATCAACCTGGACCAGAGGATTACGGTTCCACCAGACCCGAACCCGGGCCGACCGGGTCTACCTGTCGATACCGCCGCAGGACAGCGATGTCGCCCTGCGGTTAGTATGCCTATCGGGCACATCATACCGCTAACGACCAGAACCATCGCGGCACGGCACGGCACGGCACGGCACGGCACGGCACGGCAGGACGATCCATGGCAGGTTCATCGAAGAAAGCGATCTATGCGGCGCTGGTAGGCAACGGCCTGATCGCGGTGACAAAGTTTGGCGCCGCCGCCGTTACCGGCAGCGCTGCGATGTTCGCCGAGGGCATCCACTCGCTGGTGGACACCGGCAACCAGATCCTGCTGCTTTATGGATTGCGCGCGGCGCGACGAGCGCCCAGTCCCGATTTCCCGTTTGGCCACGGCAAGGAAGTCTATTTCTGGAGCTTTGTCGTCGCGATCATGATCTTCGCGCTCGGCGCGGCGCTGTCGTTCTACAAAGGTCTCGAGCATGTGCTGCATCCTGAGCCCTTGTCGAGCGTCGGTATCAACTACGTGGTACTCGGCCTGGCGATCGTGTTTGAAGGCGCCGCCCTTACCGTCGCGCTGCGCGAGTTTAACCGCAGCAAAGGCCAACTCGGATTTCTCGATGCGGTACGCCGGGGCAAGGATCCGACCTTGTTTGTGATCGTATTCGAAGACAGCGCCGCGCTGCTCGGTCTGCTGGTGGCGATGCTCGGCATCTTCCTGTATCAGATCACCGGCAACCCGATCTTCGATGGCCTGGCGTCGATGGTGATCGGCCTGATCCTCGGCATCACCGCGATATGGCTGGCCTATGAGACCAAGAGTCTGTTGATCGGCGAATCCGCGGACCCGGATATGGTCGCCAGCATCCGCGAGACCGCGACTTCGCATCCGCTGGTCAAATCGGTCAATGAAATAGCGACCCTGCACATGGGGCCTGAGTATGTGGTGGTGACGATCAGCGTGGATTTTGTCGACGGCATCAACGTCGGCCAGGTCGAGGCCGGGGTCACCGACCTCAGCCGCCGGGTCAAGGCGATCGACCCGGTGCTGCGCCGGGTGTTTGTCGAAGTGGAACGCGGCGACGACCATCGCAGACAGCTGCAGCGGTCCTAGCCGCGCGGCCGACAGTCCGCAGAAACTCAGCCGACCGACATCTCGGCTTCGATCACGTTCTCCGCAAAGCCCTGGTAGGCGCCGCCGACCTGTTTCGCCATCGAGTCCGGGAAAGTGTGGAAGTCGCCGGCGCGGAGCGCTTCGATGACGCTGTCGACGACCAGCGCCGGCGGCTCCGCGATCTCCTGGAACCCGGCGCTGTCGCCCATGTCCGTGGCGATCGGCCCGGGATGGACACTCAGGACTGCGGTGCCCTGTTCAGTCAGCGATTCTCTCAACGCCTGGGTGATCGAATAGGCGGCGGCCTTGGATGCGCAATAGGTCGCGAAACCCGCGAATGCCCTCAATGAAGCAACGGAATTCAGCTGTACCAGCGCGCCGCCGCCGTTGGCTTTGAGCGCCGGCGCGAACGCCTGCGCCATGCGCATCAGCCCGTAGACGTTGATCTGCATCTCATAGTCCATCAGCTCGACCGCCTTCGGGTCGAGAGCGCTGACGGTCTGCAGTACGCCGGCGTTGTTAATCACGACATCGACATCGGTGGCAAGCTGCGCGGCCGCAGTGATCGATGGCGGATCCGTCAGATCGACACGCACCGGCACGACCTTGTCACCGTGCTGCTCGACCAGCGGGGCCGCGCTCTCCAGCGTGCGTACCGCCGCGTAGACCTTGGCCGCACCGTGTTCGATAAACCCGTCGAGCAGTGCGCGGCCGATGCCGCGGTTGGCGCCGGTGATCAGGATAACCTTGTCCTTGATGTCATAACCCATGGTCAATTCTCCTTGCTCGCGTATCGTCAGTTCGATTCGAATCGATGCCCATCGATAATTGGCTGCGCCACTTCCGGTCGTCGCGTTGCGCGCTGGACGGACTGCCAGCGCGCAGCGCGGAAAGAGCCGAGGATAGTATCACGACGTTAGTCCACGATGACGCGTCCAAGCGCGACGCTAGCCCGTGTCCCCCGGACCCTTGCTGCCCTGGCGGCTCCGGTCGGTCGACGGTAGCCGGCAACGGTTTGATCCGCGGCGGGCAACAGGCACAATGCGCGGATCGACGAGGTCTTTCTCGTCGTATTTTTTTTGGGGGAATCTGAGCCGATGCGTCGAATCAAGTCAGACCTGGCCATCTTTATCCTGCTTGTCCTGTGTGTTGCAGCGCCCGCCAGCGCCCAGCAGGACCCTGTCGCAGAGGCCATCCATGCGCGTCTGGAAGAACTGCAGTTCGCCGGCGACCTCGAAATCGGCGGCGCGCGGATCGCTGCCCGCGAGATTATCCCGGCGGTGTACGCCAACCGCGACTTCCGGCCGATGTGGACCAATCCGACACGCGTGGATGAGCTGCTGGCCCTGATCCAGACCGCGCCGGCCGATGGCCTCGACACATCCGACTATTATCTTGAGCCGCTGCAAGCCCAGATCGCCAAGGCCAGTGCCACGGAAGCGCTGCTCGACCGGGCGGACCTCGATATCCTGTTGACCGACTCGTTGATCCGTTTCGGCTATCACCAGCTATTCGGCAAAGTCGATGCCGCGGCACTGGATTCGAACATCAACTTCACCCGCACGTTCTTCGACGGCCGCGATTCGGTGATCGCGATCCCGGAGATCATCGCCTCACCGGTGTCCTTGCAGCAGCAGGCTGAGGAGAGCCTCCACCGCGGTCCGTTCTATCGCAATCTGCAAAAGAACCTGGCGGGATATCGGGAGCTGGCGGCCGCCGGCGGCTGGCCCGAGGTGCCCGTCGGAGACACGCTGCGCAAGGGCGACAACGACCCCCGCGTCGCCGCATTGCGGCGGCGCCTGATCGTGACCGGCGATCTACCGGCCGATAGCGACACCAGTTCGCCGGTATTCGACGAGACGCTGGAAGCCGCGGTGATCCGTTTTCAGGCGCGTCATGAGCTGGGCGCCGACGGCGTGGTCGGCAAGCAGAGCTACGCGGCGCTGAACGTGCCGGTCGAGACCCGCATCGATCAATTGCGTCTGTCGCTCGAGCGCCTGCGCTGGGTCCGCGGCGACCAGGCGGACCGGTTTATCGCGGTGAACATCGCCGGCTACCGGGTGTTCTTCATCGATGGTCAGGACCTGGCCTGGACCTCACGGGTGATGGTCGGCAAGACCTACCGACAGACGCCGGTATTCCGCGGCACGCTCAGCTATATGGAGATCAACCCGACCTGGACCGTGCCGCCGACCATCCTGCGCAAGGACACGCTGCCGGCGATCAAGCGCGATCCGTCGTATCTTCAGAGCAAGAACATGAGCGTGATCGATCGCGATGGCCGCAAGGTCGATCCGGCCACTATCGACTGGCAGTCCTACAGCAAAGGACTCCCCTACTCCATCCGCCAGGAGCCGGGTCCGAACAACGCGCTGGGCGAGATCAAGTTTATCTTCCCCAACAAGCATTTCGTGTTCCTGCACGATACGCCGAACCGCTCGCTGTTCGCGCGCCCGGATCGTGCATTCAGCTCCGGCTGTATCCGTGTAGAGAACCCGTTCGAACTGGCGCAACTGATCATGAACGAGCCCGCCATCTGGGATCAGGCCGCGCTGGCAAAGATTCTCGACACGCACAAGACCAAGCGCATCAAGACCCCGAAACTGCCGGTCCTGATCCTGTATCTGACCGCTTCGCTACAACCGGATGGCAGTCCACGCTTCCTGAAGGACGTCTACCAGCGTGATGCAGCGGTACTCGCGGCGCTGGATGGGCCGGTCATCATCACGCGACTGGAAAGCGAGTGAGCCGACCAGCGGCGACCATATCTGCCTGAGCTCAGAGGGCCTCGCGGACGCTATGAGCACTAATAGTGCTCCGACAGCGTCCGGACCTCACTCGTCATCGTGCGCCCGGTCCGTGAGATGGGCCGGTTGGTGCTCGTTACCAGGTTGATGCCGAAGCCTGCGCTGGAGCCGGGAGCTCGGGAGCTCGGAAGAGTGTCAGGATATACGCATCAGTGTATGGGAATCACGGTCGACTGGGCTGACAAAACAGAGAAGCCTTATCAGGCGCAAACGCTTGATATAAAGCCAGGAGCGGTATGTCCGTGGAGCAGGGATGGCCGCCTGTCTGAGCCTGTTGCAAGGTGGCGCGAGACCCGGCGCAGCATGCCGGGTGGGCCAGGAAACGATCCAGCCTGGGCACGGTCAAAGGCCGGACGATGTCATCGAACAGCTTAGCCGGGAGAGCCGGCGCGGAGATTACGCAGTGGTCCATCTGACTATCAGTACGGCAAGCCAGATTAGGCGTTTGCTCGAGATTGCAGCCATGGCGGCGCTGGCGACCCTTTTGCCACCGCAGGCGTTTGCCAACGAGGGTTATCTTGAACGGGTCGTGCCGCTGGATCACGGCGTCGATGCGCCACCGCTAAGCTTCCGTCTGCCCGACGGCGCCGGTCTGCTCGCGGTCGGGCGGCAGGACGACCTATGGCGCTTCAGCGTGATCTCGATCGCCGACGGAGCTGTCGTCGCCTCAGGCGCTCTCCCGGAAGCGGCGTTCTTTTACGATGCCGGTGATCCACACGGCCTTGGTGCGGACCAGATCTGTTTTCTCGATGAACGCGGCGTTGCGGTGATGGACCCGGTGAGCGGAGAGGTGACCCGGATTATCGACGTCGCGAGCGTCTACCACGGCAGACCCTGGCTGGGGCCGACCCACACGGACTTCGTCCGGAATCTGGACGAAGACGGCCCCCATATCATTCTCGTCCCACAGTTCGCTGGCTGGCTGTTGGCGTTTCCGCATGCGATCGCTTTCGACCGCTTCCTGCTCCAGGTTCGACCGCGCGTGGCCGCCAACCAGAGGTGGATCAGTTATGAGCCCCGTGCCCCGCTGATCGGCGACATGAACGATGACGGTCTTAACGACCTGGTGTTCCTCGCCGACACGGAGTTCGTCACTTTCGTCCAGTCGCCATCGGGAAATTTCTCTACGCCGGGCCGGCACGACCCTATCGATGCACCGCTGGCGACCGAAGCCCAACGCGCGCGGTGGGACCGTGAGGACGGCCAGGTCGACCAGAGCGACCTTGAGATCGAGGAGATCGAGATCGTCCGGGACTTCGACGGCGATGGCATCCTCGATTTGTTGACCGAGAAGTCGATCAGCGAGGGCGTGTTTGATCGCCGCAGTGAATACCATCTCTATCTCGGACGGCGGGATGGGGCGACCGTCAAATACGCGGCCGAGCCCGATGGCAGCATCACTTCGGACGGCGTTCAATTTGATCCGCTGGTCGTGGATGTAGACGGCGACGGCAGGATGGATATCGCGGCGCCGTCGACAAAGCTCGGTCTTGCCCGTGTCGTGGGCGCGTTGTTTTCGGGACGGATCAGCGTCGATCTCGATGTCTACCAGATGCGCCCGGACGGGCGCTATCCTGACGAATCCGACTATCAGACCCGGTTCAAGGTCGAGTTCGATCTGAAGACCGGTCTGTCGCGCTACCCGGCCGTGGCGATCGCCGATTTCGACGGCGACGGTGCCGCCGAATTGATGGTGCAGGAAGAAGCGGACGAGCTGACCCTGTATCCGGGCCTCGCCGACCAGCCGATGTTCGGTAAAAACGGGCAGACCCTGTCGCTGCCGCTGCCACGTAACGGCCAGATGGTCGAGGCACGTGACCTCGATGACGATGGCCGCTCGGATCTGCTGGTCCGCTACGGACCGGCGGACGGGGCGGAGCGGGCCAGAGAATTGCGGATCTTGTTGTCAGAGCCTTCGGGCTAGCAACCGTGAGAGCAAAGCCACCGAAGATACAGACGTGCTCAACCAGCGCTGCCGGTCCCTGACATTTCAGGCAGAATCTGGTCAGGCACAGCAGCCCGCGCTTTTTGGCTCGGGTGTGTCGTCCACGATCTGGTACCACTCCCAGCGTTCACCGTCCGGTCCGACCGACCAGATCTTGTCCTGCTCGGCGTGGCAGCAGACGCCAGTCTTCCTGGCAGTTGCAGCGAGACCGTTCGATTCGATGCGCTCGACCGCCTTGTCGAGGTCGGGTCTGTCGAGCGTCTCCACGCCCAGGTGGTTGATTCGCTCTGACGCCCCCGGATTCTCAAACAACACCAGTTTTAAGGGCGGCTCGTCGAGCGCGAAGTTTGCGTACCCGGGTCGCAGCTTGTGCGGTTGGGCCCCGAACAGACGGCTGTAATAGCTGACTGCCTGATCGAGATTACTGACATTGAGCGCGAGTTGCAGGCGCATGGCATGTCTCCATATATATTGATGTATATCAATATATAGAATATATATTGACGGATGTCAATGTAATTGGCGATGATAGCGATCATGGCAAAACGCGATAAGCCCCGGGGATGCTGCGCGATCAAGGACATCCGGCCCTTGCCCAAGGCGCGCAGCCAACGATTGTCAATGATGATGAAGGCGCTCTCCGATCCGACTCGTCTCGAGATATTGCGCATCGTAGCGGCGCAACCCGGGCCAGTATGCGCCTGCGATATCGTCGACCGATTCAAGCTGTCCCAGCCGACCATCTCGCACCATCTGAAGACCCTGAGCAAGGCGGGTCTGTTGATCAGCCGCCGAGCCGGTCTTTGGAGCTTCTACACACCGGACCCGGATGGGCTCGAACGGATTGACGGGTTGCGGTCACTGATTTCGGACTAATCCGGGATCACGCGTCGAGGTCAGGGCTGACCATATGATCGACAGCAAGAAGACGACGACGAGACGACATGCATTTTTTGATCTATGCATCCTTGCGCTTGTGTTTTGGAGTGTCTACTCGCTGCGCTTCGCCGGTGTCGCCAATATCGGCCTGTGGTCGATGCTTGCCGGTGTGGGAGCCGGTGCTGCGTTGCTGGCGCTGCGCAAGGGGTCCTGGCGCGAGCTCGGTTTGCGTACCGGTGGCGATGCGCGTTTCGTATTGAGTCGAGCCGGCGAATTCATGATCTTGACGCTGGTCACCGGCGGCGTGGTGATGGGCGTTGCCACTGCGCTGGGTTATCCACCGAGTCAGTCCACCGCTCTCACACAACAACCGGACACCCTTGCCGGGTTTCTCCTCGACATCGTATTCGGCGTCTGGGTCGGCGCGGCCATTGGCGAAGAGGTCTTCTTCCGCGGGTTCTTGTTGAGCACGTTCACAACGTTTTTCGGCGGCGGGCGCCGTGCGCTGACGTTGGCCGTCCTGGCTCATGCCATCTGGTTTGGTGCCGGCCACGCCTCGCAGGGGGTCAGCGGCATGATTATGACGGGTACCATCGGTGCCGTCCTCGGCGTGTTCTACGTGACCCGCGCCCGCCGGGCCCTGATCCCTCTGATCGTCGGCCATGGGCTCTTCGATACCGTGGCTCTGAGCATCAACTATTTCAAATGACTACCGTCAAATGTTGACTTCTAACGCAGGTGCCGGCTTTACTGATATGAGCACAAACCTGTCACCGAGCGCGGAATCCTCCGGCTTGGGCAAGAATTCCGACCGGTGTCAGCAGGAGAGGAACATGCATAGCGATAAGCTCTTGAAATCTGTCTGGGTCACAACCGGCGTGACGATATGTCTCTGCGGCCTTTTGTTAGCCGTCCCTGCTACGGCGGGTATATGGGATGACGCAAAGAAGAAGTTCGGCGTCGGCGACAAGACAGAGACCGACAGCACGTCTTTGACCGACGATCAGATCGGATCCGGCCTGAAAGAGGCGCTGACCGTGGGGACTGCGCGGGTCGTCGACCAGCTCGGTGCCGCCGGCGGTTTCAGTGCGGACCCCAGCATCCACATTCCGCTGCCGGACAGTCTGAAAGGCGTGCAGTCGACGCTGGGCAAAGTCGGCATGTCGTCAACCTTCGACGATCTGGAGCTGCGGCTGAACGAGGCGGCCGAGCTGGCCACGCCAAAAGCCAAGGCGCTGTTCCTGAGCGCGATCCAGGACATGACCATGGATGACGTGCGCGCGATCTACTCGGGTCCCGATGACGCGGCGACCCAGTATTTCCGCGAGAAGATGTCCGGACCGCTGGCGATCGAGATGGCCCCGGTGGTGGACGCCAGCCTCGGCGAGGTCGGCGCGGTGCAGAGCTATGACAAGATCATGGATAAGTACGACAGCATGCCGTTTGTGCCACCAGTGGACGCCGATCTGACCGGATATGTGGTCGACAAGGGCATGGACGGCATCTTCTATTACCTGGGCAAGGAAGAGGCAGCGATCCGGACCGACCCGGTGGCACGATCGACGGATCTGCTGAAAAAGGTGTTCGGCCGCTAGGAGGACAGCGGCCGTTGCTCGATCAGAGCAGGTCCAGCAACAACGGCATCACGAAGTGCTTGACCAAGGTCAGGCCGATGATGCCGGCGATGATCAGCGCGAGCGTCAGCAGATCCCACTCATTCAGCACCAGGCCCAGCGCGATCGCGGCTGCAGGTGGATGCTCGGTCCGGGTCAACACCATCAGGAACATCGCCAGACCGGTCGCCAGCGCTCCGGCGACCACCACCAGCTCGTGGTCGATCGCGGGCGAGAAGGGCGGCATCGCCTGCAGCAGCAGCGCAAGCGTCACTCCGGTGAACGTGCCGATCAGATAACCACCGATCATATGGCGCGGGTCTGCATTCGCGGATCGGGGCACGGCAAACGCGATAAAGGCGCTGGCACCCAGCGCGGCGATCAACACCGTCTGCGTAAACACATCCAGGATCAGCAGCAGGACAAGCACCACGAGTGTGGCGAGTCCGCACTGCAGAATATAGCGTGCCAGATTTTGCTTCTGGAGTCGTTGCTCAAGAACGAGCCGAGTGATCAGCCTGTTCATGATATGGCGACTCATCGTCTTCCCAAAGCCGCTCTGCGGTGGTCGATTTTTTTGTCAGCACAGGTCATCGCGCCAAGCGCTGCCACGCTTGGCGAGCAGCATGCGGAGCCCGCGCCAATGCATGGGTTCTGGTCGCCACAGCGCCGCGCTTTTGTCTGCAGCGTTCGGGGGAATCAAAAAACCGGGTGTTTGTCTGCCCGCAGGCGTATGGTGCGAGATCGTGCTGAGCGGCCTGGTCCGTGCAGCCCAACCATTAGAACGATAATTTCCATTCGGGAGAGAGAAGAGATGAGAACACCAATAAACCGCAGTTCAGGCCGTCGACTGACGGCGACTTTGTCTATCGCGCTGCTGGGCGCGCTGATCCAGCCGTCCATCGTGCTGGCCGATACCGCGAGTGAGATCACTGCGGAGATCGTCAATGCGAACGCCTACGTCAGAGAGAATCTCAAAGACATGGACACCGGCATCTCCAGCAAGGGCTCGTTGCAGTTCTGGTCCAGCGGCGGGCTGGTCCAGGCGGTTGCGGCGGATGCGCCCGTGGGCAGCTACGAGAGTTTCTCGCTGACGCCGAAACACATCCAGGTGGTGGTCATTGAAGAGGGCAAGTCGGCCGTGGCGATGTATTACTCGGAAGGTTCCTTCCACGAGAAGGGCAACCAGCCGGTGGCCCATTACATGACCCGGATCACCGAGGTCTACGTAAAAGAAGACGGCAAGTGGAAGACACGAGCCGCTCACTACTCGCCGATTGCGGCGGGCAGCGGCACCAACCAGACCGCTATCGACTAACCGGCTGAAAGATCTCTACCCCGGCTCCGCCTGGGGTCACCGCTCGAGAGGCAGCGACGCGTGATCCGTCACGCGTCGCTGTTTTATCAACAAGCGACGTAGCCCGATGCCAGGTCCGGCACGCTTTGCGATCTGCCCACGTGGCCAGCCCTGTTCGGGCGCCGGCCAGAGACCGACTCGAGCGGCTTCCAGAGCCTCAGTCGAGTAATGCCGAGACCTTCTGCTTTAGCTGTTCGGCCTTCTCGTCACCGGCGCCTTTCAGATCCGCCAGATACTCCCGTCCCTGCGCAAGCCTGTCCTTCAGATCGTTGATCCGGCCCCAAAGCTCCTTGTCCAACTCGGCATCGGCGGCATCGGCCTGGGCCTCGGCGAGCCGCGCCTTGGCCTTGGCCTCAGAGGCCTCCAACTCTGCGTTCCAGCTATCGAGCTGTTTCTCGATCTTGTCTTTCAGCAGTTTGCTCAGGTCCATTCTTCGACTCCCAAACGGTTGGCCTGACTTGAGTATAGTCCGCTGTTGCGTCGCAGCAACCATGCTTCACATGGCTGCCGACGAGACCCGGCGTGACCCAAACCCCGACAGGAGCAGTCGGTATACTGATTCCCCCGCTCCGCCGGCAATTGCAGCATGCCCCACAGCCGATCAGGCCCTTCCCCCGCCAGGACGGCTTTGCTGACCGGACTCGCGGTGATCGCATTCGCCGCCAATTCATTGCTATGCAGGCTGGCGCTCGGACAGCAACTGATCGATGCCGCCAGTTTTACCACCATCCGCGTCGTCTCGGGCGCGGTGGTGCTGGCCTTGGTCATGCTGCCGCATTGGCGCACCCACGGCCGAGCCCCGGCCGATTGGCGTCTGGTGACCATGTTGTCCACCTATATGGTGTTCTTCTCGTTCGCTTATCTGTCTCTCAGCGTCGGCACCGGGGCGCTGGTGCTGTTCGGCTCAGTCCAGTTGACCATGTTTATCGCCGGGATACGCGGCGGTGAATATTTCGCTCCGCTGTCCTGGGCAGGGCTGACGCTCGCCATCCTCGGCCTGGTGTATCTGGTCTGGCCCGGCGTGAGCGCGCCGGATCCTTTCGGGGCGGTGCTGATGACCATCGCCGGTATCGGCTGGGCGTTCTACTCGCTGCTGGGCCGCGGGGTCACCGATCCGGTGGAATCCACCGCCAACAACTTTATCTTCTCGGTACCGCTGGTGATCATCGTGAGTGTGCTGTTCGCAGGGGGCTTCCATGGCACCTGGCCGGGTGTCCTCTGGGCCGTCGTGTCGGGCGCGCTGGCCTCGGGGCTGGGCTACGTGATGTGGTACGCCGCGCTAAAGGGACTGACGGCCACACGTGCCGCGACGGTGCAGCTTTCAGTGCCGGTGATTCCGGCCCTGGGCGGGGTAGTGCTGCTGTCCGAGCCGATCACCTTGCGCCTGGTGCTGGCATCCATCGCCACGCTGGGTGGCGTCGCCATGGTCCTCGCTCAACGGGCCAGACCGGCAGATTAGTCGCGTCGGAGCGCCCGACGTTTGCGGCCGCATTGGCCAGCGCGCACTTAGCTGTGGATATAGCTCTCGAGTTGCTCGATCGTCTCCTGTTGATCGGAGATGATGGCCTTGACCAGGTCACCGATCGAGATCATGCCGACGAGCTTGCCCTGGTCCTCGACCGGCAGATGACGGATGCGTTTCTCGGTCATCCGCATCATGCAGGTCTCGACCGTCTCCTCCGGGCGAGCATAGACGACTTCGGTGCTCATGATGTCCCGCACCGGTGTGTCCCGGGCGGTACGTCCTTCTAGCAGCACCTTGCGCGCATAGTCGCGCTCCGACATCACGCCGAAGACCTTGTCGCCTTTCATCACCACCAGCGCGCCGACCTCGCGCAGCGCCATTTCCTTTAGCGCGTCGAACACCAACAGGTCCGGGTCGATGGACCAGATCTGGCCCGGCTTGGATTGCAGTAATTGTCTGACTGTTTTCATTGCAGTTCTTTTGAGTTGTTGCGGTAGGGACAAAGACTACGCCCTCTACGGCCAAAAAGCATGGTGTCAGTGACTGCGAGACAATCTGCCGCAAGCGCGCAGCTGTCAGTGCATCCGGTGCCGGGCAGAGTCAGCCTGCCGTCCCGCCGCTGCACCCCACAACATTGATTTAAATGAATTTTTTTCATCTCATGCATCCAATCGGCTTTCTGCAGGCATCTGCTTATTGAACGGGTCGATATCCGATCCGCCGAAATGAGGACACCGTCATGGACCCTGCTGTTGCCGACATCGTCATGGACCCCCCGCTTATGGACATCGAGTGGGTGCCGATCGTGATGTTTATTTCGCTCGCGCTGGTCGCGGTACTGTTCTTCTACTTCCGCTTCCGCACCCGCCGGGAAATGCAGCACACCGTCCGCGCGGCCCTCGACAAGGGCGCGGAACTGTCGCCGGAGCTGTTACAACAGCTGAACGAGCCGCAGCGACCCAAGAATGCCGATCTGAGACGGGGCATCATCGGCGTTTTTCTCGGCATCGCCTTCGGCGCATTCGGCGTGCTGCTGGGCGAAGAGGACGCGGTGCGGCCGATGCTGGCCATCAGCGCCTTCCCTTTGCTGATCGGCGTTGCATACTTGGGGCTGTGGAAGTTTCGTGAGTAAGGGATATCAAAGCACGATTGCCAGGCTCATCGGTCGATGGACTCTCAGACGAAGCGCTGGTCACCCGCGCCGCCGCACTGCGTGACCGGGAGAGCTTCAGCATGCTGGTGACGCGCCATCAGGCCAAGGTCCGCGGCTACCTGCGGCAGCTGTCGCGGGATCCCGCGAAGGCTGACGACCTGGCCCAGGAGACGTTTATCCGCGCCTGGGACAAGCTGGCGTCGTTTTCCGGCCAGGGACGCTTTCTGTCCTGGTTGCTGGCCATAGCACACAAGCAATTCCTGCAGTCGGTACGCAAGAGCAAGCGCGACGATCGGCTGCTCGAGGGACTCGAGACCGAGTCATCGGTACATGGCGACGGGCCTGCGTTCACCGACAGCGATCAGGCCGATCTGCCGAAATTGTTGTCGGTGCTGTCCGCACCGGAGCGGACCGCGCTGGTGCTCGCCTACGGCTATGGCATGTCGCACGCGGAGATCGTCGAGGTGACCGGCATGGCTCTGGGCACAGTGAAATCCCACGTCCATCGGGGCAAGGAGAGGATCCGCGGACGATTCGATCTGGAGCAGACCGATCATGCATGACGCGCGCCACCAGTATGACGAGGACCGGCTGCGGGACCTGTTTGCCCGCGGTCTCGACGCACCGGCCGATGATGGTTTTACCGATGCAGTGATGAGCCGTATCCAGCGCCGGCTGCGGACCAGAAAGACGGTGCTCACGATCGCCACCGTCACCGGCGGTCTCCTTGCGCTGGGGCCCGCTTACGATCTCTCCCTGGCATTCAGCAACGCTATCGCCCAGGCGACGGCCGGATGGGGTGAGACCGACTGGCTGCCTCAATATCGGGTTCTGGCCATGGCGGCGCTGACCGCAATTCTCGCGCCGGTGGTAACGGCGATCCTCGACGACTAGGGTCTCGCGCAGGCAGTGGCCGCTGCGGGATCAACCCGGTGGCCGAATCACAATCGGGCTTCCCACGATCGATGCCCCGGCCACGACATAGACAGTGACCAGAGGTCGCAGACCGGTGACCCGATTCCGCTCAGATGTGTTTGGGATACTGACGATGCAGCTCGTCGCGGATCTTCTCCGCGATCTTTTCGAAACCTCGCGAGGTCGGATGGATCTCGTCACCCCAGAATTTGTGTTTGGCCAGCGTGCCGCGAGTATCGACCACGGTGAACTTGCGCATTCCGGCACCCGCGCTTACCAGCCCGTCGGCGAACTGGTCCATCACGATACGGATAACGCCGCGATGGAATTTCTTCGGAACATCCTTTAGCGCGGGCTTGATCCAGGGACCCTTACGGATGCCGAGCTTTTTGACCTTGCGTCCATCCGGGAAGGGGATGTCATAGGTGTGGGTGACGATCTGACACTTGCGCCGATAGCGATCCCGCAGATCCGCCAACTCGATGTGATACCCCACCACCCGATCGACCGTCGCGCGCAAGGCAGCGAAGTCGATAAATGCAGACGCGTCTATGCCACCGGGCGCGTTGCGCACGATGGTCTTCAGATCATCGATCACATCGTTACCACCGCCACTGAACAGCAACAGCTGAAAATCCGCGCGGTCGTTCTTTAGCCGGTCGCGCAGCCGGCGCCGTTGCCGGCCCGAGAGCATGTCCGCCGCGGTGTCACCGGCCGCATCGACCCGGTAGACCGCAAACTTGGCGCCCATCAACTTGACCAGCCAGCTCGGGATACTGGTGCGGTTGAACAGCCCGGGGAAGGCAAACCAGGAATCGCCTTCCACGTAGACCCGCAGCCAGTCCGGATGACGATGAACGGTGCGCGCGAAGCGCACCCAGGGATTGGACGTGGTGCCGTTACTCATGCCTCACCTCGCGTGTTGAACGAGCCCAAGACCAGCGCGTTCCTGAGCCCTAGTAATTTTCTGCAGGAAACAGCGCAGAAGTCGCAGCCGCATTGTTGCCGCGCAACGTTACCCTGTGCCCCGCGCCGACTAGACTCTGGTGAAACCCACAGCGAATGCCGGGGGAACGAACACGATGAAAACGGTCAAGTCATGCCAAATGCGAAATCTCGTTGCTGCCGCCCTGGTCCTTCTCTTGAGTGTCGTTTCCATCCCGACGGTCGATGCCGACGTCGATCTTAAATACAGCGAAGCCGCCTATGACATGAGCGGCGACAAACCCCGCTATGGCCCCTCCTTGCCAAAAGACGGGCCGGTGATCGTCGTCTATGCCGAAACGGGCGCCAAATACAGTCACATTGCAGACGCCCATTCGACGGTGGATTTCACTGTCGAATACACCGCGCGATGCGACGGTCGCAAGGAGATCGAGCGTGTCTCGGCGGTCATTGCCGGTGTCAAGGAAACACGTCAGGGCAGCGGTGGCGGCTACGCAGACGGTCAGCTCCGGGTCCGGGTGCCCTATGCCAAGCTCAGCGGGGCCAACCCGGTCGCCTGGTGCAACGACCGGGTCAAGACCCTGAGTCTGGAAAAGAACATGAGCACGGGTGATATCGCCGAGAAGGGGGTGAGCCTGCGCATGAGAGATTTTGTCGAGGCCACGGTCTCCGCCTCGTGCCAGAGAGGCATCGGCCGATCACAGCACGCAAGCGGCTCAACACCGATGGATCTGTGGGTGCATTGCAAGGCCAAACCAAATGCGGGCCGTCCGACCAAGAGCACCAAGACTGGCGGCAGCGGAGCAGGACCTGGCGAGACCCGCCAGATCTTCTCCAGCGCCACCATCGGAACCAGGGATGGATCGGTCACCGGCAAATGCCCCTACCCGATGCGCTTCGACGGCTCGATCAGTGCCAGCGGGCCGGGCACGATCGAGTACCAATTCGTCGGCGACGGTGGCTACGAAGGCCCCAAGAAGACACTGAAGTTCGATCGGGCCGGGACCAGCGAGTTTGGCTGGACCCGGCAGATGCGCCTGTCTGACAGCGGCCAGACCCTGGGCGCAGGCGGCGACGCGCCAGGCTCTGACATCAGTGGCTGGATGGCGCTGACGGTGATCTACAAGATCCGAAACGACAAGGCTTTCACCCGCAAGACCTGGACCTCAGAACGGGTCAACTTCACGGTCGACTGTCTGGCCGATGCCAAACCCAAGCCTGCCAGAGCCAAGAAGCCAGTGGAGAAACAGCCGGTCCGGGTCGCCCCGGATTAAGCTCGCGATGCAGATCGCGGGATCGGGGAACGGAAGCAGCATTCGCTGGCCTGGCGATTACGGGTGGCGACTCGCGGCGGTCTGGAACTCTCTGGAGCGGACCGGCAGACATTGCCGGCCGCCGTATTTTTTGACGTACGGATCATGGCACAGAAATCTCTGCGGCTGACGTCCGCGATGTTCAAGCCCCACATCGTACGCGGCGCCGTACAGGTCTCGCTCGTGGTCGGGACCGCCCTCAATCTACTTAACCAGGGCGCGAGCTGGTACCAGGGCGACGGCATCTCCGTGTTCCAGTTCGTCGTCAACTATGCGGTACCGTATCTGGTGGCCAGCTATAGCGCGGCGCGCAACGAGCTCGGCCGACCCCGGGAATCGGACAGCCACTGATCGCGGTCGGAAGCTGTTTCGGACCGGCCCCGCTCAAGGGCGAAGGCTCAGCGGCTCATCCGGCGGCCCGGGCACGCTCGATGACCTGATCGAGCCGATGCTGGTGGGATCCGGACCAGTAGACTTTTCCGCAGTCATCGCAGCGGCTGAAGTCCCGGTAAACCAGGAACACCTGCAGCGGCACACCGCGCGCCGCATCGAAACGGTCGATGGGATTCAGCGGCCCGTTGCACCGCATGCAGCGGGTGTAGGGACGCAGCCTGCCGCTCAGGTCCAGCGCGCGGACCACCTCTTCGACCTGTTGCACGGGATCGGTGGCCCGCACCCAGTAACCGTGGCTGACACTGCCGTGGCGCAGGATGCCCCGGTCGCGGGTGAGGATGATGCGCCGCTCGCTCGTGGCCGTATCGATGATGGTCTGGTCGTCCAAATCGTTGCGCCAGACCGCATCGAACCCAAGCAAACGCAGATAGCGGGCCAGTGTGCCCAGATGGACGTCGAGCACGAAGCGCGGCTCCCGCAGGGGCTGCGGGCGCAGGCGTTGGACCGGCGCAATGTCGAGACCCTCGAACACGGGATAGACGGCCACCCGCTCGCCGCCGGCCAGCCGATAACCGAAGCCGACAGAAAGCCCGTCGACCAGGATGAGGTCGATTTCGGTATGGGGGACACCGATGGCCTCGATGGTGTCTTTGACTGACGGATTGCCGCTGAAGACGTGCTCGAACGTGACTTTGCGCCGATCCGCCGGCAAGAAGTCGTTGAGCTCCTCATAGAACCGGAATGTGGCCATCCGCTGTCGCGGTGCGTGGGAATCCGCCGGCCGAGGATGCTTGGGTGACAGTTGCGTCATCAAACTTGCGCCATTTAAATGGAAATATGGCACAAGGGACCGGCTCCGTCCCGCCGGGCCTTGCCGGCTAGCTGCGCCAAAGTGCGATCTGCGGACACCTTTGTTGTTGTGCCACGGCTGTCCGTCGCGCCTAAACAACCGGGGAGACGGCGAAGATCCCCTGGCCCGTCACCGCCCGACTACACCTGGGGTTTTGAACAGATCCGGGAGAGCCTGATACCAGCTACAACACACAGCCGAAAAGTCGCCCTGGTGACCGGGGCCTCGGCGGGGATCAGCCAAAATCCGCGGCCCGGCTTTACGCCGCTGCCCCGTGTGCCCGATCAGCTATCCGCTTCCCGAACGCTTTCCTGCTCCGACAACCCGGGCTGAGCCACAGTACGCTTCAGCCGCGAGACCAGCGAGACCACCGAATCTACCGGGTGCACCGCCAGTTCGCTGACCAGACCTGGCGTGATCGCCACATCCTGGGCCACGGCGCGGATCAGCGCCAACAGCGCATCCACCGCGGCATCCACACCGTGCTCCGGGATCGGGAACTCGAGGGTCAATACGCCGTGCTCCGTGTTCATCTGGCTTTCGCCCAGATAGTCCTTTAACAGACTCAACACCTGGCTGTTGTCCGCCATCACCTGGGCGCGGATACGTCTGATGCCCCGTTCCGCGGCGGCGACCACCGTACGCTCAAGCAACAGCCGGCCGATGCCGCGGTGCTGCCAGGCATCAGCCACCACGATGCCGAGTTCGCCGCTTTCCGGGTCGTCCTCAAGACGGACAACACGGCCGACGCCGACACCATCCGGTTCCGCATCCGGCCGCTCGTGACCGGCGACAATGGCGAAATGATCCTCGCCGTCGACCTCGGTCAAGAAGGCCAGTTCGGCGTCGGTGAACTCGTTCTTGGGCGCCATAAAACGCTGATATCGGGTTCGCTCCGACAGCCGGGCCAGCCCGTCCGCGAGGGCCGCCTTGTCCGAGGGCCGGACCATACGCAAGACCAGCCGCGTTCCGTCGGCCAGGGTCCTGTGTTCCTCGTAGTCGTTGGTATATCGCATGTCTAAAGCCTAGCAGGTCTTGCTGCAATGCAACAGATTGACCCCGGAGAAGGAGGTTGGGCGGTGGCCCCGCCTGCTCTCTGATGTTCGTTTTATTAATTAAAACAGAGCCTTAAGAAAACCAAGCGAGTGCCATCGGGAAATCCCTGTCGCCAATGAGGCCGCCGCCGGGGCCAGTTTGACCCCTCCTCCGCGAGTTTCACAGTGGTTCGGCCCTTTCGGCTTGGCACGACCGTGGATACCATAGACGGCTTGCCACGCCCGGAGAATCAAGGCCGATGACCCTCAACTTATTGAAAGTAAAGGAATACGCTTCGAATGTCGTAGCCCGGGCAGTGATACTGGCCCTCGTTTTGGCGATGCCGGGGTGCTCGCCCGAGCCGCCGAAGGACAACGTGCTGCTGGATCCCTGGTCGGGACCCTATGGCGGCGTGCCGTCCTTCGACAAGATGGAACTGGCCGATCTGAAGCCCGCGCTGGAAGCCGCGATGGCGTTGAAACAGGCCGAGATCGAGGCCATCGTCGAAGACCCCGAGCCCCCGACCTTCGACAACACCCTGGTGGCGCTGGAAGATGCGGGCCGGGGTCTGGATCGGGTCGAAGTGTATCTGGGCATCTGGCGGTCCAACCTGTCCACGCCAGAGTTCCGCCAGATCAATGATGAGATTGCGCCCAGGCTGGCCGAATTCAACACCTCGGTGTTTCAGAACCAGGCACTGTTCGACCGCATCAAGGCGATCTATGACAGCAGCGCGCCGGCGAGCCTGGACGCAGAACAGCAACGTCTGCTCGAGACCAGCTATTTGCGCTTTGTCCGTGGCGGTGCGTTGCTGACCGGCGAAGCGCGGGAACGCTATGCGGCCATCAACAAAAAACTGGCGGAACTGCAGACCCGCTTTGCCAACAACATACTTGCCGATGAAGAGAAGTATGTGGTTTATCTGCAGGCGGATCAGCTGGGCGGTCTGCCCGATTCTTTCATTGAGTCAGCCGCGCGTGCCGCGAGCAAACGTAACCGGGAAGGCGAGTACGCGGTCACCAACACGCGCTCATCCATGGATCCCTTCCTCACGTCCTCGGACGAACGGACCGTGCGGGAGCAAGTCTGGCGCAATTATTACAGCCGTGGCGACAACGGCGACGAGCATGACAACAATGCATTGATCACCAGGATCCTGCAGCTGCGTCAGGAGCGTTCGACGCTGCTCGGTTATGACAATTACGCGGCGTGGCGGCTGGAAGATCGCATGGCCGGCACGCCGGAAAAGGCCATGGAACTGCTGATGGACGTCTGGCCGGCCGCGGTCGCACGCGCCGAGGAAGAGATCGCCGACATGCAGGCGCTGGCGCGGGCCGAAGGCGACGAGATTACGATCAAGCCCTGGGACTACCGCTACTACGCGGAGAAGGTGCGCCGGGTGCGCTACGACATCGACTCGGAGGAAGTAAAACAATATCTGCAGCTCGACAAGCTGCGCGAGGCCATGTTCTACGTCGCCAGGGAACTGTTCAGCTTTGACTTCAGGCCAGTGCCGGCAGGCTCGGTGCCGGTGTTCCATGACGACGTCCGGGTCTGGGAAGTACGCGCCAGCGGCAACGGCTCGCTGATCGGATTGTGGTATCTGGATCCCTTCGCCCGGCCGGGCAAGCGCTCGGGCGCCTGGGCCACCAGCTACCGTTCCCACGAAACCGTGCGCGGCAAGCAGGTGATCCTCGCCTCCAACAATTCCAACTTTGTCCCCGGCGAGCCGGGTCAGCCGGTGGTGATCTCCTGGGATGACGCGCGCACCCTGTTCCATGAGTTTGGCCATGCGTTGCACACGTTGTCATCGCGGGTCAATTACCGCTCCTTGAACTGGGGTGTGCGCGATTACACCGAGTTCCAGTCACAGCTGCTGGAACGCTGGCTTATGACCGATCCGGTGATCGACAATTATCTGGTGAACGTCAACACCGGTGAACCGATCCCGGAGGATCTGGTTGAGCGGGTCCGCCGCGCCGAGAGCTTTAATCAGGGCTTCGCCACGACCGAATATCTGGCATCGGCGCTGCTCGACCTGATGTTCCACACTTCCGATCCGACGGACCTCGATGCCGATGCCTTCGAACGCGCGTCATTAGCCTTGCTGGGCATGCCCGATGCGATCGTGATGCGTCATCGTAGCCCGCACTTTGGCCACGCTTTCTCCAGCGAGGGCTACTCAGCCGGCTATTACGGTTATATCTGGGCCGATGTGCTGACCGCCGATGCGGCCGAAGCGTTTGTGGCGGCGCCCGGCGGTTTTTATGACCCGGCCCTCGCGCGGAAGCTGGTGGACAATCTGTTCGCCCCGCGCAATGCAGTGGATCCAGCGGAAGCCTATCGCGCGTTCCGCGGCCGTGACCCGGACTCCGACGCGCTGATGCGCGACCGGGGCTTTGGATCGGCGGACGATTGAGCGGGAGACAAGAGCGGTATGCGGACCCTCAGATCACCCCGTCCTCATGCCGGCGGCTGAACCACACAGTCGATGGTATGCGGAAGGCCTGGCCTGGCAGCGGAACAGCCGGGGCATTCTGACGCAAGCGGCCAGGATGCCGCTGACGACTAGTCGATACGACCGACGGTGCTGACTGGCGGCTGGAAATCGTAGTTCCGCAGATCGGCGAGCACCTGGCCACGCGTCGTGCTGACCGGTGGCGGCCACAGCGATGACCAGTCTACGCAGCCCTTCCGGCGATCGCGCGCGCGCCAGCCGGAAATCGCGCCGCTGTCACGACTGACTTCGACGTCGTCGCACAGAAACGGCCAGTCCTCACGGAAGGCGCCGGCATGCTTCTCTCCGGCCACCTCGACCCCGTCTCGCGACCAGCGCCAGTGCAGCGGACGCTTGAGCGTAAACTCGCCCTGGAGCCAGCGGATATCCAGATTCCAGTCTGCGCCGGGCTCGACCGCGAACTCGATCGCGCTCGGACTGACGGTGGTTCGATGATCCCATTCGTCGGGGTGCTTCCGTGGATCCGGCTGAGTGTGTAATTCGCGGGTGAGGCGCAGCGTGTGCATCCCGGGGCTCACGCGTGTCTTGAACGGCACCGGTCCCTTGGCCGCGATGTTCCCCTGGGACTCGAGCCGTGCGAGGAAATACCCGTCCAGATAGAGAAACAGATCGTGTTCCGGTCCTTCGAACCCATCACCGACCGGATCTTCACTGACTCGATACTCGACCGAGAAGTCGACCAGGCAACACTCAGGGTCAGCCGCTCCCGGGCTGGCACGCGGCACTGGTGCGGGGGCCGGCGGGGGCGCCGTTGCATCGGCGCTCGGCGCGACAGGTGCCACTGGCACGGCCGGCGCCCGGGCTGCCGGTGCTGCCAGATCGAGCAGCGCCTGGATCAATTCCTTTGGCGCCTTGGCCTCGGACAGAGCGATGACGTCGTCGGCGCTCAGTGGCCCCGGCCGCTTACCGCTGGATTGCAACCAGCTGAGGATCAGCTCAGGGTCGATGCCCACCTCAAGCATGCGGACCGCATCGACGACCACCGGGTCGGTGGCCTGCGTGGCAGCCGGCTGCGCGCCGACGAATGCTGGCGCCAGGGAGAACCACCACACAAGGCCGATCAATGCTGCCAATTTTTTTGCTTTTGTCATTCGCGGGACGTGTTCGCCCGGGTTCGCAGATCTCATCTCGCTGTTCCCCCTCCGCGGTATGTGTTCGTCAGCCCGGAACTGGCCGGAGGCGGCTGCAGCCGCCATCACGATGTCCGGGCACGGTCAGCATATCATCGTCCCGAGGCGTGCTTCGAGACGTTCGCGCCAGCGCCTTGAAAACGGGAAGAATCGGGGGGGGGGGGGGGAGTGAAACTGCAATTTCCAAAAAGTTGGCCCCCGCCGTGTCCGGCGGGGGCCATGCGTTTTCGCAGCTAAACCTCAATACGTGGTAAAGAAGCCCAGCACAACTGTGTTGATCTCGTCTTCGCTCGTGCCGGTGAAGTCATCGTCGGGCGAGAATCTCTCATAACCGAGTTTGACGTTGGCATTCTGGCCCTTGAAGAAGTAGCTGATGCCGATACGGAACGAGTCATAGTCGCCGAGATTGCTGGAGCCGGAGGCGTCGCCGTCCCAGGTCTCGTATTCGAACCAGGGCTGCCACTGGTTGATGTAGTAGCCGGTCTGGAAGTACCAGCCGTTGCCCTGTGACTGACTCGCCGCGGCGGTCGCATCGTCCAGGTCCAGATCCGAATAGGCGGCTTCGCCCGTCAGATAGCCCGGGCCGACCGGCCACTCGGCGAATGCGTCGAGACTGTAGTACGTGTAGTCAGCGGTACCGCCGCTGGTCTTATTCTGTACTTCGTCCTGGTAGTCATAGGAGGCGCCGAAAGCCAGCGTCTTCTTTTTGCCCAGATACATCGCGCTGTTGAAATAGCCGGGCTCCGCATCAAACAGATTCAGCTGTGCACGTGCCGTGACGCGCAGATTGTCATCGTCGGAGCTGGAGTCCTGCACGCCGTCATAGGCACCCAGGTAGTACTTCAAGTGTGTGGTATCGCTATACGAGCCGGTACCGAAGAAGGTCATGCCCACATCGCGGACGGCATTGTCGCCTGACAGACCCGTATCGTTGGAGTCGCCATAAGTGGTGGTCGAGAAACGACTCAGGGAACGGGCGCCCCAGGTCAGGTTTTTGGTGTTGTTACCCGGGCGGTCGATGGCCAGCATCGCGCCCGAACTGGTGGTCGCTTGACGCGATGACGGTGCCATGTGCTGACCCGCAAAAATCTGGGCCCAGTTGTTGTACTTCAGGTTGACCCAGCTGTCGATCACGCGCATGTCGGAGCCGGCTCCGCCGGAATCGTCCGTGGCGTCGGTCTGGATAAAAGCGCTGACGTATTTGTTGATCTTGCCAGCCAGGCGGAAACGGGCTCGCCGCACGCGGAAGTCGGTGTCGTCATCAAAACTGCCGTCACCGTCCAGATCCCTGTCGGTAAAGATCGTGTATGCCTGAACGCGATAGCCGAGATTGATAGAGGATTCGTCGTCTATCTTGAGCTCGGCGCCGCCCCACGCCGCGCTGCCGGTCAACAGGCCGACGGCCAGACCAGCAACAACAGCAATCCTATTCGTTTTCATCGTTAGCCTCCCTAACCCGTAACGGGTCAGTTACTCGAACAGATCCGTCCTTCCCGGGCGAATTATGGTTGTTGGTGGAATTCCACACCATACAACTAAGGTCTTAGTTCAAGAGGTGTAATTTGTTGTTTATAAGCCACTAGGGACCTGGACCGTCAGCACAGGCACCGGGCAACTCTTGACCAGCGAGCGCGCCGTAGAGCCGATCATCCGGTCGAGTATCGAGTTCTCGGTATGAGCCCCGATCACCACCACGTCAGCCCCTTTGGTCTCCACCATCTCGACGATCCTTTTCTCGGCCCGGCCTTCCGTGATCACGATCTCGCTGACCAGGCGGTCCCAGTCCTCCTCGCCGCTGACCGCCGTCAAGGTCTCTTTCAGGTGCTGGGGCAGTTGTTCGGTCGCCTGCTTCTGGGCCTCGTGGATCAGTTCCTGCAGACGGCCCGGCCCGGCGTAGCCGTCCACCAGCGCTTTTTGCTTGCGACTCAGGGACTCGATCACATGGAGCGCGACGATCCGGGCGTCCAGACTCTTGGCCAGGGTGTAGGCGTAGCCGAACACGTAGGGCGCGTGAGGACCCAGGGAGGTGCAATAGAGAATGTTTTTTATCTTGGGAAGCATGCCCATGTCCGTTTGCAAAAAAATCTAGCTGGCAGCGGCCAGGCCGGCCTGGCCGTCACGTCGATTGCGCGCTTTTTGACTCATGTAGACAACCGCCGTCAGCAGCAGCCCCACGCCGTCGGTGATAAGAGTCGGCCAGTAGAGCGCGACGGTGGCGACCGCCAGAATCAGCCACTCGATCACGTTGGTCTTGCGGATAAAATAACCCATGGTCAGTGCGGAGAACGCAAGCGTGCCGAGTACCGCGGAGAACATGGACGACATCACCGCGGTGGGTTTCGCCGACATCTCGGCGATCACCCCACCGGTGTCCAGATACCCGCCCCCGGTGACGGTGAATTCCTTGACTACGCCGTCGCGGCTGGCGGCAATCTCGCGTATCTCTTCGCCGTCCATGACTTTCAACACCGGGTCGCCTATTTCGACCGTATCCCCTTTCTCAGCCTGGAACTCCAGGATCATCGCGCCCATGACCGGATCGTTGATCTCCGGCGCGATCAGCGGCTTGCCTTCGAACAGGATCTGCGGCGTGAAGGCGAACAGCACCGGCACGACATACAACAGCTTGGCAAACTTGAACGCCGTCCAACCCGTCTTCCACGGATCCGAGCCAGCGATCGCTGCCCCCGCATAGGCGGCGACACACACCGGTGGCGTGATGTTCGAATCCTGGCTGAACCAGTAGACGATCATATGCGCTGCGATAAGCACCACGCCCATCTCCATCAGCGGTGGCACCGCCAGCACCGCAACGATCAGGTAGGCGGCGGTAACCGGCACGCCCATACCGAGGACCAGTGACGCAAGCGCGATCAACAGGAGCGCGAACAGCAGGTTGCCACCGGCCGCCGAGATGATGATGTCGGAGAATTTGAGACCGATGCCGGTCAGCGAGATGGTGCCGACGATGACGCCGATCACACCGACCGTGGCGCCGATGATCAGCGTGTTGCGAGCGCCAGTCTGTATCGCCTCCCAGACCTCCTTTGGCCCCATCCGGGTCTCTTTCCTGACCCAGCTGACGGCGATACATGACAGCGTCGCCCAGAAGGCCGAGAAGCCGGGCGAATAACCCATCACCATCAGGATGGTGATGATCACCAGCGGCATCGAGAAGTACCACTCTTTCTTCAGCACCTCGGTCCAGTGCGGCATATTCGGATCTTCGATACCCCGGATATTGTGCTTCTTCGCCTCGAAATGGATCATGCAGAACACGGAATAGAAGTACAGCATCGCCGGGAAGATCGCGATCAGCATGATGTGCGCGTAAGGCGTCTCGGTAAGCTCCGCCATCAGGAAGCCGCCGGCACCCATGATCGGCGGCATAAACATGCCGCCTATAGACGCGGACGGTTCGATCGCGCCGGCCACGTGGGGCCGGAACCCGGCCCGTTTCATCAGCGGGATGGTGAACGCGCCGGTCGAGACCGTATTGGCGATGGCGCTGCCCGACACCGACCCGAACAGCGCCGACGCGACCACCGCCACCTTGGCCGGACCGCCGGTGCTGCGCCCCGCCGCCGCCATCGGCAGGTCGATAAAGAACCGGCCGGCGCCGGACTTGTGCAGGAAGGCGCCGAAGAAGATAAACAGGATCACATAGGTGGCCAGTACGTTGGCCATCACGCCGAACACGCCATTGGTAGTCAGATACAGCGACGTGGCCAGGCGCTCCACGCCAAAACCCCGATGCGCGATCATATCGGGGAAGTACGGCCCGAACAGACCGTAGCAGATCAGCATCACGCCGATCAGGGTCATCGACCAACCCAACACCCGGCGGCAGACCTCCAGCGAGATCAGGATGCCGGCGATGCTGATCAGCGCATCGAGTTCGGTCTCTGCGCCCGCGCGGTAGTTGAGCGCCTCGAATTGACTGATCCAGTAATAGATGATGCCGACACTGGCCACCGCGAAGACGATGTCCGACAAGACCGGGTTCTGCGGATAGCGCTGCTCGAGCCAGCGATCGGCAAACATCATCGCCGCGCCGATGGCCGGAGCGCCGAGCGCCATCACCCAGAGTGCGGGCCCCATCGATGCGATCGCCGCGCCGGCGCCCGATTCGCTCCAGGTGTCGCCAAACCCGATCAGCGCGGCGTGGAACGTCGCCGCATCCGGGAAAAACAACAGGGCGCTGGCCGTGGTTGCGACCAGCGCCCCGACAAACAGGGCGAGCAGGTATCGGTACCATGTCCCGCCCGACGGGTAGAGGAGGAACACCAGGACGTATGTGACCAGCACATAGACGCCCCGGTGAAACTGGGTCGCCACGCTGGCCAGACCGGCGGTGTAGAAATAGAACAACACCATGCCGCCGCCCAGCAAAGCCACGACCCAATGCCAAAAGCCCTTTGGAGTCCGCCCGCTGGCGGCATCCTTCTCGAGCAGCTCCTGGACCTTTTTCTTCTGTTCCTCGTCGAGGACTTCCAGACTCTTGTCTTCAGATCCGGCCATGCTGGCGCCCCTCCCCGGAACTATAGTTTTCGTCTGCTAGATCATCGGGCGCTCTGGGCCTCGCTAATCTCCAGCCCCTGCTCGGTCCAGTACTTCTCGGCTCCTTCGTGGATCGGGGTGACGATGCCCTGCAGGCCATTCTTGACCGACATCGACTTGGCCGTGCTCTTGACCTTGACCATGTAAGCCAGGCCTTCTTTCGAGTAGACATCCGCCAACGCCGCATGCACGGTGTCGGCCTTCACATGCGCGCCGGCCACCCACAGCGCCGAATCCTGGAACGACGCGACGTCATAGTCGACACCAGTGTAGGTTCCCGCCGGGATGGTGAGGTCGGTGTAGAACGGGTAATCATCAAAGAAACCCGCCGCTTTGCCGGCTTCGACTACGCCGAGAATCTTGATCTTGTTGCTGGCCGCCGCCTGGATCACCGAGGAATTGGGGTAGCCTGCGAACACCCAGAAGGCGTCGATCAGGTTGTCACCCAGCGCCGAAGCCGCCTTGGAATAGCCGAGGAACTCTACGTTCATATTGTCCCAGAGCCCCAGCGAGCTGAAATAGCGCTCCGCGGCGCCCGCGGCACCGGAGCCCGCGCCACCCACGGCGACACGTTTGCCCTCGAGATCCGCCACCTTGTCGATGCCGCTATCCGCCTTGACGATCAGATGCGCCGGCGCGCCATAGAGGAACGCCATGGCCATGACCTTCGTATACTTGCGGGTGTCGTTGGTGAGCTTGCCGTTGCGGCCGAGATAGGTGTCGCCGGAATAGACGATGCCGAAATCCGCTTCGCCGGAATTCACGCGTCGCAGGTTCTCCAGCGATCCGGCCGAGGCCATGTTGGAGACTTCTACATCGGCGATGTTTTTGGACAGACGGATGGCGATACCATTGGAGAAATATTGGAACGTGCCTCCCTCGGGTCCGCCGGAGAACGCCAGCCTGTCCACACCTGCCGCTGTTCCTGCGACCAGAGTCAAGCCGGCGATCCCCAGGATCAACGTCAGATGGTTTCGGAACGATTTCATGATGGCGCCCCCGGTTTTCGGTTGTATGTCCTGTGTCTGCATGTTCGCCGCACGCAACGGGACCTGGCCCGGTCTCGACGACGATCTTTGATGGGGCCGAAAATGGATCACACACGGCTAAGATCGACACGGATCGGCAATGGTGTGCAAAACTCAAAGCCCGATCCCGCCGTCACGCCAATGCCTGGCCCTCGGCCCCATGCTGGTGATACCAGCAGTTGGCGATCATAAACAGACGACGTTCGTATCATTGACAGCTGTCTGGTCGGGGTCTAAGTAGTGACGGGCCTGTCATCCTGCTGTTGCAGCGCGTCAGCGAAACGCACGACGATGGCGGGCACTGCCGGGTTGTGCGGGCTACGCAGGCGCGACTGCGGCTCCGTCCACCCGGGCGACTGGATCGCACAGCTGCGGTCTGTGGACTACCCGACCACCCCGCCCTTACTCCAGCGACTGACCCAGACGGACCGCGATCTCCGTCAGCGCGGACATATCTTTGGGGCCGGTACGGAAATTGACCACGCAGGCGCGCAACAGATAGTTGCCGTCCACCACCGCGTTGGACAGGAAGGCCTCGCCGCTGCACTGGAGCGCGGTCACCAGGCGACGGTTCAGATCGCTCAGATATTCCTGTTGGTCGGGTGCCGTGTGATCCACGCCTTCGGGCACGTAGCGGAAGGTGGTGATACTCAGCCCGTGACTGACCGCCTGGAGCCGCGGATGGGCATCGGCCAGATCGAAAAGCTGCCGCGCCAGCGCGATGTCGTCGCGGATCATCTGCCGATAGGCGCCGGCGCCGACCTGCTTCAGGGACAACCACACCTTGAGCGCACGGAAGCCGCGCGAGTTTTGTATCCCGTATTCGTAATAGTTCAGACCTTCGCGGTCGCCCTGATCGAAATGATAATAGACCGGCTGAAAGCTGAACGCATCGACCAGCCGTGCCGGGTCGCGCACCAGCGTACAGGCTGCCTCCAGCGGGCTGTAGAGCCACTTGTGTGGATCCATCGCGATGGAGTCGGCCTGGCTCATGCCGGCGAAGTCGTCAGCGAATTCGGGCAGCGACGCGACCGGCGCACCGTAGGCCCCGTCGACATGGAACCAGAGACCATGCTCCCGGCACAGGGCACCAATGGCGGCCATGTCATCGACCGCGCCGGTGCTGACCGTGCCGGCCGAGGCGACCACCATAAACGGCTTGAGATCCGCGTCCCCATCTGCAGCCAGCTGTTTCGCCAGCGCACCAATGTCCATGCGGCAATCGGGCCCGGTGCCGATCCAGCGGATCGCGCCGGTACCGAGCCCGGACAGGTCCGCGGCCTTCTGCAGCCAGGTGTGGGTCTCTCTAGAAGCGTACACACAGGCCGGACCTGCGCCGGAGACACCGTCCTCACGGACAGAGGCGCCAAGCATGGCTCGTCGCCCGGCAAAAAAACCGACCATGTTGGCCACGTTGCCGCCGCTGACCATCAGCCCGCCGCAATCGGGGGCGTAGCCGAGCAGCTGCGCGATCCAGCGGATGCATTGCCCCTCGATCTCGGCCGCCACCGGTGACAACTGCCAGCCGCCGACATTCGGATTCACCGCCGCAGCAAGCAGATCGCCGAGCATGCCCATCGGCGCCGCGGACGAGGTGATGTAACCCATAAAACGCGGATGACCGTTGTGCAGCGAGTGTTCAAACAGCAGCTCAGCGGTCTGCTCGAGCAGCGCCCCGGGCTCTGTCCCCTCCTCGGGTAGCGTGTCTTCTCCCAACAGCGCGCGGATCTGCTGGACCGTCTCCGCCTGTGTCACGGGTCGCTCGGGTAGCGAGTCGATATATGAGGCGACCTGGTCGACCAGCCGATGACCCAGCCGACGGAAGGTCTCGCCGTCCATGTCCAATGGCGCCTGACGCGTGTCTTTGTCCATGGTCCGTTCCCGCGCTGAAAAAAAGGGGCTGCAGTATCCCTTTTTTGCGCTCGCCTTGCCTAGCCGGGAGCGGCGCGGGCCGGTGCGATGAGCGCGGCGCCGGGCCTGGCTTCAGTCCACTCTTTCGCGGGTCAGGAACATGGCCTTGTCCAGCGCGATAAAGAAGTCCTGGTAGGTGAGCGGGTCGGTGACCGTATCCTCGCCGATGCGGGCGTTCGCGCGCACCAGGATCCGCGCGGCATCTTTCTCGCGCACGGTGACGGTCATACGCATGGTGTACTTGTCTTCCCGGGTGGCGGTCACCGTGCCGAGATCGATATCGGCGGTGTCGATGACGAAGCCCAGATCCTGCAGCGTGGCGATCACCGAGCGCAGGGTTTTGGCCCGGTCCAGGGTGTCGTACTCCCGGGTCTGCATCTGGCGGGTCTGCAGCTGACTGCCGGCGCCGGTGACGTCCGGCGGCGCGCCAGCGCAGCCGGCGACCAACGTGCATGCAAGCACCACGCCGGCGATGCGAGTTGTGCGGCTCATTCCGTACCTCCCAGGAACAACGATTTGGACAAGTTGGCGAAGATCTCCTCATAGACCTTCGCATCCTCGATCGTCGAACGCTTCTTGACCCGACCCTGTTTGTCGAACACCACGTATTGCACCGTGACCCGCGCGACATAGCTGCCGGGTCTGGCAAGACTGGGCAACACGACCAGCGTCAGCGAAATCACCTGCTCATCCGAGGCAGTGGCATAGTAGCCACAACTACTCCCTGTCATCGCGCAGAGTACGTCCATCGTGATCAGTCCGGCTTTCTCCGAGCCGGAGTCCGCGTCGACTTTCTTCGACGCGCTGAGCACACCCAGCGGCTTCTCGATGTAGTCCAGGTTGTACTCCATGTCCTGGATCACGGCCACGGACGCGGCCAGGATCGCGGTCTCGGATTCGACCTCAAAAACACGGCTCTGATTCGCCCGCAGTTCCAGCGACGATTCTTTCAGGCGCAGCGCGTCGGCGGGGATCTTCGCGGCGCAACCTGCGGATAACGCGGCCAGGACAGTGAACATCACGGCAACGCGGATGCTCGCCCGCAGCGTGATTCCTGATCTCATCAGCAGACCCGCCCTCAGAAGCTGGAGCTGTGATAGGAGAAGTCACGGACCATGTTGTTCTCATCAAAGCGGATGACCACGGTCAGCGTACGCTGCGAGGTCGAGCTTGCTCCAGCGCTCTTGCCCCCGGCACCGAGGCCGCCGCCAGAGCTGCTGAACAACAAGCCGACGATGGCGCCGCCGCTGCGCGAGTAGGCCACCTCGCTGGAGATCTTGTCGTAGATCCAGGTCTCCTGGCGCTCCTCATCGGTGGTCACGATATTGGGTGACCCCAACACCTCGGCCACCTCGGCCCCGGACATACCGATGCGGATTTCCCGTTGCACTGTGCCGACGGTGAGCCGGTCAGCGTCCTCCGCGCGCACGTCCTGGACATGGTCCGAGGCGGTGCATCCGGCCAGGATCGTGGCGATCAGAATAAAACTGCCTGCGAATGATGCTCTGGTCATGACGGTTCTCCTCCCGGTTGGGCTGGGTGCGCCAGCGGCTTTCCGCGTGAGTCCCGGCCAATGCTGATGCCAGGAGCCCGGCTTGCCAAGCATTTTCTGCTGCCATCGTGAGTATTGGTCCTGGTCGGGCTGCTGTCCTGATGGAGACATTGAAATGCCTTAGGGAGCACCAAAAATCGGGCTTATACCCGACCCTGTTGAGCGCCGGATACCGTTTGGGGCCAGCGCTTCGAGCAGGATTCCGGCGTTTTCGCGGGATTTGTGGCCGCGGTTGTGGTAAGACTGGCCTCCCGGGGTAACAGCCGGGTCAGACGATCACCCAAGAACGAGGTCAGCATGTCAGGTTCAGCAGTGTCAGGAACCGTTAAGTGGTTCAACGATCAGAAGGGATTCGGTTTTATCGAGCAGGAAGACGGCCCCGACGTCTTCGTCCATCACACCGCCATAAACTCCGAGGGTCGCCGCACCCTCGTTGACGGCCAGAAGGTCACCATGGAGGTCAAACAAGGCCCCAAGGGACTTCAGGCCGAGAATGTCACGCCGGAATAGCCGCACAGCAACGGGCGGCGGATTCCTGCTGCTCCCACTCATACTGGTCACCGCCGCCTGTACGGGCGGCGGCAGCGGTCTCACTCGTTGCGCGGACGGCAGCCACGTCCAGGGGGAATGCCATCTGGCCCCGGACGGCACGTATTTCGGTGACGGCACCCGGGTCGCCGAGGACGTGGCTGACGATACAGCGGACCAGGCCGATGAAGAGGCCAACGAGGAATCCGACATGATTCCGGTGGAAGTGGTCGAAATCGAGATCGGGTCCGACTGACGGCCTTGCGTTAGCATGAGGGTCCGGATGCGCAAGGCGTGGGGCCTGCGTGCCGGACAGAGACCCATGTGGCTGTCGCCAGGGGTCCTCACGGAGGCGCGCCATCGACCGCTCACCCATGACTGCAACCACCGTTGATGACCGCTGCTGATCCCGCCATCACTATCCAGGACACGCTGCGCCGGGTATTCGGCCTGCATGCGTTCCGGCCGTTGCAGCAGGCCATCATCGAAGACCTGATTGCCGGCCGCGACGCCTTTGTGCTGATGCCTACCGGCGGTGGCAAATCCCTTTGCTACCAGCTGCCGGCCCTGCATCGCCCGGGCGTGGCGTTGGTGGTCTCACCGCTGATCTCGCTGATGAAGGACCAGGTCGACGCGCTAAACGCCAACGGCGTCGCCGCTGCCTGCTACAACTCGTCTCTGGATGCAGCGGCGGCGCGCAGCGTGTTGGCTCGATTGCACGCGGGCGAGCTGGATCTGCTCTATGTGGCCCCGGAACGGCTGATGTCGCCTGACTTTCTCGAGCGGCTGGCGCAGCTGCCGATCGCGCTGATCGCTGTGGACGAAGCCCATTGCGTCTCCCAGTGGGGCCATGACTTCAGACCCGAGTATGCGGCGCTTGGCGATCTGCGTGGGCGCTTCCCGGGCGTCCCGCTGATCGCGCTGACCGCCACCGCCGACCCGCATACCCGGGAAGATGTCGTCCACTGTCTGGGTCTGGGTGGGGCGCATCGCTATGTCAGCAGTTTCGACCGACCCAATATCCGTTACACGGTGCTCGAGAAGCATCGCCCGATGGATCAGCTGACCCGTTTCCTCGACAGCCGCAGCAGCGAAGCCGGCATCGTCTATGCGCTGTCGCGCAAGCGCACCGAAGAGATTGCTGACCATCTGCTCGCAGCCGGCTATCAGGCCGCCGCCTATCATGCAGGGCTGGCCGGCGGGCTACGTCACGACATCCAGGAGCGCTTCCTGCGTGACGATCTGAACATCGTGGTGGCCACGGTCGCGTTCGGTATGGGTATCGACAAACCCAACGTGCGTTTTGTCGTCCATTACGACCTGCCCAAACACATCGAAGGCTATTATCAGGAGACTGGCCGCGCCGGCCGCGACGGGCTGCCCGCCGAGGCGTTATTGCTGTTCGGCGCCCAGGACGTGGTTACCGCCCGCCGTTTGCTGGACGGCACCGAAAATCCCGAGCAGCGGCGCATCGAGTCGCACAAGCTCCAGGCTATGGTTGGTCTGGCCGAGAGCCTGAGCTGCCGCCGCCGGGTACTGCTGGGCTATTTTGGCGAGGAACTGGAGGCGGACTGCGGCAATTGCGATATCTGCCTCAACCCACCCGAGACCTTCGACGCCACGGTGGCCGCACAAAAGGTGCTCTCCTGCGTCTATCGGGTCGGCCAGCGTTTCGGCGTCAAACATGTGGTGGACGTGCTGCGCGGTGCCGATACCGAGCGGGTCCGCAAGCTCGGCCATGACCGACTCTCCACCTATGGCATCGGCGCTGACATGAGCGACGCCGAATGGTCGTCGCTGGCACGGCAGCTGATCCATCTCGGCTTTTTGAGCCAGGACGTGGCCAATTATTCGGTGTTGAAGCTCACCGACAAGTCACGGCCGGTGCTGCGCGGCGAGCAACCGCTGCGTCTGGCCCGCCCGCGGATCCGGCAGGCGAAGAAAAAGAAACGCGCCCGTTCGGCGATCGGACTGGCCGCGGCCGACGAGGCCATGTTCGAATCACTCCGCGCGCTGCGCAAGCGTCTGGCCGAGGACCAGGGCGTACCGCCATACGTGATCTTCGGCGACGCCACGCTGGTGGAAATGAGTCAGCGCAAACCCGCCAACGAGACCGAGTTGCTGGACATCACCGGCGTCGGTCAGGTCAAGCTGGAGCGCTATGGCGCCGCGTTCCTCGAGGCTGTCGAGCAGGGCCGGATCGTGGATGCCGTCCAGGGGTAGGGACGGCCGCCCGCGTGGTCGCGGACTCCCCTTATGGCGCGGCCGGCAGATCGCGCAGGAATGCGTCGACGATCTCCGCCACACGCTGGTTGCCGACCGCGGAGTAGTGGATCGACATCGGATAGTACAGCAGCTGTCGGGCCTGCTCTGTCCCCTGCGCATCGATCACGGCCTGCAGCGGACCGGTGAGGTCGAGGAAGTGATAGCCCAGTCGTTCGCCGGAGTCACGGAAGTAGTCGCGTAGCATTGAGCTCATGCCGGCCATCAACGCAGCCAGTCCAGGTTCCTCGAAGCGGACATAGTCCGCATAGGCGGTGTGCGCCGAAGGCGAATAGACCAGCACCGGCACAAAGCCATGCTCTCCCGCCAGCGCGACGAATGTCGCCAGCGCCTCGTCAAACAAGCTCGGCGACAACGCACCCTGGTCCATGGCCGTGGCCACCGCGATCTCGTCCCGGTCGGCGTTACGCAGGTTGAATGGTACCTGCTCAGAGCCGAAGTCGAGCGTGTAGTAGAAACGCAGATCGTCGGTGTCGATATTTTCGAACGCGGCATCGCGGGCGGGCCCCGACGCGGCGATCAAAGGCTGCAGATATTCGACACGGACCGCGGCGAGGAGATTGTAGACATAGCTTCGCGATCCCAGGACCCGACACACCAGGCCGGAGCACTCGAGCTCGGTCGCAACCCCGGCGTGATCATCGCGATAGGACCAGTAGCGCATCGCGTCACGCAGGTCGTTGCCTTCATAGACATTCATCACCACGACCCGGGGCTGTTTTGGCAGGCCAAAGCGGCGCAGGATCACCAGGTATTCATACAGACCGATCGCCGGCGTGCCGAGATTGTAGACGCTGCGACCCGAGAGTCGCGCAAGGACCACCGGCCACACCTCCGTTGGATGCACCGAATGGCACCAGGTAAACGAATCACCGATGGCGATGACGTCGAAGCGGGCCCGCTCATAACCGGCATCAGGCGGATTGCAGAAGCCCTGGGCGTCGGTGACGATCGTCGGCACCGCGCCCTCATCGAGGAACGTCTTGCTGACCTCGGTCTGCGGGCGGTATTTAAGCAGCAGCGGGCCACCGTCGTCGCGCTCCACACTCATCACGTCATTGCGTGTCGGCAGACCGCGCGCCTCAGCGATACGCAGACGCAGATCCGGCTGGAAATGCTGGAGCAGGGTCAGCGGGAGGACCTGAGGCACCAGCCGCAGCGAGACTTCGACGCCCACAAACAGGATGGCGAGAGGGATCAGGAGGATAGCGAGTCGTTTGATCATTCGATGCGCAAGGTACTGAAACGGAGCCGGGCCTGGTGATCGACCTCCGGCAGGAGTATAGCCGCCAGGGCCGGGCCGAGACGCACTGCAAGACCGCACCGGACAACGCGGGGTGATGGAGGCATATTTTCAGGTGTTCTCCATTGACCGGGATCGTTCAGGTAATCGGGGATCGGGTGTCTGCCCGGCGGGCGGGCTGATGGCCGCAAACGGCCTGTCGGGCGCGCGCCGGAGAGCGCAATTCACCAGGGCGGGCCGGCCCTCACACAGACTGGCCCGCCAGGTGGAACCGGGGGCAAGCAGGGCGCCGGACGATTACTTCTTTATCTCCGGCGCAAAATCTTCCAGCGCCTGCTCCAGACCGGGCACGTAGCTGGCCCCCTCCGGCACCGTGGTGCTGCTACCTGCCAGCGCATCTCCGATGGGCTGGTAGGCACCACCCAGGCATGCGCTCAAAAAGGCCTCGGCGATGCCGAAGAAAGCCAGGCGGTTCTCCGCCCGGGCGAAACCGTGGCCTTCATCCGGGAACAGCACGTAGGTCACCGGCAGACCCTTCTTCTGCATCGCCTCGACGATCTGGTCGGACTCCGCCTGTTTGACCCGGGGATCGTTTGCACCCTGGCCGATCAGCAGCGGCCGCTGGATCGCATCGACCCGGGTGATCGGAGAACGGGACATCAACAGCTCCCGCCCCTCCTCGGTGCGCGGGTCGCCGATGTTGCGAGCGAATTCATCGAGGACGCTCGCCCAATACGGCGGGATCGAGTTGAGCAAGGTCACCAGATTCGACGGGCCGACGATGTCCACACCGCAGGCGAAGCGCTCCGGGGTAAAGGTCAGTCCGACCAGGGTCGCGTAGCCGCCATAGCTGCCGCCCATGATCGCCACCTTGTCAGCCTCGGCGATACCCTGCTCCACTGCCCACCCGATCGCATCGATCAGATCATCGTGCATGGTCGCAGCCCATTGCTGCCGGCTCGCATCGAGGAAGTTCTTGCCGAACCCGGTGGAACCGCGATAGTTGACACTGAGGACCGCATAGCCCCGGTTTGCCAGCCATTGATGGCTGGCGCTGTAGCCATAGGTATCCCTCGCCCAGGGTCCGCCGTGGACCAGCAACACCATCGGTACGGGCCGGTCGGCGCGGCCGTCGCCGTTCCCATCAGCCTCGGCTGGCAGGGTCAGGTAGGACACCATCGACAACCCATCCCGGGTCCCGATGACCTGTGGCCACATGGGCTGCAACGGCTGGCCGCCCAGCCCCGGGTATGACGAGAACAGGCGCCTGCCCTTCCCGTTCGCGCGGTCGAAAATGTAATAGGGAAGCGGATCATCCGGCGCTTCGACCGCCATCACCCATTTGTCGCCGTCACGCGTCATGCCGAGGATATTGGCGTCGCCCGCGAGCTGGCCTTCAAGCCGCTCGAAGGCCCTGACATTGCGGTCGCCGACACCATACCAGCGCGCCCGCTTATAGTTCACGCTGTAACCGATCAGTTCATTTGTGGTGGGTTCGAGCAACACCGAGGCCACATCCGCGCGGGCGTCCTCAGCGATAATCTCGACACCGCCATCGCTGAGCTTGAGCGCCACCAGCGCCGCCTTGTCCCGGTCCCTTGAGTCAAGCAGATAAAGGTGTTCGCCGTCGGGCATCATCGCCACCATGTTGGTGTTGCGGGCGTCCTCCGGCGGTACCGTGGCAATAGCCGTGAATGAAATTTTGCCGTTCTCGTCGGTATCGGCGCGATGGATCTCGCTACCGCCATCCGGCGTGCGCTTTAGCGCGGCACGGATATTCAGATCATCATCGACGATAAAACCCTCATAGCCGTCGTTCTGGTAGACGAACTCAAGCTGGCCGGTACGGATATTGGACCGATAGACATCGAAGTATTGCGGGTTGCGGGCATTGATACCCACGGCGATCTCGTCCGGACGGCTCCAGCTGACCTGGTAAACGACGCTGCGGGCGCCCGCGAACGGCGTCAGGTCCTGTGCCTGTCCGGTGCTCAGATCGACTGCATGGAGATGATCATTTTCGTCGCCACCCACGTCCCGGGCATAGAGCAGCACGTCGTCCCGGGCGGACCAGTAATAGACCCGGACGCCGCGGCTGGTATCCCGGGTCACCGGCTGCGCCGCCGCCAGATCATCGGCGGGCCCGACCCAGACGTTAATCACGCCGTCAACCGGAGCCACGAAGGATATCCTGTCGCCATCGGGGCTGATCCGCCCGCGGAAGCGCTCGGGGTTGCCAAACAACAGATCGCGAGGAATCAGATCGGGTCCCTGCGCGGCAGACGCCTGGCATAGCGGGCCGGCAGCCAATACCAGCAGCAGTACACCGGTCATTGGAAATCGTTTCGCGATGATCACTCGGATACCCCCTGTCTTGTTATGTCTCATATGCATGCTTGCGAAGACCGCAGGACGGCAGTCAAGTTCCAGCACCAGCCGTCATGGCATTGCCGGGCAGTCTTGCGACGGACCTGACCGAGCGTTTCAAAAGACCCAGTTCGCCCTCAGAGCGAGGTTGAAACCCGGTGCGTCGATGCCGGAACCGTGCTCACGATAGCGGCGATCGAGCAGGTTTTCCGCGCGCAATCCGAGTTCCAGCGAGTTGCTCGGGTACCAGGCCAGGTCGACATTGACGGTGCCCCAGCCCGGCGTACCGTCCGGATCGATCCGCGGGTCTGCCTCATCCCGCGGGCTCAATCGCCCCTGGTCATCAGCGAACAGCAGATAGGGCTCCAGACGCAGATCGGTCCATCCCGTGAAGACCAGTCCGAGTCGGCCGTTTAGCGGCGGCACCCGGTCGGCAGGATCCTCCATACCGCCCGGCTCGCGTTCGTCGCCGCGGGTGTAATTGAGCACGCCATAGAGCTCAAACGCATCGCCGAATTCGAAGCGTCCGCCCGCTTCTACGCCGACCAGATCAGCCTCGTTGGCATTGACACTCCGCACCACATCACGCCCGTCGGGCGTAGTCTCGCCGGTGAGCACCGAGGTGATCTTGTCGTCGTAATCGAGCCGGAACACGAACAACTCGGCCTGCCAGCGGGGCCGGTCTATCTTGACGCCGATATCGGCGCTGATCACGGTCTCCGGATCCAGATCCGGTGAGGCCACGTTAAAGCGGTTGCCGGGCCGTGGGCCGAGGGTTCCCAGGTCGAATATATTCGGCGCACGGAAGCCGCGGCCCAGATTCGCCAACAGATTGACCGTCGGTGTCCAGCGCCAGGAGGCATGCACATCGCCGGTCAGGTCATCGGGTTTGAGCCGCACGTTGCGGCCGTCCAGCGCGTCGGGCAGCTTGATGTCGAATGTGCTGTAGCGGACGCCGGCCCCCAGGCTCACACGCTCTGCCGCCTGCCAGTCGGCCGCGAGATAAGCCGAGAGGCTGTCCAGACTCGAGTCGTCCGGGAAGCGGCTCGGTACAGGCGCGGTGACCCCGGTATCCCGGTCGGTTTCGAGCCGCCGGCTGTCCACACTGTCCCGATAAAGCTCGGCGCCGCCGGTCAGACGGAGCGCCTCCGCCGGCCGCGCATCGAGCTGTAATGTCAGGCCATCGAGCGTGCTCTTGTTGTCCTCGTTGACGGTAATCGCCGAGCCGAAGTCGCGGCTGCGCCGATCATCCTTGATGATTTGCCGGGCCGCGTGGATCTCGACCTGGTCCAGCCAGCCAGCCGCCGGCGCCCAGCGATAACGGCCGTGGTAGAACAGGCGCCGGTTAGGGCGGAACTCGAACAGCTCGGACGAAGGCGCGTCCTGACCGAAACCGGGCACCAGCTCGTCGATACGCGGTGTCTCGGGCTGATTCGCATACTGGACCGACAGCATCAATTGCGAGCGCTGGCCGAGCCCCGCGAGCAGCTTGAAATCGGCGGCGCGGGCGTCGTAATCGGTCGGCTTTACCCGTCCATCGCCGGTGCGGCGATCACCATAATCCTGCCAGGTCACGCCACCGATCATGCCGAAACCGTCCCGGCCGGTCTCGGTCTGCAGACGCAGAATCCGCGCCCGGTCGGCGGTGTCCGCCATGCCGTGGGCCTGGCTGCGTATCCCCCAGCGGCTCCCGCTCAGACCGGGTTCGGGCGTCAACACCTGCACCACCCCGCCCATCGCGTCAGAGCCATAGAGACTCGGCGAGGCGCCGCGCACCACTTCCAGCCGCTCGGTGGCATAGGGATCGACCAGGGCCAGATACTGGTTGGGCGCGCTGCGGAAGAACGCGTTGTTCAACCGCATGCCGTCAACCAGATGCAACACCTGCGAACCCTTGAGTCCACGCACGATCGGAGTGCCCTGACCCGGCGTGGTCTGCTGGAACCAGGTGCCGACCTGGCCGCGCAGGGATTCCGCCAGCACCTGGGGGTTCTCACGCAGAATCTCCGCCGCGCCGACGACGGTCACCGCCTGCGCGACCTCCTGCACCGGCCGCGCGTCACGGGTGGCGGTGACCTGCATCGTTTCCAGGTCGGCCGGCGAAGCCGGGCTCAAACCGGGTAACAGCGCGCACAGGCCCAGGAGACAAGCATGTCGGCACCGCTGTCTTTCCGGGACGATCTCAGTCAGCAACCGGCACCCCGCGGCTCGGCGACCACGGCACGCCGGCCGCGTCCATCTGCTGCATCAGCTGCGGCAAACGCTGGTCGATCAGCGCACGTACCTGAGGCCCGACCTGGGCGAATTCCTGTGCCGCAGTGTCCAGCGACGTGGCCTGGGTCCCGGTCGGTCCATAGACCGTGGTGGTCGCACCGGCGGTCGCATGAGCGAGCCGTTTGTCGATCGGCATGGGTCCAGGGTAGCGCATCTCATCGCGCTCCTCGGTGTTCGTCAGCCGGTCACGCAGCCGTTTGGCCTGCTGCTGGATATCCACCGCTTCGGCGTACAGCGCTGCATCGGCTTGTGAACGCTTCAGGACCTCCTTTGCCGCATCCAGATCGGTGACAAGTTCGTCGATGGCCGAGACTGCACCCTTGACCACGCGTTTGAGTTCGTTGGCCCGCCTGGCGAACGCCAGACGCGAGGCCTGATCGGGTTCGGCCAGCACTGGGTCCCGTATCGATTCGACCTGGAACCGTTGTGGCTGGCCGACGGGTTCGAGCCGGCCATTAACGCGACGCGCCAGGTTGGCCGTATAGGATCCGGGGGCTGCCATCACGCCGGCTGGCGGTGTGTAGGGCTCGTCTTCGACGGGCGGTGTCCAGGGATCCAGCAGCGGATAACGCAAATCCCAGGCTACGCGGTGGAAACCCGCGGTGGCCGGCCCTTCCAGATGGCGCACGATTTCACCGGCCGGGTCGCGTATGGCCAGCACCATCATCGGCGGCTCTTCGATTGCTTCTTCCCTCACCGCGTCCCAGCCGGTGAACGGCGTGTCCTTGCCATCGGCCTCAAGCGGTTTCTCGCGTGCCCGTCGCTGATCCTTCAGGCTCTTGAGCTCCTCGGGCAGGTAGTAGGTAAAGATCGCGCCAAACGGTGGGTTGGGCGCGACAAAGAACGCATCACCCTGGCTAGCCGGACAATCGGGCAGCGAGCAGCCGAGCGGACGCCGCGGCACATACCAGCGCGCGTCACGCACCGGGAATAACAGCGTCTCACTGGCGAGCAGGCCGGCGTCTATCTGACGCAGCGGCGAGTAATCGTCCAGCACAAAGAAACCGCGGCCAAAGGTGGCGCCGACCAGATCGTTCTCCCGCGTCTGGATCACCAGATCGCGAAACGGGATCGTCGGCGCGCCGCCCAGTTTGACCCAGCGGCGGCCGCCGTCGACGGTAAAGAAGACGCCGAACTCGGTACCCAGAAACAACAGATCCGGTTTGACGTGATCCTGGACCAGACGCCAAGACACATGACGGGCGGGCAGATCGCCGGCGATGCTGCGCCATGAGCGACCGCGGTCGGTGCTCTTCAGCACATAGGGTGCAAAGTCGCCGGATTTGTGGTCGTCCACCACCACATAGACCGTGTCCGGGTCATGCAGATCCGCCTTGATGTCATTGACAAAGAATTCCGCCGGCACGCCCGGCAGCTTGTCGATCCGGCGCCAGCTTTCGCCGCCGTCCTCGGTCACCTGGATCAGACCGTCATCGGTACCGGTGTAGATCAACCCGGGCACCAGCGGCGATTCGGACGCCGAGGTCACCGAGCCATACACCGACATGGCGAGAAAATCCCAAAGCGAATCGTAGCTCCACACCCGGCCCATGATCGGCAGAGTCATGCGGTCCCGGCCCCGCGACAGATCGCCGCTGACCGGCGTCCAGGAGTCACCACGATCATCGCTGCGCCACAGACGCTGGCTGGCGAAATACAGCCGCGCCGGATCATGCGGGCTGATCAGGATCGGTGAATCCCAGTTAAAGCGCTCAGCGGGCTCGCCGGGCCCGGATTGTGGCTGGATCGACACCGATTCGCCGGTGCGCCGATCGTAACGATTCAGAAAGCCCTGTTGTGACTGGGCGTAGACGATGTCGGGATTGCTGTAGTCCGCCGCCGGCTGATGGCCGTCACCGCTTTGTATCACCGACCAGTCGCTGTTGATGATGCCGCTGATGGTATCGGTGCGCGATGGCCCGCCCTGGGTATTGTTGTCCTGAGTGCCGCCATAGACATTGTAAAACGGCTGATCGTAGTCCACCGAGACCTTGTAGAACTGGGTTACCGGCAGGTTGGCGACAAACTTCCAGGTCACGCCGAGATCGTAGCTCTCGTACAGACCGCCATCGGTACCAACCAGTATGTATTGCGGGTCATGCGCAGCAAAGACAATGGCGTGATGATCCGTATGCTTGGCGCCACGCGGCGTCTTGGTAAAGGTCTTGCCGCCGTCCTCGGTCACGTGCATCTGCACATCCATCTGATAGACGCGGTCAAAGGCATGGGGGCTGGCGTAGATCTCCATGTAGTAATGCGGTCCGGTGCCGCTGGAGAGATAATCGTTGCGTTTCTCCCAGGTCTCGCCACCGTCGGCCGAGCGCCAGAAGCCGCCGCTGCGGCGGGCCAGCTCGATGGTGGCGTAGACCACGTCCGGGTCCTGCGGCGAGATGGCGAGACCGATCTTGCCCATGTCTTCCTCGGGCAGGCCCTCGGTCAGTTCGCGCCAGGTGGCGCCGCCGTCGCTGGATTTGTGTATCCCGGACTCGGGCCCGCCGTTGATCAGCACGGCTACATTGCGCATGCGCTGATGCAACACCGCGTAGACCACGTCCGGATCGCGCGGATCCAGGTGCACCTCATTGGCCCCGGTATACGGGCCAGCGGCGAGGATGCGTGTCCAGGTCTCGCCACCGTCGGTAGTCTTGTAAACACCGCGCTCACCGCCACCGGACCACAACGGCCCCTGGACCGCGACATAGATGACATTGGAATCGCGCGGATCGATACGGATCGTGCTGATGTGTTCGGAGGCGGCCAGGCCCATGTTGGTCCAGGTCTTGCCACCATCGCGGCTGCGGTAGATACCGTCGCCATAACCGACGTGGCGGCCGCTGACGTTCTCGCCCGTGCCGACCCAGACGGTGTCCGGGTCGTTCGGATCGATCGCCACCGAGCCGATGGAATAGGAGCTCTGGTCGTCAAAGATCGGTTGCCAGGTGGTACCGCGGTTCACTGTCTTCCACACGCCACCGCTGCCCACAGCCACATACCAGATGTTCGGGTTTTGCGGATGGATCGCGATATCGGCGATCCGGCCAGACATCAACGCCGGGCCGATGCCGCGTAGCTCTAGACCCGCCAGCGTCTCGTCGTTGAGACCGGGCTCCGGGGTCTCCTCGGCTGTGGCTGTCGCCATCAACATGGATAAAAGCGCCGCTGCGATTGTTGTCTTTGTCATCCCTACGGTCCTCGCTGGATTGCCGCGCCCCTCTCCGTGGTGCGCGCCCGACTCATCAGGACCGAAAGTCTGCCACAAGATGGCGAGGCGTGCGGACAGGGGCGACGCGGCGCGGGCTGCGTCAACAAGTCGGGGCCGGACCGATCCCACAGATGGATCAGCCCGGCCCCAAGACGACCGCAATGGCAGCATCAATAGGCGGGTGCGTCCTCCAACACGATGCCTTTATCCTCGGCCTGCTCGCGGACTGCGTTATAGATCTTGTGATCCAGCGAGGCCTCGGCGCCGCCCGCTTCCTCGACCTTTTTCTTCAGATAATCAGCGCGCTGGCGGGCCAGCGCCGTGATCTGGCCCTGCAGCTCAGCACGCCGGGCGGCCGTCTCCTCGACAAAGGCCTGCTGCTCCGCCGGCGCCATCGCCTGCATGGTCGCTGGCAGCTGCGCACTGTCGATCTCGTCCAGGTCGACACGGCCGCTCTCGATGGCCTCCACCAGCTCGCTTTCACCAAGCAGATTCCGCTCGCCGGTCGCGGAGGCATTGTAGGTCGCACGTCTGGCGCGCGACGCGGAGGAAGCAAAGGCGTGCAGTTTGGCGGTCGCCGCTTCCTTTTGCAGCATCTTCTTCTTCGCCTCATGGTCGCCGAAAAACAGCCGGGTCGCATCCAGATCCGCTGACAGCGTGGCGATCTTGTCATCAAAGGGCGAGGCCATAGCCAACGCGCTACCGGCCTGCTCGACTTCGAAAAAGCGTCCGCCACCAAGCTGTGCGATCTGCTGCCAGGGTTGTGTGGTCATCACCCAGTCGCCGCATTGTATGGTGTTGACGACGATGCCCCGTCGGGTCGCTTCGGCCAGCGTGTCCGGATATCTGACCTCGTTCGGGTAATCCATATGGGGCGGTGCATCACCGACCAGAAACACCACCTTGTAGGCGTCCGTTTCCTGGCTCCAGGAGATGTTGTTGACCGCCTCATACAGCGCCTGGTTGACGCTCTCGGGTCCGTCCCCACCGCCGCCGGCGGCGAAATCCATCAGTGTCGCGTACACCGAGTCCAGATCCTCGGACAGATCGACGACCCGGGTGACATAGTCATCACCGCGGTCCCGGTAAGCCACCAGACCGAGTCGCAGGATCGGTGCCGGCTGGGCCTGACTCATGGTGGTGGCGATCGACCAGATCTTTTCCTTGGCGGCCTCGATCAGACCGCCCATGGAGCCGGTGGTATCGAGCACGAACACCGCGTCGACCCGTGGCGCCTGCGCGGTCGGAACCGGTGCCGGCGCCGGCATCGGCAGTGGCGGCGCGACCGGCCTGACCGGCACGTTGGCGCCCGGGTGGAAGGCCACGGCGGCCCCGGTCAACATCAGCAGAGTGACTGCAATTAGCGTGGTTTTCATCATCATTACTCCTCTCATTAGATTCGACTCACTAGAACGAGCTGCGCGCCGAAAGCCGGCGCAGTGCGGCCTCGGCGCTCCGGTGGGCACGCTCAAATCCCGCGTCCGTGGGTATCGCCGGATTGGGTGTCCGCCCGGTGGCGCCGACTTCGGGGATCAGCACGAACAGGGCCTGGACCAGGAAATAGGTCCACAGGGCCAGGAACACGCTGCCGCTGCCGAGCGCCGCCCACACCGACGCAGCCAGCGCCAGCAGTCCCAGCACCAGGTCCGCGAGCGCGGTCAACGCCCGCTCGTGGAAATACAACACTCGGACCAACCAGATCATCAGTGCATGGGCAAGCAGATAGGCCGGCCAGGAAGGCGCCAACCAGAGGGTCGCGGTGGCCCCCGTCAGCCAGATTGCCAGGGTCGTGACCCGGCCGATCCGTTGTTCACTAGCGCCGAGCAGGTAGATCACATAGACCAGGGCGAGCAGCGCGATCATGCAACGCAACGCCGGACCGGTCGCCAGCGGCGACCAGGCGGTTATGGCGGCGAACCCGGACGCGCCGATCAAGGCCAGCGCCAGCGCAATAGCGACGCCGCGGCCGAATGTCGGGCGTTTCATGATTGTGCCCTCTGCCGCTTCTCGGCCAGGAAGGCGACTTCGACCTCGTCATCGCTGATGCCGCGGCCAAAAGCGCCGCTATCGTCCGTCACTGCGGCCGATGTCGTGGTCGCAAACAGCTCGCTCTTCTGCTGCATGCTTTCGAGACGCGAGCGGTTCTGTTGCATGATCGCGCGGCTCTCACTGAGCGCCTTGTCCACGTCGCCCAGACGCTGGTGGAGATGCTCGGACTGTTGTTTCAGCTCCAGCCGGCGACGGATCAGCCCGCGGGCCAGATCGGCCTCCTCAGCCTCGAAACACACATCGAGCTGGCTCGCGATATCTTCGAAACTGCGTTCGCACTGCTCGTCGCGAGCCGCCAGCTGCTCGCGCTCCAGCATCAGGCCGCCGATGCGCCGCTCGCCTTCGTCCAGATCCTGCTCCATTTCACGGATGCATTGCCGCAGCAGCACCTCCGGTTCCTCGATACGGTCGAGGACCGCGTGGACGTCGGCGGTGAAAAGCCGTGACACTCGATTGATGATCGCCATGATTGCCTCCTGCGACGCTAGCGCCGCGTTGCTGTGGGTTCACGCTGATCAGGCTAGGCGCGCGTGGCCCCGGACTGTAGACATGGCCTGGTAAAACCGTCGGCGAATTATTTACCTGATGTTTACAATCCCGCCGGGGGCTTACTGCTAGGCTTGAGTCCACGCTGTCTGAGGGCGAGTGCCACTGTGGCCATGAGCATCAAGAACCGACTGCGCATCCTTGTGGTGGAGGACGAAGAGGCCATCCGCACTGGCCTCGAGGATCTGCTGGTGTTCCACGGCTATGCGGTGGAAGGCTGCGCCGATGGACGCGAGGGGCTGGATCTTGCGCTGAGCGGGACCTTCGATCTGGTGCTCCTCGACATCATGCTGCCGGGTCTGGACGGCTACACCATCTGTGAGCGGATACGCGCACAAGACCGCGAACAGTCGATCGTGATGCTCACCGCCCGCAGCGCCGAAGACGACATTATCCGCGGTCTCAGCCTGGGTGCTGACGACTACGTGTCCAAACCATTCTCGGTGGCAGAGCTGATGCTGCGGGTCGAGGCCGTGCTGCGCCGCTCACGGGCCGGCACCGAAATCGCCAACCGCATCCGGCTCGGTGCTGACGTCGACATCGACGTGCGCAACCTCAGCGGTGTTCGTGGCGACAAGGCGCTGGAATTCACACGACGGGAAATGGAGGTACTGCAATATCTGTACACGCACGGCGAGCGCGCCGTGTCCCGCGAGGAGTTGTTGAACAAGGTCTGGGGCTACAGTCGCAGCGCCGATATCGAGACCCGCACTGTCGACATCCACATCGCCCGGCTGCGGCGCAAGATCGAGGCGGATTCGGGCAATCCGGTGCATCTGACCACGGTCCGCGGCGCCGGATACCGGTTGCTCGGGGGTGACTGAGATGGCGCGCACGGAGATGCTGCGAGGCCTGGATCCCGCGCGTCTGCGTCGTTTGCTTGTGGTGTTCTTCCTGGCTCTCGCGATACCGACGACAGTGCTGATCGTCCAGGCCTATCGCCAGATCCAGTGGGAGGCATTCCATCAACAACGCCAACTCGCGGAGTCGCTGACCGAGAGTCTCGCGCGCGGCGCCGCTGAGCTGGTGCGGCGCGAAGATGCGCGAACCGCGGCCGCGTACCGCTTTTTGATCGTCGCCGGCGATCCGGCAGCCAACTTCTTGCAGCGCTCGCCGCTGTCGGACTTTCCGCCTTCCGGGTCGCTGCCGGGTCTGATCGGCTATTTCGAAGTCGACGCCGATGGCAACCTGAGCACACCGCTGCTCCCTGATCCAGGTCTCGATCCTGCGGCGTTCGGCATCTCGCCCGATGACATGCGGCGCCGGCTCGAACGGCAGTCGGAACTGCTAGGCGTCTTGAGCGACAACCGTCTGCTGCCGCGCCGCGCCCTCGCATCGGCGGCAACGCTGATCGAGGATAGGCCTGCCGCCGGAGACGAGAGTGGATTTGCCGGGATCCTATCCAGCGCGCCTGTATCTTCAATGTCGAAAAAGGTCGCCGGACAGGGCGATGACACCAGGTATCGGGCAAGCGATGACGCCTTGTCCGAGGCCGACCAGATCATGCCGCTGGAATCCCGGGAGGAAGCGGTCACGCCGCAAGCCGGGTTTGACCGCCTGAGCGAGATCGAAGCGTCGCTGCTGACGCAGACCGAAGACGCCGGCACGCAAGACAAAGCGCGCGGTCTTGGGCGGGTCGAGGATCTGTCGCTGGACAAGGACCTGGAAGAAAAGAGCCGCAGGCTGGCGCCCGATGCCGATGAAGCGCAGGCGCCAGTGGCCGCCGCACCAGAACAAAGCCAACGCGCGCGACGCAAAGAGCAGACCGTGTTGCCCGGCCCCGCCCGACAAAATCTCGAGAGACGCGACGCTGAGAGCGTGCGCGGGGCTACGGATATCAGCCGCCCGGCAGCACCCGCCGCGGCACCCATGGCAACCACCCGGATCACAGCCTTCGAGACCGAGGTGGAGCCGTTCGATTTCCGCCTGCTGGACAGCGGCCAATTCGTGATGTTCCGCCGGGTCTGGCAGGACGGTCAGCGGCTGATACAGGGCATGTTGATCGATCGCCAGCCATTCCTCGATGGGCTGTTCCGCACCCCGTTCGAAACTGCGGCGCTGGCCGGCTCCAGCGACCTGTTACTGGCCTATGGCGGCGACGTACTCGGCGTGCTCCGCGGCCGCGCGGAGCGTGGTTACGCGAGTCGCAGCCCGGACGTAACCGGGGCACTGCTATACCGGGCGCGAATGGCCGCACCCCTGGATGGTTTTGAGATGATCTTCAGTCTGAACCGGCTGCCGGCGGGACCCGGCTCACGCCTGATCACCTGGGTAAGCGTGATCCTCGCGTTGGTGCTGGTCAGCGGTTTTTTTCTGCTCTATCGCCTCGGCGCCGGACAGATCGCGCTCGCCCGGCAGCAGCAGGACTTCGTCGCAGCAGTCAGCCACGAGCTAAAGACGCCACTCACCTCGATCCGCATGTACGGCGAGATGCTCCGTTCGGGCTGGGGCGACGAAACCCAGCGGCAGCGCTATTACGGCCACATCTCCGATGAGAGCGAGCGTCTGTCCAGGCTGATCGAGAACGTGCTGCAGATGGCGCGGATGACACGCAGCGATCCGAGCTTCGAGCTGCGCCCGGAACCGGTCGGTGAACTCGTCGCGGCTGCCGCGGCTCTGATCGAAGCGCAGGTCGAGCGCGCCGGGTTTGAATTGCAGACCGAGCTGACTGCGGATCTAGCGGCGCGTGCCGTCATCGTGGATCGGGACTGTTTTGCCCAGGTGCTGATCAACCTGGTGGACAACGCGATCAAGTTCGCGGCCGGCGCCACGAACCGGGCGATCGTCATCGCCGCCGGCCCCGGACCCACCGGTGCGGTCACATTCTCGGTCCGCGACTTCGGGCCCGGTATCCCGCGGGATCAACGCCGCAAGATCTTCCGTCTGTTCTACCGGCCCGGGAACGAACTCACCCGCGATACCAGCGGTACCGGCATCGGTCTGGCACTGGTACACCAGCTGGTGACCGCGATGGGCGGCGAAGTGGACGTGGTGAACCGCGAACCGGGTGCCGAATTCCGCTTTACCCTGCCCCTCGCCTGATTGACGGAGCCCTCTTCGCCCCCGTCCGACCGGATCGGCAGACAGAAAATGGCTCTGCTATGTTTGTTGAGCGATCCCGCACGAGATATGCCCATAAGGGGGAGATACGATGTATATCAAGACCTTGCTGGCCACGTTGGCCATCGCTTTCGCTCCGTCCGCCGCGGCCGATCTGACACCGTGGCAGGACTACGAGGTCAGCGACGCTGTCTGGTCGGTCTCGACGATCAAAGTGCATCCGAATATGGATGACGCCTATCTTGAAGGCATCAAGAAGACCTGGGTCGCCAGCAATGAAGTGGCCAAAAAGCTCGGCCAGATCGAAGATTACGCGATCTATCGCAGCGATCTGCCGCAGAGCGGCGATTTCAATCTGCTGCTGGTGGTGAAATTCGCCAACACCGCCGACCTGGCGCCGAACAAGGCGCGCTATGAGACCTTTATGAAGGAGTGGGGTGAAGCCCAGGCCCAGGAGACCTCGGATTACGCGCAACAAAATTATCCTGCGATGCGCGAGATCACCGGGCAGTACTATCTGCGCAAGATCGAGATCAAGTAGCGCCACGCGAGGACGCGCAGCCTGAGTGCCAGTTACATGCAGGCATCAAAGGCCGGACCGTCAGGCTGCCGAGGCAGCCGGCGATCCGGCCTTTCTTCCTGCCGCGCGACGGGGCCCGATCGCAACAGGGATGGATCCTGATGAGCTGGACCATCGACATCGAGGAATCACCCGACCGGCCGGTGCTCATCCATCGGGTACGGTTTCAGGGCGAGCCCGCCTCCTGGGCCCGGGTGCTTGCGGCCTGGCAGGGGGCGCCCGAGTTCCGTGAGTGTTTTATCCACACGCTGGCCGCCGCGCCCTGGTCCGCCTTCTATTGGGAGACGCCCGCGGTGACCGGCGCGAGCACGGCTGACCCGTTCGAATTCGTACTGGTCGACAGCCCCCTGCTGGATGATGTGAGACCCGAACCGGGGGTCTTTGCGGAATACTTCGGCGAGCCGGCGAACCGCAATGGGGTCAGCGTGTTTCCCAACCTGGGTGGTGATGCCATCCTGGTCGCGCCCTGCCCGGCCGGACCGCTGCCGGCCTACGCTCATCTGGCCGCGTTCTGCCGGGGCGCGCCAGCGCGCCAGCAACACGCGTTCTGGCGCCACGTGGGCCAGGCCATGACCAGGCGGCTGCTGAAGCCTGATCCGGTGTGGCTGAGCACCGCCGGTCAGGGCGTGTTCTGGCTGCATGTCCGGCTGGACGACCGGCCCAAGTACTACAGCTACGCACCCTACCGGACAGCCCCATCGTCGTAAGAGAGACGACCGCGGATAGAATTGCCGGTGCCTATACTAAGCGTAGGCTCCGACCCCAATGGATCGATTATGGGTACACCCCCGAAACCCCGCAGCTTTAGCCTCCATCCCCAGTTAATCGAAGACTGTCATCGGCTCGGCCAGATGAGTTTTTGTCACCTGCTGCTGCACCGGAACGCGGTAGTGCCCTGGTTCATCCTGGTCCCCGAAACCGACGTCACCGATCTGCTCGATCTCCCGGCAGTATTCCGCAGCAAGGCCCTCGATGACGCGACGCGGGTATCCCGTTTCATCAAGAAGGAGCTGGGCTGGCCCAAGGTCAACTTCGCCGCCATCGGCAATGTCGTGCCACAACTCCATCTGCACGTGATAGGCAGACGCGAATCCGATCCCTGCTGGCCGTTACCGGTTTGGGGACACCTGGAGGATACCGCCTGTTATTCGGGCCAGCAGGTCGAGGAGATCAGGCGTGCATTCGAGGCTGTGACCTGAGATATCTACTCGCGGCGATCGGGTGCGTTGATGCTCGTGCTGATATGCATGCCCACCAGCCGCGCGACCAGCACGGTGAGATACAGCGGGCCGATGAGCGCCTCGAACGCGGCCAGCCCACGGGCGATCGGCAACACGGGCGTGATATCGCCATAGCCCAGGGTCGTCAGCGTCACCATGCTGTAGTAATAGAAATCGGTGCCCAGATCGGCCCCCGGATCCGCCAAGGAGAAAGCACCGGGGGTATACAAATCCAGGAACGCGAACAGATACGCGAAGACGACGCCTATGAGGAGATATACGGCCACCGAACCGGCGATGATCTGACTATCCACGTGCGCGCTCTGCAGCAGGATTCTCTTCAGCAGGACCAGCGCCACGTACCCGAAGAAAACCGTGCCTATCACCTGGTAGACCATCTCCCAAGCCACCTCCCCGGTGGTGGCCATGAGCACATGGGTGGTTATGAACGACACGGCCAGCAAAACGAGGATTGCCTGTCTGGCTCGAGATCCCCGCGCCGCAAGAACGGCGGCAAGAGCTGCCGCAATACTCAATGCACCGATCACCAGGGCTTCCCATGCCCGGCCACTGAACAGCGGCCCGATAAAGGCGAGCAGGAACAACGTGATCAACAATCCACTGTAACCGAAGCGCCTGGCAAGAGCGTCTGTATCCAGCATGTCTTGGTCGCCTTCTTTTTTGGGGCATTCGCAGGATAGCAGCCGGCTGCCATTTCTTCATTGTCCTCCCGGGACCAGGATAGCCGTCGCAAAAGTCCGGCCGGACAAAGACACCGGACCGCGCCTTCCGCTATGACTGACCCGTGTTCTGCAGCCGGCGATGCTCGCGCCGATGCAGCGACAGATCGAGAGCCACCTTGAGCGCGACGAAGATCACCAGCCCGGCCGCCGGCTGGCCGAACTGCTGGAGCAAAAAGCCACCTGCCAGCAACGACACGTGCAGGATCATGATGCGCGGATACGGCAGGGTCATGGCCTTGCGCGCATCCAGCCGCAGGTACTCCTGGCGGAAAATGTAGTTGTCGACAAACGAGTAGAGGTGAGAAACGCACAAGGCCACTACCGCGATGGTGATACCGGTCTGGGCCGCCAGCCCCAGCCAAAACTCCGGCCGCACCATCTGCTCCATGTCGTAATCACCACCGCCAAACAGATCGACCAGCAGCACACCATGGCCAAGCGTGAACAGGCCGTAGTGGAACAGGAAAAAGACCGGCAGAAAAAAACGCGTCTCGAAACTCCTGTTCTGTCTGGCGGTAGCGATCCTGATTATCGCGAAGATGCCGATAAACACGTTCTCGAACCAGAACTGCAAAAGCAGCGCGAACACGTCCCAATCCAGGAACACGATGCCGAACAGGGGCACGAGATTGGCGAAGATCAGGACCAGGCCTGATGAGCCGATGCGCTGTTGCAAAACGGGTCCGGGCATAGAGTGTGGGCACGACGGGCTGCGGCAAGTGCTGCCGGGTGCCGCTCAAACGGCAAGAACAGGCCGTGATCTTAGCCTACGAACGATTGGGGCGAAAAAAATCCGGGGGCCCCAAGAGTCCTGGGGCCCCGGCAGAAGATGCGATGACTATTTGCAGGCCTGGGATGAGTACCAGGCGGCAATATCCGCCATGTCCTGGTCGGACAGCGCCGAACTCATTGCTGTCATATTGGGATCTGCGCGCTCACCGGCCTTGAACGCCTGCAGTTGTTTCACCAGATATTGCTCATTCTGACCCGCCAGATTCGGCCACAGCGGATTGACGCTGACGCCGGTCATGCCATGGCAGCCGACACACCCAGCTGACTTGGCCTTGCCTGCGGCCGCGTCGCCGGCCACTGCACTGGCCGAGACGAGGCATCCGAGCAGTGCCGTCGCAAATACAATTTTGCCAATGTTCATTCCTGTCTCCTTAGCCTGTCCGATGGGCGCCCGACCCGGCCGTCAGGGCCGGGTCGGGCCGAGGTTCACGCTGCAGCCGCCGCCGTCTCAGTTGTCGCCAGCGGATCGATCGCGGTCCGGGTCTCGCCACGCCCGATGGTGGCCAGATCCCACACCAACAGCGCGATGCCGGCGGCCGTCACCCAACCGAACACCATCCGCCACTCCATCGCCTGGATAAACCAGGGCTGGGTCTGGCCGGCGAAGTAGCCGCCCCAGGTGGAGCCTTCGAGCGCCCGTTCGACAAAGGACTGCTCGTAACCCGCGATCAACAAGGCTACGGTCATGCCGACGACGCCGATATTGAGCAGGCCAAAGGACCATTTCCATTTCCAGCCGTTGCCCGGCATGTCCCCGGACATCCATACACCCCCACGCCATTTCTGCACGGCCAGATACATCACCGCGATGATGATCGTGGCGTAGGCGCCGAAGAAAGCCAGATGGCCATGCGAGGCGGTCCATTGGGTGCCATGGGTATACAGATTGATCTGCGGCAGCGTATGCATAAAGCCCCACACGCCGGCGCCAAAGAAGTTGCCAAACGCGTGGGCGATCAACCAGGCCAGCGCCGGGTGGTTACCGTTGCGGAACCGGTGTACCCCCGAGTCATAGACCGCGTGGACCACCATGGCCACCAGCGGGATCGGTTCTAGCGCGGAGAAGAAACCGCCGATGGTGAACCAGTATTCCGGCGTACCGATCCAGAAATAGTGGTGGCCGAGACCGAGGATACCGGAGCCGAACATCAGCGCGACCTCGATATACAGCCAGGTGGTCACGATCTTGCGCCGCGCGCCCAGCGTCTTCATCAGACCCCAGGCCATGATGCAACCCACCAGCACTTCCCAGGTCGCCTCGACCCAGAGATGGATAACCCACCACCACCAATACTGGTCCATCGAGATATTGGGGGTGAAAAACATGCCGCACACATATAGACCGGCCAATGCCACCAGATCGAGTACCAGGACACCGGAGATGCCGGTCCATTTGCCCTTCATAAACGTCGCGGCGACGTTATAGAAGAAGATCAGTACGCACACCACGATGCCGATATCGGCCCAGCGCGGCGCCTCGATGTACTCGCGGCCCTCGTTGATCAGCCAGATCGAGCTCTGCGTCCCCGGTCCGACCTGGACGAACAGATAGACCAGGACCACCACCACGACGGCGGTGGTGAAAATCCAGAAATTCAGATTGGCCAGCTTCGCTCCGACCAGCGGGATGCCGCTCTCGTCTTCGACCAGCCAGTAAACCGAGCCGATAAAGCCGTACAACATCCACACGATCATGGCGTTGATATGGACCATGCGGTTGACGTTGAAATCGAGCACATTGTAGAGGAAATCCGGTGCCACGAATTGTATGCCGGCCAGCAGCCCGAACAGGATCTGCGCCACAAACAAGACGATGGCGACAGAAAAATACTTGACCGCGATCTTCTGGCCCACGTTCAGATTGGAGGAGTCGAAGGTACCGATGCTCATGGCATTGCCTCCTGCTGGATGGGTTTGAATCCCTTGGGGAAACCGTTGGTGTCAATAGAGGACATCCACTTGAGGAACGCGACCACGCCGCGCGCCTCTTCCTCGGTGATGCCGAGCTGCGGCATGCGACGACCGGTGCCGTAGGTGCGGGCATTGGCCATGGGATCCATCAGGAAGCTGACCATCAGTTGCTCACGCACTGATTCGGCGCCCCAGCCCTGATCGAGCCAGGCCTTGGTCAGATCCGGCGCATAGTAAGCACCGTTGCCGAGCAAGGTGTGGCAGTTCATGCAGTTCTTGGCTTGCACCGTGAGCTTGCCGAGCGTGACCAGGGCCTCGGCTTCCTCGGGCGTGTGCATCTTGCCAAACAGCGGTGCATCACCACCGATCACCGGCTCTTCCATATTGCGTTCTGCGTTGAACGTGTAATAGATGCGTTTGTTGATCACATCGTAGCCGGGGACCCGATCTGAACCGGCGGTGATCTTGGCCACGCTGTCAAAGGTCAGAAAAATCAGGATCACGAGCATAAAAGCCGTGATCCAGATCGCCCATTTGCGCCAGAGATCTTCGCTGGCCCACCAGGGTGTCGTGCTCATTGCAGGGTTCCTCCCGTTGCGGTGTGAGGATTGGGATGGGTATCCGGAACGTCATCGCCATGTGGCGGATGAGTGCCCGCGCATAAATTCCAGATCAGACGCGGGGCGATGAAGTAACCGACCAGCATCACTGCCGTGATGCTCTGCCAGAATCCCTCGAGATTCAGGGTCCGGGCCAGGACCGCGACGCTGACCACCAGCAGGCCATAGGCCAGATAGGCGCCGATCATCAGGAACCGTTGTCCACGAATCCGTGAGAATGCGAACAGCAATGCATAGGTAGCACCGAACAGGATGATCAGCGCGCCGGCGATGGCAGCCGCCATGATGTCGTTGACTGCGACCGGATCGATCATGATGGATTCTCCGATTGGCTGGTGCCGGGGGCGGGCGTTGAGAAGGCGATACGCCCGATTCCGGAAATCGAGGGGATGATTCCGCGGCGGCACAAGGGCCCGATGTTGGGCAGGACAGCGGGCATCCGATGCACATTTACGCCACGCAGCGAAGGAGCGGATCGGATCCTTGTGTGTTGGGGGCCGTGTTGTTCCGGGATCGGGCGCATCTTGACAACGATCGTCTTATTGATGCATCTACCATACACCATTAAAGATGCACTAACAATATATATTTAACAAGCCAGGATGGGACCGCCCCTGTCCGGCGCGGAGGGGCTTATTGGGGTCGCAAAAAGCGTTCCCGATCGGGGACTAGGCGGGTATCCGAAGCCGCTTGGCCAGGCGGGCCCGCGGCGTCATCAGGTCGGCAAGGGAGTATTGATCAAGGACCTCGAGTAAGGCAGTCTGTGCCTCGCCAAAAACGTTCTTCAGCGCACACTCCGGCGTGATGATGCACTGGTTGTCCGGGCGGAAGCACTCAACCAGCGCGATCTCGTCTTCGGTCTTCCTGACCACTTCCCCGACGGTGATCGACTCCGGAGGTCGCGCCAGCATCAGCCCCCCATTCACGCCCCGCGATGACACGATCAATTCGGCCCGGGTGAGCTTGTTGACCACCTTCATCAGATGGTTTCTTGACACACCGTAGCCGTCCGCCACATCGCGAATCGTGACCCGGCGCTCGGGGTTGATGGCGAGATACATCAACACGCGCAGCGCGTAGTCAGTAAACATGGTGAGTCGCATGATATCCGCCTTGAAAAAGATGCATAGATAATACACAATTGAAGATGCATCATCAATGCATCTTTGTGAGAAGGCGATCTTGAGGCGCCCGGGATGAACTCTGAGGCGACACGCGATTGGATCCGGCCCACGGCAGCTGGGGGCTGCGTCTGGTGTTACATCCCGAATTCGCGTTGGCCGCTCAGGCACCTCCTGCCCCTGCTTTGCACCGGCTTGATTCTCGGCGGGACGACCGCCGCTCAGGAAACAACGGATACCGATCCGGACCGCGTGATCCTCGAGCCGGTCGTCACCATCGCCACGCGCGAGGCGCGGCCGCTGCAGGAAGTGGCCGGCAATGTCACCGTGATCACGCGTGACGAGCTGGATAGCAGCCTCAGTACGACGCTGGCCGATGCCTTCCGCTACACGCCGGGTGTCGACACCACTGGCTCCGGTACCCGCTTCGGCAGCGACGGGCTGGTCATCCGCGGTGTCGCCGGTAACCGCGTCGCCATGCTCATCGACGGCATACCCTTATCCGATCAGTTCGCCATCGGCAACTTCTCCAATGCGCCGCGTGATCTGCTGGACATGCAGCTGACCGAGCGTATCGAAGTCCTGCATGGCCCATCCTCGGCGCTCTATGGCAGCGCCGCCCTCGGCGGCGTGGTCAACTTCCTTACCCCGGACCCGATCGATCTGCAGTCTCCGCAGTCGGGCAAGGGACTGCTGCTGGCACAGGGATATCAGGGTGCCGACGACAGCCGCACGACCACCGCTGGCGCTGCCGCAGGTGGTGACCGACTCAGCGGTCTTGGCATGGTCAGCGTCAGACGCGGGCACGAAGCCGATGCCGCGGCGGCCGGTGACCTCGACCACCAGGATGTAGAACAGGAGTCCGGTCTGGCCAAGCTGGTGTATCAGGACCAGGCCGGCAACCAGCTACGCGGCATGTTTTACGGCTTTCGTGATGATACCGACACCAATATCCGCTCGCTGCCCGGCAACGGCCGTTTCGCATCGACCACCCGCCTGCATGGAGACGATCACATCGATTTCGATCTCTTTGCGGGCCATTACGAACTTGCCGCCAATCGGTGGCTGGACGGCGGCGTCATCCGGGTCTATCACGGCTCAACCGATGTGCGGCAGAAGACCATCGACGAGCGCGCCGCCGCCAACAGACCGGTGCGGATCGATCGGCGCTTTGATTTCAGCCAGGACACCAACGGCGTGGGTTTCGACCTCCATCGTTCCTTCGCCACCGGCGCCGTCGCTCATCGCCTCGGTGTCGGCGGCGAATGGCAAAGGCAGGATTTTGACGAATCCCGTGATGCCACCGAGCTCGGTCTTGACGACGGTCAAAGCAGCAATACGGTCCTCGGTGAGACCTTCCCGCTACGGGATTTTCCGCGCAGCAAGACCCGCGAGATCGGCGGCTATGTGCATGACGAGATGCTGTTCGGGAGAGTCACCGTCATCGCCGCGCTGCGCTACGACCACTACCGCCTCGATCCGCGACCGGACGCGATCTATCGGGAAGACAACCCCGACACGCAGCCGGTGGATATCAATCACGACGAATTCTCGCCCAAGCTGGGGCTGGTGGCACCGCTGGGTGGGTCGGCGGATATCTGGCTGCAGTACGCCCATGGATTCCGCGCACCGTCTTTTGAAGACGCAAACATCGGGCTGGATATCCCGTTGTTCAACATCCGCGCCATCCCCAATCCGGATCTCAAACCGGAGACATCCGACGGGGTCGAAGCGGGTCTGCGTTGGCGCCGCCCGTGGGCTCGAATCAACCTGACCGGCTTCTACACCCGTTATGACGACTTTATCGAAAGCAAGGTCCGGCTGGGTCTGGACCCGGACAGTGGTCGCATCCTGTTCCAGTCGCAGAATATCGACCGGGCGCGGATCTACGGCGCGGAGTTGAGCGGAGAATTCTCGCTGCAGCGCTGGTTGCCCGGATTGGACCTCCGCGCGGCCACCTATTGGGCCCGAGGGGACAATCGGGAAGAGGACGAACCCCTGAACTCGGTAGGCCCACCCCAGGCAGTCGTGGCTGCGGATTGGACCAGCTCCAGCGGTCGTAGCACGGTCACATTTATCGGCACCTTCACCCGGCGTTACTCGCGGCTGGACGAGAGCCGCAGTGAGATCTTCGAAGCACCGGGCTATGCCAGCTTCGACCTTTTCCTGAGCAGGCGCGTGGGCGACCGGCTGCGCCTGCGCGCCGGGATCGAGAACCTGTTTGACAAGACGTTCTGGCGTTGGGCCAACGTCCGCGGACTGGGCCCCGACGATCCGGTGGTACCGCTATTGAGTGAACCCGGCCGCAGTCTGGCACTGAACGCAAGCATAAATTTTTGAACGATTGGCAGGGAGCCGGTACTCACCGGTGGCCGATCCAAGGGAGGTAAAGAAGATGCGAGGAATCACCTTAAACCGGGCCATGGCAGGCATCGCCATCGCCAGCGGCGCCTTGCTCGTACTGCATAGCCAGTCCAGCGCCTTGGCCGCGGATGCCCAGGTCCATCGGGCCGAAGCCTCGGTGGGGGCCATGGCGGAACAGATCGCACGAGGCGAGGCTCTTTACGCAACCAGCTGCGGTGGCTGCCACCAGGCCAACGGCCAGGGGCTGCCAGGCGCGTTCCCGCCGTTGGCGAAATCCGATTTCCTGCTCGCCGACCGCCAGCGCGCTGTCGCCGTCACCCTGCAGGGCATGACCGGACCGATCACGGTAAACGGTCAGACATATAACGCGGTGATGCCCAACATGGCGCACCTGACCGACGCCAATCTGGCGGACATCCTGACCTATGTGCTCAACACCTGGGGCAATGACGGCGGACCGATCACCGCCGACGAGATAGCCAGCGTCCGCTCCGGCACCGAACTCACCGACCGTGCCAAGGGCGAACGCCACATCGGCACCCCGGAAGGTGAGATGCGCTATCAGGGCGCACCGTCGGCCATCGATCCCGAATCCACCCGCAGCGTGACCTCGGCCGGTGGACCGACACTGAGCGAGGCCGAAAATCAACGCGCCACACAGGTCTACTTCGAGCGATGCGCTGGTTGCCACGGCGTGTTGCGCAAGGGCGCCACCGGCAAACCGCTGACCCCGGATGTCACCCGGGAGAAGGGCCATGAGTATCTGAAGGCGCTGATCACCTATGGCTCGCCAGGCGGCATGCCCAACTGGGGCACTTCGGGAGAACTCAGCGAGCAAGACATCCACATTCTGGCCAGTTTCCTGCAGCAGGAGCCACCGGCACCGCCGGAATTCGGCATGCCGGAAATGGAGGAAACCTGGACGGTGCTGGTAGCGCCGGATAAACGGCCGAGCAAACCGCAGCATGACCGCAACATAGACAATTTCTTCGCGGTCACGCTCCGCGACTCGGGCCAGGTCGCGATGATCGATGGTGACACCAAGGAGGTCGTGTCAATTGTGGAGACGGGTTATGCCGTGCATATCTCACGGCCGTCAGCCTCCGGCCGCTACGTCTACACGATAGGCCGCGACGCCCTGGTGAACATGATCGATCTGTATATGGATCCGCCCAAAACCGTGGCCAAGATCCGTATCGGGCTCGAGGCCCGTTCGGTGGAGACCTCCAAGTACAAGGGTTACGAGGACCGCTTCGCCATCGCCGGTGCCTATTGGCCGCCGCAGTACGTGATCATGGATGGCGACACGCTGAAGCCATTGAAGATCGTGTCTACCCGGGGCATGACCGTCGATACCCAGGAGTATCACCCCGAGCCGCGCGTGGCCGCTATCGTCGCCTCGCACAAGCATCCGGACTTCATCGTCAACGTAAAGGAAACCGGGCACATCCTGCTGGTGGACTATAGCGATGTGGACAACCTTGCGGTCACCGACATCGGCGCTGCCCGCTTCCTGCATGACGGCGGCTGGGACCGGACCCAACGCTACTTCCTGACCGCGGCCAACAAGTCCGACAAAATCGCTATCGTGGATTCCCAGGACCGCTCGCTGGAAGCCCTGGTGGATGTGGAGAAGATCCCCCATCCCGGTCGTGGCGCCAACCTGATCGACCCGGTCAATGGACCGGTCTGGGTCACCAGCGCGCTGGGTAACGCCAATGTGACCTTTATCGGCACCGACCCGGAGGGCCACCCGGACCAGGCGTGGAAGGTCGTCCGGGTCCTGCAAGGCATGGGTGGCGGATCTCTGTTTGTGAAATCTCATCCGGAGAGCAGCAATCTGTGGGTCGACGCGCCGCTCAATCCCGACGTGGGCATCAGCCAGAGTGTGGCGGTATTCGATATCGCCAATCTCGATGCCGGGTTCACGATGCTGCCCATCGCTGAATGGGCGGAACTGGGCGAAGGCCCGAAACGGATCGTACAGCCGGAATACAACGCGGCTGGCGACGAGGTCTGGTTCTCGGTCTGGAGTGGTAAAGAGCAGGAATCGGCCATCGTCGTGGTGGACGACAAGACCCGGACGCTCAAACACGTGATCAAAGGACCGAAGATCATCACGCCCACCGGGAAGTTCAATGTCCACAACACGGTGCATGACGTCTATTGACGCTTAAAGGGGGTCGGGTGCCGTTTGGCTCCCGACCCCGGCGCCGCCTTCCCGAACACCGCCCCGTTACGCTCTTGCCCGGGCCCGGGCTCGGTGTTATTTTGTACCGAACGTTTGGTTTGTTCGTGTGCTCTCGCCGCGCGAGGAGAATTTATGCCATCCACTCCACGCAGCCGCGACGACATACTCGACCAGCTCGCGGACTCATTCCGCGAGCATGGCTATGACGGCGCCAGCCTCGCCCGCCTATCGGCAGCAACAAGCCTTGGCAAAGCGAGCCTTTACCACCACTTCAAGACCGGCAAGGAAGGTATGGCGGCGGCCGTGCTGGGGCGCGCTGGCGCCCGATTTAATGCGCTGGTGCTTTCTCCACTGCGCCAGAGCGGCAATCCGACCCGGCGACTCAATCTGATGACGCTGGGCCTGAACGAGTTCTACCGGGGCGGAGAGCTCGCCTGCCTGCTGGAGCTCTTTGGTATCGGGGACGCCGGGCGTCTGTTCCGGCCTCAGCTCAGGGGCGCGATCGTGCGTTTCGGACAGACCATTGCCGATGTGCTGGAGCAGGCCGGATTCGATCGGGACAGCGCGGAGAATCGCGCCGAGGAGGCGGTGATTACGATCCAGGGTGCCCTGGTGGTGAGCCGCACCACCGGCGACCGGGACGTATTCCAGCGAGCCCTGTCATCGCTGCCCGAGCGGCTGCTGGCCCGCAGCTGAATCCGCGGTTGCGGCTGGCCGCGGAGCTCGAGCCGCCACCCGCGTCCAGGCCGCGTCAACGATCGAGCTGGGCGACCTCGACAAATCAGCCCTGACCTGAATTCCAGCGTTATCACGATTCAACGCTGTGTCTGAAAGAAATCTGTACCGATCGTTCCGTACAATCTCTTATTGTACGTCGCCTTGAATGTTGACCTGGATATCTAACCCGGCAGGAAACCGGCAGACGCGCCGTGATTTCGGCCCATCCGATTGGCGCTTTATAGCCGGCCGCCGATGCGCACCGGGCGAGGCCGGGCGCCATGGCTGTCAGCCTGCGTCGCGAAATGGCCGGCCACCCGCGTCCGGCAACTGCGGCAGCGCCCCTCTGAATCCAGACGCCATTCGCCGATATGGTAGGCGGCCCGTTCGATCAGACGCTCGCCGCACACATGACACCAGGTGCTGGAGCCCTCAGGATCGTAAACATTGCCCGTATAGGCGTAGCGGACCCCGTTGTCGAGGGCGATCCGGCGGGCGCGGGTCAGGGTCGCCGGCGGCGTCGCCGGCACATCCATCATTTTCCAGTCGGGATGGAACGCAGTGAAATGCATCGGCACATCGGGCCCCAGGTGGGCGACCACCCAGCGGGTCATCGCTTCCAGTTCCTGATCCGAGTCGTTGTGGCCGGGGATGATCAGCGTGGTTAGCTCCAGCCAGGTGTCAGTCTCGGCCTTGATGTATTCCAGCGTCTCCAGCACCGGTTTCAGATGGGCGCCGCAGATCTTGTAATAGAACAGATCGCTAAAGGCCTTGAGATCGACATTGGCCGCATCCATGCCGGCAAAGAACTCCTTGCGCGGCTCAGGATCGATATAACCGGCGGTGACCGCGACCGTCTTGATACCGCGTCCCCGGCACGCCGCCGCCACGTCCAGGGCGTATTCGAGAAAGATCACCGGATCGTTGTAGGTAAAGGCCACGCTCCTGCAGCCGGCCTCCTCGGCGACCTCGGCCAGCCGCGCCGGACTCGCCGCATCGGCCAGGGTGTCCATCTCCCGCGACTTGCTCATATCCCAGTTCTGACAGAACTTGCAGGCAAGATTGCAGCCGGCGGTGCCAAAGGAAAGCACCGCGCTGCCGGGATAAAAATGATTGAGCGGCTTTTTCTCGATGGGATCGACACAGAATCCCGACGAACGGCCATAGCTGACCAGCTTTACCTCATCGTCGAGACGCTTGCGCACGTAGCACAGCCCTCGCTGACCCTCGCGCAGCCGACAATGCCGCGGGCAAAGGTCGCACTGAATCCGGCCATCCCCGAGCAGGTGCCAGAACCGTGTTGGTACAACAGTGGCTTCCATACCTTGCTACTTGGGGCCGATGCCCCTATATCTCAATTATAGTGAGCAATCGGGCGGAGCAAGGCTCCGCGCTGCCTATGTTGTCCATACGCCATGCTGCGGTGGCAGGGTTGTTTTATCCGGACCAGCCGGAACCCCTGCGTCGGGAGTTGGCCGATCTGTTTGCGGCCAACGATGCCGTGTCTGAAGGCCCGGCGCCCAAGGCCCTTATCGTCCCCCATGCGGGCTATATCTATTCGGGTCCGGTAGCCGCCCGCGCCTATCGCCTTCTGGCACCGGTCCGCGAGAAGATCAAACGGGTCGTGCTGCTGGGTCCGGCGCACCGGGTCTGGCTGGAGGCCATGGCGGTACCGTCGGCCGCGGCCTTCTCCACGCCACTGGGCCAGGTACCGCTGGACCGGGACGCGATCGATCAGATCGCCAGCATGCCGGGCGTGCAGGTGTCCGATGTGGCCCACGCCCGGGAGCACAGTCTCGAGGTCCAGCTACCGTTTCTGCAAAGCATGCTGGACGATTTCCGTCTGGTTCCTGTCGCCGTCGGGGACTGCCCCGCCGGACAGGTCGGCGCGGTGATCGACACCCTCTGGGGCGGCGCCGAGACCCTGATCGTGGTCAGCTCCGATCTGTCGCACTTCCTCGATTATGAACACGCCCGCGAAACAGACGCGCGGACCTGCGGCAAGATCCTCCAGCATTGCGACACTCTGTCCGGGCAGGAGGCCTGTGGCGCACGTGCGATCAATGGTCTGATGCACTCAGCCGCCGCCCGGGACCTGACGGTCGAGGCCGTTGACCTTCGCAACTCCGGCGATACGGCCGGTGATCACAAGCGAGTGGTGGGCTATGGCAGCTTCGCCCTTCGATGAACTGGGCCCGGCGGAACAGCATCGACTGCTGAGGCTTGCCCGTCAGTCGATCGCATTCGGGCTGGCCCGGGGTCAGCCTCGACCGGTGGGAGCGTCCGAATTCGATGGCCCGTTGGCGCTGCCCGGTGCAAGCTTTGTGACGCTGCGTAAGGGCGGAGCGCTGCGTGGCTGCGTCGGGTCGATCGAGGCGCTGAGACCGCTGGCTGAGGATGTCGCGGTCGCGGCTTTTAATGCAGCCTTCAAAGACATCCGCTTCCCGCGCCTTAGCGAAACCGAGCTGGACCAGATCAGGATAGAAGTCTCGGTCCTTTCGTCGATGAACGCCGTTGAGGCCCGCGATGAGACCGAGCTTCTGCAGCGGCTCGAGCCACTGGTCGACGGCTTGCTGCTGGAGGAAGGTCCGAAGCGCGCGACCTTCCTGCCAAAGGTATGGGAGCAACTGCCCGATCCCGCCGAGTTCGTCGTTGCCCTCAAACGCAAGGCGGGGCTGCCGGCAGACTACTGGTCCGGCACGCTGCGGCTGTCGTGTTATCGGACGCTGTCCTTCGATGAGCAGGATCTGACCGCGAGGTCTGCGACCGGCACCGACGGGCGACCGGCCTGATCAAACGCCGGCACAGCGCCGGGGAGCCACGGAGCGATCCCGCGCTACCGCAACCGCTGCCGACCTGGGTTGGTGCAAAAACACCCGCGCTACCGACTATCCCCGCTGGCAGCCGAAACGGGATCATGCAATCATACGTCGGCATCGACCCGGCGCCGTCCCGGCGTCTCGGATTGGATCCGATCAGCGGTCGCATGATTTTTTTGAAGGGGGTTCTGCGTCATGAGGAACGGGATTCACGCGCTGGCTCTGATCACAGCCGCCGGATTACTGGCTGTATCGGCAGTAGCTGCCGCGGACGACTATCCGCAAGGCTGCGTCGATTGTCACCGGCTCAGCGAGAAGGGCAGCGGCCTCCGCTACGAGGGCGATTTTCGTATCCAGCCCCTTCTGGCCCAGACCGGTCACCGCTGGCTAAAGAAGATCAAGACGGTCCCCAACGACTGCACCAAGTGTCACAGCGACGACAGCGACCTGCCGCTGGCCACCATCGTCCATCTGGTTCACTTCGAGAAGCCCGAGGCCAACGTCTACACCACGGAATTCGGCGGCAAGTGCGCGAACTGCCACGCGATGGATGCGCCCGCCGGGGAAGCACAGGTCAAGAGTGGGCCGAAGAACTGGTAGACACCGGCGCATCCGGGGCGGCTCCCGCGGCGGATGAGTCGGTGAGCCTCCTTCCAGATACAGGGATTCGAACATGATGAGAGTTGCACGAATACTGGCGCCGGTGCTGCTGACCGTGACGGGCGGCATCGCGCTGGCCGATGACTATCCACAGGGCTGCGTGAGCTGTCATGTAGAAACCGAGAAGCAGGACCTGCGCCTGAACGTGGTTTTCGATCATATCGAACACTCCATGGCAGGCCAGCGGACGCTGCTGATCCCCACCGGCTGCGAGCGCTGTCATGCGGACGAGAAGGGCGTCGGCGGCGCGTTGTCGAAGCTGATCCATCGATCCCATTACACGGATCCGATCAAAGAGAAATTCACCGGCAAATTCAATGGCGACTGTGTGTCCTGCCACAAGATGGACACGGACACCGGTCAGGCCGAGATCAGGAGCGGCAAACGCAACTGGCAGCTCAGGATTGCGCCCGGAGCCCAGTAGACCAGCCCCGGGCATCAGCATGCGCCGCAGTTTGGCCATGGGCCGCGGCCGCGCCTCCATCGTTGCCGCCGCTGGCGGCGTATTGGGGAATCCCGACCTCGAGCGCTGCGGCTTGCACATCCCGAATCCATGCTGAAAGAACTCCGCGAGCGTATCCGTTATCTGGTCGACCGGGCCTTCGCCCGGGAGTTCGTGGGCCAGCTGCTGCTGTTTGTGGTGCTGGTCGTAGCGGTCACTGTGATCGGCATGACGGCGGTGGCCTTCGGTCTGTTCTCGACTGAGAATGACGCCGTCGGCGGGATCCCGCGCGATCTGGATCGTGGTTTTCTCGATTCGCTCTGGTGGTCACTAAACCAGGTCCTGACGCTGCGCGGCTTCCACCGCATGTACGGCGCCTCGACACCGATCCTGCTCTATGCCTTGTTCCTGTCGATCTGCGGTCTGGCGGTGTTCGGCCTGCTGGTATCGATCATCAATAACGCGATGCGCAGCCGGATCGAGACCCTGCGTACCGGCGAAACCTCGGTGAAGGAACGTGGCCACACGCTGATCCTCGGCTGGAACAACAGGATCTTCACTGTGCTGCGGGAGCTGGCCCATCTCGAACCCGGGTTGCGGGTAGTGATCCTGGCGCCAAAAGAGATCGGCAAGATGGAGAATGCGCTGCGTGTCGCCGGCATCGGCAATGAACGCATCACTACCATCCTGCGCAGCGGCGTCCCGAGCAACCTGAGAGAACTCGAGCGGGTGGCGATGGATCAGGCCGACAGCATCATCATCCTCTCGACCGACGACGACGACCGGGATTCGATCAAGACGCTGGTGCTGTTGGCGGGCGAACGACACTGGCGCCGGGGATCGCCGGCGATGACCTCGGAGATCGTCCACGGGGAGAATCACGAGCTGGCAAAGATCGCTGCCCGCAACCGGGTCCACATCGTTTCCTCCAGCCGCGTGATCAGCAAGGTCATCGTGCAGACCATCCGCAATCCGGGATTGGCCGCCGTCTACAACGAGCTGCTCTCGGTGGGGGGCAACGACCTTTATGTCGGCAAGATCCCGGAGACCATCGACAAAACCCTCGGCGACACCGCTTATGGATTCCATGAAGCTATCCCGATCGGGGTCACCTGGGCGACCGACTCCGAGGACGGCGTCCGCCACGCCGCCGGTGTCAATCCGGGCGCCGACTATGAGATCGCCGAAGACGAAAAGCTGGTGTTGTTGTCGACCGGCCGCAAGCTGAACTACCGCGGTCAGAACTACCGTGAAGAACCGGTTATCCGCGCTGCCGAAAGCCAGCAGCCGAAAGTGCCCGAGCGGGTCCTGATCATAGGCTGGAACGAGCTGATCCTCGACGTGTTAAAGGAACTCAACGCCCATGCGCTGACGGGTACCGAGATCACCATCCTGTCCCTGCAGGAGGACAAGGATGCCGAAGAGCGGATCCGGCGCCAGTTCGGGGGCTCGCTGCGCAATGTTTCGATCCGACCGGTCAAGGGTGACGCCGCGGAAGCACGACCGTTCAGTGACCTGGACATCGGCGATTTCCAGAGCATCGTGGTGCTGGCCGATGACGCAGACGGTAAGGTCGATGCGGATACGCGCACGCTGCGGGTGCTGTTGCGATTGTCCAGCCTGCCGGGCAAACAACAGCAACGCGCCCACACCACCGTCGAGCTGCTCGACGATGCCAACCGCGATCTGCTCGAGGGTCTGCAGGTGGACGACGTGGTCGTCAGCCCGGAGATCGTCAGCGCGCAACTCGCGCAGGTCTCACGCCAGCCGATCCTCGGTCCGATCTTCCGCGAGTTATTGAGTGCCGGGGGCGTGGAGATCAGCCTGCGTCCCGCCGCGGATTACGTGGAACCCGGCGTGGATTGCCGCTTTGACGATCTGACCGCGGCAGCACAGGGGAAACTGGAGATCGCCCTGGGGCTGCGGCTGGCCGAGGGTGCCCGGCTGCTCCTCAATCCGCCCCGACACCAGGTGTGGCGTCTGGGAGAATCCGACCGGGTAGTGGTGCTGGCACAGCAGGTCTATCGCTGAAGCCGGGCCCGGGCTCCAGGAGCCCGGCCACGGCCAGGAATTCGTTAGCGGAACGGAAATACTGCCGGCGCGTCCCTGAGTTCCTCCGGCAGGATCAGCAGGCGGAAGCCTGTCTGCCACTGCAATACATAGGTTTCCTTGGCCGTCTGGGCGCCATTCTCGTCCACCCGATAGGGACCCAGGATGGAACGGAAAGTCATGGTCCTGAGCTGCTCGCGGACCGCGTCCCGGTCCAGTGACCCGGCCAGCCGGACCGCCGCTTCCAGGACCTGGCCGCCAGCATAGCCATAGGCCGCGTGCGCTGCCGCGTTGGCGCCGAACTTGGCCTTGTACCGGTAGGAAAAATCATAAGCCATGGGCAGGAAGCCGCTGCGCATCCAGGCGACGACGCCCATCACGTTCTCGGCGTCTTCACCCAGCGCGGCGCCGAAGGTCCTCTGCGCCGGCCCGACCGTCAATGCCACAACCCCCGGAGTCAGACCGGCGTCCCGGACAGCACCCACCAGCCGCACCGAATCGTCCAGATAAGTGCCACCGATCAGCACCTGGGGATCGGACGCCTCGAGAGGACCCATCAGCCCCTCGAAACTCTCCAGAGTCTGCGGATATTCGGAGTCGAAGACGATGAGCATCCCGAGCTCCCGCGCCTTGAGCCGGGCGCCCGCTGCCACCTCCCGGGGAAATTCGGCATCCGCGTGGAGGATGGCCACCCGGGTCAGCCCGTTGTCATGGGCGAATTTCAGCGGCAGATCCATGTAGTGGTCCGCCGGTGCGTCGATCTGGAAGATGTTGCTGAAACCGCGGGACCAGATCTTGCTCGCTGCCGCACCCGTCGCCACCATAGGGAAACCGTGCCGTTCGGCCACCGCGCTGGCCGCATAGGTGATATCGGAACTGTAGGGGCCGAGCAGCAGGTCCACCCGGTCCTCGGTAATCAGCCGCTCATAGAGCCGGGCGCTTTGTTCCGGATCGGATTCGTCGTTGTAGTACACGATCTTGACCTTGCGCCCGAGCAGGGCGCCGCGGCGATTGACGTCATCCGCCCACATCTGCATGCCGTGGAGCTGGTCCAGACCGAGAAGCTCGTACTCGCCCGACAACGAGACCGTGGCGCCGACGCGGATCGGCGGTGCCGTTTCCGCCGCCGAGGGCGCAATAGTCAAAAACCCGGCAAAAGCGACGATGAGTGTCAGCAGGAGTCTCATGGTTATCTCTCGATATCCAGTCTGCGTTTGGTGGTGATGAGCATACGCACCATCCGGTACTCGAAAGGCGTGCCGGTCTCGTAATAACGGAAGGCGACGTTGGCGCGGGTGTCGAGGATGAACAGCGTGGTCCATACCACTTCGTGCCAGGTTTCGGGCGCGAAGATCTCTTCCCGCAGCCGGTTGTTCACATACCAGTCCACGCCGGCGCCGATGCCGTCGCGCAGAGACGAAGGCCCGAGCAGCGGCAGCACCAGATACGGACCCGGACCGACACCCCAGCGCCCCAGGGTCTGGCCGAAATCCTCCTGGTGTTGCGGGATCCCCATGCGGGTGGCCGGGTCGAACAGCCCGAGCACACCGAGGGTCGTATTGACCGCCACCCGTCCGGTGGTCTGCACGACCTTGCGCGGGCTGAACTGGAGCACGCTGTTGAGGATGGTGTTGAGGTTGAGGAAATTGGTAAAGAAATTGCTGATGCTGCGTTCCACCGGGGCCGGGGTCACGGCCTGATAGCCTTTAGTCACGGGCAGCAGGAAATTCTTGTCGACAAAGGCATTGAAGCGATAGACGCGGCGGTTGAAACCCTGCCAGGGATCGTAGACATCACCGGTATAGGTCACGCCCGGCTGCAGCACCCGCTCGGCGGAGAACACCGGTTGCTCGGGCTCGTCGCCCTCGATAATCGGTGCGGTGCTACATCCGGAGCCCAGCGCCACCATCAGGGCGATGGCAAGAAATCCGGTGTGACGGCGTATCGCTGTCATCTCAGGGCGCCGCACCGGGGTCCATGATCGACAGCATGCGGCCGATGTAGTCACGGGACTCCATATTCCCCATGTGGCCGCCGCGGGGGAAGATGGTCGCCCGCTCGCCGAACATGTCCTCCAGGAGCTCGATCTCGCCGGCCTCGAGGATCAGGTCGTCAGCGTTGTGGATGAGATAGATGTCGTCGGCCCCGCGCAGATAGTCACCGATGGTAACCAGGCTCATCCGCTCGATCAGCTCGCTGCGCGAAAGCCCCGCTTCGAGATTGGCCCGATAGGGGTAGAAGTAGGCGTGGAAATAGTCGGTGAAACCCAGCCGCATGGCGACTTCGTTGTAGACCCCGAGATCGGTATTGCGGGTCAGCCGGACATTACTGGGCTTGATGAAGCCGAAGTCGGTCATCACATCGGAGGTAAACGCCATGTTGGCCGAGGCGATCCGGAATACGAGCCCGATCAGGGATGCGAGCAATTCGTCGGTGGGGCGCAGGACCTCGAAGGCCTTGAACAGCAGTTCCTCGTCAAACCGCACCGAGTCCGAGCGCCGATAGGCCTGGCCGACCGCATCGACGATCCTCTCGTAGAAGGCGTCGAAATTGTCCGGGCCGCCCGGGATGTTCTCCAGCATGCGGTCCAGCAGCGAGATCGAACTGTACAACCGCACAGGCGGGTTCATCATCAGCACCCGGCGGAAGTCGAAGACGTTCTGCTCCGCATCCAGATAGCTCACGTGCGCTGCGTTGAAGGCGCCGAGACTGTAGCCGGCCAGATAATAGTCCGTGATCTCCAGCTTGCCCTGGAGCTCGTCCCGGATCTTCTGCATCGCCCGGTAGAGATCCCGGGCATCATCGAACGAGCCCCCGGGGACGCCGCTGCTGGAAGCCGCGACGACAAAATTGGCGCTCACCGGCGAGCCGAGCGCCACCACGTGGAAGCCCTTGGAATAAAACGCCCGGGCTGCCAGCCAGTTCTTGCTGCCGTCATGGGCCGCGCCGGTGCCGGCGATGGTAAAGACAAGCGGCGCCGGGCCCCGCTGGGCGGCGTAGGAATAGCGCAACTCCTGGTCGTACCAGAGGGCGTCGGGCGCCTCGCGCTCGAGCACCCGGATACTGCGTCGCTTGAACGGGACGTCGGTGGGCAACGGCGCTCTGAGCGGCGCCGGAGTGCCGACGACAGTCGCCAAAAACGGATCCGCGATCGGATAATCGTAGGCGGCCGCCGGTGCGGCCCAGTAGAGCAAGCATGCCCATATCAGGGCACTGACCAAAGTTCTTTTGGGCCTGTTATCGATGGGTTCGACTCCCGATTGGGACGAGGATACCAGACGCCGCATGAGATTTTGGCGGATTTTCCCAGCCGCGTGCGTGGCCCCGGGCCGAGGCCGAGCCAGAGCTTCATTTGACGTCCGGCTTTGGGTTAAAATTGTCTGCCGCGCGTCATCTGCTGGATTGGACATGAGCTATCGCCTTAACCCGGATAAACCTCTCAATCATGAGCTGGTCCGGGTAGCGCGGGACCAGATCGAAGGCGCGATCAAGGACATCCATCACGCCCGGCATGACGTCCACGAGGCGGTCCACGACGTCCGGCGGCGCTGCAAGCTGGTCCGCGCCCTGATAAGGCTGGTGCGCCCAACGTTCCCCGAATACCGCGCAGAGAACGCCTGGTTTCGGGATCTGGGTCGCTCGCTAAGCCACACCCGTGACGCCACCGCGAGCATCGAGTGCCTGGACGCGATCACCAAACGCTTCGCCAGTCTGATCCAGCCCAACGTCTTCGCCCCGGTGCGGCAGAATCTGGAACAACGCAGGTCGCAGATCGTCGCCACTGTAGGGCTGGAGGACCGCCTGATCGAGGCGCGCCATTCACTCTACGCGGCCCACTGGCGGGTCGGAGACTGGAGCCTGGAGCGCGACGGCTTTGCGGCCATTGCCGGCGGCCTGGGCAAGACCTACGGACGCGCCCACCGGCGCATGAGCGAGGCACGACAGGACGCGACGACCGAACTGCTGCACGAATGGCGGAAACGGGCCAAATATCATCGTTACCACATGAAGCTGCTGGGCGAGATATGGCCAGCCATAATTGGTCCGCGCGAGAAGGAATGTCATCGCCTGACGGATTATCTGGGCGACGACCATGATCTGGCTGTGCTGCGGACCATCCTGGTCGGCGAGCCGGATCGCTTTGGCGACCCGCAGACGCTGCGGTCCCTGTTTGGCCTGATCCGCTGGCGCCGGGCGGAAGTCCAGGCCGCAGCCATGCCCCTGGGCATGCGGCTGTTCGGGGAAGATCCGGATGCCCACGTGGCCCGCTTTGGCATTCTATGGGACGCGAAACAGGCCGAGACGCCGGAAGCCTATGGCATGCCGGCCAAATCGAAGGGCGCACCAGTCGCACCGGCCCGGCATCTCAGCGCCGTCTGAGGCGCCGGCGCCGATCCATCAAGGCCGCCGACGCCAGACCAGCGTCCGGTTGTTGGCCGGCATCGGATGGTCAGCCAGAATCTCCAGTCCGGCCCGATCCGCGTGCAGCATCAGCGACTCGACGTCACGCACGCCGCTGTCCGGATCCCGCTCATGCAGCATCTGGTCGAAGCACGCGTTGCTGTCGCTTGTGTGTCTGCCGTCATAACGGAACGGTCCGTAGAGCAGGAACCGGCCTTCGGGTTGCAACACGCGCCCGACCCCGGCGATAAGACGCTCTACCTCCGGCCAGCTCATGATGTGGGCAGTGTTGGCCGAGAACACGGCCCCGGTCTTGTCGACCGGCCATGGCCAGTCATTAACGTCCAGTTCCAGCGGCGGCGGCAGATTTGGCAGAGCCGCCTCCTGCTGCCAGATACGGATACCGGCCAGATGATGGCTCCGGTCCGATGCCTGCCAGACCAGATGGGGCATACGTCGGGCGAAGAACGCGGCATGCTGGCCGGTGCCGCTGCCGATCTCCAGCAGCGCCGAGATGCCCACCAGATGCTGTTCGAGCACCGCCAGGATCGGGGCTTTGTTGTTTTCGCAAGCCTGGGAAAACGGCTTGTTTACCAGGTGCGTCATGACAAGAGTATGTGGCGGATGCGCCGATCAGCGGCGGCGGCTATGAACGGTTTGGATAAGCATGGCATGGACTCATTCTGAGAGATCGCGCGGGTGGCCACAACGGCACAAACCAGCGCAATCCGCTGCATTCGCGAGTCTGGTACGGCCCGGCTGTGGCTGATGCCGTAATCCTAGAGATTGCGGATCACCGGGCGGGCCCCGAGGACGACCTCGCCCTTGCGTTTTTTCTTGGCCGGCGTGGCCGGTCCCGGACCGCTGGCAAGCCCAGACGTGTAGGTCACGCCCTTGTGTTCCACCGTCAGCGTGTACCAGTAGACAGACTCGGTCACGGTAAACCGGGCACGATCGGTAATCTCGATAGACTTCTTTCTTACCTTCGGACTGACGAACATGCTGCCGCCACCATCGATGCTCAGATAGCGGAAACGGAAATCCTGCGGGGAATCCGGATCTCTTTTCCACACGATGCGGCGGCATCTGCGTTTCTTTACGACGTAGTTCGGCTCGTTGACCGTCACTGGGGGGTCGGCGTCCACGTCGAGGGAAACCAGGATGGGCTTGGGCATGTATCTGTTCTATTTCGCCAGGGCAGGATCGGATTTGCGCGCTCAAGTATACCTGCGGCCCAGGGCGGCTTCCGTCCGCATAACCCGAAAGATCCGCTGGCCTGTCGTCAGCAGCGGCGCCCCGCGTGCCGTCGGATCGTTGTCATGGCGCGCGCACCTGGCCGCTTCCACGGACGCAATACTTGTAGCTGGTCAGCTGCTCCACGCCGACCGGCCCGCGTGCATGGACCCGACCGGTAGAGATACCGATCTCGGCGCCCATGCCGAATTCGCCGCCATCGGCGAATTGTGTCGAGGCGTTATGTAACACGATGGCAGAATCGACCCGGGCCAAAAAACGCTCGGCGGTTTCCGGGTCGTCGGTCACGATGGCATCGGTGTGGCCGGACCCGTAGGCCGCGATATGGGCCAGTGCCCCGGCGACGCCGTCAACGCACCGCACCGCCATCACCGCATCCAGATACTCCGTGCTCCAGTCGGACGCGCTGGCGGTTTGCACCCGCGGGTCGATGCTGCAGGCCGACGCGTCTCCACGCAATTCACAACCGGCCTCGAGCAATGCCTCGACCAGCAGGGGCAGATGGCTATCCCGGGCTGCCCGATCCACCAACAGGGTCTCGGCGGCGCCGCAGATACCTGTGCGGCGCAGCTTGGCGTTGATCACGATCTCCCTGGCCATCTGCGGATCGGCAGCCGCGTCCACATAGACGTGGCACAGACCTTCCAGATGACCGATGACCGGGACCCGCGCATCACGCTGAACCCGCGCGATGAGATTCTTTCCGCCGCGGGGCACCACCACATCCACATACTCGATCATTGATCCCAACATATAACCGACCGCCTCCCGATCGGTGGTGGGCACCATCTGGATCGCGTTGGCCGGCAAGCCGGCCGTCTCCAATGCTGCGGCCAGCGCATCATGAATGGCCCGACTCGAAAAAAAGCTCTCGGAGCCGCCGCGCAGGATCACCGCGTTGCCGGATTTCAGACACAAGGCACCGGCGTCGGCGGTCACGTTGGGCCGGCTCTCGTAGATGATGCCGATCACACCCAGCGGGACGGCCACGCGCTGGATCTGCAGACCATTGGGCCGGGTCCATGCCTGCATGACGCGGCCCACCGGATCAGGCAGGTCGACAATCGCTTCCAGCGCACTGGCCATGGCCTCAACCCGGGCCTCATCGAGCCGCAGCCGATCGAGCATCGCGTCGCTCAGTCCACGCGCAGCCGCCGCCTGCATGTCGCGGGCGTTTGCGTTCAGGATCTGGTCGGTGTTGTCGCGTAGACAGACAGCCATCTGCCGCAGCGCTGCATCCTTTTGTTCGCTGGGCGCATGCGCCAGCACCGCGGCCGCTTCGCGCGCAGCCACGCCGATGGCGTCCATCGTCGCAGCGATATCGCTGTCTGCGGCGGTCCGCGCCTGCGTCGTCATGTTTTCCTCCGGATCATGGCCAGATCATTGCGGTGGACCAGTTCGTCAGGCCCACGGTATCCGAGCACGCCTGCGATGTCTGCACTGCGGCGACCGGCGATGCGCCCTGCCTCGGACGCGCCGTAGGCACTCAGACCATGTGCCAGTTCAGCGCCGTCGGGGCCGTAGATCACGATCGCGTCGCCACGCTCGAATCGGCCTTCGACCCTCACGACGCCTGCCGGCAGCAGGCTCTTGCCGGCATCCAGGGCGGCGGCGGCGCCACCATCCACGTGCACGGCTCCACGGGGACTCAGACTGCCGGCTATCCACTGCTTGCGCACACCGATTGGCGAGTCCCCGGCCACAAACCAGGTGCAGAGCGCGCCTTGCTCAAGAGCCTGCAGGGGCCGCAGCTGCCGGCCGTTGGTGATCACCATATGGCAGCCCGCGCCGAGCGCGATCCGCGCCGCCGCCAGCTTGGTGATCATGCCACCCGACCCGGCATCGGTTGCGGACTCGCCGGCCATCGCCTGGATGCGATCATCGAGTTCGTGTACTTCCGGGATCAGTTTGGCCTGGGGGTGGCGGACCGGGTCCGCGTCGTAGAGACCGTCGACATCGGACAGCAGCACCAGGCAGTCGGCGCTGACCATCTGTGCCACCCGCGCGGCCAGCCGGTCATTGTCGCCATAACGGATCTCTTCGGTGGCCACGGTGTCGTTCTCGTTGATCACCGGCACGGCGCCCAGGCCGAGCAGCTTCTGCAGCGTGCCGCGGGCGTTGAGATAACGCTTGCGCTGCTCGGTGTCGGACAGGGTCACCAACACCTGCGCCACCGGGATCTCGTGTTCGCCCAGCGCCTCCTGCCAGGCGTGAGCGAGCCGGATCTGCCCAGCCGCCGCCGCGGCCTGACTCTCGTCCAGACGCAGCGCGCCGGTGCCCAGCCCCAGACGGCGTCGTCCCAGCGCGATGGCGCCGGAGGACACCAGCAGCACCTGCTGACCCCGTGCGCGCAAGGTCACCAGATCCTCGACCAGGGCGCGGAACCAGTCCCCGTCTACCCGTCCGCTGTCACGCTCCACCAGCAGGGCCGAGCCGATCTTGACCACCACACGGCGGGCGTCCCTCAGACGCTGGATCGGACTGGCGGGTTCGGACAATGGCTTGTTTTCATTCGCGTTCATGGCTGCGTTTCGAGCATGGATTCTTTGGCTGGCGTTGTACAGACCCGGAGACCACTCCGCAGGCTAAAGGCCCGCCCCGCTCCGGCCGATAGGACCCCCAGAAGGATCGTCCCCAGCCACTCAGGAAGAGAATCGTGAGCGAAACGCCATTCGAACTGACCCTCGAAGACGACGCCGCGTCCGCGGCCCCCGAGACCGACGAAGCCACCGCGGATACCTCCGCCGAAGCGTTCCGTTTCGTGGAATTGCTGGCGGGTGAATTATCCGGCGGTACCATCGAGCTGCCATATCTGCCGGATATCGCGATGCGGATCCGCAAGATGATGAATGATCCGGATTGCAGTCTGCAGTCGCTGGGCAAGACACTCAGCGCCGAGCCTGGTCTGGCGGCACGCCTGCTGCGGATGGCGAACTCCGTGCAATTCAACCGAACCGGGAAAGCCCTCACCGAGGTGACGCCGGCGATCAACCGGCTAGGTTTCGAACTGGTACGCAACACCTGCTGGACCTATGCGCTTGGCCAGATGCAGCGTCAGGAGAATCTGCGTCCGGTAGCGGATCAGCTGATCGCGCAATGGGAGATAAGCACCGATGTCGCGGCGCTGGCCTTCGTCGTCGCCCGGGAGACCAATGTCGGTCAGCCCGACGAAGCGCTGATGGCAGGCATGATCCACAATATCGGCACGGTCTATATCCTGAGCCGCATGGTGGCCTGGGAGGAAGGCAGCCTGGGCCGCGAGACCCTGAACGCCGTGATCCAGGACTGGAACTGCTCCATCGGCAAGGCCATCGCCGAGAGTTGGGAACTGCCGGTGAGTGCCGTCGAGGCTGTAGCCAACTATCGCCAGCTGGATCGTAACGGCATCGGTCATGCCGATCTCTGCGACGTGTTGACCGTCGCCGTGTGCCTGTACGAAGGCAGGGTCGCCGAGGCACCTGGGCTGGCCGCCGCTCAGCGCATGAAGCTCACGCTGGAGATGATCATCCGTCTGATGGACGAAGTGAACGAAGAGCGCAAGACGCTACAAGAAGCGCTGGCCGCATAAGCCGCAGGTATGCGCGGTGGCCGGCTTACCAGCCGCCGCCGCCCCCTCCGCCGCCACCGCCGCCGGAGAAACCCCCGCCGCCACCGCCCGAGCTGGAGCCCGGCTGCGTGGCCGCCGACGAGATGGCGGAACTGAGAGAGCTGCCCACAGTGCCGGTGAAGCGATCGATGCGGCCGGGATCGAAATCACCATGGAACCAGACCGGACGATATGCGGCGCCGGGTTCATCCGCCATGCGCGCAAATACATCCTCGAACTGGCTGGCCCATGACTGCTCCACGCCGAGTGCATAGGCATAGGGCAGGTAGCGCTCGAACAAGGCCGGCGTCTTTTCCGGCGGATGGCGCAGATTGAGATCGTCCTTCTCCGCCACATCCAGATACAGCCTGAATCCTTCGAGACTATCGAGCAGGCGCCGCCCGGGCGGCGTCGGTGCACGCAACAGATGATAAAACAGACCATGCATGGCCAGCCCGACAAGGATCACAAAAAACGCTACCGGCGTCATCGTCCCGCCGAGAAAAAGGCCACCGCCCAGCAACACGAGCAGGATCAGTGACGGCAGCAGCAACGGCGTATTGGTCACAAAGTAGAGCCGGTGATAATTGAGGCGCAAGGCACGTCGATGAGCCTGGCGCGCCGCAGCGATCGTCGTGTGGCTGCTGCGTTCGAGTTTGACCACGGGACCTGTCTTGAACAGCCGTGACAACAGCGCTTTCTCCCCGGGCGCCAGCACCGCAGTGGCGTCGTTTTGGCGCAGCACGTAGTCGTCATGATCCTCTTCGATCTGCACATAGCCCTTGACCGCCAGGTTGATGACCGCGGCGGTAAATGCACCGCTGTCGTAGGCCATGCGCCGCACATATCGCACCGAGGCCGGGGAGAATCCCTGGGGCGGCTCGTAGTGAGGGAACACGACGCCCGGCCGTGGGTCACGACCGTAGCGCTTCCACACCATAAGCAAGTACGCAAACGTCGCGCCGAGCCCGATTAGCGACAGCAGCAGGGCTGCATTGTCGGCCAGCAAAAAACTGGTCCGATCTCCTCGAGTCGGTTCGCGGACAAAGCCTTTTGGCCAGCTGGCTACCAGGGTCAGACCTTCGCCGGGACCCAGCGCGCCGGTGGTCTCGACCCAGGCAGCGCCCTCGGCCGTGCCGCTTTCTGCATTGCGCGCGGTACTGCCCGTCGCGCCGGTGTAGCCGACCATCCGGATCTGCCCGGCCGGCACCGATGGCGGCAATTGGACGCGGGCACTGGCCTGGTCGATGGCGAAGGCCCAACCATTGCCGGTGACGTTCCAGTACAGCTCATCATGGTCGTCGAAAAAACCGAGCTGCCGGCTTGTTCGATAGCGGACTTCGTAGTCATAGGTACCCGGACTCAGCCCTCGGTCGGGATCACCAGCGTAGACGCGGACACCATTGGCCCGTCTTTCGGTATGCCAGGGCTCCGGGCTGCCGTCCCGGGTGACCGATTCGACATCGAATGTGACCTTGTAATGATTGCCGAAGCGGTCGCGATAATCCGTGGGGAAGTCGCGGTAGATACCACGGCGGATCCGGCGCCCTTCCGCCCGCACCCGGATCTGTTCGGCCACGGTCATGCTGCCATCGTCGGCGACTACGATGTCGCTATGATAGGCAAGAATGCGTTCCGCCGCGGGCAAGGCAGCGGACGCTATCAGGCATGAGGTGAGGACCAGCCAGCGCAATGCTCTATGCAGCGCCCGGTGCCGGCTCATTAGCGATCTGCTCCCAGTTCAACCCGGGGCACGGCGCGGATCTCGTCGTCATCGGCGGCGAAGAACTCGCGCGGCTGAAAACCGAATGCTCGCGCGACGATCAGATCCGGCACCGACTCGAGGCGGGTGTTGTAGACCCGGACCGCGCCATTATAGAAACGCCGCGCGTACTGCAGATGGTCCTCGATCGCGCTCAGCTCCTGCTGTAGCTGGAGAAAGTTCTCATCCGCCTTCAGATCCGGATAGTCCTCCGCCAGCGCCACCAGTCGATGAATGCCCGCGACGATCTGATCCTCGAGACGCGCCTTGTCGGCGAGGTGGTGGGCAGCCTCGCTGCGCGCGCGTAGTTCGGTCACCGCCTCGAGCGTCGCCCGCTCGTAACCGGCGTAGGCCTGCACTGCTTTCACCAGCTGCGGCACCAGATCATGGCGGCGGGTGAGCTGGACGTCGATGTCGCTCCACCCCGCCAGCGTCTGATTCCTGTGCTCGACCAGACGATTGAAGATAACGATACCGGCGACAGCCAGCCCGGCCAGGATGATAAAGACCCAGGTCATCATGACTTGCTCCCGGCAATGCGATCCCGACGCAAGTATAGCGGTCGCGCGCGGCGCGCAATGCCCGAATCCATGCCACCCGAAGACTGACGATTGCCGCACATTCTGGCGGCGGAATTCCGTGACACCGGTCACACCCCGCACCTGACCCTATAAGAACTGAGACATGCGTCCTTCATCCATATGACATAAGCGCGGATATTTGCTCCCGTAGCCATGCGGGCTGACGCGTTCGTGGCCACAACTTTTTTAGGACCATGTACCGGTATTCAGATGAAGAAGTCTCGCAATCGACCGACGGCGCTGATTGTCGAAGACAATGAGCACGTGATTTATCTGCTCGAGTTTATGCTCGAGCGAGAGGGTTTCCGTGTGACCAGCTGCACCGACGGACGCGAAGCCGGCGACTTTATCGCTGGATCAAAACCAGTGGACATTGTGCTTCTCGATCTGGTACTTCCCTACCGGGATGGCTTCGAGATACTGAACCAGATCCGCGCGGACAAGAAATGGTGCGACGTGCCGGTCGTTGTTCTTTCCGCGCGCACCATGGAACGGGACGTCGTGCGCGGCCTGGAGGCAGGCGCCAATGACTACGTTGGCAAGCCGTATAATCCGAGAGAGCTGCTGGCGCGGGTGAAACGTCACATGCGCGACGGCAATGCGATAGGAGCCTGATCATGGTCGCCACGACACGGAATTCGGGCGCACCGGCCAGCATGCGAGGATTGCGGCGCGGGCTTATGGCAAGCACTACGCTGTGGCTGATGCTGGCCTGTACGGCGGCGACCGCCACGGATGGCGCCCTGGTCGAGGCCCGCGGGGCCATCGATCGCGACGATTATCCCGCCGCGGTCAGCGTGCTCGAGCAGCACCTGGATACCTATCCTGCCGATGAGGACGCCCGCTATCTGCTGGCACGGACTCTGGCCTGGTCCCGGCGCTGGGACGATGCGATGGCGGAATACGATCGCCTGCTCGGTCAGAATCCGGACAACGCCGACTACCTGTTGGGCAAGAGCCAGGTGTTTGTGTGGTCGGAACGACCCGCCGAGGCCGTGCCGTTGCTCGAACAAGCGCGGGGAATTGCGCCGGATTACGAGGCGCTCTGGCGGCTTGAATCCCAGGCTCTGCTCGCGGCGGGCGGCGCCGAGAACCGCCGCCGTTACGACGAGTTGGCCGCCGCGGCTCGCAAGCGATTTCCATCGAGCTCCTGGCCACTGTGGCAGGAACCGGGCAGACCCGCACTCGGCTTCGAGCCGACGTCGGACTACGAACTCGGATATTCCTTCGACTCTCTTGATAACGGCTTCGACAACTGGCAGAGCGTCTATGTCGAGGCCAGCCATACGCTGGCACCACGCAAGGCCTACTACGTAGTCATCGAAGCGACGGACCGGTTCTCTGAGCGCGAAGCAGAGTTTATGGCCGGCACCTATCTGCCGCTGGACGATGATTGGACGCTGCTGCTCCAAGGCAGCGTCGCGCCGACCGCGGACGTGCTGCCCCAGTGGGCAGCCTGGGCCGAACTCCAGCGCAGCCTGGCCGGCGGTTGGGGATTGCGCGGAGGGTTCCGCCACGCCGAGTATGCGGATTCCCGTTACGAACTGCTGGACCTGGGCGCGGAGCGCTACTGGGGCAATTGGCAGGCGGCCTACACCTTGTACATCGGCTGGCCCGAGGGCGCCGATACCTCGGTCAGCCACCTGGCCCGCCTGGAACGCTATTACGGCGACCGCAATCGCATCGGAATTATGGCCGGCGTCGGTGAAGAAAGTGAGAGCGTAGGCCAGGATCGCCTGCTCACGAGTAATACCCGCACTCTCGGCCTGGGCGGACGCCACTGGATGAACCAGAACTGGGCCCTGAGCTGGGATCTCATGTGGCACCGGCAAGGATCTGTTTACAATCGTGGAGGCATCCGTGTTGGACTTCGCCGCAGGCTCTGACCTCGCCATCGTTATCGCGGTCTACAGCAGCCTGATCGCCGGCACGATGACGGTATTGCTGTTCCTGTGGGTGGTGATCCTGCGCTCGCGGCTGCTCGTCAGGCAGCGCCAGCACCAGGTGTTTCTGGATCAATGGCGACCCCTGCTGACCAGGGTAGCGCTGGATAAGGGCGAGACCGATGACGATCAGGATCTGGTCCTGCCTGAGTTGCCCGGATCGTCGCTGATGTATTTCCTCAACGAGTGGAACGTGCTGCATGATGTGCTGCGTGGCAGCGCCGGCCTGCGCCTCAACGCCGTGGCCCGTCAACTCGGCATCGACAAGGCGGTCTGGAAGCTGCTCAATCACGGTCGCCTGAGCGACAAGCTCATCGCTATCGCGACTCTCGGACACCTGGTGGAAAACAGCGCCTGGGACCGGATCGAGGAACTGCTCCATTCCCACCATACATTGATCTCGCTGATGGCGGCGAAGGCGCTGATCAACATCGATGCGGATCGCGCCGTGCCGCTGATTTTGCCGCTGGTTACACGACGCGAAGACTGGGCGGCGGCCAGGGTCTCGAGTCTGCTGCAGGAAGCAGGACCCGTGGCGACCTCGCGTCCCCTGCAACAGGCGATCCTCGACGGCACGCCTGAGGAAGCGGCCAAGCTGATCGGGTTCCTGCCTGCAGTGCATCGATCGATAGCGGCCAAGGTGGTCCACGAGGTGTTGCAGAGAACGGTGGATGACCGCGTCACCTCGGTATGTCTGCGCGTGGCCGACAGCCCGCTCGAGCTGCCCCAGGTCCGACACCTGGTCAACCATCCGCGCTGGCATATCCGCATGCGCGCGGCCAACGTGCTCGGCCGCATCGGCTACCGCCAGGACAAGCGGCTGCTGGAGCGTCTGCTCTGCGATCCGGAATGGTGGGTTCGCTACCGCGCCGCCCAGGCTCTGACCGGTCTGCCATTTATCGAGCAGGCCGAATTGGATCGCATCCGGCAGCGGCTGGACGATCGCTACGCCCGCGACATGATGGACCAGGTGATGGCGGAGCGAGCCGCATGACCACCCAGGATCTCATCCTCGCCGCCCAATGGGTGTTCCTGGGCTATTTCCTGCTGCTCAATGCCGGCTATATCGGTCTCAACCTGGTCTCGCTGCTCGGCATGCGCGAGTACTTCCAGGGGCGCCGTGTCGAGAGCCTGCCCAAAGTCTATTCGGAGCACGAGATGCCCATCAGCATCATCGTGCCTGCCTACAACGAGGCGGCGACGATCGTCACCTCGGTCAGGGCGCTGCTGCAGTTGCGTTATCCGGAATACGAGATCGTGGTCGTCAACGATGGTTCGAAGGATGACACGCTGCAGAAGCTGATCGATGAATTCGCCCTGGTGCCGTTCCCGGAAGCCTACCGGCAGCGTATCGCCACCGAGCCGGTGAAGACTATCTACCGCTCCGCCATCCATCCCAATGTCCGCGTGCTGGACAAGGACAACGGAGGCAAGGCCGACTCCCTGAATGCCGGCATCAACGCCGCCCGCTATCCGTTGTTCTGCGGCGTCGATGCGGATTCGGTACTGCAACCGGACAGCCTGTATCGGGTGCTGCAGCCGTTCCTCGACGACCCGGATACCGTCGCCTGTGGCGGTACCATCCGCATCGCCAACGGTTGTCGCGTCAGAGACGGTTTTATCGAGAAAATCGGGCTGCCTGATTCCACGCTGGCGCTGCTGCAGATCATGGAATACTTGCGCGCCTTCCTGTTTGGACGCCTTGGCTGGTCACCGCTGAACGCGCTGATGATCATCAGCGGCGCGTTTGGGTTGTTCCGCAAAGAAGTCGTGGTGGCCTGCGGCGGTTACCGCACCGACACCCTGGGTGAGGACATGGAGCTGGTGGTGCGGTTACACCGTATGCTGCGCAAGCAGCGGCGACGCTACCGCATCACCTTCGTCCCGGACCCGATCTGCTGGACCGAGGCGCCGGAGGATCTGCGTACGCTCGGCCGCCAGCGCATCCGCTGGCAGCGTGGCCTGGCGGAGAGTCTGACGCTCAACCAGAGTCTGATGTTCAATCCCCGCGGCGGTACCGTGGGCTGGCTCGCGTTTCCGTTTGTCTTCCTGTTCGAGTTCCTCGGCCCACTGCTGGAAGTCGGCGGCTATCTGTTTGTTGGCATCGCCTATTGGAACGGCTGGATTTCGCCGGATGCGTTCCTCGCATTCCTGCTCTGCGCCATCTGTCTGGGCATGCTCCTGTCCACCAGCGCCCTGATGCTCGAAGAGATCTCATTCCATGTCTATCCCGGATTCCGCAACACCATGTTGCTGTTCGGCGCCGCCATCCTGGAGAACTTCGGCTATCGCCAGCTCAATGCGCTTTGGCGGATGATCGGTCTGCTGCAATGGCTGGTCGGAAGCAAGTCTCACTGGGGCGAGATGAATCGTGGCGGGCGGTGGTCAAACGAGGACCAGGCCGGCTCCCCGGCGAGTCCCGCTGCCGGGCACAGCGGCAGTCGTTGACGGTGGCGCGGGTTTGAACGCCGGCTGGATAATCGGCCTTGGCTTGCTGCTCGCACCCGTACCTGCAGGTGCAGCGTGGCTGGCACTTTGTGACGCAGGGACGCAGCTCCCGGATACACATGTGCTTGGCGTCTACCCGGATCCGCAGGGTCATAACCGGAGACTTGTCATCAGCGATCACCCGCCGGTGGCCTGTGACGCAGTGAGCGTCGACGTGAGCGCGGAAGAAATCCGCTGGGCCGGACTGATCACCAGCGACGATGCCAGCGGTATGGAAACCGGTGTGAGCCTGCTGGGAGACGAGACTCAGGGCGAGATTCGGATCAGCGAAATCATCCCCGACCGGCCGCCACCGGCGCCGATAAGACGCGCACCGCCGGTGCCTCTGGGTGAGGACCTGCTGCAGACCCTCGACAGCCGGCCATTCGGCGTTGAGGGACGCGCGAGCATCAAACGCCGGGATGGCGAAATCGATCTGGTCTGCGCTGCCGGCGGCGCGCCGGCCGGACTGCTGCTGCGGGCTGGCGGATACCGCATGGTCCGGGATGGACGTCTCCGCGTGCAGCTGGAGGTTGCGGGATCAGGACATTTCGCCCTCGCCTTTTCGGACGCCCGACGCCTGCAGCGTGAGTCACCACTGGTCCTCGGCGACTTCGCCGCCAGCACCAGACCATCTGAGCAGGGTTTCACTTTACCCTGGGGGATGGCACCGGGCGACCACGCCTTTAGTTTGCTCTGCCCTGCCGGTCACGCGCAGTTGCGTCTCACAGGCCTCGAGCTGCGACCTGCGCCAGGGCTGACGCCCCCCGCTCGCGCAGCCTGGGTATGGCAGCCCGAAGCCTGGATGGAGACATCCGAGGCCCTGTTGGGAGAACTCGAGCGCACGGGTGCCCGCACCGTGTTCATCACGGTACCGTTGGACGGCGAACCGCTCGCCGTCGCCAACCCGGGGCGGCTGGTCAGGTTTATCGACGCGGCCCGGCGCAGCCAGGTGTCGGTCTGGGTTGTGGAAGGGGATCCGGGCGCGGTGCTACCCGAAGGCCAGGCGCACATGGTGATGCGAGCATCGGCCCTGGCACGATTCAATGCCAGCCAACAGCCCGCGCTGCGACTGGCTGGTGTCCAATACGACATCGAGCCCTATCTGCTGGCCGGCTTCGCGCTGGACACAGAACGCTGGCTGACCCACTACCTCGACACGATCCGCACCTTGCGCCAGGCAGCGGGGATGCCGCTGGAGGTGGCGGTACCGTTCTGGTGGTCCGGGCTCGCTGCCGGCGACGGCCCGTTCCTGGAGCAATTGGCGGCCGTGGTCGATGGCGTATCGGTGATGAACTATCGTACCGATCCGTCGCAGATCCGCGACGGCGCGAGGCCGTTTCTGGCCTGGGGCTCGGAACACCAGCGTTTCGTCCGCATCGCGCTCGAAGCCGGCCCGATCCCCGATCAGACACGTTGGCACTACAGGCCCTTCGAGCAGGGACGATTGTGGCAGCTTGAGATCGGTCAGACGCGGGCGCTGGTACTGCTACGCAGTCCACGAGCCAATCCGTCGGGGCCGAGTCTGGCTCTCGCTTACGCGGTCCCGGTGAGCGGGGACCGAACTACTTTCCGCGGCAACACCGACGCGCTCGACCGACTGCTGCCGAAACTGGAAACCGATTGGGCGGCGTGGCCATCATTCGCAGGCATCGCCCTGCACGAATATCTGCGGATCCCTGAAGCGGGTCAGGCCGCGGATACGGGACCCTAACCGTCGATACGATCGATCGCCGCGAAGCGCTCGGAATAGCGATCGATTTGCTGCTCGAAGTCCTGTCGGCGCTGTGTCAGCCGCTCCAGCTCGGCTGCAAACTCGCGGCGACGGTCTTCGCCGATAGACGGCGACTGCAACTGATCCGCATACCACGCGATCTGCCGATCTATCTGATCCATCAGCTTGCGCACCGAGTGGATGCGGGCACCGGTACGATAAGCATCGAGGAACGCCGGCTCCAGTTCGCCGGGACATGCACCCAGGTAGTGATCGCCTCGTGTCCCGGCCAGATAAGCCCGTGCCGGCTGACAGAAACTCTGTAGCCCGCGGTGCCGTCCGTTCAGATAAGCGTCCCGCTCAAAGGACCGACCCGCGGTCGCGCATTGTCGGACATAACGCCCCATCCAGTGCATGGGGCGACCCTGCTCGCCGTCGGCATAACCGACCTGGTCCCAGTCCGGGCCCGGACAAGCGGCCACGGCCACGTCGCCGGTCGTCACCGACAGCAGGATACTCGCCATTGCAATCCAGGTTCTGAGCACGCAAATCCTCCGCCACGGGCCCGTCTCCCGGGAGGGAACACGGGCCAGTATGTCCGGAGAAGTTTACGTGGGGATGGCAGGTCGCCGGCGTGAGAGAGATCACGATTTGAACAAATCGTGATCACCCGGCACTACACAGCAAACCGCTGCCGGCAGTGCTGCGAGCGATTGACAGCGAAGGCTGAGGTCTAGGATTTCTTGCGCTTGGGGCTGGGAGTCAGATGGACTCTGCCGACCTTGCCCATGCGCCGCTCATTGAGCCGTTCGACCACTTCTTCGACCGCCTTGGTCACGTTTTTCAGCGTGCCCTGACGACGACCGTCGATGGTGTTCTTGCCTTGCCGGATCACGTACCGATACCAGCTCGCGGCTTCCATGCCGGCCGGAGCCTGGGTCTTGGTGATGGAGGCGATTTCGAAGGGATCGTTGGTTGCGGACGCGGATTTCGCTGGAGTTTGTGCTGCTTGTGCCATGGGCTAAGGGTAACACATCGGGGCCACTCCGGTCCGCCGTGCATGGTCCGGGACAGGGTCTCGCGGGCCCCATGTCCGCACGCCGCGACCGCTCAGCCCGTGTTCCGCCTGCGGCGCAACACCTCAGGCAGACCGCCGCGCAGATCCGGCGTCCAGTCCGGAAGCAGCCATAGCATCGCCATTTGTTCGAGCACGGCGAGGATGCTCACAGCGGCGGTAATCCAGAGTAGCCACGGTTCGAAACGGAACAAAAACATCACGGTAATGAACACGGCAAAGACCGCGACGCCGAAGCGCGTCAGCCCGGTATGGAAACTCGATGGCCGGCCGTAACGGAGAAAGGCGCACAGATGCTCGAGCATCCAGAGCCCGACAACCAGTGCGATCAGCCAGCCGTATTCGGTATAGACGATCGGATGAAATACCCAGGTGCCGTAGCCGATAATCATCATCAGCAGCGCATCGGCGATCGAGTCAAGCATGGATCCGAGACGGGAGACGCAGCCGAAATGCCGCGCGATCCAGCCGTCGACACCGTCGCTACCCAGCGCCAGCACAGTGAGCCAGACAAAGGGCGTCTCGAGCCGGACCCATGCCAGCCAGGCGAGCACCGGCACACAGCAGAGGCGAGCCAGCGAAATAGCGTTGGGCAGATGTCGTATGGCCGCGGCCGTCATAAGTTTCCTTGAGCCTGAATGGCTCCCCCACTCAGAGCATGGGCGGCGCCCGGGACCGGGTCAACAGACGCGGGTGCGATTTTACAATCCAGCCAGTTCGCGGACATGAGCGACAACACATCGCTCCAGCACGCCGGCGCAGTAACCGCCTTCCAGCGTCGAAACCAGACGCTTGCCGGCATGGCGCTCGGCCAAGGCCAGGATTTTCTGGGTAAGCCACTCGAAATCCCGCTTGTTGAGCAACAGATCCGTAGTGGGGTCCTGGGCATGACCGTCGAAACCGGCCGCTACGAGGATCAACTGGGGACGGAAATGATCCACCGCCGGCAGCCAGTACTGATCGATGGCGTCACGGTAGTCCTTGCCCCGGGTGCCGGCGGCCAGCGGCACATTGATCATGCGTCCGGGGACACTGGGAGCCCCCGAGAACGGATAGAGAGGATGCTGATAGGCCGAGCACACCAGTACGCGGGGTTCGTCAGCGAAAATCTCCTCGATGCCGTTGCCGTGGTGGGCGTCGAAATCCAGCACCGCTACGCGCGACAATCCATGGACGTGCAGCGCGTGGGCCGCGCCGACCGCGATGTTGTTGAGGAAGCAAAAACCCATGGCCCGGGCGCGCTCGGCATGGTGACCCGGTGGCCGGACCGAGCAAAACGCATTTTCGACCTCGCCGGCCATCACCATGTCCACCGCGCGGACGACGCCACCGGCCGCATGCAGCGCCGCTTCCAGCGTGTGTGCCCCGAGCGCGGTGTCCGGATCCAGCTGCACCAGGCCTTCGTCAGGCGCCATGGCCGCCAGCTCATCCAGATAAGCCGGATCATGCACACACTCGAGCTGTGCCCGACTCGCCATCGGCGCGTCGCAGTAACGCAGGAATTCGACCACGCCCTCAGCGTAAAGCTGATCTTCGATCAGACTGAGCCGGCGCGGACATTCCGGATGCCCCGTCTGCATCACGTGGCCGCGGCAAGCCGGGTGGGTGATAAACGCGGTGGCCAACAACAGGCTCCAGATCAATTCTTCTGCAAGAGTCTACTGGCATACTCTTGCCAGGCAAGCCGGGACAACTCATGAAGCGACCACCGAAACAACGATTTGGGCTGGATATCGCCAATATCTTCGAGCCCCGATCTGTAGCGCTGATCGGAGCCAGCGAGCAGACAGGCTCAGTTGGTGCGGTGGTCCTCCGCAACCTGATAAAAGGCCGTTTCAAGGGCCGGCTCTATCCGGTCAATCCGCAGCATGACAAGGTCCAGGGCCGCCGCTGCTTCCATAATGTCGGCGCTCTGCCGCAGGCGGTGGACCTCGCAGTGATCGCCACGCCGGCGAAAGTCGTGCCGATGGTACTCGAGGAATGCGGCCAGAAAGGGATCCGCTTCGCAGTCATCATCTCCGCGGGATTCCGCGAGATCGGCGCCAAGGGCCAGGCCCTGGAGCGAGCTGTGCTGAAGGCCGCGAAGCGCCACGATATACGCTTCCTGGGGCCCAACTGCCTGGGCATCATCCGGCCCTCTTTGCGTCTCAACGCCAGCTTTAGTCAGAGCTCCCCGAAACCCGGTCGCATCGCCCTGGTCTCGCAATCAGGCGCCGTATGCACGGCCCTGCTCGACTGGGCCGCCCCACGGAACATCGGCTTTTCCAACATCATCTCCACCGGCATCTCTGCTGATATCGATTTTGGCGAGATCCTCGACTACCTGGTGATGGACTCGAGCACCGACGCGATCATGCTCTATATCGAGGGCATCCATGACAGCCGCCAGTTCATGAGCGCGCTGCGCGCCGCCTCGCGCGCCAAACCAGTCGTCGTGATGAAGGCCGGACGCCACGCGGAGGGCAGCAAGGCCGCGATCTCCCACACCGGCGCCCTGGTCGGCGCCGATGACGTGTTCGACGCCGCCCTCAGCCGCGCCGGCGTGGTGCGGGTCAGGGCATACACCGACCTGTTTGCCGTGGCCGGTACATTGCACGCCGGCGTGCGTACCCGCGGACCACGCCTCGCTGTCGTCACCAATGGGGGCGGCCCGGGCGTGATCGCTGCTGACCGCGTCGCCGACAAGCATCTGCAGCTGGCAAATTTCAACGCCGAGACGCGCGAGAGGCTCGATTCGATCCTGCCGGCAGCCGCCGCTAGCGGCAACCCGGTGGACGTGTTGGGAGACGCAGGGCCGCAACGTTATGCGGGTGCGTTAAGCGCGTGTCTGGACGACCCCGGGGTCGATGCAGTGCTGGCCATCCTGCTGCCACAGGCCATCACCGACGCCCTGCCGGTGGCCGAAGTGGTCGCCGAACTGGCCGGACAGAGCAAGAAACCCGTGCTGACCTGCTGGATGGGCGATCAGACCGTGCGCAGCAGCCGCAAGTTGTTTGTCGCCCATGGCATGCCTACCTTCACCACGCCGGAATCCGCGGTCGAAGCCTTCGCCGCGGCGGCCACCTACAACGCAAATCAACAGCTGCTGCTGCAGGTAGCCGAACCGCTGGGCCACGGGGGCCCGCCGGACGCTTCCAGCGCCAGGCTGATTATCCAGGAGGTTATTGCCGAGGGTCGTACGGTGCTGGATCTGGCCGAGTCCAAGGCCCTGCTCGCGACTTTCCGCATCCCGATCCTCAAGAGCATGCCGGCCCACAAGGCGACCGAGGCGCTGGCTATCTCCGAAGAGATCGGATTCCCGGTGGCGATGAAAGTCCACTCGCCGGACATCACCCACAAGTCTGATGTCGGCGGCATACGGCTGGGATTGGATAGCGGCCAGGCAGTGCGGCAGGCATTCAACGAGATGATCGAGAACGTCAGGCGCCTGCGTCCCGATGCCGCTATCGACGGCGTGCTGATCGAACCCATGTGGCACCCGGCCGACGGCCGTGAATTGATGCTGGGGGTGATGAACGACTCGGTGTTCGGCCCCGTGATCAGTTTCGGCCTGGGTGGCACTATGGTCGAGGTGATCCACGATCGCGCGATCGCGCTACCGCCACTCAACCGCTACCTGATCCAGCGCATGATCGAACAGAGCCGGGCCGCGCGGTATCTGGATGAATTCCGCGGCAAGCCGGCGGCCAATCGCCGCGCGCTGGAGGATGTGATCCTGCGTATGTCGGAACTGGTCTGCGAACTCCCGGAGGTCGAGCAGATCGATATCAATCCGCTGATCGCCGACCAGCGCGGCGCGCTGGCTGTCGATGCGCGCGTCGTCGTGCGCAAGGTCAGCTCATCCGCGCGGCCCTATGCTCATATGGCGATCCATCCCTACCCGGCGTCTCTGGTCAAGGAGATGTTTCTGCCAAACGGCGAGCGGCTGACGGTGCGGCCGATCCGGCCCGAAGATGCGCTGATGGAGCGGGACTTCGTCAACGGCCTGTCCGAGCGTTCGCGTTTTTTGCGCTTTATGTACGCCTTGTCCGAAATCACTCCGGACATGCTGTCGCGTTTCACCCAGATCGACTATGACCGGGAAATGGCTCTGATCGCGCTGGTACCGGCCGGAGATGGCCATCGTCAGATCGGCGTGGCCCGTTACGTCACCTACGCCGACGGCCGCGGCTGCGAGTTCGCGATCGTCGTCTCTGATGACTACCATCGCCAGGGCATCGCCCGTCAGTTGCTCAGTGATCTGATTGACGTGGCGCGGGAACGGCGCCTGGAATACATGGACGGTATCGTGTTGCGCCAGAACGAGAACATGATCAGTCTGGCGGAGAGCCTGGGTTTCGATGTCGAACGATGCGCCGACGATGCCGAACTGGTGTCGCTGCAGCTCAGTCTGTAATAAGGATGACGGACAGGACCTGAACAGGACGCTGGTGCGCTGTCGAATGTGCACCTACCAAATGGGGACGACCAATGTGGCTTACATCCGATCATCGCCGGCTGACTACGATCGCCATTGCGCTATGCGTCTCTGCCTGTGCGACAGCTGAGCAAGAGATGAAGCCGGGCGCCAATACGCCACCGTCCTTGCAGGAGCTGAAGCAAACCAGCTACCGCGGCATCCTGCCGGGCCCGATCCGCCTGACCAACGGCGACTACGAGGGTGCGCCCTATGCCGAGGGGGGCGCCGCCCGGCCCACGGTGCAACTGATCGAGAGCGTCTATCTCAATGGTGATCTGAGTGGCGACGGCCATGAAGAAGCCGCCGTAGTCCTCGTTGAGCAGTCGTCCGGCTCGGGCACCCGGCTGTATCTGGCCATCGCCGGCCGCGATGCCGACGGTGCCACAACCAACCTGGCTACCGTGCTGATCGGTGATCGCGTTCAGATCATCAGCGCATCCATCGACGACGGCGGCGTGGATATGCGCCTGGTGCGCACCGGCCCGGAGGATGCCTGTTGTTGTCCGGGTGAGATCGTCAGTGCACGGTGGACCATGACCGGCGGCGCGCTGCGCCTGGTCCGTGACAAGATCGAAGGCCGTCTGAACGCGGCAGAGTTGACGGGCTCAAGCTGGCGTCTGCAATCGATGACGCGGGACGGCGCCAGCGTCGAGGACAGTGGCATCACTGCCAACTTTGAAGACCAGCGCGTCTCCGGCCGCGGCGGATGCAACAACTACTTCGGCGGTATCGAAGATGGCGCCGGACCAGGAGAGATCCGCATCGGACCCCTGGCCGGCACGCGCATGGCCTGCGCACCGCCGATCATGGAGCTGGAGAGCACCTATCTGCAGTCGCTGCAAACATCGACCCGATTCAGCTTCCTCGCCGGCACATTGATGCTGAGCTCGGTCGACGCAGACGGCCAGATCACCCAGCTGCGTTTTGTTCGCCAGCAGGCAGACGCGCCGGACCCTTAGGATCGGCACGTCGCGATAGACAGGGAAGCTTGTATTCTGGTGGCGGATGCTTAATGTAGTAAGCAGCCTCGCCGCCGTGCCCTGATAGCGCGCCGAGGCCCCGGGCGGCGGCTGATCGAGGATGCATCCATATCATGATCGACGGCAATGACATGGTCCTGCTGGCACGCATCCAGTTTGCGTTCACGATCGCCTGGCACATCATCTTCCCTGCCTTCACCATCGGCCTGGCAAGTTATCTGGCCATGCTCGAAGGGTTGTTTCTCAAGACCGGCCGCGACGTCTACATGAAGCTGTATCGCTTCTGGGTCAAGATCTTCGCCGTATCGTTCGGCATGGGCGTCGTCTCCGGCCTGGTCATGAGCTATCAGTTCGGCACCAACTGGAGTCTGTTCTCCGAATTGACCGGGAATGTGCTGGGGCCGCTGCTGGGCTACGAGGTACTGACCGCTTTCTTCCTCGAGGCGTCTTTCCTCGGCATCATGTTGTTCGGCTACAGCCGGGTCGGCCCAAAGCTCCATTTCGCCTCCACCGTGATCGTCGCTTTCGGCACGCTGGTCTCGGCCTTCTGGATCCTGTCCGCCAACAGCTGGATGCAGACGCCGGCCGGTCACGAGATCCGTGACGGCGTGTTCTACGCAAAGGACTGGATCGCGGTCATCTTCAATCCTTCTTTCCCGTATCGCTATGCGCACATGGTGCTGGCAGCGTACTGCACCACAGCCACAGTGGTAGCTGCGGTCGGCGCATGGTTGTTGCTGGGCGATCCCCGGCGGGAATCGGCACGCGTAATGCTGCGCATGGCGGTGGGCTTCCTCGCCATCGTATTGCCGGCCCAGATCATCGCCGGCCATGAGCACGGTCTGAACGTATACGAGATGCAGCCAACCAAGCTGGCGGCAATCGAAGCACACTGGGAGAGCTACGAGCGTGATGCACCGCTGCATCTGGTGGCGATGCCCAATGAGGAAACCGAGAGCAACGATTATGCGATCTCGATCCCCAAGGTCGGCAGCCTGATCGCTGCAGGCGCCTTTGACAAGCCCATCCGCGGTCTCAAGGAATGGCCGCCGGACGAGCGCCCGCCGGTCGCCATCGTGTTCTGGAGCTTCCGCATCATGGTCGGCATGGGTATGGCCATGTTGTTCATCGGATTCGTCGGCACGTTTCTGATGCTACGCAAGAAGCTGGATCATGCACGCTGGTTCCTTCGTTGTTGTCTGCTGGCCTTGCCGGCCGGTTTCGTCGCCGTGATTACCGGCTGGATCACCGCCGAGGTCGGCCGCCAGCCCTATGTGGTCTACGGGCTGCTCAGGACCGCCGACGCAGTGTCGCCGGTAACCGCTGCAGCGGTCGGAACATCGCTGATCGTGTTTATCTTTGTCTACGCCATCGTGTTTGCGGCCGGCGCCTACTACATGGTGCAGCTGGCACGGAAAGGGCCGGAAGGCCCGCCACGACCGGACAGCGGGCATCCGGATGGGCCTGTCAGAGGCTCGGCGCTGCCGCTCAAGCGCGGCAATCCGGCCCAGGCCTGAGCTTTATTCTGGCTGCAGCCAGACGCAGGAGGAGAGTATGGAGTGGATAGACCTTCCGCTGGTGTGGTCAGGGCTGCTGGCGGTCGCCGTATTCATGTACATCTTCCTCGACGGCGCCGATCTGGGTGTCGGCATCCTGTTCCCCTTCGCCAGCCACGACCAGGACCGCGACGCGATGATGAACTCCATCGCGCCGGTCTGGGACGGCAACGAGACCTGGCTGATCCTCGGCGGCGGCGGTCTGTTTGCGGCATTCCCGAAAGCCTATGCGGCGCTGATGCCGGCGGTGTATATGCCGATCGGGTTTTTGTTGATCGCGCTGGTCTTTCGCGGCGTCGCGTTCGAGTTCCGTTTCAAGGCTTCGGATTCCGGCCGGCGAATCTGGGACCAGGCCTTCCATTGGGGCTCGGTGGTCGCGACTTTTTCCCAGGGACTGGTGCTCGGCGCCGTGGTCCAGGGTATCGATCTGGAGAACGGCCGCTTCGCCGGAGGCATGTTTGACTGGCTGACGCCATTCAGTTTTGTCGTCGGTTGCTCGATGATGTGGGGATACGTATTGCTGGGCGCCACCTGGCTGACGATAAAGACCGAGGGCCCGCTGCTGGTCTGGGTACGACAGGTCGCAGTGACTGCGGCAGTGATCGTGCTGATCATGATGCTGATCGTCAGCCTCTGGGTGCCGGCGCTGGATGCGGCGGCCGCCGATCGCTGGGGGCTGCGGTATCCGGATGTCGACTGGTCGCGGCTGCTGCCGCTGACCCCGATCCCGTTACTCGTGCTCGCCTGTTTCTGGCAGCTGATCCGTTCGATCAAACGCGGCGACACCTACAGACCGCACTTGCTCGCAGCGGGGCTGTTCCTGCTCGGTTTTGTCGGCTTGATGGTGGGCATCTATCCCTACCTGGTGCCCTACTCCCTGTCTTTCCGGGACGCCGCGGCGGCACCGAATTCCCAGAGCCTGCTGCTGGTAGGCGCGGTCATTATGCTGCCGATCATCCTTGCCTACACCGGTTACGTGTACTGGGTGTTCAGGGGCAAGGTAAGCGCCGATGCCGGATATCAGCACTGAAGCCGCCCGTCGCGACGCTCCCGCGGCGTCCTCTATCTGGCGACGATTCGGCTGGTTTGCGCTACTGTGGGGCGGCAGTCTCGGCGTCTGGCTGCTGATCGCCTATGGTCTGCGCAGCCTGCTGCTCCCAACGTGACCTTAGCCGGCCGCCTGTCTTGAACAGCCAGGGCCGCACCCTGACCCATTGCGCGCTCGCTCTGGTCAGCTGCAGCCTGCTCGCCTGCGGTCAGTCGGCGCCCGAACCACCATCCCCGCTGGCCCATGATCCGTCGGAAACCGCTGCGCTGCAGGCGCCGGCCAACGTGATGTCGCTGCTCGATAGCTGGACCGGGGATCTTGACGGCATGCGCGAGCGACGGCTGATCCGGATAGCAGTCCCGAACAGCGGTTTCTTCTACTACATCAGGGGCGGCCGACAATCCGGGACCGTGGCCGAAGCGATCCGGATTCTCGAGAAATATGTCAATCGCAAATCCGGCCTCAAGGGATCGAACCGGATCAAGGTGATCGCTGTCCCGCTGACGCGTGATCGCCTGCTGCCGGCGGTGGTTTCCGGCCAGGCGGACATTGCGGCCGGAGGACTGACAATCACCGAAGCCCGGCTCGATTCGATTCAGTTCACCAAACCCATTGTGTCGGGTGTGCGCGAAATCGTCGTCAGTGGTCCGCTGGCTCAGCCGCTGACCTCGATCGAGGATCTGGCCGGGCGCGAGGTCGTGGTGCGGGCGTCCAGCTCCTACCACGACAGCCTGCGCCGCGTCAGTCGGGAGCTCGAGGCAGCAGGGCTCGAACCGATCATCGTCGTCGAGGCGCATGAAGTGTTCGAGGCCGAAGACCTGCTGGAGATGACCGCCGAAGGCCTGATCGGGATCACCGTCTGCGACGATTACATCGCCGAGTTCTGGCAACACATGTACCCGGACCTGCGTGTGCATGACGGGCTCGCGGTACGCGAGGGGGGGCAGATCGCCTGGGCCTTCCGCCAGGACAGCCCGCAGCTCACCGAGCTGCTTGAGGACTTCGTGGGCAAGAACCGGATCGGTACAGAAACCGGCAACGTGATCCGCAACCGCTATCTGGATAACCCCAAGCGGCTGGCCGGCGCTCTGACCGACGACCGTATCGCGATGCTCACATCCAATGCCGATGTGTTCCGGAAGTACGCGACCGAGTACGGCTTCGACTGGCTGCAGCTGGCGGCCCAGGCTTATCAGGAATCACGGCTTAACAACGCCACCGTCAGCCGCGCCGGCGCCGTCGGGCTGATGCAGGTGTTGCCGAGCACCGCAAGATCTGTTGGCGTGGAAGACTTCCGTTCCGTCGATGGCAACGTGCGTGCCGGCGCCCGCTATATGCGACAGCTGGCTGACGAGTTCGACGACGGCAGGATCGATCCGGTTGATCAGTGGCTGCTCGCGCTGGCCAGCTACAACGCCGGCGACACCCGGATCCGCCGGCTGCGTCGCCGGGCCGCAGCCAACGATCTCGACCCTGACAAGTGGTTCGGCAATGTGGAGCTGGAAGTCCGCAAGAGCATCGGCAGCGAAACAGTGAATTACGTACGCCGCGTGATGCAATATTACCTCGCCTACCGACTCACCTTCGAGCGTGAACTGTTACGCCAGCAGGTTAGGGATCGCGTGCGGGAAGAAGCGGGATAAGGGCGCGACTGGTCGAGGTGGTAGAGCGCTCAAGTGTCTCGGGGCGGGTCTGTATCGATACCCAGCTCCCGGCATACCGCATTTACAACCAGGCGGTCGTCGTCCAATCCGATCAGCGAAACCGTATCGCTTTCGACATCCTCCTCGAGCGCAAAATAGAGTACCGCTGCCTGCACTATCCGCCGATGATCCTCCTCCACTGGCGACGCAACCGTATCGATCAGACGATGACAGAGGTTGGCGATGTGGCCGGCCAGGGGTGCATCGATAAAATCGCTTGCGCGCGAGGCCGTCTCGAGCCGCACCAGATGCATGGCGACCAGGCGCCGCAGCTCCTCACGGGAGCGCCGCGGCTCGCGCATCATGCGGCGGAAGATCTGTTCCACCGACTCGGTGAGTTGGTCCACGATCCGCGAAATAGAGACTTCTGTTGGGCGGCCCGGGGTTTCAGGGTGATCCTGATCCATCATCCTAGAGCTCAATCACCGTCAGGGCGCCAGTGCCGCACATAGTCCGCCTGCTGATCGGTCTCCGGGATACGCGGTTCCCATGCGCTGCACTCCATGTCGCTGTAGAGGATCTTCAGCTTGCGTAGCGCGCGATCTCCGTCGAGCCCGCATTCCACCAGATAACACCCGGCCGCCAGGCCAGTGCGACCGACACCTCTGGCAGCATGGACATAGGTGACCTTGCGCGCCGCCATCACGTCGCTGATTTCGCGGATCACCGCGCTCATCTGCACCGGGCTTCGCGGAATCCCCTGATCGCGGATCGGGTGATGGCTATAGACCACATCGCCCTCGAACAACTCGGCTTCTTTGCGGAGCAAGGACTCGTAACTGTCTCGCTCGCCCTTGTCGGACAGATCGATAAACTGGGTCACGCCGGCAAACAAGAAACGCCGCAGTCGTCGTCGCGTCTCATCTTCGTTGTCGCCGCCCGGATGCTCGCCAGCCATCAGCACGTCAGGCAGGACCCAGAAACAGTTGTCGATGGGTTTGGTCATCGCCCCAGGCCCACAAGGTTGTCGTTCCTTCTCAATCTGGATTGCTCATGATAAACGCCGTCACGGATTACCGCCTCCAGACGACGGAAATTGGCCACGTCATCGGTCGGATCCGCTGTCAGGATGAGCAGATCGGCAATCTTGCCGTTCTCGACGGTGCCGATATCAGCCTCGCGGCCCATGGCCTTGGCCCCGTTCAATGTCGCGGCGGTGATGACTGCAAGCGCAGGCATGCCCGCGGCCTGCATAGCCTCCATCTCGGCAAACACCGATGGACCTGAGACCGTAAGCGGGTTGCCGGCATCGGTGCCCATGGCGATGGTGACGCCAGCTTCGTACAGCGTCTTCAGATTCGTCGCCAGCGTCTCAGCGCTGCCGGTGGCTCTGGCACGGTAGACTGCATACTGCTCCTCCTCCATACGCAGATACTCGCGCACCTCGGCAGATCGGGCAATCTTGTCGAGCGTGCCCTGATCCACGCATTGATTAGGATCTTCGACCTCGGGAGGCTCGCCGCTGAACGCTGCGTCGAACATCCGCAGATAACCGGCGCGCACGGTGAGGGTCGGAGTGTAGATCACGTCGGCGGCGATCACGGCGTCTATGAACGCCTGGTCCACGGGCCGATCCTCTACGCTGTGGACCAGCACACGGGCGCCTGCCTCCACTGCGACCCGCGCCTGACGCAATTCGGTAGCGTGGGCGATAAACGGCACCTGCTGACGCCGCGCTTCTTCAGCTACAGCCCGCACGCGTGCGTCGATCTCTACCTGCATGTCCCGGGCTGGCTGGACAAACCAGAGCTTGACCGCATCAGTGCTGTTCGCCGCCAGATAGCGCACTGCCGCCCGGCCGGCTTCACTATCGGCCAGACGAATGAACATCTTCTCCGCTGGCAGCGACAGGGCCGGCGGGATGACCTGGCTGACCAACGGACCGGCGGCACTCACATGCGGCGCGTAAGGGTTGTGTTCGGCGAGCTCGCGCAGAGACCAGGTCCAGGGATAACCGCCGACATCAAATACGGCGGTGACGCCCGAGCAGAGATAGGCGCGGAAATAGCGCTCGGGTTGAGTGCGCTGCTCGGCGAGCACCCGAGCATATGGGTACAGAGGACCCACCGGGATCGCGTCGGGCCGGCCATCGGCCCAGGCTGTCTGCGAGAAATGAACGTGGGCATCCACCAGACCGGGGGTGATCCAGCGGCCGCTGACATCGATCTCGTTGGCGCCGTCCGGCACCGGGCAATCGCTGGCGTCGCCGGCGCAGACGATGCGGTCTTCTTCAATCAGCACCACCGCATCTGACAATGCCGCGGCGCCGCTGCCATCCACCAGGGTCGCGCCGACCAGAACGATAGGAAGCGGGGCAACCGAGATCGACACCGACAATGGCTCGGGCTCATCGGCACAAGCCGCCAGCAGCGTAAACAAGAGACCCAGTAAGAATCGGTTGTTCAAGGACGAACCTCCCTGCATGCCCGCCAAGTGTACCGACGATCACTCGCGCGTAAAGCATCGCTCGCGAGCGATGGCTGCGTCTGCGATCCGCGCGCCGTCCTGGTCAACGCCATATACACCTGTACATGGCCCCTTGCGGCATCGCCGCACAGCCGCAATGCTTGCAGGAGAAAGGCTTTGCCGCGCCGCAATAATAACGCGCACAGTGCTGCCGGGTGATCGCCTGGCGCAAACGCATCTCTGTTCCGTTCTGTGAACCGGTTCGCAGCGCTGCGACACACAGGCAGTCTAATCTTCGTCACAGGGATCAGGCCCCCCGCGCTGCGGACGCCTGGCTCTGTCATCTCTCCAATCGGTATTCCAGGGCACCTCACGGTGCCCTCTTTTTTTGTACGGCCATCTGCAGACGCAAGCGAAGCGGTCCGCGGCGGGGCGATTTGAGTCATCGCCTCGGCCACCTATACTGGCCGCTTCGCCGAGCCACCGATGTGGCGGCAGCAAGCAGGACAAGCCTTTATGGCGGGCACCGACACACCACAACCGACGCCAGGGGCTGTCGTCAGAATACCGAGCCTGTTCGACGCCTTGCTGCCGCTGGCGTGCCTGATCACGCTGTTGACCATGTCGGTCTACTTGTTTGGCGCCGACTCTTCCTACGGCCCCAATCAGGTCGCGCTCATTGTGGCTACGGCGGTGGCCAGTCTGGTGGCATTGAAGAATGGCCACCGCTGGTACGCTATCAACAGCGCCATCGGCAACGGTATAGCGCTGGCCATCGGCGCGATGTTGATCCTGCTGGCGGTCGGCGCGCTGATCGGCACCTGGATGCTGGCAGGCACCGTGCCGACGCTGATCCACTACGGATTGCAGGTAATGAACCCGTCGCTGTTCTACGCCGCCACTTGCCTGATCTGTGCGGTCGTCGCTACCGCCATAGGCAGTTCATGGACCACCGCCGGCACCATCGGCGTGGCGCTGATCGGCATCGCGCTGGCGCTCGGACTGAGTCCGGAAATCACTGCTGGCGCGATCATCTCCGGCTCGTACTTTGGCGACAAGATGTCACCATTATCTGACACCACCAATCTGGCCTCGGCAGTGGTGGGCACCGAGTTGTTCACCCATATCCGGCATATGAGCTGGACCACCGGTCCCTCGTTCCTGATTGCACTGAGTCTGTTCACGCTGATCGGCGTGTTTGCGACGCCCGGCGCCGACACGGCCAAGCTCGCGGAAACCTCGGCCACGCTGTCGACTCAATTCGATCTGAGCCCACTGACGCTGTTGCCGGTGGCGCTTTTGGTCTGGCTGGCCCTGCGACGGGTACCGGCCCTGCCAACGATACTTGCCGGCGCCGCGCTGGGCGGGATCCTTGCGGTGTTGCTGCAACCGGACCGGGTGATAGATCTCGCGGCCAGCCCGGAACTGCCGCGGGGCCTGGCACTGATCAAGGGCGTGTGGACATCGTTGTTTGCCGGTTACAGCTCAGCCACCGGGGACGCCGCCGTCGACGCGTTGCTCAGCCGCGGTGGAATGACCTCGTTTTTGAACACGATCTTCCTGATCCTCACCGCGCTGTCCTTTGGCGCGGTGATGGATCACACCGGCCTGCTGGAACGGATGATCGCTGCGGTCCTGCGCGCAGCGCGTGGCACCGGTTCTCTGATCGCATCGGTGGTCGGTACGACGATCCTCTCCAATATCGTCACCGCCGATCAGTACATGTCCATCGTGATTCCGGGGCGCATGTTCCGCGAAGAATTCCGCCGGCGTCGTCTCAAGGCGCGTAACCTCTCACGCACGGTGGAAGATGCCGGTACCTTGACCTCAAGCCTGGTGCCCTGGAACAGCGGCGGCGCTTATATGGCGGCGACGCTCGGCGTGGCCACACTCGCCTACCTCCCATTCTGTTTTCTGAATCTGCTTAACCCGCTGATCGCGATGATCTACGGCATGCGGGATTTCAAACAGGATCGCTATGCTGATGGGGAGACCATCCCCCCCATCGACGAAGACCCACGAGGCTAGTCTGCAACAGCGTGCAGCACAGAGGCGAAGACCCGCTGACGCGCACGGTCGCGAGTCAGTCGGCGGCCGACCCGCGGGCCCGGTTGGCGGGATTCACCGGATCCTCGACCAGTCTGAAATCGCTGAAGAACAGTCGGAAACGCCGGTCGGCCTCGGCGGAATAGACACCGATATGACGGATCCTGCGCATCTTCAGAGGACGGTCCTCGGGACCACCACGTATCTCGGAGAACGGGATCTCGAAATCATTCAGCCCCTGGTGGACATCGAACACCCGTCGATAGAGCTTGCCGGTTTCGACCGATTTCTTCTGATCGTCGATCTCCAGCGCCAGTCGTCTCACTCCCGGCTCCTCCGAATACACCTGGAACCGGATCCAGTTGAAGCCGCTCCAATCCGGGTAGACCTCGCTGGCGGTGACACCGGCACCTGCCACCGGATCGAAGCTGATCATCGCGGTGAGCTTGTTGCGGCGCGAAGCCCATTCCCCGGGCGCGGGGCCGGTGAACAACATGGCGTCACGGGATGTAACAAAGGTCTTCTGCCAGTTCTCGGTGAACTCGACGACGACCGGGAAGCTGCCGCTGCGGCCCGCGTAGGCCAGCGCTACCGGCACCAGCGGGTGGAAGATGGTCACCAGGATAAGGGTGGCGGTCATCGCGAGGACTTTTCGCGCGCGGCCACGCAGACGATCGTGCTCGCGACGCAACGGTCGGTCAAACGCCCCGCTCATCAGCAGGAAGGCCACGCCGCCGACAAAATTGTGTAGCAACCGTTCGCCGTCCCAGGGCATGTGGGAGAACTCGATACGCACTGCGGCCAGCAGTACGATCATCGCAGCGGCCGCGTAGTACAGCGAGCGCTTGCGGATCCAGCGGCGGCCGAGGAGCGCGGTCAACTCGAGGAACATCAGACCGCCGAAACCCAGCAGTAAGACGTGGCGGAATGAGTAGAGCGCGCCCAAAAACTGGTTGTGCGCGGGTCGGCTGTCGAAGGTCACAAACGCGGCCAGCAGCAGAATCGCCGCCAGATAGAGCACGGTCAACCTGGCCCCGGGCCCCCTGCGGCGCATGGTCCCGGCCTTGAGTACGGGCATTTCATCGATGATGCGTTTGTTCTCCATCGTTCCCTTGCGTTGGTGGCCGCCCGGCGCCCGACGACGCTTTACGGACTCATTTCGGGCCCGACCGCATAAACTAGCCGCTCGGCTGTCACCCCGCAATCCGCCGGCACATGGTGGTGGCCGCCGCCACCCTATAAGATATTTCACCCTGGCGCGCTTGGATAAAGCCCATGGAGACGACAGGCATGATCGTATCGACCCGGAAACTCTTGCTGCTGCTGGCCCTCTCGGCTTCGCTGATCGGCTGCGACCGCGACGCAGGGCCGGCGGCCGATCAATCCGCAATGGCCGGGGCGGCCTCCTCGGCGCAGCCCGCGCACGCAACCGAAGCGGACGCGATCGCCTGGCTCAAGGGCGATGTGGACGCCGCGTTCGCTCTCGCCGCCACCGAAGACAAGCCGTTGTTCCTGTATTGGGGCGCCGCCTGGTGCCCGCCCTGCAACCAGATCAAAGCGACGATCTTCAGCCGACCCGAGTTCATCGAGAAGTCGAGGCTGTTCGTCCCGGTCTATCTGGACGGCGATACCGAACGGGCGCAGAAGCTCGGCGACCGTTTTGGCGTAATGGGTTATCCCACCATGATCGTGTTCAACAGCGCGGGCGAGGAAATCACGCGGATACCTGGCGGTCTGGATATCGGTCTGTATGCCGACGTGCTCGATCTGACGCTGCAGAATGTCCGCCCGGTCGCGGATGTGCTCGATGCGCTGATGGCCGGGCAGGACCTGAGCGAAGACGATTTCCGTCTGTTGGCCTATTACTCATGGCAGCAGGATAACGAGCGGGCGATGGCGGACCGCGACCAGGTCGAGGTCTTCCGCCGCATGAGCGAGACCTGCCCACCGGGACTGTCCGCCGCGTCGGCGCGACTGTATGTAGCCTATCTGACGGCCGCCATCGCCGCGGCGGAAGAGACAGAGACAGCGCTCGGTTTTGCGGACAAGGTGACAGCCATAGCGCGCGTGGCCGAGATACTCGAAGACGATCAGCTGTCCCGGGCCAATGTCTATCTGACGCTGTATGAGGCGCAATCCATCCTCGCCGCCACCACGGCACCCGGGTCACTGGAACGACAAGGGCTGATGCGCAGATGGAACCAGCGACTCGATGCCATCGACGTGGATCCGGATTACTCGATCGCTCATCGGCTCGCCACCAGCATGACGCGTATGGATCTTGTCCGCATCGACGATGTGGAGGCGCCGATCCCCGCATCGCTGCAGCAGGACGTCCGCGAGCGCGTGGCCTGGGCCGACGCCGAGGCGAAGACACCCTATCAACGTCAGGCAGTGATCAATACCGCCTGGTATGTGCTCTCCGACGCAGGTCTCGATGACGAGGCGCGGACCCTGCTCACCGCCGAGCTCGACAAATCGCGCCAGCCGTACTACTTCATGCTGGATCTGGCCGAACTCGAGCAGAGAGTCGGCAATATCGATGCGGCGTTGGTCTGGCTCAAACGCGCCTATGACGAATCGCAGGGTCCGGCCACGCGTTTCCAATGGGGTTATGACTATGTCGATGGCCTGATCGAGATGACGCCGGAAGACGCCGACACCATTGCCGCCGTTACCGAACAGGTGCTGTCCGAGCTTGACGGTCAATCGGATGCGATCCATGGCCGCACCGGACGGATCCTGAATCGGCTGAGCCAGAAGCTCGCCGCATGGAACGAAGATGGTCGCTACGACCAACAGATTGCGATGATACAAAACCGCGTGGCCGGACTCTGTGCAAGCCTGGCAGACGACGAAACCAGTCTGGTCACCTGCCGCGCGGTGCTCGAAGAGGCCTGAGCCCGCGGCCTGGCGTCGTCGCGGCCGAAGCCTCTGGCAGTGTCGGGCGCAGCGCCGGGAGGCGCTACGGCTCCAGCCAGATTTCGCTGAAGTACAGCGTAAAGGACTCTTGCGGACGGCGCGTAAACAGGATCACCTTGGCGATATTTCGGATATCCAGCGGGCGGCCGGCCGGCGCATCGATCACGTTGCGCAGCGACACCGCGATCTCGTTCAGACCCGGCTCGATGGTGAACGTCCGGTTGAATCGATCACGATACTGGTTGTTGTGCGCGGCGTCGTCGATGCGCAGGATCAGCTTCACCGGTTCCGCCAGCTCCGAATAGACGTCAAAACGCAGACGCTTGTAGGCTGACCAGTCCGGATAGGGCTCGTGAACGCTGAACCCCGGCCACGGCGCCGCATAGAATCGCACCGCGACGACTTTTTGCTGCTTGCGCTGTTGCCAACCCGGCGGCGCCGGCACCGTGTCGAGATGCGCCCGGGGGGAGCCAAGGAACGGGCCCTGCCAGCGGCTGTCCAGATCCACCAGCACCGGGAACGCCGCCGTGCGCATGCCGTAATGCCAACCCAGACTCGCCAGCGGCCAGAACGAGACCAGCAGCGCCATGGCCGCTCCGACCGCGACCCAGCGTCGCAATCGCCGGCGATCCGGCTGCCACAGACCGGTATCCAGACACGCTCTCAGGCCGAGGAAACAAAGGCCACCGATGATGTTGTGGAAAGCGTCCTGAAACTCGGCCTGGCGACCCACCATGTTCAGCTGCGCCAGCTCGGTGGCGATACTGGCGATCACGGTGGCGGCAAACGCCACCCCGTAATGGAGCCACGACTCACGCGGCAGACGGCTCAATCCGGCGCGCGACATCTCCAGCACCACCAGCGCGAACATGCCGAATAGCGGGATGTGTCCCAGGTTGTAGATCTCGTGCCACATCAGGGTGGACCGGGGCGGGCGTCCCGCCAGCAGCGCCCACAGCAGCAGCACGATGCCGATGGCACCCAGCACGACCCGGCGGCGGCGTGAAGCGATGCCGCTCATCGCCTGGTCCGCACCGGCGCGGCCGCGGATTTTGATGCATGCCGGACCTTTCGGGTCCCGACCTCGACCGCTGGTGCCGAGCGTGACAGCCAGCTTACATCTGACCATGCGCCACCGGCATCTCCGAGACGTCGGACGAGTTCGGACCAGGCTGTACCCAGCGTCTGCTCGATTTGCCACGGTGGGCGGATGATCGCCAGCCCACTGCCGTTCAGACGCATCTCGTTGTCGCCGGGTCGAACACCGAGTTCGGCCAGCAACACCGGACCGAGACCGGCGCCGGCGAGCCGGCGATAAAATCCACGCAACTCGCGACGATGCTTGATCGGATACCAGAC
>CAJHYD010000009.1_pt1 | contig 102883 bp, 96 predicted proteins | sample 9198701 | NCBI WGS metagenome assembly CAJHYD01 (sample SAMEA7708365, study PRJEB35096) | sediment metagenome | biome: marine neritic benthic zone biome [ENVO:01000025]; feature: sediment [ENVO:00002007]; material: shallow marine sediment [ENVO:03000034] sea grass bed [ENVO_01000059] ...
ATCTGGTTGTGCTCGCTGCGGCTGTCATAGCGCTCGGCGTCCCAGCCAAAGTAGGATTCCTGTAGTGCGTCGGCGCAGAAGCGCGCTGCCAGCTCGACAAATATCGTCTGCATGGCCGGGACGATGGACTGCCACTCGGCCTGTCTCAGCCAGCTGCGTGTTTCACCGGCGTAGGCCGAGATAGCGGATTCGAACAAGGACTCGGAGAACGAGGCCCCGACCGAGTCTTCACCGGCCATGTTGCACCAGGAGCGCAGCGCGTCTCCCAGCTCCAGCGGCAATGGCATGTGTCCGAGCGTGTCCAGATCCACCAGGCACAGGGCACGAGCCCCGGCTGCGTCGAACAGGATGTTGTTGATCTTGGGGTCGCCATGGACGACCCGGTCAGGGAGAGGCGGCAGCGGCGTCAGCGACGCCGCCGCATCGAGAATGCCGATGGCCAGCGGCCGGATGACGCGGATGTGCCGGTGTTCATCTCCATCCCGCAGTGCCTGGCGCAGATTGCGCAAGTGTTTCGCGGTGTCGTGGACGCCCAGCCGCGGGTTATGAAACCTGTGTTTGAAATCCGCCAACAGACGGTGGAATCGGCCCAACAGGCCGCCGGCCCCGGCGGCCTGGTCCGGACCCTCGAGCCGGTCAAAGCTGATGCCGTCCACCCAGCTGAGCAGGCGCCAGGTCTCGCCCTCGTCGTCCACCCACGCGGCCCCGGTGAGTGATCGCACCAGGCGTGGCGTGGTCATGCCGCGAGCGGCGAGAAAGGTCGTGACAGCGTCGATGTCCTCGTTGATCGCGGGCGGAAAAATGGCGTTGACGGCCTGCAGTACGCGTCGCTGGCCGCTATCGAGTTCAGCCAGAAACGTGCGATTGATCAGGCCACGACCGAGTGGCAGGAGTCGCCTGGCCGCGATCCCATAGTGCTGCTCAAGCAGCGCCAACATCTGTGTCTCACTCATCGATGAACGCACATGACTCGCCCAATATGGCGTCTTCTGCATGATACCCGTCCTACGCATTTGCTTCGCACGGGTAGCCAGGGGAGGGCGCCCGGCCAGGACCTGGATCAAGTCCCGACGCGGCCGGTACTGTTATCATTCGGGTGCTCGTGCAGGCCTCTGAAACGCCAGCTCTGGAATGACCGGATCGATCGACATCAAGCAGAATCTGGGCCCGCGGATCGAACTCGCAGGTCGGTTCCCGTGGGTCTGGGTCGGTAGCGCGATCATCCTCACCGCGCTGATGTTCGTCGGTCTGGCCTGGCACGTCCGCTCCACCTTCGAAGTCGGTCGTGAGGTCGCCGAATCCTATGTCGCCAGCGATCGTCTGCGCGACCTGATGACCGAGCTTCAACAGCAGCTGGCGACGACCGCGATCCTGCTGATCGCGACCCACGATCCGTCGTGGAAGACCCGGCACATCGAGGTCGAGGCCAAGCTGCAGGAGGCGTTACGGGAGACCATCGACGAGTCCGAATCCGGGTATAACCGGGCAGCTCTGATCCAGGCCAGCGAAGCTGTCCGCGAACTCAGCCTGATCGAAACCGAGGCCACGACCTTAGCCGATTGGGGCGAGGTCAATGAAGGACTGTCCTTGCTCTCCGGCGAAGAGTATCGCGGCTGGCAGCAGCGGTTCCTGGACGCCTCCCAGCTGTTTATCGACGATCATCGGCGTTTCCTCAACGAGCGGCTGGTGATCCAGGAGGCGCGGGAAGTCCGCTCGCTGGGCGTGGCGTTTCTGATCCTGCTGCTGAGTCTGACTATCTGGATTGCCCTTGTGCGCCGATTGCGCAAATGGGGCGCGGCCCTGGACGAGGAGTCGCGGATCCGCCGCCAGCTGGAGGCGGAGCTGTTGCAGTCGCAAAAAATGGAGGCGGTAGGCAGGCTGGCCAGTGGTATCGCCCATGATTTCCGCAATCTGCTGACCGCGATCCGCGGATATGCGACAGTCGCCCGACAGAGGATCCAGGGCGATCACCCGGCCAGCAACGCGCTGGGCAGGGTGGAAGAGGCCGCCGACCAGGCCGAGGGCGTGATCCGCGGTCTGCTTACCTTTGGCCGGCGTTCGGTGGCTGAGAAGCAGGCGGTGGACGTCGGCAAACTGGTCGTCCGCGGCGTCGGCTGGGTCCAGCGTATGGTGCCGGCTTCGGTCGAGCTCCAGACCGACGTCGCCGGAGACCCTGACGGCCTGTGGGTACTCGCCGACCCGGTACAACTTCAGCAGGTGTTGCTCAACCTGGTGGTCAATGCCTGCGACGCCATGCCCGGTGGTGGCAGTCTGAAGATTTCGGTAGATCGAATCACAATCGGGGTCGGTGCGCGCGTCATTATGACCGTCAGCGATTCCGGTTGCGGCATGAGTCGTGAGGTCGCGGAGCGAGCGGTAGAACCGTTCTTTACCACCAAGTCGGTGGGCGAGGGCACGGGGCTGGGCCTGTCCATGGCCCACGGCATCGTCGCGCAACACGATGGTTCACTGCGCATCGACTCCGCGCCAGCGCGCGGCACGACGATTACCATCAGCCTGCCGGCCATCCCCGCACCCGTCATCTCAGAGCTGCCGGCCCCGGACACCGCATCGCTGGAGGTCGGCCAGGGACTGGTCCTGCTGGCCGAACAGCACCCCTATGCCAGGCAGATCATGTGCACCGCGCTTGAAGCGGCGGGCTTCAATGTGGTTCCGGCCGCAGATGGCGCCGCTCTGCAGGATCAGATTGCGGTCACCTGCGAGCATCCAGTGCTGGCGGTCCTCGACGCCCGCCTCCCCGGTGTCGGATCCGAAGGCCGGCTCGACTGGCTGCGGCGAGCCGGTTACGCGGGACCCGTGCTGCTGGTCGGGGCATTGTCCGATGCCGACGCCACCGTATCGGCGGATGATGCCGTGTTCCTGCTGAACAAGCCGGTCAGCGTCGCCGAACTGAAGCGTCTGGCCTTAAGCATGACCCGACCGAAACCTGACAAGACAGGTGTCACATGAGCAATCGCATCACCGTCCTGCTGGCCGATGATCACGCGCTGGTCAGGGAGATGCTGGCCGAGCGTCTCGGCAGCGAACCCGATATCGAAGTGGTGGCCAGCGTTGCGGATGCCAGTGAAGCGCTGCAAGCCGCATCAGAGCGCGCGCCGGATGTATTGGTGCTGGACATCGACATGCCCGGGCGATCCGTATTCGAGGTGGCGGAGGAGATCCGGACCTTGCATCCGTCGGTGCGCGTCGTGTTTTTGAGCGCGCATCTGACGGATCAGTACATCGAGCAGGCACTGGAGGCCGAGGCAGCCGGTTATCTGACCAAGGATGAGCCCACGGCGCGTCTGATCGAAGCGATCCGCGCGGTGGCTCGCGGCGCGACACATTTTTCCAGCGCGGTCAGCGAGCGTATCGTCATCGACGAGCACGGAGCCCACCTTGGGCGCGATCATCTGACGCGGCTCCGCTTGTTGACCCAGCGAGAGATCGAAGTGCTCGGCCATCTGGCTCAGGGCCTGCCAAAGAAGAGCATCGCCCGGCTGATGAATATCTCGGTCAAGACCGTCGAGAAGCACTGCGACCATGTGATGGAGAAGCTCGACATCCACGACCGCGTCCAGCTGGCGCGTTTCGCCATTCGGGAAGGGCTTTCTCAGCCCTGAGGGTGGTCCCGACCGACCGCGCCAGCTCGCGCCCCGCCGGTGTTCCGCCCTGCGTTGCTCCGCACCATTCATTGCCGTACGCTGCCCCGACCAGACCCGCCATGGGTCGCGCGACAAGGGATCGTTTGAGGGATGTCCGACAGAGCCTGGTCAGTCAACAAGTTTGGTGGCGGTAGCCTCGCCGGGGCCGCTGAATTCAGGGCGGTCGCCAAGATCATGATCAAAGCCGGCGACGGCCGCCGCGCGGCAGTCGTGTCCGCTTCGGCCGGGATCACCGATCGCCTGATGGCGCTGGTTGACGAGCCCGCCACCGACATCGCCGCCGGCCGGCTGACCGAGATCCGGCAGCACCATGTGGCGCTATCCGAGGCGCTCCTGCCCGAGCCGGCACGGACCGGGTATGTAAAGGCCCTCGACGACGATCTGGCCACGATCGCCGCGGTGGTCGAGGCCGTACGCCTGCTGGGCCGTTCGGCGCCGGAGGCGCGCAGTCTTGTCTCCGGTTTCGGCGAGGTCTGGTCCGCGCGGCTGCTGGCCGCCCACCTGGGCAGTCTCGGTGTGACCAGCGACTGGCTGCACGCCGGCGAGGTGCTCACCATCCGCGACTCGGAGCTGGGTCCGCTGGTGATGTGGGAGGAGAGCCGCGGGCGTTTGCGCCCCCGGTTGCCCCAGGATCCGACGTCCATCCTTGTTATCACCGGCTATGTCGCCCGTGAAGAGTCCGGCGTACCAACCACCCTGGGCCGAAACGGCAGCGATTTTTCCGCCTCGATTTTCGGCCGTCTGCTTGACGCCGCGGAGATCGTCATCTGGACCGATGTCGACGGCGTCATGAGCGGGGATCCACGGCGGGTCAACGAAGCCGCGGTGATTCCCGAGCTGTCCTATCACGAGGCCATGGAACTGGCCTACTTCGGGGCCAAGGTCATCCACCCCCGGACCATGGGTCCTGCGGTGGAGAAAGGTATACCGATCTATATCCGCAACACATTCCGTCCACAGGGCGCCGGCACGCGGATATCCGCCGAAGGTGGTGACGGCAATCGGGTCAAAGGCATCTCCACCGTCGACGGCATCGCGATGCTCAACCTCGAGGGCGCCGGCATGATCGGCGTGCCCGGCACCGCGGACCGGCTGTTTGGCGCGCTCCGGGAATCCGGTATTTCAGTGGTGATGATCTCTCAGGGCAGTTCGGAGCACTCGATCTGTTTTGCGGTGCCCGAACGTGATGCCGGGCGCGCGGCCGATGTGGTCGGCAGAGCCTTCGCGCTCGAACTCGAGCAGCAACAGATCCAGGGAGTCGACGTCACCACCGGCTGCAGCATCCTCGCCGTGGTCGGCGACGGCATGCGCGGAATGCCGGGCATCGCTGCCAAGCTGTTTGGCGCGCTGGGTCGTGCCGCCGTCAATGTCCGCGCGATCGCCCAGGGCGCGTCGGAGCGGAACATCTCCGCAGTGATCGATGCCGAGGATGCGACGCGGGCGGTCAAGGCGGTGCATTCCGGGTTTTATCTGTCGCCCCAGACCATATCCGTCGGGTTGATCGGGGCCGGCACGGTGGGCTCAGCGCTGCTCGAGCAGTTCGCCGCCGAGTTGCCGCGACTCCAGCGGGACTTCAATCTGGATCTGCGCATCCGCGGCATCGCCACCTCGAAGCGCATGCTGACCGAAGAGCGGAGGCTCGATCCATCCGGCTGGCAGAGCGCACTGGAACAGCGCGGCGTGACGCTGGACATGGAAAGGTTCGTGGCCCACATCCATGCGGAGCATCTGCCCCATGCGGTGCTGATCGACTGCACCGCGGACCAGGGCATCGCGGACCGTTATGCAGGATGGCTCGATCAGGGCATCCACGTGGTGACGCCGAACAAGAAGGCCAATACATCTTCACTGGACTACTATCTCAGGCTGATGGCGGCGCGACTGCGCGGTGGTTCGCGCTATTTCTACGAGACCACCGTGGGTGCCGGCCTGCCTATCGTTCACACGCTGCGCGATCTGCGCCAGACCGGCGATTCCATACTCGCGATCGAGGGCGTGCTCTCCGGCACTCTGGCCTACCTGTTCAATGTCTTTGACGGCAGCCGTCCGTTTTCCGAGATCGTGCGCGAGGCCCGGGACATGGGTTATACCGAACCCGACCCGAGGGATGATCTGTCGGGTATGGACGTGGCGCGAAAGGTGGTGATCCTCGGCAGGGAGATGGGGCTGTCACTGGAGCTGTCCGGTGTCGAGGTCGAATCCCTGGTGCCTGCGGGTCTCGAAGATGGCGACGTGGATGCGTTTCTGGATGGCCTGGCTGCCCACGACGAGAGCTTCAACAGCCGCCTGGCGAAGGCGCAGGCTGCCGGTGAGGTGTTGCGCTACGTCGGACGATTGCAGCCTGGTGGGCGCGTCAGCGTCGGTCTGGAACAGCTGCCTGGCGATCACCCCTTTGCGCGCATCAGCCTCACCGACAACATCGTCCAGTTCAAGACGCATCGCTATCACGAAAACCCGCTGATCGTGCGCGGACCCGGCGCCGGGCCCGCGGTGACTGCTGCGGGTGTGTTTTCAGATCTGCTGCGTCTGAGCGCCAACCTGGGGGCCAATCTCTAGCATGTCGATGCGTTACGTCAGTACCCGCGACAGCGAAGGCACCGGGGCGGTCACGCTGTCCAAGGCGATCCATCGTGGTCTTGCACCGGATGGGGGTCTTTACGTACCCACCAACATGCCCCGGCTGCGGCTCGAAGATTTTTCCGGTGCCAGTGATCCCGCCGAGATCGCCGCCGTGTTGCTGGCGCCGTTTTTCGACGGCGACCCACTGGCCGAAGAGCTACCTGCGATCTGTGCCGAGACCTTTACCTTTCCGCTGCCGGTCATGGAGCTGGACGGCGGGCCGTCCGTGCTGGAGTTGTTCCATGGTCCGACCGCCGCATTCAAGGACGTCGGCGCGCGTTTTCTTGCCGCGTGTACGCAGCGGCTGGAGGCCGGAGCCGAGAGTCCGCTGACCATACTGGTTGCGACCTCCGGCGACACCGGCAGCGCGGTGGCGGCGGCGTTTCATCATCGCCCGGGTATCGAGGTCGTGATCCTGTTCCCGGCCGGTCTGGTCTCGGCGCGGCAGGCGCATCTGTTGTCCTGCTGGGATGACAACGTAAGCAGTTTCTCCATCGACGGCGCATTCGATGATTGTCAGCGCATGGTCAAGGCGGCGTTTGCCGACACCGACATCACCGCATCCCGGCGTCTCAGCTCGGCCAACAGCATCAACATCGGTCGTCTGCTGCCGCAGATGGTGTATTACACGATGGCCTCATTGCGCGCGGCTCGCCAGGGCCAGCCGCCACCCGGTTTCATCATCCCCAGCGGCAATCTCGGCAACGCGTTCGCCTGTCTGATGACGCGGGAGTCAGGGCTTCCGGTCGGTGAGATTGTGCTGGCTACCAACGCCAATCTGACCGTTGCGGAGTTTATGGACAGCGGCGACTGGCAACCGCGTGCCTCGGTGCCGACCCTCGCCTCGGCGATGGACGTGGGCGATCCCAGCAACATGGAGCGGGTCTTCTGGCGCTATCGGGACCACGCCGGGGTCAGTGAGGCATTCGCTGCGGTTTCCGTCGATGACGCGGCGATCCGCGAGACGATTGTCGCAGGCCCGACCCGCTGGCATCAGGTCTGGTGCCCCCATACCGCGACGGCAATGCGGGCATGGGAGGGCATGTCGGCCGCGGACCAGGCGCGCGGCTGGGTGCTGGTGGCGACCGCCCACCCGGCCAAGTTCGACGATATCGTCGAGCCGCTGATCGGGGAAGCTGTCCCGGTCCCGGAAGAAATGCAGCGCTTGTTGTCCCTGCCGACCCGTGCCGAAACCATCCCGCCGGACCCAGCAGCGCTGCGCGGGCGCCTGCTCCGGGCCTAGTCCTCGTCCCAACGCTGTTTCCATTGCGACGGTCGCGCGGGCCGATTGTCGCGCATGTGGCGAGGTCCCGGCCGTCACCCGTTCTTGCGCGAGCTTCAAGCGGCTAGACTCTGCGCCATGAGCCAGTCGCATCCGTTGCAATTTGCCCGCGAAAGCGTGCCCCTCGAGCGCGCCGGCATGGACGCCCGTGTCGAGCGGAGCCAATGCTGATGCGGCACGCTCTGGTAACCGGCGCCACCGGCTTTATCGGTTCGTCTCTGGTCAAACGTCTGCATCGCGACGGTCATGCGGTCCGCGCGCTGGTGTTGAACGGGGACACGCCGGACCCGGACTGGGATGCAGGAGTGGAGATCATCCGCGGCGACGTGACATCGTCGCAACAGCTTGCGCGCGCGCTGGCGGGCGTCGATGCGGTATTCCATCTGGCCGCGGTTGTCGGTGACTGGGGTGCAGAGGCCCTGTTCCGGCGTGTGACCGTAGAGGGCACCCGCAACGTGCTTGCTGCGGCGGCCGCGGTCCGCGCCCGCGTGGTGCTGGCCTCGAGCATCGTCGTCTACGGAGACCGTCTGGGACGCGAGACCTGCGTCGAGCAGACGCCCCACGGCCGGGCCTATGGTCCCTACAGCCGCGCCAAGCAGGCGCAGGAAATCCTTGCACGGGAATGGCTGCAGCGCGGTGCGGACATACGCATCGTCCGGCCGGCCAACGTCTATGGTCCCGGCAGCCGGATCTGGGTCGACGAAGTCGTCCGCTTGTTGCTGAGGGGGGCGCCTGTGCTGGTAAGCGGCGGCGACCGTAACGCGGGACTGGTACATGTGGACAACGTGGTCGATATCCTGCTCCGGGCTGCGTCTGGCCGGGCCGCCAGCGGCGGCATCTACAATGCTTGCGACGAACTCGGCGTCAGCTGGCGGCGTTACTTTGGTGACCTGGCTGCGATGGCCGGTGCTCCGTCACCCCGCTCGGCGCCGTCATGGATGGTCTGGCCCGCGGCAACAGTCATGGAGACACTTTGGCGCACGGCCGGTGCCAGTCAGCGACCGCCGCTGACCCGCGAGGCGGTCCATCTGATCAGTGCCGATATAAAGGTCCCGGCCGCACAGGCGCGCCAGGATCTGGGTCACTGCAGCCTGGTGGATTATCCGACGGGGATGGAGGCGATCTCGGATTACGCCATTCAGACCGGGCTGATATGACGTCCTCCGTGGCGCCAATCCGGCTAGACTGCGATATCTGCCTTGGCCATCTGCATATCCCGTTCCCGGGCGCGTCGCTGACGGGCCAGAAAGATGCCGCTGATGATGGTACCGATCGCCACCACTGCGACCAGGATCGTAGCCAGCGCATTGATCTCCGGGCTGACGCCGAGGCGGACCTTGGAGAAGATCACCATCGGTAGCGTGCTGGATCCCGGGCCGGAGACGAAGCTGGCGATGACCAGATCATCAAGAGACAAGGTGAACGACAGCAGCCAGCCTGCCACCAGTGCCGGTGCGATGATCGGCAGCGTGATGTGGAAGAATATCTTCGCCGGTCGTGCACCCAGGTCAAGAGCTGCTTCTTCGATCGACTCGTCCATGTCCGAAAGCCGCGACTGGATGATTACCGCCACATAGGCCATCGAGAACGTGATGTGGGCGATGGTGATGGTCATGAATCCGCGCCCCGCTGGCCACCCGAGCGCTGCCTCCATGGCCACAAACAACAACAACAGCGAGAGGCCGGTGATGACCTCGGGCATGACCAGCGGCGCCATCACCATGCCGGTAAACAGGGTGCGACCGCGGAAGCGTCGGAAACGAGCGATAACAAAGCCGGCGATGGTACCGAGCACCACCGCCACCGTGGCATTGAGGGTCGCGATGCGCAGGCTGATCCAGGCGGCTTGCAGGATCTGGTCGTTTTGCAGCAGCTCTCCGTACCACTGGGTCGAAAACCCGGCCCAGACCGTCACCAGTTTGGACTTGTTGAAGGAGAACACGATCAGCGAAACGATCGGCGCATAGAGGAACACAAAGCCAAGCACCATGGCCATCGGTACGAAGAAGCGTCGGCGGTTCACGATTGCGCCTCAGCTGCCCGGGCCTGGTTGTACTGGAACAACACGATCGGGATCACCAGCAGCAAGAGCAGCGCGATGGCGACTGCCGAAGCGACCGGCCAGTCTCGATTGGCGAAGAACTCATCCCAAAGGATCCGGCCGATCATCAGCGTGTCCGGCCCACCCAGTAGTGCAGGGATCACGAACTCACCGACCGCGGGGATAAACACCAGCATGGAGCCCGCGAGGATGCCGGGCATCGACAAAGGCAGCGTCACGCGGAAAAATGCCTTGGACGGACGGCAGCCCAGGTCCGCTGCCGCCTCGAGCAGGGTGAGATCGAGTTTTTCCAGATTGGCATACAGCGGCAAGATCATGAACGGCAGATAGGAATAGACGATGCCCAGATAGACTGCGAAATCGGTCTGCATCATCACCATTGGCGTATCGATCACGCCCAGTGCCAGCAGCGCGTTGTTGATCAGACCATTGGTCTTGAGGATGCCTATCCAGGCATAAACCCGGATCAGGAACGACGTCCAGAATGGCAGGATGACCAGCATCAGAAGCAGGATCCTTCGGTCCGGCCGCGCGCGGGCGATGCCGTAAGCAATGGGATAACCGATCAGCAGGCAGAACACGGTGGAAACGGCGGCGATCTTCACCGAGTTGAGATAAGCCGTCCAGTAGAGCGAGTCCTGGAGCAGATACTGGTAGTTGCCCAGGTTCAGACGGATATTGAGATATTTATGCTCGACCCAGTACCACAAAGAGGTATAGGGCGGCTGCGCGATCTCGCTCTCGGCCAGCGAGATCTTCAGCACGATCACAAACGGTATGAGGAAGAATGCCAGTAGCCAGAGGTAGGGGATGCCGATCACGCTGGCGCGACCGAGGCCCTTGAATCGGCGCCGCAATCCGTTCCAGACGGCGTGCAGGCCGAACCCGCTAATTCGTTTGACCGCGGTGCTGGCGGTGCGATTGACACCCTTGGTCAGTGCGGGTGTCCCGCGGGTACTCACTTGGTCACCACGACCGGGCTGGATGCATCCCAATACAGGTAGACCTTTTCATCCCAGAGGATGCGTTCCGGGTTTCCCCGCAGCAGGTTTGGCTGGGTGATGCGCACGATCTTGCCGGATTCGAGTTTGACCAGATAGGTGGAGAAATCACCCATGTAGGCGACTTCATCCACGATCCCTTGCACGCAGTTTTGTTCTTTGGCCGGGTCCTCGCGGGAGATGTGCACCTTCTCGGGCCGGATCGCGGCCCATACATCCGCATCCGGTCCGGCGCTGACGCCGTGATTGATGAAGATGTCCATGCCGGCCTCCTCGGAGCGGATAACGACATGATCGGGTTCGTCGACGATCATCTTGCCGGCGAAGATATTCACAGAACCGATAAAGTCAGCGACATATCGGCTCTGCGGAAATTCATAGATATCCGTGGCTGTCCCGATCTGGATCAATTCGCCCTCGTCCATCACGCCGATACGGGTGGAAAGCGTCATCGCCTCCTGTTGATCGTGGGTGACGACGATAAAGGTTACGCCCACCTGCTCCTGGATGTTCATCAACTCGAACTGCGTGTGTTCGCGCAACTTTTTGTCCAGCGCCGCCAGCGGCTCGTCGAGCAACAGCAGCTTGGGCCGCTTGACCAGACTGCGCGCGAGCGCGACCCGCTGACGCTGGCCGCCCGAGAGCTGATGCGGTTTGCGTTTGGCGAATGTGTCGAGCTTGACCAACTCCAGCATCTCATCGGTACGCTTGCGTACCGACGATGCGGGCAGTTTCTCCTGTTTCAGTCCGAACGCGACGTTCTGTGCCACGTTCATGTGCGGGAACAGCGCATATGACTGGAACATCATATTGACCGGCCGCTCATAGGGCGGGATGTCCGCCATGTCCACGCCGTCGATCAGGATACGGCCGCTGCTCGGTTGCTCGAATCCGGCCAGCATCCTCAGCAGCGTGCTCTTGCCGCAGCCCGAGGCGCCGAGCAGACAGAATAGTTCCTTGCGGTAGATGTCGAGCGACAGCTCGTAGACAGCGACGAACTCGCCGAACTTCTTGGTGACGCGTTCTATGCTGACATAGGGCGTCTCATGGGGATCACGCCACGGTTGAAATTCCGTCGGAGCCTTTGAGTCTTCTGCCATCGTCCCCTCGAGCGCCGTGGCGACCGGCCGTGTGGCCGGTCGCCACGGCTGTTCAAGCCTTTACTGGCCGGTCTTGAAGCGGGTCCAGGTCCGGGTCAGGTTACGCGTGTATTCCGCGCTGTGGGACAGATCGGGATAGAGCTTCGCTTTTACTTCATCCGGCGGATAGATGCCCGGATCCTCGAGTATCTCTGCCTCGACGAATTCGACTGAGGCCGCGTTCGGGTTGGCATAGAACACGTAATTGGAAATCGCCGCGGCGACCTCGGGTTCCAGCAGATAGTTGATAAACATGTGCGCATTGTTCGGGTGCGGCGCGTCGTTCGGTATCGCCAGCATATCGAACCAGATCACCGTGCCCTGTTTGGGGATGGTGTAGGCGATTTCTATGCCATTCTCCGCCTCGCTGGCACGGTCGGCGGCGATCATCATGTCTCCGCTCCAGCCCATGGCGACGCAGATCTCGCCGTTGGCCAGGTCGTTGATCTGCTGGGAAGAATGGATATAGCGCACATAGGGCCGGATGCCCATCAGCAGTTCCTCTGCCGCGGCCAGGTCTGCCAGATCCTCACTGTTCGGATCACGGCCCAGATAGGCGAGCGCGGCGCTGACCGCTTCGGTCGGCGCATCGAGCAAGGTTACGCCGCAGGCGGACAGTTTGGCGATGACCTCCGGATCGAACAGCATGGCCCAACTGTCGGTGGGCGCATCCGGGAAGACCTCCGCGACCTTGATCTCGTCATAGCCGATGCCGGTCGTGCCCCACATATAGACCACAGCGTGCTGATTATCCGGATCATGCTTGGCGACCCGCGCCATGATGTCGGCGTCGAGATTCGACCAGTTGCTCAACTGATCGCGATCCAGCTTCCTGAACACACCAGCCTTGATCTGACGCTCCAGGAACGAGGCAGAGGGCACCACCACGTCGTAACCGGTGTTGCCGGCCAGGAGTTTGGCTTCGACGACCTCGTTGGAGTCGAACACGTCGTAATTGACCGTGATCCCGGTGCGCTCCTCGAAATTGGCGATAGTGTCTTCGGCGATATAGTCCGACCAGTTATAGACGTTCAGGACCGGCTCTTCCGCCTCGACCTCGACCACCACCACCTCTTCATCGGCTGCCGCCGCGGGCGCATCCTCGGCTTTTTGGCCGCAGCCGGTCGCGAGCGCCAGACCGCCCATCAGCAATGTAATTCGGTAAAAGGACTGCAAAGGACTCATGCTTCTTCCCCTAATTTCAAATGAAAATGTCCGGCATCTCTGCTGGATGCCTGGCCCCTGTCGATTCCCCCTGAGCCGGGTGCCGGCCCACGTCCCGTCCTGATCTCAGACGCTGCGCAATGCTGCCGCGGCCTGGTCCAGGCATTTCTCCGCAAGCGCGACCAGTTCATCGATCTGATCCGTGGTAATCACGAGCGGTGGCGAGGTGATCATCGTGTCCCCCACGGCTCTCATGATGATGCCATTTTCGAAGCAAATGTCACGACAAATAGTGCCGGCATGTCCCCGATCCGGGAATCGCTCGCCGGCGTCCTTGTCCCGCACCAGCTCCAGCGCCCCGAGCAGGCCCTTGCAGCGCGCCTCGCCGACCAGTGGATGATCCGCCAGATCCCGCCAGCGCCTTGCCAGGTGCGGGGCCGCGACGTCGCGGACATGCTCGACCACGCGTTCGTCGCGCAGGATCTCGATATTGCGCGTCGCCACTGCGCAGCAGGTTGGGTGACCCGAGTAGGTGAAGCCGTGATTGAACTCACCCCCCCGCTCGATCAATACCTCGGCTACCCGGTCAGCCACCATCACGCCGCCGATCGGCAGATATCCCGAGCTCATCCCTTTGGCGATCGCCATCAGATCCGGTTGGATATCATAGGATTGTGAGCCGAACCAGTTGCCGGTGCGACCGAAGCCGCATATGACTTCATCGGCCACGAGCAGGATATCCCGCTCCCCGCAGATGCGGCTGATTTCCGGCCAATAGCTGTCCGGCGGGATGATCACGCCACCAGCGCCCTGGATGGGCTCTGCGATGAACGCCGCAACGCGCCCTTCGCCGAGTTCGTCGATCTTTGCTTCCAGGGCACGGGCCGTCTTGAGCCCGAATTCGTGCGGGCTCATGCCGGCGCCGTTGCCAAACCAGTAGGGTTGCTCGATGTGGACGATACCCGGGATCGGCAGACCGCCCTGGGCGTGCATTGGCTTCATGCCGCCAAGGCTGGCACCGGCCATGGTACTGCCGTGATAGGCGTTTTCCCGGCTGATCAGGATGGTCTTGTCGGGTTTGCCCAACGACGCCCAGTAATGGCGGACCATACGCACCACGGTGTCGTTGGACTCGGAACCGGAGCCGGTAAAGAACACATGGTTCAGGCCCTCGGGCGTCACCTCCGCCAGTAGCTCGGCGAGGCGGATCGCCGGCGGCGTCGTGGTCTGGAAAAAACTGTTGTAGTAGGGCAGTTGCAGCATCTGCGCATAGGCGGCATCCGCCAGTTCCTTCCTGCCGTAGCCGATGTTGACGCACCACAGGCCGGCCATGCCGTCGAGGATGCGATTACCGTCGGAATCCCATAGATAGATGCCCTCGGCCCGCTCGATCACGCGGCTGCCTTTGCGGTTGAGTTTTTTGAAGTCAGTGAATGGATGCAGGTAATGGGCCGCGTCCATGGCCTGCAATTGTCCGGTATCCAGCGCGGCATGCTTTGGCATCGATATCTGTCCCTTATCCATTGGTGACACCTGCCGGACTAGACATTGAGCAGCAGGAACTCCCGTTCCCACGGACTGATCACCTGGAAAAACGTCTCGTACTCGGCCACCTTGACCGCGCAGAAGCTTTCGACAAAGGCCTCGCCGAGCACCTCGATCAACTCCTCGCACTCCCTCATCCGCGTTATCGCGGTCTCCAGATCACGCGGCAGCGTAAACGGCAGATTGTATGCGTCTCCGGTAACTGCCTTGCTGGGTCGGAGTCCAAGCTTCATACCCAGATAACCGCAGGCCAGCGAGGCGGCAATCGCGAGGTAGGGGTTTACGTCGGCCCCGGCGATCCGGTTTTCGACCCGTCGGTCCTGGGGGTCCGACACCGGCACGCGGAGCCCTACGGTGCGGTTGTCGTAGCCCCAGTGGACGTTGATCGGCGCCGCGTAATAACGGGTAAAGCGACGGTAGGAATTGACATACGGGGCGACCAGCGGCACTGCCGCCGGCAGATATCTTTGCAGCCCTGCGATGTGGCTGCGAAACAGCTTGCTGTCTCCGCCGCGGCGATTAGCGAACAGGCTGCGACCAGTCCTCTTGTCGACGATGCTCTGGTGAATGTGCAACGCGCTACCCGGCTCGCCGGCCATGGGTTTGGCCATAAACGTGCAATAGATGTTGTGGCGATGCGCGGTCTCGCGCATCGTCCGCTTGAAGATAAACACCTGGTCGGCGAGCGCCATGGGGTCGCCGTGGATAAAGTTGACCTCCATCTGCGCGGCGCCGCCTTCGTGGATAAGCGTGTCGAGCTCCAGCTCCTGGGCCTCGCAAAAGTCATACATATCCTCGAACAGGGGGTCGAACTCGTTGACCGCGTCGATGCTGAAGGTCTGGCGCACCGTCTCCGGCCGCCCGGAACGGCCGATCGGCGGCTCCAGTTCGTAGTCCGGATCTACGTTGGGCTTGACCAGAAAGAATTCGACCTCGGGCGCCACCACCGGCACCCAGCCTTCCGCCTCATAGAGATCGAGCACGCGTCTCAGCACGTAGCGCGGCGCGGTCTCGACCGGTGATCCGTCATGTTGGAAGCAGTCGTGGATGCACTGCGCAGTGGGGTCCGCGGCCCACGGCACCGGCCGGATGGTCGCCGGGTCCGGGACGCAGACCATATCGTGCTCCACGTCGCCGGCGATGCCCTCTGCATAATCCCCGGTCACTGTTTGCAGGAACAGCGATTCCGGCAGACGCATGCCGTCTTCCTTGCAGAATTTCGTGGCCGGCATTATCTTGCCACGGGCCGTGCCGGCGGTATCCGGCACCAGGCCCTCGACCTCGTCGATATTACGTTCCTTTAGCCATTGTCTGATGTCGTCAAGCATGATGCCGCCTTTGAGCGTATTCGGTGCACGCAGCACCAAAGGCCTGGAATATGGTCATCGACGCGGCGTCCTCGGTCACTTTCCATTCGGGATGCCACTGCACGCCGAGCGAAAATCCGGGTGAATCTTCTACCGTGAATGCCTCGATCAAGCCGTCCTCGGCCACTGCCTCTACCGCGAGTCTGCGTCCCAGACGGTCGACGCCCTGGGTGTGGATGGAATTGACCGTGATCCGCTCGCGACCGATCAGCTGTCGAAGCAATCCGCCGTCGATCAGCGAGACCGCATGGCTCGGGCCATACTGGATGTCGAGCGGCTCGGTCTGATCCGGTTCGTGCACGCCATGACGCCCGGTCGCCGGCAGGTTCTGATGCAGCGAGCCACCAAAGGCCACGTTCATCTCCTGATAGCCGCGACAGATCGCGAACACCGGGATTCCCGCATCGACCACCGCCGGGATCAGCGTCAGCGTCGTGTCGTCGCGATCGGGGTCATGCAGCGTGCCCGGTGCGCTGGGTGTCCCCTCGTACCGATGAGGCTCCACCATCGAGGGACTGCCGGTCAGGAGCAGGCCGTCGAGCCGACGAACCAGCGCTTCCAGCTCGATCGCAGGGCCCAGGGCCGGCACCACCAAAGGGATACCGCCGGCCGCTCTGGCGATGGCGGTCAGATATTTCTCGCCGGCGATATGGAAGGGATGAGGTTCCAAAAAGCGCCGACAGGCGGAAACGCCGATGACGGGGTGTGCTGGTGACATGTCTAATATTTTAAGCGACCTGTTCCAAATGTTGTTTGCTTCAGGCTCGCCCCCGGCGGGTGTTCAGGTCGCTCATGTTCAGATATTCTCCAGCATATATTACCGGTACGCGCCAGTTCAAGCTGCGCTACAGCGCGAGGTCAGGGGCGCAGCCGGGCGCCGGTTAATGAGGAATTTATTAAACATCGATTGGAGTGATCATGTCTCAGGCACGACCTGATCCGGGCGAGGCCCGGGCCTTCCTGCAGCAAAACCCTGAGGTCGATACGGTCGATCTGCTGATTGCGGACGGCAACGGCATCGTGCGCGGCAAGCGTATCGACGACGGTCAATTGCTCAAGGCTTTTGAGAACGGCATCTGTCTGCCCGCATCGGTGTTTGGACTGGACACCCGCGGCGAGACGGTTGAGGAAACCGGCCTCGGATTCGAGACCGGCGACGCAGACTACGTGTGCATGCCGGTGCCCGGCACGCTGGGCCGCACGGGTTGGCGCACCGGCGCCGGCGCCCAGGTATTCCTTATGATGCAGGACAAGAACGGTGCGCCATTCTTCGCCGACCCGCGGGTGGTGCTGGCCGGGGTCCTGCAACGCTTCGACGAGCTGCGGTTGACACCGGTGGTCGCGCTCGAGCTGGAGTTCTATCTGCTCGATAGACAGCGAGATGAGCGCGGCAGGCCGCAGCCACCGCGCTCACCGGTGACCGGCCAGCGCGAGTCCTCGACTCAGGTCTATGGCATGGCCGAGCTGGATGACTACACAGCGTTTATGGATGAAGTGACCCGAATCGCAGATATCCAGCGCGTGCCGGCCGACACCGCGGTTTCGGAGTATGCGCCAGGACAATACGAGGTCAATCTGGGTCATCAGCCAGACGCGTTACGCGCGGCGGATCATGCGCTGCTGTTAAAACGGATCATCAAGCGGGCGGCCGCCAGCAAGGGCATGGAGGCCACGTTTATGGCCAAGCCCCATCAAGAGCAATCCGGCAGCGGTACCCACGTTCATGTCAGCCTGCTGGACGAAGCTGGCAACAATGTTTTCGCCAGCGATGATCCTCCGAGTAACCCCGCTATGCGGCATGCGATCGGCGGTCTGGCTTCGACCATGGGCGAGTCGCTCGCCCTGATGGCGCCCAATGCGAATTCCTACCGCCGATTTCAGCCGGACAATTTCGTCCCCCTCGCGCCCACATGGGGCCTCAATAACCGGACCGTGGCGCTGCGTATCCCGGCCGGAGACCCGGCGGCTACACGTGTCGAGCATCGGGTCGCCGGCGCCGATGCCAACCCGTATCTGGTCGCGGCCGCGGTGCTGGCCGGAATCCACCATGGGCTGAGCCACAAGGTGGAGCCGCCTCCGCCGTCAGAGGGCAATGCAGCGGAGCAGGTGGAGCGGGCCCTGCCATCCGGGTGGCTGCATGCGATAGAGGCGCTCGAGGCCGGTAGCGTGATGCAGGAGTATTTTGGCGCACCGTTCCTGGATATCTATACCGTCTGCCGGCGTTTCGAACGCGAATCGTTTGCCTCCCATGTCACATCGCTGGAGTACGAATGGTATCTGCGCGCCGTGTGAGGGACCGACGATGACAGCGCAGCGCGTGGTGCTCGCCGAGACCGGGGACGAAGGCTCCTATTATTCGGCCAGCGTGCCGGCCAGGCCCGAGCTTCCGAGCTTGCTCGAAGATGTCGAATGCGATGTCTGCGTGATCGGCGCCGGTATTACCGGTTCATCGGCAGCGCTGGAGTTGGCTGGACGCGGGTTCGACACAGTGGTGCTGGAGGCACAGCGGGTCGGATGGGGTGCATCCGGCCGCAGCGGGGGCCAGGCGATCTTTGGCTACGCCTGTGAGCAGCACAAACTGGAGCGTCTCGTCGGCAAGAGCGATGCGCGCCGGCTGTGGGATATGTCCGTCGAGGCCATGGCGCTGTTGCGTCATCGCCTTGACGCATTCCATATCGACTGCGACCACGCCCCGGGCCATATGCACGTGGCGATAAAACCACGCCAGCATGCGGACCTGCTGGGCTGGCAGCGTCAGCTGGAGGATGACTACGAGTACCGCAGTCTGAAGATGATGGGGCGCGATGAACTCGCCGGCCTGATGGAGACGGATCGCTACCTCTCCGGACTCTACGACGCCGCCAGCGGTCATCTGCATCCGCTTAAATATACGCTCGGGCTGAACGCGGCGGCGCGGGCGGCCGGGGCCAGAGTCTTCGAGCACAGTCCCGCGGTCGCGATCGAGCAGGATACGCGGATCACGGTGGAGACCGTGGGTGGCGCGAAGGTGCGCTGCCGCCACCTGTTGATCTGCGCCAATGCCTATCTGGGTAACCTGGTGAAGCCGCTGCGCAGCAAGATCATGCCGGTGGGAACCTATATCGTCGCCACTGAGCCGCTGGGCGAAGATCGTGCGCGCAGGCTGATCGCGAACAATATGGCCGTGGCCGACATCAACTTCGTGCTGGATTACTTCCGGCTGTCGGCGGACTATCGGCTCCTGTTTGGTGGCCGCGTCAGCTATTCCACGATCCCGCCGCCCAGTCTGTCCCATTCGATCCGCTCGCGCATGCTCAAGGTCTATCCGCAGCTGGAAGACGTTGCGATCGAGTATGCCTGGGGCGGCAATGTGGCGATCACGGTCAATCGGGCGCCCCATTTCGGTCGCCTCGATCGCGATATCTATTTCGCGCAAGGGTTCTCCGGTCACGGTATCGTGATGACAGGATTCGCCGGCACCCTGCTGGCGGAGGCGGTGGCGGGAACAGCGGAGCGGCTCGACATGTTCGCCCGTATCCCCCACAAGCCGTTCCCCGGCGGCCCGCTGCTGCGCACCCCGGCACTGGTGCTTGCGATGGCCTGGTTCCGGCTCCGCGACCTGCTCTAGCTGGTCAGAGGCTTCCGCCGTCCATGCTCAGCAGCGGGTAGTACATATCCGGACGCCGATCACGGAACAAGCCCCAGCTGGAGCGTATGGCACGCAATTGCTCACGATCAAAGCTCGCCACCAGCACGGTCTCGTCCACCCGACCGGCCTCGGCCACCTTGGCGCCGGTCTGATCGGCGATAAATGAAGAGCCGTAAAAGGTGACGGCGCAGGATTCACCCTGCTCGGTGCCGATGCGGTTGGATGCGATCACCGGCACCATATTGGCGGCGGCGTGGCCCTGCATGGTGCGCTGCCAGTGGTCCCGGGAGTCGAGGTCGGCATTTTCGGGCTCCGAGCCGATAGCGGTGGGATAGAACAAGAATTCGGCGCCCTGCAAGGCCATGATCCGTGCGGCTTCCGGGAACCACTGGTCCCAGCAGATGGCCACGCCGATGCGCCCGAAGCGCGTATCCCAGACCCGGAAGCCGGTGTCTCCCGGGGAGAAATAGAATTTCTCCTGATAGCCCGGCCCGTCCGGGATGTGGCTCTTGCGATAGATATCGAGCACCGCGCCATCGGCGTCGATTACCACCAGGGAGTTGAAGAATGCGTTGTTGGCGCGTTCGAAAAAGCTCACCGGCAGCACCACCCCGAGTTCTGCGGCCAGTTGCGACATCCTGCGTATGGCCGGATTCTCATCCGCCCGGGTCGCCAGATCAAAATGTGCGGCGAGCTGGTCCTTGCAAAAGTAGGGCGTCTCGAACAGCTCCTGGATCAGGACGATATTGGCGCCCTGCGCGGTCGCCTGGCGCACCAGGGCTTCGGCACGGTCCAGGTTTTGTTGCCGATCGCTGCCACAGTGCATCTGGGTCGCGGCTAACGTCACGATGGTCATCGTTATCCTCCTGTTGGGCTCAGACCGTGCGCGGCTGTTGTTGGGTGATGCAATGGATGCCGCCGCCGCCGGCAAAGATGTCCAGGGCCGGGACCTGCACGATCCTGCGGTCCGGGAACGCTCGCGCCAGCACTGCGGCGGCGGCCGCGTCATGCTCGGGGGCGTCGAAGGACGGCATCACGATGCCGCCGTTGGCGATATACAGATTGACGTAGGACAGACTCAGACGCACGCCGCGATGAAACGCCGGCGGTGCGGCCCGGATCTCGATGATCTCCAGCGATCGGCCGCGTGCATCGGTGGCCGCCGCCAGCCGTTCCAGATTGTCCTGCACCGCCTCATAGTCCGGGTCATCGGGGTCGTCGCGGGTCAGTGCCAGGACCACGCCGGGCCGCACAAAGCAGGCGAGCTCATCGATATGACCATTGGTTTCGTCATCGACCAGGCCGCGGCCCAGCCAGATCACTTTTTCCGAGCCGGTGTATTCCATCAGCAGCGTCTCGATACGGGACTGGCTCAGGCTGGGGTTGCGGTTCGCATGCAGCAGGCATTCCTCGGTGACCAGCATCGTGCCCGCCCCGTCGACGTGGAAAGCGCCACCTTCCATTATCAGCGGCGCGTCGAAGCGGCGCGCCCCGAGATGCTCGAGCACGCGTGATGCGATCAGACGGTCGTTGGCAAAATCCGCTTCGGGCAAGGCGGGTTTGCCGGCCCAGGCCTCGTTGCCATAGTTGTTGAATTCCCAATTGACACCCGCCAGTCCGCCATCGGGGCCGAGCAGAAAGCTCGGCCCGGTATCCCTGGCCCAGGCGTCGTCCACGGGTAGTTCCAGGATCTCGACCTGGCCGCAGCAAAGACGTTTGGCCTCCGCCGCATCTTCGGTCCGGGCCACCATGCGCACCGGCTCAAATGTGGAAATCGCCCGGGCGACCGCGCTGTAGGCCTGACGCGCCGCGCTGAGGCCATCGGGGCCGCGCAGGCCCGGGTCCCAGACCGGCCGCGCCCATGGCCACCACATCCAGCAGGCTTCATGGGGCTCCCACTCGGCCGGCATATGGAAACCGGCGGCGCGTGGGTTTGCGTCTGTGTGGATCATCTAGCTCAGGTCGATCCAGGTGGTCTTCAGTTCGACATATTTGTCGACGGCGTGGAGCGACTTGTCGCGGCCGTTGCCGGATTCCTTAAAGCCACCAAAGGGCACGGTCATATCTCCCGCGTCGTAACAGTTGATCCAGACCGTGCCGGCGCGGAGTCCCCGGGCGATGCGATGGGCGGCGCGCACATCGCGGGTCCATACCGCGGCCGCCAGACCGTAATCGACGTCGTTGGCCAGCCGCAGGGCCTCCTCGGTGTCGCGGAAGGTGATCGTGGAGAGCACCGGGCCGAAGATCTCCTGTTGTGCGATGACCATATCGTTGCGCACGCGGTCGAAGATCGTCGGTGCGACAAACCAGCCGCCGGTCTCGGTCAACACCGGTTCGCCACCCATGCGCACCGTGGCACCTTCCCTGCGGCCGGTCTCGATATAACCCATCACGTTATCGAATTGCACCTGATCGACGATGGCTCCCATGGGGCTGGTCGGGTCCAGGGGGTCGCCGGGTTGCATACGCTCCCCCGCGGCCATCAGCTTCTCCAGGAATGCTTCCTTGATGCTCGCATCCACGAGCAGCCGTGACGCCGCCGAACACATCTCGCCCTGGTTGAAGAAGATGCCGGACGCGGCCGCCTCGGCCGCGCGCGCCAGATCCGGGCAGTCGGCCAGCACGATATTGGGACTCTTGCCGCCGCACTCGAGCCATACGCGTTTCATGTTCGATTGCCCGGAATACTGCAGGATCAGCTTGCCGACGGCGGTAGAGCCGGTGAAGGCCAGACAGTCCACGTCCATATGCAGTGCCAGCGCTTTGCCCGCCGTGGGCCCCATGCCAGGCAGCACATTGAATACGCCGTCCGGAATCCCTGCCTCGACTGCCAGTTCCGCGATGCGGATCGCGGTCAGCGGTGATTTCTCGGACGGCTTGAGGACCACGCTGTTGCCGGCGGCCAGCGCCGGACCGAGCTTCCAGGCCGCCATCAGCAGCGGGAAGTTCCACGGCACGACGCAGGCCACCACGCCGACCGGCTCGCGTGTGATCAGGCCGAGCGCGTCGGGGCCGGTCGGGGCGACTTCGTCGTAGATCTTGTCGATCGCCTCGCCATACCAGGCCAGACAGCGTGCGGTACCGGGGATATCGATGCTGGTGCTGTCGGCGATGGGCTTGCCCATGTCCAGTGTCTCCAGCAATGCCAGCTCATCCGCATGGTGTTCTATTTTCTCCGCGAAGCGGAGCATCACTGCCTTGCGGTCTGTCGGTGGCATCTTCGCCCAGTGCCCGGTTTCGAAGGCGCGTCGGGCCACTGCGACCGCCCGGTCCACGTCCTCGGTGTCGGTAGCGGCGACCGCGGTCAAGATGCCCCCGTTAGCCGGGTTGACCGAGTCGAACGTCGCGCCGCTGGCCGCGTCCACGTAGCGGCCGTCTATAAATGCCTGGCTGCGGATGTCGAGTCGCTCGGCCAGGGCACGCCAGTCCTGGAGGGATCTGTCACTCGCCATGTTGGTCTCCAATCAAAGAAGGGCCGGCCGTGGTTGCCGGGCGTTGTCTGATCAAGGTACTAGAACGTCGGCGGCGAATTGGCGCTGACAATCTCGCAGGCCTCATCGCCGAGATTGCGGAATCGGTGCGGTACCGAACTGTCAAAATAGTAGGCCTCTCCCGGGCCCAGTTCGCGCCGCGAGCCGCCGACCGTGATCTCGATACGGCCGCGCACCACGACGCCGCCTTCCTCGCCATCGTGGCTCAACATTTCTTCGCCGGTATCGGCGCCCGGAGCATAGATCTCGTGCATGACCGAGAGCGCCCGGTCGCGGCGGTTGGCTGCCACCAGCCGCAGCTGGACGTTGCGGTCGCCCAGATTGGTCAGTTCGTTTTTGCCATAGAACACCTTGGCGGTGTTGCTGAAGTCCCTGGTAAAGAAGTCGCCCAGGGACATGGGGATCCCGGCCAGCACCTTGCGCAGGGAGCTGATCGAGGGGCTCACGCGGTTTTGTTCGATCAGCGAGATCGTGCCGTTGGTCACGCCGGCCCGTTTGGCCAGTTGCCGCTGTGACAGACCGTGCATTTTCCGCACGGCACGAAGGTGTACGCCGATGTCCATATTCAATTGAGCGCCCGGAACAAACTGTATAAGATATTTAACAGTTTAAGGGAAAATCCTGTCAATACGCCGCTGTGACGGGTGGAGTGTCGAATTTCTTTCGATTTCTGCCGGTCCGCCAGCGACCCTGTATCCCCGAGAGGACGATCATGAACACCCAGTTTGAATCCGCTCCCGGCTCCGCCGTGATGCCCGATATGCTGCCGTTTTGGATGCCGTTCACCGCCAATCGGCAATTCAAATCCGCGCCGCGCCTGCTGTCGCGGGCCGAGGGCATGTATTACTACACGCCGGACGGTCGAAAGATCCTCGATGGTGTCGCCGGACTGTGGTGTGTAAACGCCGGTCACGGACGCAAACAGATCAGCGAGGCGGTGGCCCGGCAGATCCAGGAAATGGAATACGCGCCATTGTTCAATATGGGTCATCCGGTGGCCTTTGATTTCGCCAGCCGCCTGGTCAAGATCAGCCCCGAGGGCATGAACCATGTGTTCTTCACCAATTCGGGCTCCGAATCGGTGGATACCGCGTTAAAGATCGCGATCGCCTATCACCGGGTCCGCGGGGAAGGGGCCAGGCAGCGGTTGATCGGCCGGGAGAAGGGATATCACGGGGTCGGTTTTGGCGGTATCTCTGTCGGTGGCATGGTCAACAACCGCAAATTCTTTGGCGCCATGCTGCCGGGCGTCGATCACATGCGTCATACCCTCGATATCGAGCACAACGCCTTTTCCAAAGGCCTCCCGGAATGGGGCGTCCATCTGGCGGAAGATCTGGAGCGGCTGGCACAACTCCACGATGCCTCCACCATCGCCGCGGTGATCGTCGAGCCCGTGGCCGGATCGGCCGGCGTGATCCTTCCTCCGGTCGGCTATCTGCAACGGCTCCGGGAGATCTGCGACCGCTATGGCATCCTGTTGATCTTCGATGAGGTGATCAGTGGCTTCGGTCGTCTGGGCAAACCGTTTGCGGCGGACTATTTTGGCGTCATCCCGGACATCATCACATCGGCCAAGGGCCTGACCAACGGCGCGGTGCCGATGGGCGCGGTGTTTGTCCGCGATGAGATCTACGAAGCGTTTATGAGCGGACCCGAGCATGCCATCGAGTTGTTCCACGGCTACACCTACTCTGGGCACCCCGTGGCCTGTGCAGCGGGCATGGCGGCGCTGGATATCTATCAGGAGGAAGATCTGCTGGACCGCGGCACGGAGATGACCGACTACTGGCAGGAGGCCGTGCATTCGCTGCAGGGCCTTCCCAACGTGATCGATATCCGCAACCTCGGTCTGGTGGCCGGCGTGGAGCTGTCGTCGCGGCCGGATCAGATCGGAGCGCGGGCCTTTGACGTGCATGTGGACTGTTTCGAGCGTGGTGCGCTGGTGCGCTTTACCGGCGACACCATTGCGCTATCGCCGCCGCTGATTATCGATAAATCACAAATCGACGACCTGGTCGGTATCCTCGGAGACGTAATCCGGGCCACCGACTAGGCTGCGACCACGATCACCAGGTCAACCCCTTTTTGATCAACGTAATACGGTGAAGACGATGCTTTTAGGCGTACCCAAGGAAATCAAGAACAACGAATATCGGGTCGGTCTGACACCGGCGGGTGTCCGCGAGCTGACGCTGCACGGCCATTCGGTGCTGGTCGAGACCCATGCGGGCCACGGCATCGGACTCGACAACGAACACTACGAGAAGGCCGGCGCCGAGATCGTCGACACCGCGGCGGAGGTGTTCGAGAGGGCCGAGATGGTGGTCAAGGTCAAAGAGCCGCAGCCAGATGAGTGTCGCATGCTGCGCGAAGGCCAGACGCTGTTTACCTATCTGCATCTGGCGCCGGATCCGGAACAGACCCGGCTGCTGGTCGAATCCGGCTGCACCGCGATTGCCTATGAGACCGTGACCGATCGGCGCGGCGCGCTGCCGTTGTTGCGGCCGATGAGTGAGGTCGCGGGGCGGATGTCGATACAGGCCGGCGCCTATTGTCTGGAACGGCCTCACGGCGGCAACGGAACGCTGCTGGGCGGCGTCCCCGGCGTGGCCCCCGGCAAGGTCGTGGTCATCGGTGGCGGCGTGGTCGGCGTCAATGCGGCGCGGATGGCCATGGGCATGGGCGCGGAAGTCGTAGTGATGGATCGTTCCCCGGACAAGCTGGTGGAGCTCGACGAGCTGTATGGCGCACGGATGAAGACTATCTTCTCCACCGCCGACAGTATCGATGAATTCGTGCATCAGGCGGATCTGGTGATCGGCGCGGTGCTGATCCCGGGCGCGGCGGCACCCAAGCTGGTGCGCAAGGAACAACTGGCTCATATGAAACGGGGCGCAGTGGTCGTGGACGTGGCCATCGATCAGGGCGGATGTTTCGAGACCAGCCGCGCCACGACCCATCAGGACCCGACCTATGTGGTCGACGAGGTGGTCCACTATTGTGTCGCCAACATGCCTGGAGCGGTGGCCCGGACCTCCACCTTTGCGCTGACCAACGCGACCTTGCCGTTTGTGCTCCAGCTCGCGGGTCTCGGTCCGCGGCAAGCGCTGGAGCGTGATCTTCATCTGCGCGCCGGACTCAACGTGCACCGCGGCCAGGTGACCTACGAAGCGGTGGCGCGGGATCTCGGCTACGACTATGTGGCGCCTGAGCAGGCGTTCGGTGGCTGAGATGAGCACTGCGGCGGAGCAGACAACGGTCATACCGGTGCTGGAGCACTTTATCGGCGGCGATTTCGTTGCCGGGAGCGGCACCTTTGGCGACGTGTACAACCCGGCCAGCGGCGAGATTGCCGCGCGAGTGTCACTGGCGGATCGTGCTACGAGCCAGCGGGCGATTGCCGCGGCGCATGATGCGCTTGCGGACTGGGCCGCCACCCCGGCGTTGAAGCGTGCCCGGGTCATGTTCCGCTTCCGCGATCTGCTCGAGAGCCACAGTGACCAGCTGGCCGCGATCATCTCGCGCGAGCACGGCAAGCTCTATGACGACGCGCTGGGTGAGGTTACCCGTGGACTCGAGGTGGTGGAGTTCGCCTGCGGCATCCCGCAGCTGCTGAAGGGCGAATTTTCAGAGAATGTCGGCACCGGCATCGACAGCTGGTCGCTGCGCCAGCCGGTCGGCGTCTGCGCCGGCGTGACGCCGTTCAACTTCCCGGCGATGGTGCCGATGTGGATGTTTCCGATCGCGATTGCCTGCGGCAATACCTTTGTCCTCAAGCCGTCGGAGAAGGACCCGTCGGCCGCGCTGCTGCTGGCGCGGCTGTTGCGCAAGGCGGGTCTGCCACCGGGCGTGTTCAATGTCCTCAACGGAGCCCGTGTTGCGGTCGATACGCTGTTGACGGACCCGCGGGTGGCGGCAGTGAGTTTTGTCGGCTCCACGCCGGTGGCGGAGTACATCTACACCACGGCCAGCACCTACGGTAAACGCGTCCAGGCGTTGGGTGGCGCCAAGAACCATATGGTGGTGATGCCCGACGCGGATATGGAGCAGGCCGCCCGCGCGCTGATGGGCGCCGCCTATGGTTCTGCCGGCGAACGCTGTATGGCCATCTCGGCGGCCGTCGCGGTCGGCGACGCGGGCGATCGGTTGATGCAGGTGCTGGCGCCGATGGTGCGGGATCTGAAAGTAGGGCCGTCATCGGCGGATGGCTTCGAGATGGGTCCGCTGGTCACCCGTGAGCATCTGGGCAAGGTCCGCGAGTATGTGGACATCGGTGTCGCCGAGGGTGCCGAGCTGGTGGTGGATGGTCGCCAGATCAACGTGCCGGGTCACGAGCAAGGCTTCTTTATGGGCGGTTGTGTGTTCGATCACGTGTCGCCCTCGATGCGTATCTACAATGAAGAGATCTTCGGGCCGGTGCTGGTGGTGCTGCGAGCGGAGAATCTCGAGCGCGCGCTGGCGCTGGTCAACGGCCACGAGTTCGGCAACGGCACTGCGATCTTTACCGCGGACGGGCGGGCGGCGCGAGAGTTTACCCATCGCGTAGAAGCCGGCATGGTCGGCATCAACGTACCGATCCCCGTGCCGATGGCATTCCATAGTTTTGGTGGCTGGAAGCGGTCGCTGTTCGGCAGCCTCCATGTACACGGACCGGACGGTGTGCGCTTTTATACCAGGCTAAAGACGGTGACCGCCCGCTGGCCGGACCAGGGCCCGATGAGCGCCGAATTCACCATGCCGACGATGAAATAGCTAGCCGGACAAAAGTCCGACATATTCCCCGTCAATAAAAAAAGCCCGCCGTTTCCGGCGGGCTTTTTTTGCTCCAGGTCCTTGCGAACCCGTCACATATTTATCGCGATAACGCTTCCGGCTTACGGGAACGTGACCGAGATATGACCGATCACGCGGCCGTCGTTCTCAAACGCATCGTCCGGGCCCGAGAGGTTGCCGCTGAGGTCCGTGTCGACCCAGCGGATGTGCGTCTCGATACGATCGTCCCACCAGTGCTTGATGAAGCCGATGGAATAGTCGGTGTAGGTGTCGAACAGATCATCCGGACCGTCGCCCCAGGTGTAGCCGACATGGGCAGTCAGGCCGATGCCCCACCACGGCGTGTCGTAGCTGCCGTTGAGTTCGGTGTAATAACCATCTGTGTTGCTCGCACCGAAGAAGTCCCAGGTGTACCACTGCTTGCCGCCGATGGACCAACCCTCGGCGCCTTCGTAATCCACACCGGCCCAGACCTCGGTGTACTCGGCTTCCGGCAAATCGGGATACGAGTAACGGACGATGCCGGCGTCCCAGACCCAGGTCTCACCCAGGGCGAAACCTGCATACCAGTCAAACTCGCTATCGGTGCCGTCGCCGGGGCCAAAGTCAACCTGGCTGCCCCAGACGCCGATATACCAGCCGGATTCAGATTCCAGGTCGAGGCTGCCCTGAAAGACCGGGTCAGCGGAAGACTGGGAGACGCCGCGGAAGTCGTAGTCGGACGTGCCGGTCAGCGTGACCGAGCCCGACACCTGGGCGTTGGCCGCTCCGAATGCCAGCAGCCCTAGTGCTGCAAAAGTAAGAGTTGCGCTTTTCATAATGTCTACCTTACCAAACGGTTAGTGGGAAAAAAGATACGTTGTTATTATGGCGGAAGTATAGCAGATACTAAGATTTTGCAAATGCAAAATATTTATCAGTGGCTAAAAAACGACACTAATGTGCGAACGCATCATTTGCATCATCCCGGCTCCTTGGCGACGCAGCTGGGAACGATGACGCTGAATTCGTCCGATCCCAGACAATGCAGAGAACATGCCAGTTCTCCAGACCTCGAAAAATCAAGCACTTGGCGGGACACTCCGAGCCTGGGTCGGGCAGTTTGCACCGCCGCGGCGCGTCTCAACGGGCCGCTTGTGCCACCATGGCGCATCGCGGTCGGGCTACCGGAACCGGTCGCCGGCAGGCAGAATGCCGGCTTTAGACGTTCGGTAAGGGGATAAGGGAGCGCGGATGAGCCAGGATCAGATTCTCGTCGGCGGCGGTGACCGCCAGATATCGCTGTTGGGACGTTATGCCAACCGTCACGGTCTGGTCACCGGGGCCACCGGCACCGGTAAGACCGTAACCCTGCAGGTGCTGGCCGAGGGATTCTCCGCCATGGGCGTGCCGGTGTTCCTGTCCGATGTGAAGGGAGATCTGTCCGGCCTGTCACAGCCGGCCAAAGCGCACCCGAAGATCACAGAGCGGATCGACAAGATCGGCATCGAAGATTACGCGGCGGCGGCCTCGCCAGTCGTGTTCTGGGATATCTTCGGCCAGCAAGGCCATCCGATCCGGGCGACCGTGACCGAGATGGGGCCGTTGCTGCTGGCGCGACTGCTGGAACTCAACGATACCCAGCAGGGCATCCTGCACGTGGCGTTCAGGGTCGCCGACGACGATGGACTGCTGTTGCTCGATCTGCCCGACCTGAGATCGCTGCTCAATCATGTGGCCAAGAACGCGGCTGAATACTCCGCCCGCTATGGCAACATCAGCCGCCAGTCGGTTGCGGCGATACAGCGACGCCTGTTGGTGCTCGAAGACGAAGGCGCAGCCGGTTTTTTTGGCGAGCCGGCGTTGGAACTCGGTGATCTGCGGCGCACGGACATGACCGGCCGCGGCATCATCAACGTGCTCGATTCCCGCCAGCTGATCAATCGGCCGCGGCTCTACGCCACGTTTCTGCTTTGGCTGCTTAGCGAGTTGTTCGAGGAGCTGCCAGAGGTCGGTGATCCCGATCGGCCCACACTGGTGTTCTTTTTCGACGAAGCGCACCTGCTGTTTGACGATGCGCCCAAGGCGCTGCTGGACAAGGTCGAGCAGGTGGTGCGTCTGATCCGCTCCAAAGGTGTCGGCGTGTATTTTGTTACGCAAAATCCGCTCGACGTACCCAGCGACGTGCTCGGACAGCTCGGTAACCGGGTCCAGCACGCGCTGCGCGCCTATACCCCAAGGGACCGCAAGGCGGTGCGCGCGGCCGCCGCGACCTTCCGTCAAAACCCCGGTCTGGACGCGGAACTGGCGATCACCCAACTCGGCGTCGGCGAAGCGCTGGTCTCCACTCTGGAGGAGAAAGGCGTGCCCGGCATCGTCGAGCGCTGTCTGGTGTGCCCGCCGCGATCGCGGATCGGACCCGCCAGCGAAGAAGAGCGTGCCGCTATGCGCCAGCGCAGCCCGGTTGGAACCCGATATGACCAGGCCGTGGATCGGGAATCGGCCCACGAGATTCTGGCCCGCCGTGCGGAAACCGCGGCTGCCGCGGCCGCCGCGGCGCAGGAGAAAGCCGCCGAAAATAAGGCGCGCGGCAGCGGAAGCCGAAAAGCATCGAGTCGACAGAGCTATGGCGAGGCGGCGGCGAAGAGCGTGATCCGCAGCATTAGCAGCACCCTGGGCCGGACCCTCGGGCGAGAGCTGTTGCGCGGGATCCTCGGTACGATCTCCCGCCGCTAACCGGTCGCGTCCAATCGTCCGCGTTCGGGCGGTTCTGTCTGACCTCGTCGCACACGCCCGGCTCTTACCGCCAGCGGCCATTGTATTGTGTGCCGCTCCCGGGCCGGGCCCCAGGCCTCTCGCAGCGGCGCCTCGATCCTTGCCAGCGGATCCTCACCGGTGCGCGCCTTGTGGCGTACGGTCGCAGACCAGGAACCCAAAAAACCCAGCAGATGATCCAGGTTCCAGTGTTCGCGAAGGTCGAATCGCGGGGCCGGTATTGCTGGGAACGGGAACGGCAGATCGGCGTAGGCGTTATCCACATGGACCCGCTCCGGCGGCCAGTCTGGGCCCAGAATCCCGGCGTAGAGATGGTCGATAAGCGTATCGATCTCCGGTGCGACCCGGAACAGGCCATAGCTGACGACGGCCAGCACTGCGCCATCCCGGCTGACCCGCCGCACTTCCTCGTAAAATTTCGGTAAGTCGAACCAGTGCAGCGCCTGGGCCACCATCACCAGATCGACGCTGTGATCCTCGATCGGCGCACGCTCTGATGGCGCCGCCTCGTAACGGACCGCAGGGTGGGGTGTCGCCTGGGCCAGCTGCCGGGGGCTCAGGTCGGTCGCGATCACGATGTCGAAATGAGCGGCCAGACCGATCGCCGCCTGCCCGTTGCCGGTCGCGCTGTCCCAGGCGCAATCCTGCGCCGACGCCTGCTCCGCCAGCCATCGGAATACGGTGTCCGGATAGCGTGGCCGGTAGCGGGCGTAGAGCCCGGATTGCTGCGAAAAATGATCGTTAGCCATGATCCGGAAGTGCCCCCTTGTACGTCGGCCCAGACCGTCAGGGCTCGGACAGGGCTTGCGACCCAACCATACCGTAAGCTGGCGGACGTTGGCTGGCGGACGTTGGTTGGCAACGCCGATCCCGCGTGCGCCGACTGGGCATCAGCCTGATATGCTTGGTCGCGTTGCAACATGAGCGCGCCGGGTTCCGAGCATGAGTCAAGACGACACCGATATCGCCGTCCTTCGGGAGCGGCTGACCGCCGTCGATCACCGTATCCTCCAGCTGGTGGCGGAACGCCAGGGGCTGGTGGAGCAGATCGGCCGCGACAAGCGTTCGCGAGGACAGCAGACGCGTGATTTCCGTCGCGAGAAAGAGGTGATCGACGGTGCCGTGGCGGCCGGCCGGGAGCTGGGCTTGCCAGCCGATATGGTTGAAACGCTGATGACATTGCTGATTCGGTCCTCTCTGACCACGCAGGAGCTGCATCGGGTTGTGGCCGAGGGCCGGGGCGGAGGCCGCACGGCCCTGATCATTGGTGGTGGCGGACTTATGGGCCGCTGGTTTGCGGACTTCCTCGATTCCCAGGGCTACCGGGTCTCGATCGCCGATCCATCCGGCGCCGGCGAACCGTATCCGAGTCGGCGTGACTGGCGCGAGGGTGAACTGGGCGAGGACCTCATCGTCGTCGCGGCGCCACTGGTGGCGTCGGGCCAGATCCTCGAGGAGCTGGCGCGGCTGCGCCCGCCAGGGCTGGTGTTTGATATCGGGTCACTAAAAACACCGCTGCGGGCCGGTCTTGCGGCGCTGGCAGCTGCCGGCTGCAGGGTGGCGTCCCTGCACCCCATGTTTGGGCCTGACACACGACTGCTATCCGGTCGTCATGTGATCATCGTCGATGTCGGTTGCGCGGAGGCCAATCGGGAGGCGACCGCGCTGTTCGAGGCGACCATGGCCGAGCGGGTCGAGATGTCGCTGGAGGAGCACGACCGGCTGATGGCGTTTGTGCTGGGTCTGTCGCATGCGTTGAATATCGCGTTCTTTACCGCGTTGGCGGACAGTGGTGAAGACGTTCCCCATCTGGCGGCGCTGTCCAGTACGACTTTTGATGCCCAGCTCGATGTGTGCTCCAAAGTGGCGGCCGAGAACCCGGAGCTGTATTTCGAAATCCAGTCGCTCAATGCGCACGGCCCCGAGGCGCTGCAGGCGCTGGAAGCATCTGTAGCACGGCTCAATCAGACCATACGCAGCCGCGACCAGGCGGGATTCGTGTCGCTGATGGAACGTGGTCGGGACTATCTGGCGCGCCGGCGTGCCGGTCAGTGAACCGGCTCCGACTACAGATCGTGCACCGTCTCGATTGTCCCGGCGCCCGGCCACAGCATCTCGAGCACTGGCTGCAGGCGCTCGGCTGAGCCGGTCGTAATAAAGCGCTGAGCGCCGACGTCCCGGTGGCCGGCGGATTTGCCAAGACGCGCGGCGACCTGACGCGCGACGGCCCTGCTGGTGTCGATGACGGTGACCGCCGGGCCGGCGGCTGTTTCGATCTGCCGCCGCAGAAACGTGTAATGAGTGCAGCCGAGGATGATCACATCGGCACCGCCCTGGATCAGCGGCTGCACGTGGCGCGCGACGAGTTCGCGGGTTTCCGGGGTCTCCAGCGCACCGTGTTCGACCGCCTCCACCATGCCCGGGCAGGGTTCAGTGAGTACGCCGATACCATTGCCGAATCGATCGAGCAGAGCGGCGAAGCGCGCGCTGCGCAGCGTGCCGACAGTCGCCAACACGCCGACGATGCCGCTGCGTGTGGCGGCCGCTGCCGGTTTGACCGCCGGCTCCATACCCACCACCGGCAGCGCCAGATGTTCTCTCAATGTCGGTACCGCGGCCGCGGTCGCGGTGTTGCATGCGACCACCACCATGCGTGCTCCGGCAGCGGCGAGGAAACCGCCGATAGCCAGGCTGCGGTCGCGGATAAAGGCCTCGCCGTGGCCGCCGTACGGCACGTGCGCCGAGTCCGCCAGGTACACCAGATCCTCTCCGGGCAGCAACTGCCGTATTTCGTGGAGCACGGACAGGCCGCCGAGCCCGGAATCGAACACGCCAATAAAACCGTCCTTATTCAATGTCCGATCAGCGCCCCGGCAGGTTGACAGCCGCATCATAGGTCGAGGCTCACCGGGGCGCCAAATCTGTCGATCTTCACCGCCGTGGGATATAGTCATCCGCGACCGACCGCAGATACCGGTCCGAAGCCTCCAGGGGACTAACGCCGATGCAACGATTTGGTCGCTTGGTACGTTTTCTTCTCCGCCTCAGCCTGAAGCTGACGCTATGGGCCATCTCGCTCGTTATCACCGTCATCTTCGTGCGCGCCTTCGATTCGCGGACGCTGCCCGATCTGGAGCCGTGGCATACGACCCGATTCGAGGCCGAATTTACCGCCAAAGACGAGGCCCGGGGCGCCACCTACACGGACTATCTGCAGCAGGAAGCCCGGGTCTTCGCCGAGCTGGAAGCAAAAGTCGTCGGCGACTATGACGTGCCGCGGATACTCAATCGCTTCGACCGGGACAGCGACGCCTATCCCGAAGCATTCCCGGTCAACTGGAACCGCAGCTTCGAATTGCGACCCGCAAGCGAGCCCTGGGGCGCCATCGTACTGGTCCACGGACTGACTGATTCGCCCTACAGTATGCGCTCGCTCGCCGAGCTCTATCGCGACCACGGTCTGTTGGTTGTCGGCACACGCATGCCCGGCCATGGCACGGCGCCGTCCGGGCTGCTGACGGCTCAGTGGCAGGACTGGCTGGCGGTGGTGCGGCTGGCCACCGCCTATGCGCGTGAGCAGGTCGGGCCCGACGCACCGCTGCTACTCGGCGGTTATTCCAATGGCGGATCGCTGGTGATGAAATACACGGCCGACGCCATCGAACACGGCGACCCGTTGCCGGCACAGGTCCACCTGTTCTCGCCGGCGATCGGCATCACGCGGCTGGCGGTGTTCGCCGGTTGGCACCGCTTGCTGGCCGGCATCCCGTACTTCAAAAAGGTACGCTGGGAAAGCATCATCCCGGAATACGATCCGTACAAGTACAACTCGTTTCCCAAGATAGCCGGCCATCAGAGCTGGGAGATCACGCGCGCGCTGCACAGACAATTGAGGCGTCTCGCGGCCACTGGCCAGGTCAGTGCGATGCCACCCATACTCGCCTTCCAGTCGCTGGCCGACGCGACCGTGCTGACCGATGCGGTCGTCGGCAGTCTGTTCGATCTACTGACGGTGCCGAACAGCGAACTGGTGCTGTTCGACGTCAACCGCAGCGACAAGATGCAGCTGTTCCTGCGGCCGTCCTACCGCGCGATGCTGGAACGGGTGGAGGCGGATCCAAAGCGCAACTACGTGCTGACCGTGGTCCGCAATCGTGACGGTGATCGTTTCAAGGTCGAGGCGGTGTCCCGCGTCGCCGGTAGCGCGACGACCGGACAACAGCCGCTTGATTTGGCATGGCCGCCACAGGTCTATTCCATGACCCATGTGGCGGTGCCGTTCCCGGAGGATGACCCGATCTATGGCGCGACCGCCCAACCACCGCTTGCGCTGGCCAATATCTCGCCACGCGGCGAGCGCGGGGTCCTGCGCGTTTCTGTCGAGCAATTCATGCGCCTGCGTCACAATCCTTTCTTTCCCTATATGACTGATCGGATTGAGGATTTCATGTCTCCGCTGGCGTCCTCGACGCGCTGATCGGGGGTCCGTGCGGCGTTCTGCCGCGTAGCAGCATCGATGGGTTGATCTGTGTATCATCGGGGGTTGCAGCGCACGCCTCGCGCGTCTGCGCCGACCTTGACTCTGTCCCGATCCAGGAGGACCCGTTGCCATGACCGACGCCTACGTTTTCGATCACGTACGCACGCCCCGCGGCCGCGGCAAGCCCGACGGCGCGCTCCATGAAGTGGCGCCCATCCGGCTGCTTGCGCAGGTCCTCGATGCGCTGAGAAAACGCAACGAACTGGATACGGCGGCGGTGGAGGACGTGATCCTCGGCTGCGTCACGCCGGTCGGCGAGCAGGGCGCGAATATCGCCCGGGTCGCCGCGATCGAAGCGGGTTATGCCGAGACCGTGCCGGGCAAACAGATCAATCGCTTTTGCGCCTCCGGGCTGGAGGCGATCAACAGCGCCGCCGCGGTCGTGATGTCGGGGCAATCGGATCTGATCATCGCCGGCGGCGTGGAGTCCATGTCGCGGATCCCGATGGGCTCGGACGGCGGCGCCTGGGCCACCGATCCTCAGGTCGCTTATGACAGTTATTTCGTTCCCCAGGGTATCAGCGCGGATCTCATCGCCACGCGTTATGGCTTCTCCCGCCGTGACGTGGACAATTATGCGGCGGAGAGCCAGAAACGCGCTGCCCACGCCTGGGAGCAGGGCTATTTTTCGCGATCGGTGATGTCGGTCACCGACCACATGGGCGAGGTCCTGCTGGAGCGGGACGAGCATATGCGGCCCGGTACCAGCGCCGATGACCTGGGCAACCTGAAGCCGGCGTTCGAGGCGATGGGTGGTCAATTCGGCTTCGATTCGGTGGCGCTGCAGCGCTATCCCGATGTTGAGCGTATCGATCATGTGCACACCGGTGGCAACTCCAGCGGCATCGTCGACGGTGCGTCGGTGGTGCTGGTCGGCAGCCGCGCCGCTGGCGAACGACTGGGTCTGAAGCCGCGCGCGCGGATCAAGAGTTTCGCTTCCGTCGGCAGCGAGCCGACGATTATGTTGACGGGCCCGGCGCCGGCATCGCTACGGGCGCTGGACAAGGCAGGTATGGGGGTCGGCGATATCGACCTGTACGAGCTCAACGAGGCGTTCGCCGCGGTCGTGTTGCGTTTTATGCAGCAACTGGACGTCGACCACGACCGGATCAACGTCAACGGCGGCGCCATCGCACTCGGCCACCCGCTCGGCGCCACCGGCGCCATGGTGTTCGGTACCGCGCTCGACGAGATGGAGCGGCGTGGACTCGATAACGCACTCGTCACCCTCTGCATCGGCGCCGGCATGGGCACCGCAACGATCATCGAACGCGTCTGACGGCCGCTCGAGCCATTCAGCGCAACGGAAGGAATCCATGAGCAATACTCTCGCTTACACACAAGACGAGCAGGGCATCGTCACCCTGACTATCGATGTACCCGATCGCCCGATGAACGTGCTGACGCCGGAATTCATGGCCGAGCTCGATCAGGCCATCGACCGTATCGTCGCCGACGACTCCGCGCGTGGCGCGGTCATCACCTCGGCCAAGTCATCATTTATTGCTGGGGCTGATCTCAAGGAACTGGTCGGCGTGTTCGAACAGGGCCTGGATGAGACGGAGATCTACGCTTTCGCCGGCAAGTATTCGCATCTCTATCGCCGGCTCGAGAGCTGCGGCAAGCCGTTCGTGGCGGCCATCAACGGCACTGCACTCGGCGGCGGTCTGGAGCTTTGTCTGGCCTGCCATCATCGCGTCGTGCTGGACAATCCGAAGACCCGCATCGGCTTGCCCGAGGTCCAGGTTGGGTTGCTGCCGGGCGCCGGCGGTACCCAGCGTCTGCCGCGCCTGATCGGTATCCGCGAAGCCTTGCCGCTGATGCTCGAAGGACGCCACCTGGGAGCGGCCAAGGCGGTGGAGCTCGGTATCTGCCACGAGCTTGCGTCGGACATCGACCAGATGATGGAGAAAGCGCGGGTCTGGCTACTCGAGACCGGTGATCCGGTCGCACCCTGGGACAAGAAAGGCTTCAAGGTCCCCGGTGGTGCCGGCGGCATGCATCCGGCGACGGTGCAGGCATTTATGGCTGGTAATGCGATGGTGGCGGAGAAGACGCAGCACAACTATCCGTCGCCGATCGCGATCATGTCCTGTGTCTACGAAGGTACCCAGCTGCCGATCGACAAGGGCCTGAAGATCGAGCTGCAGTACTTTACCCGCCTGTTGTCGGGGCCGGTCGCACGCAACATGATCCGCACTCTGTTTGTCGACAAGGGCGCGGCGGACAAACTGGTGCGGCGCCCGGTCGGTGTCGACAAGAGCAAGGTCGAGAAACTCGGCGTCCTCGGCGCCGGCATGATGGGAGCGGGTATCGCCTATGTTTCGGCCAGCGCTGGCCAGCAGGTCGTGTTGCTGGATACCGAGCTGGCAAGCGCCGAGAAGGGCAAGTCCTATTCGCGGACGCTGCTGGAGAAACGGATTGCTCGCGGCAAGATGTCCGAGTCGGACGCGGCGGCCATCCTCGAACGCATCCACACCACCACCGACTACGCTGATCTGGAGGGATGTGATCTGGTGATCGAGGCGGTGTTCGAGGATCGCAAGATCAAGGCTGAAGTGACAGCCAGGACCGAGGCGGTGATCCCGAGCAGCGCTATCTTCGCCAGCAACACATCTACCCTGCCGATCACCGGGCTGGCCGAGGCCTCGTCGCGGCCGGAGCAATTCATCGGCATCCATTTCTTCTCGCCGGTAGACAAGATGCCGCTGGTCGAGGTAATCGTCGGCAAAAAGACCGGTGACGAGGCGATCGCCCGGGCGCTGGATTACATCCAACAGATCCGCAAGACACCGATCGTGGTCAACGACAGCCGCGGGTTCTACACCAGCCGTTGTTTCAGTACCTATGTTCGCGAAGGCATGGAGTTGCTCAGCGAAGGCGTGAAACCGGCGTTGATCGAGAACGCGGCACGCATGGCCGGGATGCCGGTCGGTCCGCTGGCGGTCCACGACGAAGTGACCATCGATCTGTCTTACAAGATCATGAAGCAGACGCAGAAAGACATGGGCGCGGCCTATGTGGCTTCGGCGGCAGACGATGTCATCGTGCGCTTTGTCGAGGAGTTCAAGCGTCCGGGCAAGCGGTTCGGTGCCGGATTCTACGAATATCCCGAGGACAGCAAGAAGTGCTTGTGGCCCGGTCTGGGCGATGCCTTCCCCCCGGCGGAGACACAGCCGACGGTGGCAGAGATCCAGCAGCGGCTGCTCTATATCCAGTCGCTGGAAACCGCCCGTTGTATGGAAGAGGGCGTCGTCACCGAAACCGTCGACGCGGATATCGGCTCCGTTTTCGGCTGGGGTTTCCCGCCGTGGTCAGGCGGCACGCTGTCCTATGTCGATACCGTGGGCATCGAGCGGTTTATCAGTGAGTGCGAACGGCTGACAAAGGAACTTGGCCCGCGCTTCGACCCGCCGGCCTGGCTCAGGCAGCGTAAGACCGCCCGCTGACCAACATCCCGAATGACCCGGAGGAAACCATGAGCGAAACGCCCGCGGCCCGGATGGAAGTGCAGGGAAGAGTGGCCCTGATTACGATGGATCGGCCACAGGCCCGAAACGCGCTGGGTGGCGCGGTGGCTACTGCGATGCACGCAGCGCTGATGGACGCTGCCGCTGATAAAGCGATCAGGGCGGTGGTTTTGACCGGCGCCGGCGGTGCGTTTAGCGCCGGTGCGGATCTCAAGGAAGGCCTGCCGGAGACGCACCGCGTCGAGGACATGATCAACAGCCGTTATCGTCCCTCGCTGGAGCTGATCGTCGGCATGGAAAAGCCGGTCATCGCCGCCGTATCCGGCGCCGCCGCCGGCATCGGTCTGTCCTTTGCGCTGGCCTGTGATCTCGTGGTGATGGCTGACAGCGCCTTCTTGCTGGCCCCGTTCTCGACCATCGGCCTGCTGCCTGATGGCGGCGCGACCTGGTTTTTGTCCCGCCGCCTCGGCTATCACCGCGCTTTCCAGCTGTGTGTCGAAGCCGAGCGGATCCCGGCGGCTGTCTGCGTGGAGCAGGGGCTCGCCAACCGGGTGGTGGCGGACGCCGATCTCGTCGCTGAGACACTCGCCTGGGCGGCCAGTCTCGCTGAGCGCGCACCACTGGCGCTGGCCGGTACCAAGCTGGCCATGCGCCAGGCCATGCATCTGTCCCTCGGCGAGACGATTGCGCTCGAGGCGCGGATGCAGAACCGCTGCGCCGGCAGTGACGATTGCCGGGAAGGCGTCGCTGCCTTCCTGGCCAAACGGAAACCTGAGTACAAGGGGCGCTGACCCCGTCATTTGACTGGAAGGAGCTGCATGGAGCGGACAATCTTCGACATGGAACATGACATGTTCCGGGATTCGGTGCGCAAATTCCTCCAGCGCGAAGTGGCGCCCCACGTTGATCGATGGCACGAGCAGGGCATCGTGGATCGGGAGGTCTTCCGCAAGGCGGGCGAGCAGGGTCTGTGTCTGATGTGGGCGGACGAGGCGTTTGGCGGCCTCGGTCTCGAGGACTTCCGTTTCGAGCAGATCATCATCGAGGAGATTGTCCATCACGGCGATCCCGGCTTCGGGCTGTCGCTGCACAGCCGTCTGGTCGGCCCCTATCTGGGCGCGCTCGGCAGCCCCGAGCAGCAGAGCCGTTTTCTTCCGGGCTGTGTCAGCGGCGAGACCATCCTCGGTATCGCCATGTCTGAACCCGGTACCGGCAGCGACGTGTCCGGTATCCGTACCCGCGCCGAAGATAAGGGCGATCACTATCTGCTGAATGGATCCAAGATCTATATCTCAAACGGCATCAATGGCGACCTGTTCGTGGTTGCGGCCCGTACCGTGGCTGATCAACCCCATGGGCTCGGATTGTTCCTGGTCGAGCGGGACATGGATGGTTTCACTCGCGGCCGCAACCTGAAGAAGATGGGTCTCAAGGCACAGGACACGGCAGAGTTGTTCTTCGACAACGTCAAGGTGCCGAAGGACAATGTGCTCGGCGACCCGCACAAGGGTTTCTACTACCTGATGCAGTTCCTGGCCGAGGAACGGCTGATCGTCGCGGTTGGCTGTGTGGCGGCTGCCGAGGCGGCGCTGCAGACCACGATCGAGTACGTCAAGGAGCGCAAGGCGTTCGGGCAGCCGATCGCCGCATTCCAGAACACCCGGTTCAAGCTTGCCGATATGCGCACCCGGATAGATGTGGCGCAGACGTTTGTCGATCGCCTGGTGATGGACCATAACGCCGGCAAGCTGAGTGCCGAGGTGGCCGCCGAGGCCAAGGTTTTTTGCAGCGAACTGGAAGGCTGGGTCACCGACGAGTGTCTGCAGCTTCACGGTGGCGCCGGATATATGGACGAGTATCGGATCTCGCGTCTGTACACGAACGCGCGCGTGTCGCGCATCTATGCGGGCAGCTCAGAGATCATGCGCGAGATCATCGCCCGGGGCATGGGGCTGGATCCGCGCCAGGCCGATCGAGGCTGAGGACTGAGATGCGACGATGAAATCGAGGCAGGCTGCCACCAGGATGTTCCGATGAGCGGACCGCTCGAGGGCCTGCGCATCATCGAACTCGCCGGTCTCGGGGCCGGGCCCTACTGCGGCATGATGCTGGCGGACATGGGCGCGGAGGTGATACGGGTCGAACGCATGCCGCCACCGCCACCGCTGCCCGACGTGTTGGCCCGGGGCCGCCGGTCTGTCGCGCTGGACCTGAAGGATCCGGCTGCGCTGAAAGCTCTGTTCAAGCTGATAGAGGCCGCCGACGGATTGTTCGAGGGCTTCCGGCCTGGTGTGGCCGAGCGTCTCGGATTTGGTCCGGATATCTGTCTGCAGCGGAATCCCCGACTCGTTTACGGCCGCATGACCGGCTGGGGGCAGGACGGTCCGCTGGCCCGGTCCGCCGGTCATGACATCAACTACATTGCGTTGTCCGGCGCGTTGCATGCGATCGGCGAACGCGGCGGCTGCCCGGTACCGCCGCTCAATCTGATCGGAGATTTCGGCGGTGGCCTGTTGTTGGCCTACGGCATGGTCTGCGCGCTGCTCGAGTGTCGGCGCTCCGGTCAGGGACAGGTCGTGGATGCGGCTATGCTCGATGCGGCCGCGTCGTTCATGGCCATGTTCAGCGGTTTCCGTCAGCTCGGCATGTTCGACGAGGGCCCCGGGGAGAACATGCTCGGCGGGGCCGCGCATTTCTATGGCACCTACCGCACCGCCGACGATCGCTTTGTCGCCATCGCCGCGCTTGAGCCCGAGTTTTACCAGCTCTTGATCGACAAGCTGGGCCTGCCCGAAGCGGAGCTGCTTGGCTACGGTTTCGGCGGCCTGGGGCGGCGCACGGATAGCAGCGGCTGGGAGCGCCTGCGCAAGCGGCTGGAGACGGTATTCGCCGGCCGCACCCGCGACCAGTGGTGCGAGCTGCTGGAAGGGAGCGACGTGTGTTTCGCACCCGTGCTGGCCTTGTCCGAGGCGCCGCAACATCCGCATAACCAGGCCCGCGGCACTTTTGTCGATGTGGGTGGGATCGAGCAGCCGGCGCCGGCGCCGCGGTTCTCAAGGACGCCGGCGGCGCTGTCGACACCACCGCCACGGCCGGGTGCCGACACCCGCGAGGTGTTGCGACAGGCCGGGCTGGCGCCGGAGGATATCGAGGCGCTGGCCGCTGCTGGTGTGGTGCCGGAAGACTAGACTCAGTGCAGAGGCGGCCGCGGCCTGCCAGCGAGGAATAAAGCATGAACCGACGGGTAATGGTAAGCGTAGAAGATCAGGTCGCCCGGGTCTGTCTGTCCCGTCCGGACAAGCGCAACGCGCTGGATCTGGAGATGTTCGAAGGCATTGTCCAGGCCGCATCGGATGTGGCAAAGGCCGGGGACATCAGGGCCGTGATCCTGCACGGTGAGGGCGCCGGGTTCTGCGCCGGTCTCGATGTGGCGGCCTTTTTCAGCACGCCAGACGCGGCTCAACGTCTGCTGGAGCGTGAGTCGGGTGCGCTGACCAATCTGGCGCAGGAAGTCGCCTGGGCCTGGCGGCAGCTGCCGATGCCGGTGATCGCGGCACTCCATGGCGAGGTCTTTGGCGGCGGGCTGCAGATCGCGCTCGGTGCCGATATCAGGCTGGTCGCGCCCGATACGCGTATGTCGGTGATGGAAATCCGCTGGGGGCTGGTCCCGGACATGGCCGGCAGTCGGATCCTGCCGCGACTGCTGCGCGACGATGTGGCCCGGGAGCTGACATTCAGCGGACGGATCGTCGAGGCCCAGGAAGCGGTGGTGCTGGGTTTGGCCACGCGGGTCTGCGACGATCCGTTGGCGGCGGCCTCCGGTCTTGCAGCTGAGATCGCGGGCCGGTCTCCGGACGCGGTGCGGGCGGCCAAATTCCTGTTCGAACAGACCGGGCAGCTTGATGACCGCCGGGGCCTGGCCCTCGAGACCCGTCTGCAGCTGTCCCTGCTCGGGGGCCGCAATCAGATGGAGGCGGCCCGGGCCGGGATGCAGAAACGACCGCCCGAGTTCCAGGCCGCGAGTCTGGATCCAGGCGGAATGCTCGAGTGAGCGAGCGATGACGACGCCTGGTGCTCCGCGCCCGAAGGTTGCCCTGGTCCTCGGTAGCGGCGGCGCCAGGGGCCTGGCGCATGTCGGCGTCATCGAGGAATTGCAGCGTCACGGGATGGAGATCGCCTATATCTCCGGTTGTTCGATTGGCGCGCTGGTCGGCGGCATCTTTGCGGCCGGCAAGCTGGACGTCTATTCAAAGTGGGCCCGCAGCCTCGAGCGCAAGGACGTGTTCGGGCTGCTCGATCTCTCGTTCGGTCTGCAGGGTCTGTTCAAGGGCGATCGCATCATTTCGACACTCAGGGAGATGATCGGCGATCGCGACATCGACGATCTCGACATCGGCTTCACTGCGGTGGCGACCGACCTTCACGAGCAGCGCGAGGTGTGGCTGAACTCCGGACCCCTGTTCGATGCCATCCGCGCATCGATGGCCATCCCCACTGTGTTTACGCCCTGGACCTACCAGGGCCGGGTGCTCGTGGATGGTGGACTGCTAAACCCGCTTCCGATAGCTCCGGCGCTCAATCATCAGACAGATCTGATCGTGGCGGTCAATCTCAACGCCCGCCACGAGCATCCGATCGTGCCGGCGAGCGCCAGCAATACGGAAACCCCCGGCATCTTTGACGTGGTGCAGATGAGTCTGGAGACCATGCAGGGCGCGATCGGGCGTCTCAAGCTGGCTGCCTATTCGCCGGACCTGGTGATCGATATTCCACGGGACGCCTGTGCGTTTTACGAGTTCTATCGGGCCGGCGAGATGATCCAGCTCGGCCGTCAACGGGCCAAGAAGGTCCTCAACGCGAGGACCTCCCTCGGGGCCTGATCCGCCCGGCGAGGGTCTTCGCGGATGACGCGACAACGGTAGCTGCTTATAGTGGCATGCGCGGGCCGCCAGAATAGAACCAATCCCAATGGTCACACCCGATTGACTCAAACCCCAGCGAACAAGCTCAGCGTCGTCATCATCACCCTGAACGAGGAGGCGCGTCTGCCGCGAACGCTTGAGGCGGTGGCCTGGTGTGATGAGATCGTCGTGGTTGATTCCGGCAGTACCGACCGCACCGTGGAGATCTGCGCGCGCTATCCCAATTGCCGCGTCATCGAGCAGCCTTTTCAGGGCTACGGGCCACAGAAGCGGATCGCGGTGGCTGAGGCGAATCATGATTGGGTGCTGAGTCTGGACGCCGACGAAGTCCCCGATTCCGATCTACAGACGAGTCTGCGCGCCGCTCTGGCCCAGGATCTGAACGGCACCGCCGGGTTCTATCTGTGTCGCGGCCTGGTCTTTATGGACCGGCTTTTTGCTCATGGGCGGGAATCGCGGGAACGCCACTTGCGGCTGTTCGACCGGCGTCGGGGCAACTTTAACGAGGCCATTATCCATGAGCGGGTAGAAATCGACGGCGCCACCGCGGAGCTGTCGGGCCGCCTGTTGCATTACAGCTATCGGGATTTTGATGACTATTTCCGAAAGTTCAATCACTACACCGGCCTGAGCGCGGCGCGCATGCACCAGGCCGGACGGGCGGCCAGTATTCCCGGCATCGTGTGCCGCGGGCCGTGGGCTTTTGTCCAGTACTATCTGGTCCACGGAAACTGGCTAAACGGCTTCCCCGGCCTGGTCTGGTCCATGCTCGGTGCCCTCTACAAAACCGTCAGATTCCTCAAGCTGCGGGAGCTGAATCAGCGCCAGGGTCGTCGGATCCAGTAACGCACCGCGTGTTGCGATCCCGAAGGCCGCCGGGGATAGAAAATCGGGAACATTGATGCTAATAATTGAGTCCAATGATTTGCGGAGCAGGTTGCGCAAGGGACAAAACTCCGGGGAGATCGATCATGAAATTGAGAGGAATCTTGTTGCTCAGCGTTACCGCCCTGCTGCCGTTTGGCGCTCAGGCATGGGTCGGTTACAGCAAGACGTTTGAGGTACGCGAGTTCTCGGCCGAGATTCCAGCGGCTGCGGCCGAGCCCTCGGTCATGCGCATTGGGGTAAAACTGCCCAGGGCGGCGCAGATCCCGAAGGTCGAAGTGTTTGTCGACAACAAGGACCATGGCGCCGAGGTCGGCAAATGGGCGAGCTGCAATATCAACTCGAAGAAATGCCAGATCGACGACGCCCGCATTGTGCGATTTAACCGCAAGAAACACGAAAAATGGCAGGAGTTGTCCGTTGAGCTAGAGAACAGCAGCGACACGCAGCGCCGCTACGCCAAGCTGCGCGTTACCTTTAAAGATGTCGCTGGCCAGGACAACTCAGGCTGTGGAGTCGCGGAAGTCTGCGGCTTTGCAGAGCCTGTCACCGAATAGATCCGGCGCGATTATCGCGCTATCAACGGTCTGGCATGGCGGGGTCCCGGCCGCAGCCAGGCAGACGCCGGGTAAAAACACAAGGGGCGCTTCTTGAGCGCCCCTGTTTCTTGCCTTGCGGCCTGCGTCGGCGCCTCAGGGTGTACCGGTCTGGTTAGCCACGGCCTGGGCTGCCGCCGCCACGGCCTCGGGGTCACCGAGAAAATTTCGGCCCATTGAATTCAGTTTGTCGTCCAGTTCATACACCAGCGGGATACCGGTGGGGATGTTAAAGCCGACGATGTCCTCTTCTGACATGCCGTCGAGCATCTTTACCAGCGCCCTGAGGCTGTTACCGTGGGCGGCGATCAGCACCCTCTTCCCGGCGCGGATCGAGGGCATGATCGCCTGCTCCCAGTAAGGCTGTACCCGCTCCAGGGTGTCCTTGAGCGATTCCGCAGCGGGCAGTCGGACGGGATCGATACCGGCGTAGCGCGGATCGCGGGCCGGATGCCGGGGATCGTCCGCTTCCAGCGGCGGCGGCGGAGTCGCATAACTGCGTCGCCAGATCTGCACCTGCTCTGCGCCATGCCTGGCCACGGTTTCTTTCTTGTCCAGACCCTGTAGCGCCCCGTAGTGGCGCTCGTTCAATTCCCATGCGCGGTGCACCGGGACCCACATCCGGTCCATCCCGTCCATCACGATCCACAGCGTGCGGATGGCGCGCTTGAGCACCGAGGTGAAAGCCACATCGAATTCCAGACCCTCGGCGGCGAGGAGCCTGGCGGCCTCGGTCGCTTCAGCGCGACCTCGCTCGGTCAGATCGACATCGGTCCAGCCGGTAAACAGATTCTTGAGATTCCAATCGCTCTGGCCGTGACGCAACAGCACCAGCTTGGTCGACATCTTGCTCTCCCAGTTGCAAAGACTTGGCTATGAATTTTACCGGATTTCAGTCAGTTCGGCGGTCATCGAATGTTGCGGCCGGGGTGGCTTCTGGTTTTCTTGCCGCTGGCCAGGCTGGCCAGGCTGACCAGGTAGTTGCCTCGATGTTTGTCGTAGTCCAGGCGGATCAGGCCCTTGGCCTCGCCGTCCTGCAACAGCTCCGAGAAGCTGCTATAGCCGTAGTAGGTCTCGCTAAAGCCGGGATGCACCCGCTTGATGGTCTGTTTGACCATGGATCCCCAGAGCTGATCGTAGTCATCGCTCAGGGATCCGACTATTTCCACCAGCCTCTCCATGGCCTCGGTCTTTCGATCGCGCGGCTTGCCGCGACTACGGCTACGGCTGCTCTTGCTGGCCACCCGCGCCAGATCATCGTAGTAGATGAACTCGTCGCAGCCGCCGATCAGCAGATCCGATGTCGAACTCTTCACGCCGCAGCCGATGACGCGCTTGTTGTTCTCCTTGAGTTTGGATACCAGTGGCGAGAAATCGCTGTCGCCAGAGAGCAGGGCGAAGATATCGATGTGCTGTTTCGCGTAGCAGAGATCGATGGCGTCTACGACCATGTGGATATCTGCACTGTTCTTGCCACCCATCCGGGTCTGCGGGATGTCGATCATCTCGATCCCGCTGGAATGGAACTCCTTGACGTACTCCCGGTAATTGCTCCAGTCGCAGTAGGAGCGCTTGAACACGATGCGCCCCTTCTCCAGCAGTCGCTTCAACACGAGTTGGATATCAAACTTCGGCGCGCTCTTCATGTCGCGCACGCCGATGGCAAGATTCTCGAAATCGACGAACACGGCAATAAGCGGTTCCTGGGACATGATGTCAGGGTTCCTCGGTAGATCTCAGAGCTGGGTCAGGCGGCGGATTTCCTGCATTTGCACGGACAGGGTCGGGAAGTCTTTGGCGCCGGTCGCGGTCATCTCCCCCGCGGTGGTCAGTACATGCTCGACCCGATCCTTATTCTCTGCGATCCAGGTCTCGACCGCCGCTGCCGGCGCACGGCGCTTGCCGGCCTTTATCACAAGCCGGGTCAACTGCCCCTGCAGATGGTACAGGTTCTCGCGCATGCTGTTGCGCGCCATCGCCTGCCAGCGTCCTTCGACCGAGAGCTGCTCAACCCGGTCCCGTAACCAGTCGATGCGCAGTTCTTGTCCGAGCAGGAAGTAGATCTGCGCCACAGACTCTGGTGTGGCCCGGGTGTCCTGGGCCACCTCCATGATGTCCAGCGCAGAGTGCATCGCGTGGAGCCCGGCCATGCGATGCGCGATCGCGTCCGGGATGCCGAGGTCCCTATACAGGTTGAAGGCCTCACTAAAACGCCGTAGTTCGCGACCCACCAGATAGTCAGCCAGATTCTCGGACAGCCGCTTCGACTGACTCGAGAAGCGTTTCACCGACGCCTCGATATCCTCGACCTGCGAAGGACGGTCCAGCAGCCAGTGCGTGCCGTGCTTGAGCAATCGCGTGGTCCGATTCATCATCGAGTATTGCGCGTTGGCGTGGACCTGATTGTCCAGTTCTTCGATCGAGGCCCACAACGAACGGATATCGAAGACCTCGCGCGCGATCGCGTAGGCGCGAGCCACGGAGCCGACGTCGGCCCCGGTCTCGTCTCGCGTGCGGTAGGCGAACACCGGACCCATGCGGTTGACCAGGCTGTTGGTTACCTGAGTGGCAATGATCTCGCGCGCCAGCCGGTGCTCGCCCATCAGACCGCGATAGCGGCGCTTGAGTGGCTGCGGGAAAAATGCGATTAACTCGTTGCTGAGATAGGCATCCTCGGGCACGTCGGAAGCGATGATGTCCGCGTACAGGCTCATCTTCCCGTAACTGACCAGCACAGCCAATTCTGGACGGGTCAGACCGCGAGCGGCTTTGCGCCGCTCATTGATCTGTTCGTCATCCGGCAGGAACTCGAGAGCGCGATCCAGCGTACCGCTGCGCTCCAGCACATGGATCAGATATTGATGCTCGCGGATCCGTTCTGCGGCGGTCGCTTCCATCAGGCTGATGGCCTGGCTCTGCAGATAGTTATTGCGTAATACCTGGTCCGCCACCTCATCGGTCATGTCGGCCAGCAGGCGCGCGCGTCGACCGGCGGTGAGACCGGTTTGCTGGCTGGCCATATTGAGCAGGATCTTGATATTGACCTCACGGTCGGAACAATCGACGCCGGCGGAGTTGTCGATGAAATCGGTATTTAGCCGGCCCTCGTTGCGAGCGAACTCGATGCGCCCGAGTTGGGTACAGCCGAGATTACCGCCCTCGCCGAGTACCTTGCAGCGCAGATCCTTGCCGTTGACCCTGACGCTATCGTTGGCGCGGTCGCCGGCATCGGCATTGGTTTCGGTGCTGGCTTTGACGTAGGTGCCGATGCCGCCGTTCCAGAGCAGGTCGACGCGCATGCGCAGGAGCTCGCGGATCAATTCGTCAGGCGTCAGGCTACTCTCTTCCGTATCCAGCATGGCCCGAACCTCGGCGCTGAGCTTGATCAGCTTCTCCGCGCGCGAGAACACGCCACCACCCTTGGAGATCAGCTTGCGCTTGTAGTCATCCCAACCTGACCGCGACTGCGCAAACAGCCGCTTGCGTTCTTTGAAGCTGGCGGCCGCATCCGGCGACGGATCGAGGAAGATGTGAAGATGATTGAACGCTGCCTGCAAGCGGATATGGCGGGACTGCAGCATGCCGTTGCCGAACACGTCGCCGCTCATGTCGCCGATGCCGACGACCGTGAACTGCGACTCCTGCGTGTCGCGACCGATCTCGCGGAAATGCCGTTTCACGCATTCCCAGGCGCCTCGCGCAGTGATACCCATGCCCTTGTGGTCATAGCCGACGGAGCCGCCTGAGGCGAAGGCATCGCCGAGCCAGAAGGCGTAATCCGCCGAGATCTGGTTGGCGATATCCGAGAAGCTGGCGGTGCCCTTGTCGGCGGCGACAACCAGATAGGCATCGCTCTCGTCCCGGCGCAGCACGTCTGGTGGCGCTACGGGCTCGCCGTCGATCAGGTTGTCGGTGATGTCGAGCATGCCGCGGACAAACGTCTTGTAACAGGCGATGACCTCCTGCATCACTTGTTCGCGATCGCCTGCCGGCAGCCGCTTGGCGACAAAACCACCCTTGGCGCCGACCGGAACGATAAGGGTGTTCTTGACCGCCTGGGCCTTCATCAGGCCCAGCACTTCGGTGCGGAAGTCCTCGGGCCGATCTGACCAGCGGAGACCGCCGCGGGCTACCTCGCCGCCGCGCAGATGTACGCCTTCCACCCTTGGCGAGTAGACGAATACTTCGAACATCGGCAGCGGTTTGGGCAGATCGGGGATCTTGCGCGGATTCAGCTTGAGAGAGATGTAAGGCTTCGGTCTACCGTCCTCGTCGGGCTGGTAGAAATTCGTGCGCAGCGTCGCACGGATCATCTCGCGGAACGCGCTGATGATGCGATCGGCGTCCAGGGTGGCTACCGAGTCCATGGCGTGATCCAGCGCCTGGCTGATGCTAAGACCCTGGCGCTGCCGCTGCTTGTCCCCGATCTCCGGATTGAATCCGGCTTCGAACTTGTCGATCAGCAGACGCGCGATATTCGGGTATTCGCCGAGCACACGTTCCATGTACGCCTGGCTGAATGGCAGGCCCGTCTGCAGGATATAGCGGCAATAGGTCCGTAACAGGGATACCTGGCGCCATGACAAACCAGCGCCGAGGATCAGCCCGTTAAAACCGTCGTTCTCGGTGACGCCTGACCACGCGTTTTCGAACGCCTGCTGGAACGCTTCGTTGACCTCGGCCGGGACCAGCTTGTTCTGCTGATGCAGCATCTCGAAGTCCTGAACCCAGATTTCCTTGCCGGAGTCCAGCACCACCCGGTAGGGCCGCTCGCTGATGACCCTTAGGCCGAGGTGCTCCAGTGTCGGCAACACATCAGAGATGGGTAGTGGCGTGTCGGCGTGAAACGTCTTGAAGCGCACCCGCTGCTCGGGGAACGACTGCGGGCGATACAGGCTCATTCGCAGCTGGTCCGGGGAGGCCTCCACCGCAGCCAGCCGCTCGATATCGAACGTGGCCTCGCGGACGGTGACGTCTTCGACATACGCGGCGGGGAACACATGGCCGTAGCCGCGGAACAGGATGAGACCCTGTTCCTCGCCAAAGCGCTCGATCAGATAGTCGTGCAATCCGTCCTGCCAGGTGCGTACCGCTTCAGAGATCGATTTCTCCAGCGCCGCGAGACGCACCCGCGGGGAATTCTCCGGATCGGTGCGCACGATAAAGTGCACCCGGGCCAGCTTGGACTCGGACATCTGCACTTCGGATTCGACCTGGATGCCGTTGAGAGCGGCGGTCATGATCGACTGGATGCGCTCGCGTACCTGGGTGTTGTATCGATCCCGCGGGACATAGACCAGACAAGAGAAGAACCGCCGGAATGCGTCCCTGCGCACAAACAGGCGCACCTCCTGTCGTTCCTGGAGATTGAGGATGCCGTTGGTGATCCGGCTCAATTCCTCCACCGATGACTGGAACAATTCGTCGCGGGGGAAGCTGTCGAGGATGTGTAGGAGCGCCTTGCCGCCATGACTGCCCGGACGCAGCCCCGAGTGGGCCATGACCTTCTGCACCTTGTGGCGGAGCACCGGTATGCTGCGCGGGCTGCGGCTGTAAGCCACCGAGGTGAAGAGACCCAGGAACCGCTTCTCGCCGACCACCTTCCCGGCGCTGTCGAAATGCTTCACACCGACATAATCGAGATAGCCGACCCGGTGTACCGTCGAGCGGGAATTGGCCTTGGTAAGGATCAGCAGATCTTTCGAGCGCGCATGCCGACGGATGGCCCGACTCATGACTGTGCTGCCGGCGCCGGACGAGCGGGAAGGTTTGCGCAGAATGCCGAGGCCTGTTCCCGGTTTGACTTCTAGGCTGTCGAACTCGGCGCCTCTCACCAACTCATATTCGCGATAGCCGAGAAAGGTGAAATGGTCGTCGTCCATCCACTCGAGGAAGGCCTGGGCATCGTCAATCACAGCCTGCTCGAGTGGCGGTGGGTTTTCCTCCAGATCGCGGCAGATGTCGCGGGTCTTGCGCCGCATGGCGGACCAGTCTTCGAATGCGCCGCGCACGTCGGTGAGCGCCTTCTTGATCCCGCGCTCCAGTTCGCGGAAAACCTTGCGGTCACTCTCGCGATCGATCTCCAGATGGACAAATGACTCGTACTGCGCGTCACTGGCGTCTTCGATGGAAGACAGGATCTCCAGCAGGTTGCCCTCGGTGTCCCGGCGTACGATCAGCACCGGGTGCACCGTCACGTGGATATACAGATCGAACTCGTTGATCACCATGCCCAGCGAATCCACCAGGAAGGGCATGTCGTCGTTGACGATCTCCACCACCGTATGCTCGGAGCTCCAGCCGTCCGTTTCGGTGTCTGGATTGAAGATCCGCGTCAGCGGCCGGCCACGTTTACGCTGCATCGCGGAACCGAGGTGCTGCAGCGCGCTGCCGGCAAGGTCCGAAGGCGCCCGGGCGCGCAGATCTTCCAGCGCCGTATTGGCGTAATACAGCGTGACGAAGAGGGCAACGTCGACGGGGCAATCGGCAGGCGCCCGCTCCAGCGCCAGGGGGACGACCTCGTCCATGACCCGCTTTCTCGGGATGGCCGCAACTGAACTCATGGTTTGCGCTCGCCGGGGATGTCGGATGGGTGCGCCAATTCTAGCGCTTCAGACGACCCAATTGTTTGCCCGGGACCGAAAAGTGTGCAGCCGGCAGACTGATCCAATAATCAGCTGGCGCGTTGCAGGTCCCCGATCACGCCGGCCAGGAACCGGCAGGCTTCGCCGCCGGTAGCGCAGCGATGGTCGAAACTCAGGGACAGCGGTATCCGCCGATGGGTCTCGATACCACCGAGCACCGGGACGACGTCGTGACGGACGCCGCCGGCACCGAGGATCGCGATGGTAGGAGGTACCACGACCGGCGTCGCATAGCGGCCAGCCATCATGCCGAAGTTGGACAGGGTGAAGGTGAAGTCCTTCATCTCCTCGGGGGCGACGGTGCGCGCGCGGGTCTTGGTCTTGATCGAGTCGAGGTCGTCGCGCAGCTGTTCCGCTGATTTTTGCTCGACCCGGCGGATCACGGGAACGATCAGGCCGTCCGGCGTGTCCACCGCGATCGCTATATCGACACGGCCTTCGAGCTGACGAGTCATGGCGGCGCCGTCATAGAAGCCATTCAGCGCCGGCTCGGCGCGACACCCGGCGACGATCGCCCGCAACAGACGGGCGGTGATGTCCTGACCCGGCATCCAGCCATGGATATCCGCATCGTCGAATATGGTGCAGGCGCAGACTTCATCCCGCGACAGACTCATGCTCTGTGCCATGGCCCGGCGCGGTCCGCGCAGGCGTTCCGGTTCCCCGGGCGGCAGCTGTACTGGCGCGTGCTTCCTGGCGGCCGGTCGGGGTCGGTAGTTCTCCACGTCTTCGCGGGTGACCCGGTCACCGCGGCCGGTAGGCGGGACATCGGCGAGGTCGATGCCGCGCTTTTTGGCCAGGGCGCGAACCGCCGGTGCCGCTTTTACCCTGCCCGCGGCGCGCCGGCGCTTGCCGCCGGCCACCGCGGTTTCTACCAATTCTTCATCGCTGACCGGCATGCTGCCGACTACGGTGCCGGAGTCGGCAGTCGATGACGCTGCGGGCGATTCATCATTGCCGGCCGGCGCTGCGGCGGCCGCACTGCCGCCGCTACCTGTATCGATGTCGATCAACGGTTTGCCGGTCTCGACGATATCGCCTTCGCCGGCATAGAGTTTTGCTACCCGCCCGGTAAACGGCGATGGCACTTCCACCACCGCCTTGGCGGTTTCTACCGACAGCATCGGCTGGTCCAGCGTGACCTCGTCACCTTCCTTCACATGCCAGGTGACGATTTCGGCTTCGGGCAGTCCTTCTCCGAGGTCGGGCAGATTGAATGTCTTCATATACGGTTTTCCCGGGCGGAGATCTGAAACCCGCCTCAGTCCTCCAGGGTGGCCTTGGCGGCGTCGACGATGCGCTTGACGCTGGGCAGATACTGGTACTCCATACGGAATAGCGGCATCACCGTATCGTAGCCGGTCACGCGCTGGATCGGTGCCTCCAGGTCATACAGGCCCTTCTCCGCGACCCCGGCGGCGACCTCCGCGCCGACACCACAATTACGCGCTGCTTCATGCACGATCACCAGCCGGCCGGTCTTTGCCACGGACTCCAGGATCGTGTCCAGATCGAGCGGGCTGATCGTCGCCAGATCGATCACTTCGCAGCTGATGCCTTCCTCGGCCAGCGTGGTAGCGGCCTTTAGCGTCTCGAAAGTCATCGCGCCCCAGGTGACAAGTGTCACGTCGTCGCCCTCGCGCAGCGTGTAGCACACGTCCAGCGGCATCGCCTTGCCGTCGTCTGGCACTTCCTGTTTTTGCAGGCGGTAGATCCTCTTCGGCTCCAGGAACACGACCGGATCCGGGTCGCGGATCGATGCCAGCAGCAGGCCGTAGGCGCGCTGGGGCGAGGAGGGGATCACCACGCGGATTCCCGGCATGTGGGCAAACAGGGCTTCGGTGCTCTCGGAATGGTGCTCCGGCGCATGGATGCCGCCGCCAAAGGGTGCACGCAGCACCATCGGGCAATGCAGGCGGCCACGTGTGCGATGACGCATGCGACCAGCGTGATTGATCATCTGGTCCACAGCGGGGTAGATAAAGCCCATAAACTGCATCTCGCACACCGGCTTCATGCCCTGGGCCGCCATGCCGATCGACGCGCCGGCGATCATGGCCTCCGCCAGCGGCGTATCCATCACCCGATCCGGACCGAATCTCTGCTGCAGGCCTGCGGTAGCACGGAATACACCACCGTTTACGCCGACGTCCTCGCCCAAAACGACGACCGATTGGTCCCGCTCCATCTCGTGGGTCAGCGCCATCGTAACGGCCTCGATCAGCGTCACCTTGGCCATCAGTGATCGCCTCCGTCGTCGCCGTAACGGATCGCGGAGTCGCGCTGTTCCTCCATCGCCTGCGGCAGGGTGGCATACATATAGTCGAACATGGCACCGCTCGGCTGTACCGGGGTCTCCACATATTCCTTGACCGCCGCTTCCACTTTCTCTGCGCATTTGGCGAGCAGCGCCTGTTCCTGCTCATCGTCCCAGGCGCCGATGCCGATCAGATACTTGCGCAGCCGGATCAGCGGCTCGTTCCCGCGCGCCGCTTCGACTTCTGCCGGGTCGCGGTACCGGCTGGCATCATCCGCGGTGGTGTGGTCGCTTAGCCGGTACGTCACCGCTTCGACCAGGGTCGGCCCGTCACCGGCCCGGGCCCGCGCCAGCGCTGTTTCCATGGCGTCGCGCACGGCGATCACATCATTCCCATCCACCTGGACGCCAGGCATGCCTGCGGCCACTGCCTTCTGCGCCAGGGTCTCGGCCGCGGTCTGTATCGACAACGGCACCGAGATCGCCCACTTGTTGTTTACGACGACGAATACCGCCGGCAATTTACGCACTGCAGCCAGGTTGAGCGCCTCGTAAAAATTCCCTTCCGAGGTGCCGCCGTCGCCGATGACCGAGACCGCGCAGCGCGGTTCGCCGCGAAGCTTGAAGGCCAGTGCGGCACCGGCGGCATGCAGGCATTGGGTCGCAATCGGTACGCACCAGGCGAAATCATGGGCGGGTCCGGAGAAATCGTTGCCGCGCTCGTCACCGCCCCAATAGAGCAAGATCTCGGACATCTTCACGCCTCGCCAGAACTGCGCGCCGTATTCGCGATACATGGGCGCGAAGCAATCCTCCTCGCGCATCGCCGAACCGACGCCGACGTGGGCGGCCTCGTGGCCGAGTGACGATGCGTATGTGCCGAGCTTGCCGGTGCGCTGCAGATTGATCGCCTTGGTATCGAATACACGGGTCTCGGTCATCAGCCGATACATGCGCAGCAGCTGCTCCGTGTCCTGGGCGAATGCGGGCAGCTCAGCGACTGGTTTCCCGTCCGGATCCAGAAACTGGCTATACCCGATCTTGAATTGGGCAATGGTTTTCAAACGGATTTCCTCCAAGACCGGCACCGCGCGGTGAGGACTCATTCCTCCGGGCGCGGCCGGGTGCGGGAACAGGGCCGCCGCTTAGCAGATAGCTTGTGGCAGTGGCCCGGAAAGGCCGCGCATTATAACCGAAGTTTTCTGCGATAATTCTTGACGCGACGCACCATCCGCGGACCTGCAAGCGGCTGGCGCCCGCACCCTTTCGAGAGGAAACTGGCGGCAGCGTGACAAGGCGGGAGCCAAGATGAATCAGCGTGAAATGGAAGACGGCATCTATCGTGATCTGGGCGACCGACTGACCTACGCCCGGTACCTCAGACTCGACCGGCTGCTCAACGCCCAGGAGCCGCTCAGCGAGCCTGTCCACCATGACGAGATGCTGTTCATCATCCAGCACCAGACATCCGAGCTCTGGTTCAAGTTGATCATTCATGAGCTGAAGGCGGCCATCGGTCATCTGCAGCAGGACCACCTGAGTCCCTGCTTCAAGATCCTCGCGCGGGTAAAGCAGGTGCAGCAACAGTTGTTCAGCCAATGGTCGGTGCTGGAGACGCTGACGCCCAGCGAATACGCGCAATTCCGCGACGTGCTCGGTCACGCCTCCGGCTTCCAGTCCTCACAGTTCCGCGAAGTGGAATTCATGCTCGGCAACAAGGACGCGGCCAATCTACAGGTGTTCGAGCATGATGCCGGGATCCATGCGCAGCTCGAACGCGCGCTCAAATCGCCCAGCGTCTATGACGAGTTCTTGCGCTTCCTCGGCAGGAACGGATTCCCGCTGCCGGCCGAATGTATCGAGCGCGACTGGTCCCAGCCTTACGAGTCCCACCCTGGAGTCGTGTCCGTGTTCAAGTCGATCTATGAAGACACCGCTACGCACTGGCAGGCCTACGACATGTGCGAGAAGCTCGTCGATGTAGAGGAGAACTTCCAGCTGTGGCGCTTCCGCCATCTGAAGACGGTGGAACGGATCATCGGTTTCAAGCGCGGCACCGGCGGCTCTTCCGGGGTCGCGTTCTTGCGCCGCGCCATCGACTTCCGACTGTTCCCGGAGTTGATCGAGGTCCGCACGTACATCGGAGAATAGCAGGCGGTATCAGCCAATCTCCGGGCGGCCCAGCCGGCGGGCCTGTACGTCCAGCCGCGCCAGCATGGTCTCCAGTTGGCGGCGCTCGTCTGCATCCAGCGCGGATAGCAGCTCCGTTTCGTATTGCAGCAGGATCGGGGCAATTCGCCGGTGGATGCGCCGGCCGGCGGCAGACAGATTGAGGATCGAGCGGCGGCGGTCAGCGTCGGCAAAGCTGCGTCGGATTCGGGCGGATTCTAGCAGCCGCGAGACTGCCCGGCTGACCGCGACTTTGTCCATCGCGGTGCGCTCCGCCACCTCTGCCGCAGAGATGCCGGGGAAGCGCCCGAGCACCGCCATGACCCGCCATTCCGGGATGGTCAGCCCGAAGCGTTCCGAATAGGCCTCGGCGATCGCGGCGCTGACGGTGTTGGATAACACCGACAGGCGATAGGGGAGGAAGTCCTCCAGTTCCAGGGTCTTGTCTTCCATGGTGCGTCGCAGCTTGTTGCCCGATGCGGTCGCGCACTATAATAGTTACATCTGAAACTATTGCAACAAGGCAGGGCCACTCGCAGTCCTGCCGTCATACGTGGAGGACCACCCATGGTGGATCTGAATTCCAACCCCCTCGGCATCAACGGCTTCGAGTTCGTGGAATTCGCGGCCCCCGACGCGGCTCTGCTGCAAGATTTGTTTACCCGTATGGGCTTCGTCGCTGTGGCCCGGCACCGGAAGCGCGATGTGACCCTGTATCGTCAGGGCGACATCAACTTCTTGGTCAACGAGGAGCCGGACAGCTTTGCCGCCGACTTCGCCCGCGCCCATGGCCCGTCCGCCTGCGGCTTCGGCATCCGGGTGGCCGATGGCGACGAGGCTCGCGCTCACGCGCTGGACAACGGCGCCGAGCCGATCGCCGACAAGGCCGACACGCTGGCTTTGCAGGTGCCGGTGATCGCGGGCATCGGCGGCAGCGCGCTCTATCTGGTGGCCGATCGCGAGAATCCGCCCGTGTTCGACGCCGAATATGAGTTCTTCGACGGCGTGGATCGGCATCCGCAGGGATTCGGCCTGACCTTTATCGATCATCTGACCCACAACGTCTTCCAGGGGAACATGGATCGCTGGGCCGGTTTCTATGAGCGGATTTTCAATTTCCGTGAGATCCGCTATTTCGACATCAAGGGCGCCAAGACAGGCCTGGTGTCCCGCGCGATGACGGCGCCGGACGGGATGGTCCGTATCCCGATCAACGAGGCCACCGACGACAAGTCCCAGATCGCTGAGTACCTGGACGAGTACAAAGGCGAGGGCATCCAGCATATCGCGCTGTTCACCGATGATATCTACGCGTCGGTCGAAGCACTGAGAGCGCACAAGATGGAATTCCTTGATGTGCCGGAAACCTACTATGAGATGGTCGATGAGCGCCTGCCGAAACACGGTGAGGATCTGAAACGGATGAGCGACAACCGCATCCTGATCGATGGTGATCTGGAGACGCGCAGCCAGCTCCTGCTGCAGATCTTTACTCAGACCTGCGTGGGTCCGATCTTCTTCGAGATTATCCAGCGCAAGGGTAATGAAGGCTTTGGCGAAGGTAATTTCCAGGCCCTGTTCGAATCTATCGAGCGGGATCAGCTCCGGCGCGGCGTACTCTGAACGGCATCGCGCCAGTGGAGCTGACAGCATGAAACAGTGGATCAACTTCCCGCGCATCGAGGGGACGGCGTCGCGCCAGGCCCATGCGGATCTACCGCCGGGGACCTACGAGCGCGAGCTCGGTCGCGAGGGTTTCTTCGGACCGGCGACCCATATGTACCATCGCCATCCGCCGACCGCCTGGAGCGATTTCGAAGGACCGCTCAGGCCCCGCGCCTTCGATACCAATCGGCTCGCGGAGTCGGGCAGCTCGCCGTGGGACGCGGTGCCCCTGCTGCACAATGCCGCGGCCAAGATCCGCTATCTGAATCTGACCGGCAGCATGAGCTCGCTGGCCCGGAACGCCGACGGTGACGAGCTGTTGTTCATTCATCAGGGCAGCGGCGAACTATTTTGCGACTACGGTCACCTGTCGTTCCGGGACGGCGACTACATCGTCCTGCCCCGCGGCACCATGTGGCGACTGGAGGTTCCGTCGCCGGTCTCCGCGCTACTCGTCGAGGCCAGTAACGAGAGCTATCGACTCCCGGACAAGGGCATGCTCGGGCCTCACGCCATATTCGATCAGGCGGTGTTTGACACACCGCTGATCGACGCTGCGTTCCGGGCCCAACAGACCGACGACGCCTGGCGGGTCGAGGTCAAATGCCGCGGCAAGCTCTCGGTCATCACCTATCCGTTCAATCCGCTCGATGCAGTCGGCTGGAAGGGCGATCTGGCGCCGGTGCGGATCAACTGGCGTGATATCCGCCCGCTGATGAGTCACCGTTATCACCTGCCGCCATCGGTGCACACCACGTTCCTGGCCAGCCGGTTTGTCGTCTGTACCTTTGTGCCGCGTCCGTTCGAAACGGATCCTGGCGCGCTAAAAGTGCCTTTCTTCCACAACAACGACGATTTCGACGAAGTGATCTTTTATCATGCGGGTGAGTTCTTCTCTCGCGACAATATCCATCCCGGCATGATCACCGTGCATCCCTCCGGGTTTACCCACGGCCCCCATCCGAAAGCGCTGCAGAACATGTTGGAGCAGAAGGCCGTCGGCACCGAGGAGGTCGCGGTGATGATCGACACCCGTGATCCGCTGGATATCGATGAGCGGGCGACGAGCACCGAATGGGCCGGATATGTGGACTCCTGGAAGACCTGAATTCGGATCAATCGGCACTAAGCAAACTGGGAAAATAGCTGTATGAAACTCGCTTCATTGAAGAAGGGTGGCCGCGACGGCAGCCTGATTGTCGTGAGCCGGGACTTGCGGCGGGCCATAGACGCGACAGACATCGCGCCGACCCTGCAGTCAGCGCTGGAATGCTGGGAGGAGGCCGAGCCGGCGTTGGCGCAGCTGTCAGCGGCACTCGACGACGGGCCGCTGGAGGGCGAATTCGACCTGGATCTGGCCGAACTGGCCTCGCCGCTTCCGCGTGCCTATCAATTCCTCGATGGCAGTGCTTACCTGGCCCATGTAGAGCGCGTGCGCCGCGCTCGCGGCGCCGAGATGCCGCCGAGCTTCCTCACCGATCCCCTGATGTACCAGGCCGTGTCGGATGGTTTCCTTCCACCTACCGGCACCATCATGGCCGCCAGCGAGGAACACGGGATCGACTTCGAGGCGGAGGTATGCGTCATTACTGGTGACGTCCCAATGGGCGTGAGCGCTGCGGATGCGGGTGAGCAGGTACGGCTGATCTGTCTGGTCAACGATGTTTCACTGCGCAACCTGATCCCGGCCGAGCTGGCCAAGGGTTTCGGATTTCTGCAGAGCAAGCCGCGCTCGGCGCTGTCGCCGGTGGCGGTGACAGCGGATGAACTCGGCACGGCATGGCGGGATTGCAAAGTCCATCGCCCGCTGATCACCCACTACAACGGCGCACTCTTCGGCGAGCCCGAGTGCGGTGTCGACATGCAGTTCAGCTTCGCCGAACTTATCGCACACGCCGCCCGCACTCGGCCGCTGGGCGCGGGCACCGTCATCGGCTCCGGAACGATCGCGAATCAGGATGAATCTCGCGGCGCGTCCTGTCTCGCGGAGCGGCGCATGCTGGAGATCATCCGCGACGGCAAGCCGAGCACCCCGTTTATGGGTTTCGGCGACACGGTGCGCATCGAGATGCTCGATGAGCAGGGTGCCAGCATCTTCGGCGCCGTAGAGCACATCGTGGCCCGTTTTGACGGTTCATGACTGACATCGTCCTCTACAGTTACTGGCGTAGTTCTGCCAGTTATCGGGTGCGCGCCGCGCTGAATCTCAAGCAGATCGATTACCGCATCAAGCCCGTGCATCTGGTGCGCGGCGGTGGTGAGCATCGTCGGCCCGAATACCTGTCGATGAATCCACAGGGGCTGGTGCCGCTGTTGCAGGATGGTGCCCGGCGGATCAGTCAATCGCTCGCGATCATCGACTATCTGGAGGAGACCCGACCAGAGGCGGCGTTGTTGCCGGCAGATCCTGCGGGTCGCGCACGGGTCCGCAGCCTCGCTCAGGTGATCGCCTGCGAGGTCAGTCCGCTGCAGAATCTCCGCGTGCTCAGACATCTGAGTGAGGATCTCGGTGTCAGCGACGACCAGCGTCAGGCATGGATCCATCGCTGGATCCGGCTCGGGTTCGAGACTCTGGAGACGCGACTGGAGAGCGAAGGCGAGAGCGGACAATTCTGTCATGGCGACCAACCCGGGATGGCCGACGTGGTACTGATCCCGCAGATCTTTAACGCCAAACGGTTCGGCTGTGACATGACGCCATATCCGACACTGCAGCGGATCGACGCGGCCTGTCTGGCCATGGAAGCCTTCAAACGCGCCGCCCCCGAGGCCCAGCCGGACGCAGCCTGAGCGATCGCGCGATGGCGCTGATAATTTTCGACTGCGACGGGGTCCTCGTGGACTCGGAACCGCTCGCCAACCGGGTCCTCAACGAGCATCTCCGCGCGGTCGGGCTGGATCTCGCGCTGGACGAGTCGACCGCCCTGTTCACCGGTCTGAGCATGCGTTCCAGCGTCGCCCTGATCGAAGCGCGGCTCGGGTGCAGGTTACCGCAGCGTTTCGTGCCGGATCTGCGCGCCGCCACCGAGCAGGCGTTTCGCGGCGCGCTGCAGCCCGTATCGGGGATTACCAGCGTATTGGAGCGGTTGCGTTCGCCGATCTGTGTGGCATCCAGCGGCATCCATAGCAAGATCCGGCGCAGCCTCGAGCTGACCAGACTACGCCGCTTTTTTCCCGATGATCGGATATTCAGCGCTGAAGACGTGAGCCAAGGCAAGCCCGCGCCGGATCTGTTCCTGCATGGGGCGAGCCATCTGGGCTTCGCACCCGCAGACTGTATCGTGGTCGAGGACTCGTGTCCGGGCGTGCTTGCCGCCCGGGCCGCCGGCATGCGCGTTTTTGGTTATGCGGAGCGCACCCCGTCTCGCGTCCTGGCGGCGGCCGGTGCTACAGTCTTTACCGAGATGGCCGAGCTCGAAGCGCTGTTGCCGGACTAGAATCGTGGCGCCGGGCAGTCGTCATGGGCCGTTAAAGGAATTCGGGTATGGAGATCTTGGGATCGGGGTGGCTGTGGACCCTCGGCCTGTTGCTGGCGGGAATCATCCTGGTCTGGTTTGCGGCCGGCTTCTGGGTGTGGCTGTTTGCCGGCGCCGCGATGTTGGGCGCGATGAGTGCGACCGGTGAGTTCGGCATCACCGCCAACCTGCTGGCATGGTCTGCGTTCATCATCGGCATCGCCGGACTGGGTCTGCCGCCGCTGCGCATCCGGCTGATCAGCGAGCGGATGATGCGCATGATGCGCCAGGAGATGCCACCCATCTCCGCCACTGAGCGCGCCGCCCTGGATGCCGGTGACACCGGCTGGGAAGCCGAGCTGTTCAGCGGCCGGCCATCCTGGCGCCGTCTGCGGCGATTGTCATCATCGCGGCTGAGCGAGGCCGAGCGAGCCTTCCTCGAAGGCCCGGTCGAGACCCTCTGCGGCATGGTCTCGGACTATCAGATCAACCAGGTGGATCGCGACTTGCCGGTCCAGGCCTGGAACCTGCTCAGGTCAGAACGCTTCTTCGGCATGACCATCCCGGAGGAGTATGGCGGCCACGGATTCTCTGCCAGCGCCCAGGCAGCCGTGATCATGAAGATCGCCTCACGCAGCGTCAGCGCGGCGCTCACCGCGATGATCCCCAACTCGGTGGGCCCGGCCAAGCTGATCGTCAAATACGGCACCGACGCGCAGAAGCAGCGTTATCTGACTGCGCTCGCCAGCGGCGAGGAAATCCCCTGTTTCGCGCTGACCGGTCCGGAGGCCGGCAGCGATGCGGGCTCGATCGTGGATAGCGGGGTGGTGTGCCGGCAGACTCACGGGGGTGTGCCCGACGTACTCGGCGTACGGCTGAATTTCGACAAGCGCTATATCACGCTGGCGCCCGTGGCCAGTCTCCTCGGTCTGGCATTCAAGCTCTATGACCCGGAGCATCTGCTCGGCGAACAGGAGCGACTGGGGATCACCCTGGCGCTGGTCCCGGCCAACGCACCGGGGGTAAAGCGCGGGCGTCGTCACGACCCATTGCATATGGGCTTCCATAACGGTCCGGTCAGCGGCCACGATGTATTCGTGCCGTTGGATGCCATCGTCGGCGAGAACGACGGCCTGGGTCAGGGCTGGCGTATGCTGATGGAATGCCTCACTGACGGCCGCGCTATCTCGCTGCCCGCGCTGTCTTGTGGCGCGGCGAAGACGGCCACCAGGACGACCGGTGCCTATGCTCGGGTGCGTTTTCAATTCCGCGCGCCGATCGCTGTATTCGAAGGCGTGCAGGAGGCCCTGGCGCCGATGGCGGGACATACCTGGGCCATGGATTGCGCGCGTCAGATGATCCTGGCTGAACTGGATAACGGCGTGCAGCCTGCGGTCGCCGCCGGCATCGTCAAATACAACCTGACGGAACGCTGTCGGCAGGTGATAGAAAACGGCATGGACGTGCATGCCGGTGCCGCTATCTGCCTCGGTCCGCGCAACCTGATCGCGGAGTGTGCGAAGTTCGGACCGATCGGCGTCACCGTCGAGGGTGCCAACATCCTCACCCGGACACTGATGACCTTCGGCCAGGGGGTGATCCGCTGCCATCCTTGTCTGCAGGCGGAACTGACCGCCGCCACCCGCGCCGGAAGGCCGGATCTGCGGGCCTTTGACCGCGCGTGCGCACGCCACATAAGGCTTGCCGTGCGCAATGGTCTGCGCAGCCTGGTGCTGGGACTAAGCGCGGGTCGTCTCGCTGGCAGCCCGGTCAAGTCGCGGGCGCCGCGCCGCTACTATCGACAGATCGCGCGTCTCAGCGCTGGTTTTGCGCTGGCCACAGATGTTCTGCTGCTCACCCTGCGCGGGCAGTTCAAACGCCGCGAGCGACTCTCGGGTCGCATGGCCGATGTGCTCAGCAACCTTTACATCGCGGCGGCGGCGTTGCGTCATCACGAGATGGCGGACGGCGATGCCAGTGACGATCTGCTGCTCGAATGGGTCATGACGGACAGCCTGTATCGTTGTCAGGTCGGGCTTGAGGCGGTCTGTGCAAATCTGCCGGCGTTCCCCGCGCGGCTGCTCAAGTGGTCGCTATTCCCGCTGGGACGCCCGTGGCGGCCACCCGACGACCGGCTCGAGGACCGGCTGGTGGAGTTGATCACGGTGCCATCCACCGGCCGTGATCGGATCGCCTCCGGCATGTACATCCCTTCGGATCCGGCCGAACCGCTGGCGAAGCTGGAGGCGGCACTGGGTAAGGTGACGATGACCGCGCCGCTGGCGTCGAAGCTTCGCGAGGGTACGCGACGGGACCTGGTGCCGGAGGGGCCATTTCAGCAACGCCTCGAGGCGGCGGTGTTGGCGAAGCTGCTCACCCAGGCCGAAGCGGACGAGCTGCGTTATGCAGAAAAGGCGCGCCAGGAGGCGCTCGAGGTGGATGACTTCGAGACCCTCGACAGGGGCCGCCGCGAGGCGGATCCGGCACCGGCCTCGCCGGGGCGATCGGAGTAAGCGATGGATATCAGCGAGCTGCGGCGAGAGTACGATCGCGGTGCCCTCAGACGGGAAGATCTGGCTGACGATCCGATAGAGCAATTCCGGGTCTGGTTCGAGCAAGCGCAGTCAGCTGGTCTGCCGGAGCCCAACGCGATGAGCCTCGCTACTTCCGGCGCCGACGGTCAGCCTTCGGCGCGCACCGTGTTGATGAAGTATTTTGATGTTCACGGATTCGTCTTCTTCACAAATCTCGAAAGCGCCAAGGCGCGTCAATTGGCCGAGAATGCCAGGGCGGCGCTGTTGTTTTACTGGCAGCCGCTTGAGCGCCAGATCATCGTCCGTGGCGACGTTGAGACAGTGTCGCGCAGCGATTCCCTGGCCTATTTCATCAAACGCCCCCGCGGCAATCAGCTCGGCGCCTGGGTGTCTGACCAGAGCCGGGTGATCAGCTCGCGCAAGATGCTCGAGATGAAGCTCCAGGAGATGAAACGCAAGTTCGCCGAGGGCAAAGTGCCGCTGCCGTCGTTTTGGGGTGGGTATCGGGTGCGGCCCACGGAAATGGAATTCTGGCAGGGCAGGCCGAGCCGCCTGCATGACCGTTTTTTGTACGCTCGCCGCGACGGCGCCTGGGCGATCGATCGCCTGGCGCCCTAGACGCCGGGACGGCCCCGGCATCAGGTCAACAGGGTCCGCCAGATGATCCGCCAGCCATCGTCGCCGCGCATCAATATCAGCAGCTCTCCGGCCATTTCGTCGAAGGCTTTGCTTTCCAGGATGTAGGCGATCTCGTACCGATAGGTGGCGACGGCGGTGTCCCCGAATACGTCGATCTCAGCATCGCCGGGGGTGAAGCGCTGGATTCGTGCCTGGCTGCGGAACTCGGCGTAGCTGGAGACGCAGGCCTCGATGCCGTAAACCCGGGGCGATTCCCCGGGAGGCTGAACCACCACGTCCGGATGGAAGAACTGCCGGAGGTCTTCCGGATCGCCCTGCAGCCAGATTCGGTTGATGTTGTCGATGACGTCCCTGATCTCGTGGGCGGCGACGGTTATCGGATCTTCAGATGGCATGCGATATTTCCTTCGGCAGGCTCCGAGCATAGTGGAAATCCGCAAGCTGCGCCCGGGGATCAGGTCTCAGGAGAGATCGATTGCAAGGCGCTTGAGTTCATCGATCTTGACGATATCGAGCGCGCGCTCATGCGTCGCCTGCAGGACTACGCGTGGCGCTACACCGGCATCTAGGGCCTCCTTCCATCGCGCCGCGCAGAGGCACCAGCGATCGCCCGGTCTGAGCCCCTCAAACCCCGACGCGGGATGCGGCGTCACCAGGTCGTTTCCACGGCGGCGGCTGTACTCGAGAAACTCAGCGGTGACCCGGGCGCAGATGACGTGGGCACCGGGGTCCTGCGGCCCGGTGCGGCAGCAACCGTCCCGGTAGAATCCGGTCACAGGGTCTTCGCTGCACGGCTGCAGCGGCTCGCCGAGGACGTTCAACTGATCTGTCATGATCCTCTGCGTAATTTTGCGCCCGCGCTGTGTGGGCCATGAGCGTAGCTTGCCACGACTGCGTCCTGCTTCACGACAATTATGGATTTCTGGCAAAGTGAACGCGGGTGACCTAACCGGCGCGGGGATCCTGGCCAGGCGGTATTCGCTGACCAGAGAACACCGAGTCGCGGGCACCGTCCGGGAACCTCATGGAGGCACATACGCATGACGGCTATCGGCATCGATCTGGGCGGGACCAAGACGGAAGCCATCGCCCTGGCGCCGGATGGCAGCGAGCTGTTTCGCCAGCGCCAGCCCACTCCGCGCCGCTATGATGACACGCTTGACCTGATCGTCAGACTGGTCGCAGCGGCGGACGATTCCGCGGGCGGATCCGGCAGTATCGGCCTGGGCATCCCGGGCACGCTCTCGCCGCTCACTGGTCAGGTCAAAAACGCCAACTCGACATGGCTGATCGGCCATGCGATCGATCGTGATTTGGCGACACGTCTCGTCCGTCCGGTCGCGGTGATGAATGACGCCAATTGCTTCGCGCTGTCAGAGGCTGTAGACGGCGCTGGCGCCGGCCATGGCGTGGTGTTCGGCGTGATTCTGGGCACCGGCGTCGGCGGTGGCATCGTCGTCAACGGTCACATCCTCGATGGCGCGCAACGCATCGCCGGCGAGTGGGGTCATAATCCTCTACCGGTCGATTCCGGCTTCGAAGGCCCATGGCCTGACTGCTATTGCGGCCGGCGCGGGTGTGTCGAGACGTTCCTGTCGGGTCCGGCGATGGAACGGGATCACGAACTCCACACGGGTCGGCATCGCAGCACACGCGAGATCGTAGCGGATGCCAGCCGCGGCGACGCGGCGGCGGTGGCGACGCTGGATCGTTACGTCGAACGGCTGGCGCGCAGCCTGGCGCTGGTGATAAACATCCTCGATCCGGACGTCATCGTGCTGGGCGGCGGCATGTCCAATCTGCCGGACCTGGCCACCCGCACCGAGGCTGCAGTCGGCGACTATCTGTTTACGGACCAGCCGCTGACGCCGATCCGCCGTCATCGGCATGGCGACGCCAGCGGTGTACGCGGTGCCGCCTGGCTCGGGGCCGCGGCCCTGGTCGGACAATCCTCCGCATCCAGATGAAGCCGCCCGCGTTCGTCCGTACGTCGCATAGGGATGTAATGGCGGTCGATATCATCATGCAGGGTGCAGGCCAGATCGCGGCCGAAGGCGAGGTTTGCCCCCCGGGTTTCGGCGCTGGCGGGCTGAAGCGCCGGCAAGCCGTTACGCAGACCCCCGGCCGCCTTCGTGCGCCTGTTTGTCGGTTGTCGCATAATCCTGCGCAGCAAAATCATTCACGGAGGCGAAGACGGTGAAGGGCTCCCAGCGGTGTAAATCGCTAGTTGTGTTGTTCGCTGCGCTGTCCTTGCCGGCGCCGCTTGCGGCCGCACCGGAACCCGACGCGGATGTCGCCGAGCGCCTGCGTTTCCTCGAGGCCAGGCTCGACGCCGGCAGGGATAGGGCGGCCCTGTGGCAGAACGGGTGGAGCGCCGCGTATGCCGCCGTGGCGCTGGGCCAGGGCGCGCTGGCGCTGAGCGAAAACAAACGGGACGACCAGGTCGCTAACGGTGTCGGGGCGCTGCGTGCGGTCACCGCCTTCACACTGTTGCAACTGCGGCCGCACCCGGGCCGGAAAGGCGCGGATCCGGTGCGGGAAATGACGCAGGACGGCGACGACGGTCGCCTGTTGGCCGCCGAGGCCTTGCTGGCGAGAAGCGCGAGACGCGCAGCCGAACGCTACTCTCCACGCAGACATCTGATCAATGTCGGCATGAATCTCGCCTTCGGCGGCATGATCTGCGCATTTGGCGACTGTAGTGATGCGCCGCTGTCGATATTGATCGGCATCGCCGGTGGTGAGGCTGCGCTATGGAGTCTGCCCAAACAACCGTTGCATGATAAGCGCGCTTATCAGCGGCGCTTCGGCCCTGCAACAGGTCCCAGGATCAGCTGGGAAGTGGTGCCGACCGTGCAGGGTATCGGCATCCGGGGCCGTTTTTGAATGTCGAAATCAGCTACGTTCTTCCCCCGGTTTCTGGCAAGCAGACGCAGGTCCGGGTCTCGGCCATGGGTTATCCCGATTCAGCGTTTGGTGTGGCGCCTGAAAAACGAATACCAGGCTGCGTTGGGGCGTCTGGCGATCCATCTCGGCGCGGCCCCGGTCAACGCAGTCCCAGTCGTGCCTGCTGCCGCGCCGGTGGCCCGGGCGACAGCAGAGACTCCGGACATCGATGCCGAGATGACCAAAGAAGAAGTGGCGGTAAAGGAAGCCGAGAAAGACGAAGCCGGTGCCGAGCGCGATCGGGAGGCACCTGACCCGGTGTCGGATCATTTTATCCCGGACCGGCCGGAGACGCCCGATCTGGCCTCAGTAGTGTGGAGGCTTCTCGTCTTCCGCTGAGGGTGGCGCCGCGGCCGAGCCGTCATTCGTTATGCGCTCGTCGAGGCGCTGGCACTGGCTACGCAGGACTTCTATCTGCTGCTGCTGGCGGTAGACGACATCGCTCAGCTGGCGCAGCGCATCATCCTGATAGGCGAGCTTGATCTCGATCTGCTCAAGACGCTCGTCGCTCACATCGATTCCCTCCCTGACCGGTGCCGCGATCGCAGCGCCCCGTTGAATCCGTGTCGATCGTCGACCAAGGGCCAGAGGGGCCCTGCCGCACGCTCTGATCGATCAGAGCAAGAACACGTTTCAGCTGCTGGCAGCCGGGAGCAGCGCCTGGTCCGCGTGTTCTCCAATCGCTTCGTCCGCTTTGGGCATCACGGCCTGCTCGTCTAACGGCGTGACGATCCGGGACTGGAGCCAGCGCAGCATCGGTGTCCACTGAGCGATGTCCTTGCGTACCCGGTAGTGCTTGAACTCGTGGATACCCATGCCTTCCTCGGCGGCGTGCACGTAGTTCTGCGTGTCTCGCAGGATGGCGATGACCGGGATGTTTAGCCGATGCAGGAAACGCATCAATCGAGCATAGGCAAGCGTACCTTCGCGCACGCGGTTGGCGATTACGCCGAGGCGTCCTTCCCGGCGATCTTCTTTAGCGACCAGCAACAGGTTGGAAATAAAGCCGGCCGCGGCATGGATGTCGATATCCGAGGGTCCCACGGGAATCACGATAGAGTCGGCGCCGCGGGTGAACTCCACCAGGTTGTGTGCCGGGATCGCAGCCGAGGTATCGACGACCAGGTATTGCGTGTTCGGTGGCGTGCGCAGTTGCCAGCTACGCGTCGCCTGCATGTTGACCCGGTAGGCTTCGACGCCGTGGACTTGTGAGAGCTCGTCCGAGCGATTCTTGAGCCAGCGCGTCGACGAGGCCTGGGGGTCACAATCCATCAATGCAGTGCGATGACCGCGGGATGCATAGTAGGCAGCGAGATTGGTGGCAAGCGTCGTCTTGCCCGACCCACCCTTGGGGTTCAACACGACAATTTTTCGTGGGCCGTGTGACATGAGCTTCAGAAAATACCCCGTGGCAGGTCTTTACACTGACGTCATAACCTATACGTAAGGAACTGTTTTTCCAAGTGTGCAGCTCACAGCTGGCTTGCCCATGCTGCGGTTCTTCAACGATCGGTGGCTACGCTGAGCGACCGGGGAGGGCGGCTTCCGCCCGCCCGACGGCCCATATGTGGCGAATATGCGGCCTCCTGACCCCAAGATATTGTAGCGCCTGAGCCACTGCGAGTTGCTACATGCTGTTGAGGTCAGTTATCAAGCTGCGGCCCCATCTCCCTCAATCACCTTGGATTTTTCCGCATTCAAGCCGATCCGGTCTATGCGTCAGGTTTCGATGCTCGCGCCCCTGAGCGAGTCTCGGGGTGGCCGCGGGCCACTCTCTGCGAGTGCGGCCGAGAAGAAGCCGGGATCTTTGTAGGCCAGATGACTGATTGCGTCTGCTTTACGCGCCACGCCGGGATTTTGCCGGCCGGTTGGATGATGTCTTGACCGGCGGTCGGGCGGTCCGGATCGGGGAGTCCGAGGTCTACTGGCAGGCTCGGGCTGGCTCCAGTTCGATCCGGCTGGTGGTGGACGCGCCTATGACCTCGATACCTTTCCGGCCCTCGATGCCGTCCAGTGAAATGGCCACTTCGAAGTGGCGTGATTCCGTCAGGCAGATTCCCCCGGGCAGTGCGCTGACGACTTCGATCCCCCACCATTCAGGCGTATCGGAATACGCGCGATGCGAAAGCAGGATCTCCATCCTCGCAGACGGTGCGGTGCCTCTGACCACCAGCAAGCGTCCACCCGGCTCGATGCTAGTGACAAAAGCTTGCTCGAATTCGACCAGCTGACAGCTGCTCGGCAGGGCTGCACCCGCCAAGGCTTCACTGAACATGTTTTTTGCCGCCCTCTTGTTACGACACATACCATGCGCATCCCTGCGCTTCGAAAAAAGTACCTGACGTCCTTGTCGGGTACGACGTAGGTCCGGGCGCGGGAGGTCCCGGATACCGTTGAGCGCCGGGCGGACGGAAGGGTCCCAGGGGGAGGGAGCCCAGCCCGATGCTCTCTGGTTTATGACTGTCTATAAATACGCACTGCGCGTTCTCACGCGACTGTCTCACCCCCGTCGGAAAATATTCTTCTCCGGCCAAGCTGGGCGTGACGATGGTTCGAACTTGTGCGTAAACTAGTTGGCAAGCGTGGGTCGGTTGTTGGCCACGGAAACGCCCGTGGCCATATTGCTCAAGACCGGAGCGGCGCTGAACCAGGGCACGGAGAACAACAAAGGTGAGGTCCCCGGATACCCGGCATATTCGACGATGGCCTGAAAACAAAGGCATTGCCGCCCGGATCGGAGAGGGCAGCTGATGGCCCGGTTGCCTGACGTGCCTCCGGTCGACGAGCGCACTGTCCTGATCGACCTGGTCGGGCGCGTTAAGGCGGGTGATGGCGAGGCCGAGAGTGAGTTGTACCGCCGCTACCATCGTGGTCTGTTGTTTTTCCTGCGGCGACTCACTCGCGATCCCGAGCTGGCTGGCGATCTATGCCAGGATGCGTTCGTTATCCTGCTGAAAAAACTACGAAAAGACGGGCTCGACGAACCCCATAAGTTAAACAGTTATCTCCACGGTATCGCCCGCAAGCTCAGCTCACGCAGCCTGGTGCTGAAACGCCGCACCGAGGATTACGGCGACCAGACTCATATTGATGGGCTCCCGGATCCCGGCAAGGATCCCTACGGTCAGGTCTCGCGAGACGAGACCATGGCGATCGTCATGTCCATGTTCGATGAGCTGACGGTCGAACGGGATCGGCAGCTGCTGCTCCGATTCTGGGTCTACGACGAAGACCGGGACACGATCTGCGCCGCACTGGACATCGATCCCGGCCATTTCCATCGCGTCATCTACCGCGCGCGCAACCGTTTCCGGGAACTGTTGCGCAAGGCAGAAGAGCGACAAGGGCTGGTGCTGGTGAAGGAATGATCACCGTGTCACATTCTTTTCGATTCAGGTGCGATAAGCGGCACTCCTCATGCAGTAACTAGGCATATTGACAGCACGGGACAGGCAAATGCATCACAAGGAAGCGAAGGAAAACATGTTTGTGGACCGCTATCTCGCGGGCCAGCTGGGCGCGCGCGAACAGAGGCGTTTCGAGGAGCACTTTATCGGCTGTGAGGTTTGTCAGGAGGAACTCGAGTTGACCGAGCGGCTTCGGGCCGGACTTCGGGAAATGGCGATTTCAAGCCGCTCCGGGCAACCGGCAACAGAGCTGCCGGCAGCGGGGGTTTCTTCCGCACCGCGCTATGCGATGGCGGCCAGCGCAGTCCTCGCGGCATCGCTGATCGCCGCAGGGATGGGCTATCACGCGTCTGGTGGAACGGCGGGACCGGCGGTCGCCGAAGTCTTCCCGATCCACTCGACCCGCAGCGTCGCCGAGACATCCAGTCGGATACGGCTCAGTTCGCCCGAGTCGGCGGCAGTGTTGTTGGTCGATCCCGGGCCCACCCAGCGGCACGACTATCGCGTGGTCGTGAGCAAGCTGGACGGAGACGGCGCCACCCCTATCGCCGAGGTGTCGGGTGTACGGCCCAGCTATGAGGCTCTGGTCGCGATCTCGGTACCCGGAAGCCTGCTGGCGCCGGGTCCGCATCTGATCCAGCTTGAGGGGCGGGAGCGCGCCGACGCAGCCTTCGTGCCGGTGAGCGAGCTGCGCTTCCAGGTGGAAATCGACTGAATAAAAAGCGATGGCGCGGTCTATTCGGCCGCGCCGCCGCCCAGCATCGTCGTGCGGCCGGTGACCTGGAACGGCCCTTTGTTGTGAGCCGATCTGATGACGGCGGTCCATTCGCCTGCGGCCGGCAATTCGCAGCTGCATACTGATACCTGATTGAAGCTGTTTTCGCAGTGGCACATGTGCCGCCCGGTCTCCGGCGCTTCCAGCTCAAGGTCGTAGTCGACCACGCAGCTGTCCTGATCCGGTGCCTGGCAACCGGATTGGTCCGTACGCAGCGCGTAATTGATGCTGACGACAAGGCTGCCGTCCTTATCGCCGATCTCGAACGGCACTCGCAGCCCACCCGTGTCGACGGTGCTCCAGCAGGACTGGCGCGTGCAGTCCACATCCAGCACGGGGCGTGCGGCAACAGGGGCCACCGGTGGCGCGCGTCCCCGCTCCACGTGGTCTTGCCACCAGGAGTCGACCCATGGACCGGTGACCCGGATGTAGGTCCCTTTGCCGGCTACACAATCGGCTTCGGTCTGACTCGCCAACCCCAGCAGCAGGCCGTCCGGACTAAACATCGGTCCGCCAGAATCGTGATTGCAGGCTGCGGGAGACTCCTCGTCGAACCGATAGCAGAGCGTCCGCGGACCGCAGCGCTCGATCGGCACCGTCGCTTCTCGCAAGATGCCGTTGTCCGGCCGCGCCGGCGCGCTGTCGCCATGCCCGACCATCACACCATTGGACGGCAGCACTGATGAACGAGTGACCGGGGCAACCCCTGTCACGGGCCGGCTCAGCCTCAGGGCAGCAAGGTCTCCACTGACCGGATCGCAGTCGGTCCGCCCATCGCAAAAGCGCGTGATGCCGCTCGGCGCGACCGGTACCGTAGAGGCGCCGGGGAAGAACACCCGGTATTCCTGTTCCGTGTTCTCGACACAGTGAGCGGCTGTCACGGCCATATCCGCCGCGACCAGCACCAGCGAGCAGGTCGCGAAGGTCCCGCAGCGGCCGCTCGGGCATGAGCGATTCAGCAGCATGCCCACGGCAGGATGGGCCTGCGTGGAACGGCTGTTTTTTAGCGCGAGCACCAACGCCCTGTCCCGCCCGGCGGAAACAGCCGTGGCGGCAGGGTCTGCGTGGCCGGCAGCTGCCGTCAGCAGAAAAATTGCGAGCGACAGGCCAGTCAGACGATGATTTGGCCCGCGTCGGGGGGGCATCCGCGGCGGCGCACCGTCCAACCCGCTAATCTTCGGCGTGAGCGGTTCCGCCGTGCACGTTGCTGAGGCTGCCGTCGCTGGAACAATCATTGGTCGCGTCAACTCGATGCGAATACTTGATCTGCAGCTTACGGCCATCGCCGTTGCCGATCATCTTCATGCGCAGGATATGGGGCCTGGCGATCAGCTCCTGGGCGCCCATCTGCTCATGCCCGATGCCCACCGTGGTGCACAATTCATTCTCCACGCGACTTAGATCCGAGGAGACATGTGATCCCCGCTCCAGCAGCCGGGAGTAGTTGCCCCAGCGAGTAGCGAGCTGTGGACCCGGCGCCAACACCACCTCGCAACTGGCGTTGTATCGGACCGTGAACGAGTCCCCTTCGACCAGGTGCAGACCGTGATCTTCATGGTCATGGGTTACCATCGTGATGCGCCAGGCCTTACCCGATCCGCTACCGCTGTAGAAATCTGCGAACGGGTCGCCGGGGCCGCCACAGGACGGGGCGGCTGTCGCCAGGGGCAGATAGGCCATCAGGCCAGTCAACAGGCAGGCACAGCCGAGAGCGACAGTCATCTTCTTCATGAGATTGTTTCCTCTTCAAAGTGGGCATGGGCCAAACAAAGGGCCCACTTAGGGCCTGCCTGCTGCGGCCCGATTGTCTCACTTTGGTCAAGAGGTCCGGCTCAGGGCCCGCCGCTGGCCGTCTGCAGAATGAACCCGGCCCAGTAATATGGATCAGCCCATCGGCGCTGGCTGGAGAGTTCCAGTTGTGCACCGCGCAAGGCGGTCGCTGCGGGCTGATCCCGGTTGATCAGGTTACGGTAGAACAGCTTCATCAGTTCAGCGGTACCGCGATCCGGCACCCACCACAAGCTGGCCACGACTTGTTGGGCTCCAGCGAGGATGAAGCCTTGGGTGAGGCCCACAAGACCTTCACCCCGGATCTCCCGCCCCAGGGCGGTCTCGCATGCGCTAAGCACGGCCAGGTCTGCATTCAGGGACAAGGCGGAAATCTGTTGCAGCTGCAGCAGGCCTTCTGTGGGCCCACCATCACCGGTTCGAGACAGTACCAGACCCGAAAGAGATGGATACTCCGTATCGATGAAGCTATGCGTAGCGAAATGGAGGTAGCGGTATGACCCCAGATCAGTATTAAGGACCGCTTCCCGGGTCGCCGCAGGCCCGGTGAGTACAAGGCTTTGTTCCGGATCCGCGAGAGCGGCGATGGTCGTGGCTTCTTCGCCGCTCCATTCCAGCCGCTGCAGACGATCCAGTTCGGTCATCCAGCTCTGCGGAGTGGGGAGCAGGCTGGCTTGTTTAGACACCCTTGGATCGTCCCCGCTGACAATCGGATCCGCAAATATCGCTACACTGCCAGCGACTGCCTGCTCCCATGTTGTGTCATCTTCTATAGCCATCGCTGAAGCTGAGGACACGCGCAGTATCTCGAAATCCGAGAGCAGGTAGCGGGGTGACTCGTCGGGTGCAGACAGGGGCAAGGCCGCGAATGGTAAATAATGAAGCGCGCCGTCGGGGATAATGATCAATCGATGTTTATCTGACACGTCGAAGTCGGGGCCGAGCAGCGTGTCCGCCAGCTGAACCATTAGATCATCGCGCTGGCGGCGCGAAACGATGTCCGAGGGAAAGGCCTGCAACAAAAGATGGGCCGATCGGGCTAATTCATCAATTCTCGCCCTGCCGGGCAGTGTCCGCCATTGCAAATCGGTGTCGGTCACCGTCCACAAGAACCCCCGCTCCTCTCCCATGTGATAGAGAAGCAAGGCCGTGTCCTTCTCCAGGAGATGCTGGATAGACCGGCTATCCAGGATGCGTGGCGCAGAGAGGGCCGTGTACTTCGGATTCATCTCACGGGCGCTAATGTCCAGCACCTGGACCTCGGTCGCGGTCTGGTCCATGTCAGCCGAGATTTTCGCGAGCTGGGCAGCGTCGGGGTTGCCTTGAAGCAATAGCTGTTCTCTTCTGTAGGCCAACTCCGTCATGCTCCGAGTGAGCGCCTCACGTTCGGAGGCGAGCGAGGCTTCGATCGTGCCATATGGGTCAATCGCGGCTTCATCCATGAGGTCCAAAATCATCCGGCCTCGGGATCGTTCGGCAGTATCAAAGGCCTCTCTGACCAGGCCCAATGATGCATCGTCCGTTGACTGCTCCGCCGCCGCCATGAGGAGCTCGATCTGCAACTCATATGCTGCGCGACTGTGGCTCAGATAGAGCGCGCGAAGGGCCGGCGTCGTGAGGCGAGCCCTGACCTGTTCGATCTGTGCTATCGATTGACGGGTGAGCGATATCGCTTTCGATAGATCGCCGTCATTAGCGTAGGACCGTGCTCTTAAATAGAGGGTCGCGCCGCTCATTTCGGTCATGCCCATGTCGAGGAACAGCGCTTGGGCCTCCATCAGGTCCCGTCGGGCAAGCCCGGCATGGCCATCAGCAAGAAGCGTTTTGCTCCGCTGGAGCAAACCTTCGGCCACAACCATGAGTGAGCCTTGCCGCCGAGCTATCGCGATTGCGGATTCGAGGCGTTGCAGTGCCAATTGCGGTTTCCCTTGCTGCAGGTAGTCAACTGCCAGGGCTATTCCCGCGCGTGCCCTGAAGATCTGGTTCGGAGCAAGTTGCTCTGCTTTCGAGTGAGCTTTGAGAGCACACTCGAACTCACCGAGTTGGCGACATACATTCCCAAGTTGGATCAAAGTTGCGGCGACTCCGCGGATGTCATTCGCCGTTTCCCGGAATCCCAGGGATCGCGCATAAAATTCTCTGGCCTGAGAAAATTCCCCAAGGTGCTGATAGGTGGTGGCGATGCCGCTGAGTGATCTACCCTGGCCCTTGATGCTGGCATTGTCGGCATGAATGGTCAGTGCAGAGTAGAAGTCCCTTAGGGCTTCCGCGTATTCGCCGAGTGCTGAATGCGCGCGGGCACGGTTGTCCAGAGTGTCAGCAATCCGCTGAGGCTCATGATTGATATCCAGGATCTCAAGCGCTCTCGAGAAAATCACGACTGATTGACTGAGATGGCCTCGTTCCAGCAACAACACGCCAAGATTGGTCAAACTGTTCTGCTCGTCAGACCACTCGCCAAGCACGTCAAAGCGTTCAGCCGCGTTACTCCAAAGAGATTCGGCCTGGTCCCAATCGCCTCGGTAGAACGCTAGTAACCCGAGGTTGTTGATTGTCTTGGCTGCGTCATAGTTAAGCCCCAGTTCAACCTGCACGGCCAGCGCTTTGTTCAGCGACGATTTGACGCTTTCGAAATTACGAGCCAAGGGGCTCTTCGTTTCCAGACCTGTGGCTGGTTCAGGTTGGCTGGCGATCTCCATGATCGCGGTTGCTTCGAGATGGATGGCTGCTGCATAGAGCGCTTCGGCACCGGCATTGCGGTAAAGATCTGCCGCTTGCTGTGCTTGCGCTGCGGCATCCTCCCACAGCAACATGCGCCAATAGAGGATGCCGGCAGCGTTGAATAAGGCCCAGGCCCGCTGCAACTCGTGCTCCGGGCTGATCCAGGCATTTGCGGCCGCCAGATATGCGTCTAGCGCTTCCTGTCTTTTCTCTGGCTGATTGCCAAAGTTGAGAACACTGCCGCGCGTCATGTGTTGATAAGGGCTGAATGGGTCCCTGCCCGAAACCTGGGCGGGCTGAAACGCAGTGATCGCATGTCCGCCAATGGCGCCGGTGTACTCGGTCGAGTAAATCTCGATCATGTATTCACCCGGCGATCCTCCGACGACCAGTACCTCTCGCTCGTGTCGTTGCAGCGGCGAGTCGGCGGTCTGTATGGTCCCGCTCGGGTCCGTAGATGCAAGGATCAGATCGAGGCCGCGCTGTTCCACCTCGATGACAAACCGTTGGTTTCCGTCGGTCTGCAGCGTGTAACGGAATCGCGCGTCCGCACCGTGGCTGCGTGTGATGGTCTGGCCAGGGTCCAGTCTCTGAGCGTCGGCAACAATCCCGATATCGGATGACGCTGCCGTTTCCGCTGGTGCGCGTGCAGCGGGGTTTGCCAGGGCCACGAGCAATACGATGCCAGCGGCGCTCCGTCGAAACCGGGGCCGCAAACCGGACGCATGCATGAATGGGTCACAGGACGCGACCATTTCCTTCACCCGGTGTCAGCTTATCGGCACTGTATCAAAAGCACCGTGAACTGAGTCTAACCCGAAGGTAGTGAAGAGCCGGTGAAGACCTTGGCCGGAATGGTGCGGCGCGGTGTCGTTTACCCGGATCAGGCAATGAGCTTCAGCGCCTGATCGACGAATCGCTGAATCTCTACCCGTGGGGAACCCTCGTGCTGCATGAACAAGACGCCGCGGAACGTGGCCGTCAGCTGTCGCGCGATAAGGTCCAGATCCAGTTCGGAACTCAATTCCCCCCGGGCGCGACTCCGCTCCAGCGTGTGCTGGAACACGATGGTCAGATCATCGAGCATCGCTCGGGACGTTGAAAGATGGTCCCCGTCGATCTGTATGCCGCCGGTTTCATCGGCCGGCATGGCCGTCTCCTGCTCTTCCGCGGGCAGATCGACGACAGCCTCAAAGAACGCCCGGATATCATCACAGGACGCATCGCGCAGCGAGTCGAGCCCGCGCAAGTCGATATCTTCGTTTTCGGTGGTCATTATTCCGCCAATACATGCCCGCGTCTCGCGACGGCATGCGTTCGATCTGGATTTGGCTATCGACTGATCTAGCGTTCGGGCCCAACGGCTTCGAACCGGTCATGGTCCCGATGATTCGGGCCCCGAAGACGATCCGTCATCCCCGGGGACTGAAACGCCCCCCATCCGTTGGCGGGCCCGCTGCCTTGCCGGATTGCCTCTCTCCCGCTTGGGGATCTGGCACATGGGAGCTTTCGTGTTCTGTTTATTGATCCGGCGCGCCGAAGCGTAGCCCAGAAGAAAACATTTGCCAAGCGGTGTCCCGTTTCCGCTCCGTCGCGGCGCATCATGACAGCATCGGGGTAATAACCGGAATCTAGACAACGCTGCCCGCAGCATGCCCGGACGACCACGCCCACTGGAAGTTGAACCCGCCAAGATGACCCGTGATATCGACGACCTCACCGATGACATACAGACCAGGCTGCAATCGGGATTCCATCGTCCTCGATGAGAGACCGTCCGTATCGACGCCGCCGAGCGTGACTTCGGCCGTGCGGTAGCCCTCGGTACCGGCCGGTAGCAGCGGCCAGTCACCAAGCTGGCCCGCGAGCCGGGACATGATCGCGGCGGGCAGGTCCGTCATCGGGATGTCAGCCTGGTCAGGCCACCAACGGGCCTCTAGCTCTGCCACGAGCCGGCGCGGCAGGCGGGAGCCAAGGATCGAGCGAAGCACAGCCCGGGGCCGTTGCGCTTTTTCGGCGCGTAGCCAATCGGGAATCTGTTCGCCGGGCAGCAGATCGGTGTGGACGATCTGGCCGGTCTGCCAGTAGCTCGATAATTGCAGCACCGCCGGTCCGCTAAGGCCGCGATGGGTAAACAGGATATCGTCCTCGAATGCCTGACCGTTTGTAGTCAGACGCGCCGGCAGGCTGATGCCCGAAAGGCGCTCAGACAGGCCGCCGAATTCATCGGTGAAGGTGAACGGGACCAGACCGGCCCGGGTCGGCAGCACCGCATGGCCGTACTGGCGCGCCAGCTCGTAGCCGAACCCCGAGCCGCCCATCTTCGGGATAGAGAGCCCGCCGGAGGCGATGACCAGCGCGCGCGCCTTGAGTTTTCCGGCCGTCGTATTCAGGTGGAAGGGCCCGCCACCCGAGACCGTTGAGGTCTCACATCCGGTCATGATCTCAACGCCCGCACGCTGACACTCGTCCAGCAACATTTGCACAATGGCCCGCGAGGACGTATCGCAAAACAGCTGTCCCAGAGTCTTCTCGTGATAGGCGATGCTGTGCGCCTCGACCATCGCGATGAAATCCCACTGGCTGTATCGGCTCAGCGCCGATTTGCAGAAATGCGGATTGGCTGAAAGGAAACGGCCAGGTTCGATATGCAGATTGGTGAAATTGCAGCGTCCGCCGCCCGACATCAGGATCTTCTTGCCGATCTTGTTGGCACGCTCCAGCACCAGCACGCGACGGCCCCGGCGCCCGGCCACAAAGGCACACATCAGGCCGGCCGCACCGCCGCCGATAATGATCACATCGAACTCACGCATGGTCGCAGTCTAGTGGCGTGAACGGTGCCAGGCGAGGTCGGGCGGCAAGACGCGATCAGATGCGCACCGCGGCGATCCGCTGGTCTATCGCGATGCCGGACTGGCTGACGGTCAGCCCGGAGCGTTGAGCGCCGTCGACCGGCGCACAGTTCCCGCTCGATGACCGAGCCGCGCCTCGGATCGGTGGCAAAAGTATGACTAATGACAGGGTCTTTTCCCTTGATCCGGCGTCGTGATGCCTTGATCTTCAACGTTGCTGATAGTCGCGAGGCAAAAAAATCTCGAAAATCGAGGGTCCCCGGGAAATTTTTTCGCCCGACGCCGGGTCTATTACAGGTGAATCCCCAACATTAGCTGCAGGAAAAATAGCTTCATGCTGATCAGAAAGGCCCCGGACATCCGGCCATCCGAGATCACGGATGAGCATTCCTATCTCAACCGGCGCGAGTTCCTGCAGCTGGCAGGCTTTACCGCGGCTGGCACCATGGCGGGTTCTCTCGCTGCCGCCGAGCCGTCGGGCAAGCCGTTCCCGAAGGTCGCCAAGAGCCCGTTCAGCACCGATGAGCCGGCCAATTCCTACGAGGATGTCACCACCTACAACAACTTTTACGAGTTTGGTACCGGCAAGGGCGATCCCTATCGCAACAGCCAGGATTTTTCCCCCCGGCCCTGGAAGGTCACGGTCAGCGGCGAATGCGACCGCCCGGGCGAATTCAGCTACGAAGATATCGTTGCCCCCCACGCCCTTGAAGAACGTATCTATCGGCTGCGCTGCGTAGAAGCCTGGTCGATGGTCATCCCCTGGGTGGGATTCCCGCTGGCGGACCTGATCAAACGATTCGAGCCGAATTCGCGCGCGAAATTCGTCAAATTCAAGACCCTCTACGATCCGGTCCAGATGCCGGGCCAGCGCAGGGGCGTGCTCGACTGGCCCTATGTGGAGGGTCTCACCATTGCCGAAGCGAACCATCCGCTGACTTTGCTGACAGTCGGTCTGTACGGCCGCGAGTTGCCGAACCAGAACGGGGCTCCCCTGCGCCTGGTGGTGCCGTGGAAATACGGGTTCAAGAGCATCAAGTCAGTGGTCAGCATCGAGTTTACCGAACGGCGCCCGCGCACCAGCTGGGAGTTGTCCGCGCCCCGCGAGTACGGGTTTTATGCCAACGTCAATCCGCAGGTGGATCATCCGCGCTGGAGTCAGGCCCGCGAACGGCGCATCGGTGGCGGATTGTTCGAGGCCAAGCAGCCGACACTGATGTTCAACGGTTACGGTGAGCAGGTCGCGCAGCTCTATGACGGGCTCGATCTGCGGCGCAACTTCTGAAGCGGCCGCCGATGGACCTGAAAAGAAACCCGGGAGCAGGGAGTATGCGCGCGCTAAAGACCGCGCTGTTCGCGACGTGCTTGCTGCCATTCGCATGGATGGTGATGGCCGCGTTCGGGATCGCCGGCCTGAGCCTGGGCGCGAATCCCGTCGAGGCTCTGATCCACGAGGCGGGTCTGTGGGGACTGCGTCTGCTGCTGTTGACGCTGGCAGTGACGCCGCTGCGGCGGATCACCGGTTGGAACTGGCTGGTCCGTCTTCGGCGGATGCTGGGACTGTTCGCGTTCTTCTACGTGTTTATCCACTTCCTGGCCTATTCGGTTATCGACCAGCGTCTGGCGCTCGGTCCGATCGTCGAGGACATCATCGAACGCCCGTTCATCACCATCGGCATTGCCGCGCTATTGTTGCTGTTGCCGCTTGCGATCACTTCGACCAATGCGATGATGCGCCGGCTTGGGCGCCGCTGGCAGCAATTGCATCGCCTGGTCTATCCGATCGCTATCCTCGGCGTGTGGCATTTCTGGTGGCAGGTCAAACAGGACATCCGCGAGCCGCTGATCTATGCGGCCATCCTGGCGTTACTGCTCGGGTTCCGCATCTGGTCGCGGCAGCGGCGCCGCGCCGACGCCGCGGGGCCGCCCCGATCGGCCTCAGTAATGGTTCTGAGCCGTGCTATGCGTGAATTACAAGCGTCGCCAGGCCCAAGAAAATAAAGAAACCCATACTGTCGGTGATAAAGGTCAGCACCACGCTGGAGCCGAGCGCCGGATCCCGATCCAGACGCTCCAGCATCACCGGCACCGCGATACCCGCGGCGGCAGCCACAAGCAGATTGCATAGCGTGGCGGCGGCCATCACCAAACCCAGATCCGGATTCTGATACAACAGCCACGCGACCGCACCCATCGCCGCGCCCCAGACGAGCCCGTTCATCAGCGCGATACCCAGCTCCTTTATCGCCAGATAACGCAGGTTCTCCCGGTTGATCTGATTGAGCGCAAGCCCGCGCACGACCAGGGCCACGGTCTGGTTGCCGGTATTGCCGCCGATCGAGGCGACGATCGGCATCAATGTCGCCAACGCCACCAGTTTCTCGATCGAGCCTTCGAATAAGCCGATCACACGGGAGGCGACGAATGCGGTCATCAGATTCAAAAACAGCCACATCCACCGGCTGCGGGCACTCTCGATGACCGGCCCAAACAGGTCTTCCTCGCGGCGCAGGCCCTCGCGCAGGAATGCGTCTTCCTCGGCTTCTTCACGCAGGAAGTCCATCACCACGTTGACCGTGAGGCGTCCGAGGATCCGGTCTCTGTTGTCGACAACCGGTGCCGAGATCAGATCGTAGCGCTCGAATGCCTGGCCGGCCTCGCTCGCTTCCTGATCGGGCGTGCATACGCCAAGCGCGGGATCCACGAGCTCCCTGACCGGAGTCCTTAGCGGATTGAGAAACAGCGCCTTCAGCGGTAACGCGCCGAGCAAATGACGGCGCGCGTCCACCACAAATATCTGATCCGTGTGGTCGGGCAGGTCATCCAGACTGCGCAGGTATTTGAGCGTGTTCCTGACGGTGGCGTCGGCCTCGATCAACAACATGTCCCGGGTCATCAGATAGCCGACCGAGTCTTCCGGATAGTTGACCGTGGTCTCGTGCCAGCTACGATCACGCTCTTTCAGGTTGCCGACGAGTTCTTCGCGGATCGCGTGCGGCAGCATGTCGTCGATGAAGCCGAGGTCATCGGGGTCCATGGCCTGGCAGATATTGAGCAGGCGATGCGCCGGCGTCTCCTCGATCAGGCCTTCGGCAACAGGGTCGCTGGCCTCGGCCAGGATCACGCCCGCCGTGCTGGCCGGGACGCAGCCCCAGACAGTTGAACGCTCGTCCGGGGGCAGCATCTCGACCAGATGAGCGACGTCCGCCGGGTGCAGTCGAGCGAGCTTGCGGCGCAGCTCCTGATGGTGCTGGCGGTGCAACAGATCTGTGGCCAGAGAATCCCGATCCTGCTCAGTCCGGTCGATAAGTCTTTCGACCAGTTCATGCTTGTGCAACAAGTCCAGGATCGGTTGTAGCCGGTGTTCGAGTTTTCCCCTGGCGCTTGTCTGCATCTGTCTGTCCTGCTCGATGCGCGAGAACGGCGACGATGATAACGCGTAAATGGAGCGCTGAGTGACTGGCGACCCGCCGATAGTGCTGGCGAGCGTCTTGTGCGCAGGCGAGCGTTGCTCAATTTGTGACCTGCGTCACAGGCCCCAGCCTTATGTCAATTTAACGTGGTCTGCAAGCGTGCCGGGGTTTCCCGGCACTGGCGTCCCATAGCCCCGGGCAGATTCGCAATGGCCAGCTTAGGCAAGACAGAGTTGCTCATCTTGAGCGCCGATCCCGCGGTGCGCGATGCCGTCGAGGCGTCTCTGGGCGACGCCGGTCCGGTGCATATCGCTGATGATGCGGTATCCGCGCTGGATCTGGCCGCGCGCCACCCGGTCGGTGTGGTCGTGGTCGACCTGGAAAACGCGGGCAACGACATCGAGTCGCTCATCGACACCCTGAAAGAGCTCGCGCCCGGGATGATCACGATCCTGGCGGGTGATCACGACGCCCTCGCCGAGCTCACGCACCTCAATGTAGACGGTACGGTCTTTCGATTCTTGATCAAGCCCGTATCAGGCGGTCAGCTGCGCCTGGCCGTTGAGAGTGCCATGCAAAAATGCGCGGGCGGAATCAATGATACGGAAGATGCCGGGTCGCCGATCGGCTGGTGGGCGTCCGGCCCGCTGATGTATGCGGGCTTTGCCGCACTTGCCCTGGTGGCTGGCAGCGCTGCCTGGATGCTGACTGCGCCGTCGGCGCCGGACTTGTCTTCCCGTCCGGCCACCAGCGTCGTCAGCCCGGTTGTGCCCGGCGAGTCAACGCTTGAGGCAGAAACCGGGGAATCGACCGGCGGTGTTTATTCGAACCGTTTTGGTGTGGTCCTGGCGCGAGCCGAGCAGGCCATACAGGAACAACGTTATGTGGGCGAAGAGGGCGAAGAGAGTGGCGAGGGCGATGACGCGGTGAGTCTCTACGGCCGGATTCTCGCCGAGGATCCGGACAATCCGGCTGCTATCAAGGGGCTGGAGAAGATCATGCGGGTTTTTGTTGCCGACACTCGTGAGGCACTGGAAACTGGTGACGTCGAGGGTGCCGAAAGGGCCTACGACGTGGCCAGTCAGGTGCTCCCAAACGATCCCAGGCTGGCCGCGCTCGAACAGCAGCTGGTGGACGCGCGCGTTGTCGAGTTGGTCGCCGAGGCCCAGGCGGAGGTGGCATCCGGTGATCTCGAGCAGGCGGAGCAGACGCTGTCCAGGGTCGAGTCGCTCGAAAATGCGGATCCAAAGGCCGTTGAGGATGCCCGCCAGGCGATCGAGGACCGTTTCCGTGCGGAGCAAGCGGCGCGGTATCTGAGTCTTGGTGAAAAACGCCTGGCGAGTGGACGGCTGGTCGAGCCGGGTGACGACAGCGCATTGACTTATTTGCGCGCGGCACGCAACAACGATGCTGATGCAGACGCCACCGCTGAATTCGAGCGTGTGTTGGGTGAAGCGATGCTGGCCCGATCCCGCGGCGCGCTGGATGAGAATTCGACGACGGGTGCCAGAGAATGGCTTGGGCATGCGGAGGCGCTGGAGGCGGACATCGAGGGTCTGGACCAGTTGGAGGCGGCGGTCGTCAGGCGGGAGACCATCGATGCGGAACATGATCGGCTGCTGGCCCTGGCTTCAGAACGGCTGGACTCGGGGCAACTGATTACACCCGATGGTGATAGTGCCAGAGATTACTTACGTGCGGCGCAGGGCCTGGCTCCGCAGGATCCGCGCGCGGCGCAGGAATTGGCCAGGGTGGCTGATCGATTGATGGAGCAGGCACTTACTGCGCTGGCTTCCGACGATCACGCCGAAGCCGAAGAGTTGCTGGCCGAGGCCCGTGCGACCGGCGCCCGCGGCGAGGCGCCTGATCGTCTTGAGCAACGCATCAGGTTGGCGATGGCCCCACCCCCGCCGCCGGAGCCAGAGCCGGATCCGGTGCCGGTACGACGCAAGTATGTGCCGCCCGAATATCCCCGTGACGCGCTGTTGCGCGGTGTCGAGGGGACTGTGGAGGTGTCCTTCACGGTCATGCCTGATGGCGAGCCGGACAATGTCTCCGTGGTAACGGCCAAGCCGCGCAATACCTTTGATCGAGCGGCGATGAACGCGGTGCGTCAGTGGCAGTTCGACCCGGTGTTGATTGACGGAGAGCCGGTGCCCCATCCGATGCATGTCGAAATCGAGTTTGTGCTTAACGAATAGTGGCGCGCTCCGGCACGGACGCCGCAGGGTCTATCAACTGCGGCTCAGCCAGGGGAAGAGTTCGTCCAGTTGCGTCGCATCCAAAGATTCCATCACACGGATATTACGCGTCGGTATCGCTGCCGGATCCTCAATCGATTCGATCGCAGCCGCGACACTGGTCTCGCGCAGAATGTGCAGCAATGGCACTGGTGAGCGGTTGGTCAGATTGCCCGGCGCATCGGGCTGTGTATCGGCAAAACGATAGTCGGGATGGAAACTGGCAACCTGGAACCGGCCGTGCCAGCCCGCCTCGTCCAGCAGCAGATCCACCAGCGCCAGCATCTGATTAAAGGCGTCGAAGTCACCGGCCAGGTCCGGCAGGGCCAGCAGGCTGGTTTCCAGCTCCCGCATGTCCGCGGCGGCGAGCAACAGGAGTTCTTCCTGGAGGTCCGTCAACGCCTGCTCTTCACTGGTGGCCGTGCTTATCCGAATACGCAGGCGCGCATCGTCCACCACCCGGTTGGCGAAGGGGCAGAGGCCGAGGCCGATGACGATCCGCTCGAGCCAGCCGGTGATGGCTGCTTCCATCTCTGCGGTTTTCGCTTCGTCCATGACTTGCACCACGACGCCGGCGCCGCTGTCGACGCCAATCACTCAAGCATAACCCGATCGCGCCGGATGTCGTGGTGAGAGGTGGTCTCAGGCAGATTTGCAGCGGCGAGCGTCACGCTTGTGGTGATACATATCGTGGTCAGCGTCGCGCAACAGCGCGTCATAATCGTGATGTTTGTCCGGGTCATAGACTGCCACCCCGGCGCTGTATTCAAGATGGAATGGCAGGCTGGTTTGTGCGTTCCAGTCATTGACCCGATCCCGCAGGATCGCCAGCGGCCGTCCGAGATCAGTCTTTGAGGCGCCGGTGAGCAGTACGCAGAACTCATCGCCACCCATGCGTGCGACTACGTCGGAATCACGGTAGATGTTCTTCAGGATCCCGGCCATCTCCATCAGCGCCAGGTCGCCGGTCGCGTGTCCGTGCCGGTCATTGATCTCCTTGAATCGGTCAAGATCCACCGCCAGCATGCAGGCTGGCTGCTCGACGCGTCGGCAGGCGGCCAGCGCCTGGTTCGCGACGATCTTGAATCCGCGTCGGTTGGTCAGTCCGGTCAGTTCGTCGATAGTGGCCAACTCGATGCTGGCGATCTCCCGTTCGACCATCTTGGCCATGTCTCGCAGCATAACCAGGTCGTCGTCGGTCAGATCCCGGGGGCGGTGATCGATGATACAGAAGGTGCCCACCCTGCTGCCGTCCGGCGCTTTGACCGGGCAACCTGCGTAGAAGCTGATATCCGGGTCGTCGATGACCAGTGGGTTGTCACAGAAGCGTTCGTCGATCGGGGCGTTCGGGATAACCATGGTCTCGTCACCGAGGATGGCATGGCCGCAGAAAGACACCTCACGCGCGGTCTCAGCCGCGTCGAGACCCTGTTTCGATTTGAACCATTGGCGGTCGGTGTCCACCAGGCTGACCAGAGCGATCGGCACATCGAACAGCCGTTGAGCCATCCGCGTCAGACGGTCAAAGCGCTCATCGGGGTTCGAGTCGAGCAGATCGAGCGCGCGGAGTTGCAGTAGCCGCGCATGTTCGTCTGGCGGCGTTGGAGGTTTCTTCATGGTCGGTGATTCCTTTCCCGAGTTTGCCGTTCCCTGTATATATCGGCCCGGCCGCGGCGATCTTTAGACCGATCTGGACCAGGATCGACTGCAGACGGCGCCGGCTCCTGAGGTAATCTGGCTCACGACTCAGCCCACTCGGATCCCGGCCGACACTGGTCAATGGCAGGAGAGAAACCCTTGAGACTGACCCCCATCGTCTGGAGCGCCTTGTATCTGCTGGCCCTGCCGATACTGACCGCGATGCTCGATCTCGACGTGATCGGCGCCACGCTGGCGGTGCTTCTCGGCCTCGCCGTGTTCTGGTGGCAGCGGATGGCGCCTATGCTGGCACCGCCGACCGGACCCGAGATTCAGCTCGATACGATTTCGGCCAGCCACTATGTGGAGAAGGTCCGCTGGTGCCTTGATCGCCTCGGCGTGGCCTATCAGGAAGTGCCCAACGCCGGCGCGCTGGGCGTGTTCTCAGTGGGTCGAACCGTGCCGCGGTTGCGCGTCCGCACCGGGGCGGTGGTTTCCTCGATCGGCAACTCCGCGGATATCCTGCGCTATCTGTGGGGCCGCTACGGCAGCATCGAGCCCAGGGCTGCCTTTCTCGAACCGAGTCCGGAGGCACTGGCGCTCGAGCATCAGCTGGACCGTTATGGCGTCGATCTGCAGCGTTGGGTCTACCATCAGATCCTGCCCGACCGGTCGCTGACGCTGCACCTGTGGGGGGCGGATGACCCGGATCTGCCGGCTTGGCAACGCGCTGCCGTGCGCCTGGTCTTTCCACTACTCAAGCTGCTGATCAGCCGTTCATTCAGGCTCTCGCCGCGCGCCCATCAAAAGGTGTTGGCCAATATCGAGGCTTGTCTGACGTCGATGGAGGAACGGCTCAGCGACGGACGCCAGACGCTGCTCGGCGGCAATGACACCAGTTTTGTGGACATCACGCTTGCCGCGCTGTCCGGGCTATGGCTGATGCCGTCGCAATATGGCGGCGGCCGTGCTGAAGGCGTGCGTGCCGGGATCGAGACTTTGCCGGCAGACATGATCGCAGACGGGCGGCGCTGGAAGGGGCAATTCCCGCTGGTCGCAGCTTATATCGAAAGGATGTATCGGGAAGAGCGCGGGGTTTCGGCGGCGGACATCAGCCACGGATAAAAAATGGCAGCGCCATCAGGATCGCGCCCGCGGCGACCAGGAGCCAGGTGCCGGTGACAAACCAGGGAACGACGAAAAGACCGATACCGCACAGCAAGGGCACGGTCCGGGACTGCTTGCGTCCGTACATGAAGTATCCGAAGCCGATAGCGCCGAACAACATGCCCCAGACGATGGATGATTCCGTATGCATCGATTCTCGCCGCTCAAAAGCCCGCCAGCATCTGACTCAACCCGTCATGGATCAGTTTTGAGCCTAGCACGGCCAGCGAGGCGTACACGATACGGAACAACATCCGCTCGTCGATACGGGTGTGTAGCCGGCTCCAGGCCAGATCTCCGGCAGCGCTCAATCATCGATCCGCCGGCGCAGACTCTTGACCTTGCCGCGGCGGGTCTTCTCGTCGACGCGGCGCTGTTTCGCGCGTCGGGACGGACGCGTCGGGATGCGCGGCTTGGGCGGCGTCGCGATACTCTCGACCAGCTCCTGCAGTCGATCCAGGGCCGCCTGCCGGTTCTGCTCCAGGCTGCGGTGTTCGCGAGCCTTGATCACGACGATGCCGTCGGGGCTGATCCGTCGGTCGTTGAGCGCCAGCAATCGCCTCTTCCAGCTCTTTGGCAGCGACGAAGCGCCGATATCGAAACGCAGGTGGGCGGCACTTGAGACCTTGTTGACGTTCTGGCCACCGGCGCCGCTGGCACGCACGGCGGTGATCTCGATCTCGTCCTCGGGCAGGCTTACGCGATTTGTGATCTTCAATACGATCGTCCGCCTCCACGGCCGGTTCTGCCGGGCCGGCCACGCCCCGGCTGATCCATCGGTCCGGCTCAGACCATACAGAAGATATTCAGTTTGTTGCCGTCCGGATCGCGGAAATAGCCGGCGTAAAAGCCTTCCCCACGCGGTCCCGGAGCGCCCTCGTCCGTGGCACCGAGAGACAGCGCCCTGGCATGCACCGCCTGCACCTGCTCCGGTGACGCCGCCGCCAGTGCGACCATGGTGCCATTGCCGACGGTCGCCGGTTTGCCGTCAAACGGCTGCGTCAGAGCCAGCCCGGCCTGGTCCTGCGACGCCGACCAGGCGATAAATTGCTCGTTTTCCATAAAACGTTTGGCGCCGACATCGCTCAGGAGCGCGTCATAGAATTCAGCGGCTCGGAGCAGGTCGTTGGTCCCGAGCGTTACGTATCCGATCATGATCCGTCTCCCCTGGTCTGGCTGGGGAGAAGTGTAGCTGGTCCGGAAGCGAACCGTGCTAATTCACCGGCTCCCGGCACCGCACGCCCAGTTGTCTGGGCATACCGGTTTGCCCGACCCACCACCGCTGGTCCAGAATCGGGGAGAGCAGGGGAGGAGCGCTGATGAAGCTGTATTGGTGTCCGCGTACGCGCGCGTCGCGAGCCGTCTGGTGTCTCGAAGAATTGGGCGAGCCCTACGAGCGGGTTCTGATCGATATCCGTGATCCCGGGGCAAGGGAGGATCCCGGTTTCCGCGCTGCCAGCCCGATGGGCAAGGTGCCGGCCCTCGAAGACGGTGATGTCCGGCTGGCGGATTCCGCCGCGCTGTGTCTGTATCTGGCCGATCGCTATGCGCCGGAACGGCTGGCGCCGCGGATCGACGAGCCAGACCGCGGCCGCTTCCTGTTCTGGATGTTTTTCGCGTCTGGCGCCATGGAGCCGGCGATGGCGGAAAAGATGGGTGGCTGGACGACCAGCCGCGGTAGCCACGGCTGGGGCGATTTCGAGACCATGCTGGAGACGCTGGAGTCTGGGCTTGCACCGGGTCCCTGGCTGCTCGGTGAGCGGTTCTCGGTGGCTGACGTGATGGTCGGATCGACGGCCGCATTCATGCGCATGTTCGGCATGCAGCTGGAGTCCGCGGTGATCTCTGCCTATATCGATCGATGTCTCGCGCGGCCGGCCTATGCCCGGGCGATGGCCATGGAGGAGGGTTGAACACCGGCCCTGGACTTGAGGCTAGCCGCCATTAGTCGTCTTCATCTCGCTCGCGGGCTTTCAGGGTCTCCGCCATTTTGGCGCGGAACACGCCGGTCGCATCCACGGTGGAGATACCCATCTCGGTCGCATAGCGGGCGGCCTTGATCAGATTCTGCTCGAACAACACCTGCGTTTTGTCGCCGACCGTGGCATCGCCGCTGTCGTCGGCAACGCACAGGCGGCCGTTTTCCCGATGTTGCAACAGGTCTGCGGCCACCAGCATCTCGATCGCCCGGGTCACCGCATCCGGCTCGATCCGGAGTTCTTCGGCGACCCGCTGGACGGGGGGCACGATCGCGCCGGGCGGCAGACGTCCATCCTCGATTTCGTCTCTCAGGACGCGGAACAGACGCTCGTGAATTTCGCCTTCGGTCTCCTCCCGCATGCGGATCCGCCAGCGGCCACTCCTTGACGCCCAAAAATCAGCCATGGTTGCTCCGTTGTCCAGGCGGTTTGCCTTCTCGACGCACCCGGATGATATCCCATGGGAACCGGATATCCCACGGCATACGGTGTCAATCCGCGCTATGTATCGGGGATTTGTCAACAGCAATCGCCAGCCGGTATCAAAGCGTCACATCGACTGTCGCCTGCTTTGGCGATACCGCGATCGATACCGTCGCGGATGGGTACGACACGATTTAGTCTGGACACGGACTAGCCTGTGTTACCAGCCTCCTGACCGGTGCAAGAAGGTCTATCCTTATTTTAGGAATACCCGGATTTCCGGGCGGCGTATGCATCTGCGCCAACCTCAGAGGGAGGTGACCATGACTAGCAGCAAATCAACGGCAAGCAAAACCGCAACCAGGGCCAGGACGTCATCCAGGAAGGCCACAGTCAGTGCCAGGAAACCGGCCCCGGCAAAGAAGCCAGACCTGAAGTCCCGACTGCTAAAGATGGAGAAGTCACTGGAGAAGGGTGCTGCCGAAGTCGGACATCGGATAATGGAGGAGATGCCGGTAGTCAAGGCGAAAGTCGTCAAGGCCGGCAAGGCGGTGGCAAAGAAGGCCGTAGAGGTCGAGCGGGGCATCAAGAAGGATGTCATCGAGGTAAAGAAAAAGCTCGAGACACGGAAATCTGCTCACGCAAGCAAGAAGCCCGGCGTAAAGAAACCGGCGGCCAGAAAGACAGCGGTCAAGAAACCGACAGCGGTCAAGCCAGCGAGCAAAAGTGCCTCGGCGAAGAAAACCGTTTCCCGGCGCAAACCGGTCGCCGGCAAATCGTCTCGCCGACCAGCGGTGAAAAAATCGGCCTGATCCAGGAGTGCCTGCAACAGTGAGGGGCGATTACGACGGGCAGGCCAAGAGCTGAACCGCCCATCTGAGCAGAAGACGGCTGGTGAAGCAGGTTCCAGCGGGGGTGTCGCTGCGCGACTGCCCGGTCGATTCTCAGACGCTGGCTTTCTGCTCCGACGCCTTGAACGCCTCGAGCTGCTCGGCCGTGGCCGGCTCCTGGTGCTGTTCTTTGTAATCGGCATACGGCATGCCGTAGACGATTTCCCGCGCCTGGTCGTTATCCAGTTCGATGCCCTGGTCTTCAGCCGCGGACCTGTACCACTTGGAAATGCAGTTGCGGCAGAAGTAGGCAAGGTTCATCAGTTCGATGTTCTGCACCTGCGGATTCTCTTGCAGATGTGCGATGAGCCGGCGGAAGACATCGGATTCGATCGCGGCGCGGGTATCGTCGTCGATGGTAGGTAATTTGCTCATGATGGCATTCCTGTATTGACGGGCCGTGTCAGCCCTGTGCCGGGACTACATTGAACGATATACACAGCCGCTCGTGGTCATCGTCAAAGGGCAGGGTCCGGTGCCAGAAGTAGGACGGAAAGGCGATCAGCTTACCTTGCTCCGGCTGGATCCGGCGGGTCGCGGGGCGGGCATCGTGATAGATATCATCGGGCCCGCGGCCGAACTCGATCCATCCCTGCTGTGACCCGTCCGCGTCGCTGACCACGGGCGGCAACTGTACGTAATAGACACCGCTGATCCAGGCGTCTTTGTGATAATGCGGGATCTGATAGCCACCTCGCCACATGCGCACACCCCATCCGCTCAGATACCAGCTGGCAGGACGGCTGACCGGGAACGGATGGGTCGGGTCAAGCGTTAGCCCATCCATCATGCGATCGATCGCCGTGTCGAGGAACCCGATCAGCGCGGCGATCTCGGGCTCTGCGGATCTCAATATCTCCCCGGTGTCCATGCCGTTGGTGGTTGTGCGCTCTGCGCCAAGGGTCGGATGGTTGAGGATATGCGCCGCCAACCGCGTGTTGAGTGCCGACGCATCGGCGAAGCCGCCACCACCTGCAAAACGGTCGATATGGATCATGGACTCAAGATCCACCAGTGCAGCGACGCCAGCCTCGTCGCCCAGCAGCGACAGGGCTGCGAGCTTGTGGGCCAGCGCGTACACGTCGCCGGGATTGCGCGCCAGCACCGGCTCGACCTGTTGTAACGCGTCCCCGGGCTTGCGCCGACAAAGCAAGGCCCGGGCCAGCGCACCGCGCGCCCGGTCATCGGACTCATCGAGACCGACCGTACGCTCAAGGGCGCTGATCGCGGCGTCGATCTGCAGCGGGTCCTGCATCAACATCATGCCCAGATTGAAAAATGCGGAGCGCTGATCGGGATGGGTCGCAACGACTTGCTGCAGACAGCGGATGGCTTCATCGTGTCGGCCGACCTCGCCCAACACGCAACCCAGCGCTTCCTGCGCGCGCCCGTCCATGGATCCGGCAGCAACGGCGCGGCTGAAGAAATCGATCGCGGCATCCGCGTCCCCGGCCTGATAGCGGAGAACGCCCAACAGACGCAGCGCGTCCGGGTGTTCCGGGGCGTCGGCAAGTAGCTCCCGATACGCGGCCTCAGCCTGCGCCAGGCGGCCTTGCTGGTGGAAGCGATGCGCGGTCAGGAACTGCTGGCGCAGCGCATCGGTATTCAAATTGGCATCAGGTGTCATCGCCGGCGGGGCCGTTTTGTGGCTCGGGGGTTGAATTCCAGTTGAAACCTTACTCAGAGGCCGGGCACCAAGGCAAGCGCCGCCCCTGTATCGCCCTCGCGCCTTCCTTGCTCCGAGATGATAGCGTTAGCGCAACCGTCCAGCAGGAGGCGCCCCTCTCGATGATCCGTTTCAGGACCCTGGTCATGCTGATACCGCTGCTGGCGATGGCGCCGGCGGGTACGGGCATGGCAGCCCCCGAGTTCTACCAGCTTGATTACCGGGTCCGTTTGCGCCCGCAACAGGCGGAGGCTGTGGTGGTCATCGACGTGCGTCAACGGCGGGATCTGTTGCGGGAAGTACGTTTCCGCCGTTTGCCGGACTGGCACCGTGATTTCTCCGGCGATGGCAGCCTGGAAACCACCGATGACGCGATCATCTGGCGTCCGCCGGCCGGCGGTGGCCGGCTACGGCTCGTCGCGCAACTGGATCACAAACGTGGCAAGGGTGGTTACGATTCCCTGATCACCGACGGATGGGCGATTTTCCGCGGCGATGACATCGTCCCGCCCGCGGCAGTCCGCTCGGTCAAGGGCGCCCGCGCTCAGGCTCGATTGCAGATCGACGCACCGGATGGCTGGTCCGTCGTCAGCGCCTTTCCCAAGGGCGACGATGGCTGGTTCCACGTCGATGATCCGGAGCGGAATTTTGACCGGCCGGTGGGCTGGATGGCGGCGGGCAAGCTCGGCGTCCGGCGTGACACGGCTGCTGGTATACGGGTGGCGATCGCGGGGCCCACCGGCCATGGAATCCGCCGCATGGATATGCTGGCGTTTCTCAACTGGAATCTGCCCGGGTTGAAACAGGTGTTTGCAGATTTCCCCGAGCGACTGCTGATCCTCTCCGCCGGTGACCCGATGTGGCGCGGCGGTCTGTCCGGTCCCCGCTCGCTGTTTATCCACGCGGACCGTCCGCTGATCAGCGCCAACGGCACGAGTACCCTGCTGCATGAGCTGGTCCACCTGGCTCAGGGGTATAGCGCGGACCCCGGCGGTGACTGGATCGTCGAGGGCGTAGCCGAGTACTACAGCATCGAAATCATGCGTCGTTCCGGCACCTTGTCGACTGAGCGCGCCCGTCGCGCGCTGGAATCAGTAAGCCGTTGGGGTGAGACCGCCGAACGTCTCGACACCGACCGCTCCAGCGGTGCGGTGACCGCGCGCGCGGTCCGTTTGCTGGCGGACATGGACGCGGAATTGCGTCAGCGCAGCGACGGCAAGGCCAGTCTGGACGACGTGGTGCGGGCCCTGTCCGAGCGTCATCAACGTGTCAGTCTGCGCGCGTTGCAACAGGAGTCAGAACGGATCGCCGGCGGGCCGCTGGAGAGCCTGAAGGACGTGGACGGGCCTGCACCCAAGTAGCTGCCTGCACCCGCGAAGGAGTCTGCCCGGGTCAGTCGCGGAAGTTTGTAAACTGCAGCGGCAGCCCGAGTTCGGCTTCCTTGAGCATCTGGATCGCGTTCTGCAGATCGTCCCGCTTCTTGCCGGTCACGCGCACCTGCTCTCCCTGGATCTGCGCCTGCAATTTCATCTTGGCGTCTTTGATCAGCTTGACGATCTTGCGCGCCGTGTCGGTTTCGACACCGTGTTTCATCACCACCTTCTGCCGCGCCTTGTTCAGCGCGATCTCCGGCTCCTCCGGCGCCATCGCCGCCACGTCGATGCCGCGCCGGGCCAGTTTCTGCGTGAGGATGTCGAGCATCTGCTTGAGCTGGAAATCGGCCGGGGCCTCGACATTGACCACAAACTCGGTCAGTTCGAACTTGGCGCCGGTGCCCTTGAAGTCGAAACGGTTGGCGACTTCGCGGTTGGCCTGATCGACCGCGTTGGCCAGTTCGTGGCTGTCGATCTCGGAGACGACGTCGAATGAAGGCATAGTCAGATTCCTGTCGACTGTATTGATTGGGTGTCCGGGTTGAGCCAGGTCGGCAAGCGGTAGCCGGCCACATTGTAGCCGCTTGAGGCGGTCCCGCGCACACGGCCGCCGGCCGGCGCCAAGGCACCTGCCCGCTCGATTATGTGACCCAGGTCTCGTTTTTCCGGTGCATGTTGCGTGAATCCGGTCACGGCGTGAACTAAGGCGCTGCGGCATCATTGCCGATATATAAGAGTGTAGCGATCGGGCCCTCGATGGAGCTCCCTGCGCTTGCAATGACACGGCTTGTGCAACCTTTTGAGGCCGGCCGGAAATACAGAGATCGAGGACTATGAACATGCGTATCTACGGTGGTTTCTTTGCCGGCTCTGCCCGGATAGCGAAGCGCGTTCTGCCTGCAGTGGCGCTCGCCGGCAGCCTTGCGGCTTGCGGGGGTGGTTCCGACGGAGCTGCGCCGGTGGCCAAATTGCCCGACGAAGCCAACGGACGCATCGCGGTGACAAACACACAGGCCGATCTCGATATCCGCGCGCTGTATCCCGGAGACCCGGTACCGATCGATGCGCCCGTTACCGCCAACAAGTCCGGCCCCTCGGTGGCAAGAAAGACCAATAGGGTGACGCTGACCCTGGCCTCGGAGGTCTTCCCGCCGGTGGTGGAGGGCGAGGTAGTGCAGGCGACATCGGTGTCGATCAAGGGCGATCACGGCGTGGTTAGCTACAATATGCGCGGCGCGCCGCGCCTCGGCGCCATCGACTGGATAAAGGGTCTGGCCAACAACAGGCCGAAATTGACCTCCAGCGCGACATTCAATGATTCCGATGTCAGCGCGGTGACCATCGATGGCAGTAACATCTATGCGGCAATGGCGACCAATGCACCGGAATTCCCCTTCCCGTCGGTGCTGGAACGCATGCAGATCCAGGGCAACAGCCTGACCCTGAGCGGCAACGAGCGGGTGGAGTTGACCAGCTACGTCGCCACCAGCGTGATGGACAACGGCAACACGATCTATACCACCAGCGGCAACACCGGCGGCGTGTTCGCGATTGACCAAACGGATATGAGTCTGTTGGGTGAATTCCCGTTAAGCGACGCCCGTTGGGTCGCCCTCGACGCCGGGGGCCAACGTATCGTCGTCGCCCAGGGTGGACAACCCGAGGGTCAGATCTCCGTCTTCGAGGAAGACGCGTTTCCCAACGGGTCAATGAACTTGCTCAATACCTTCCCGTTCCCGGGGGCCAACGTGCCTGAATCGAAGACCACGGTGGAGATCGCCGGTGGCAAGGCCTTTATCGCTGCGGGCCCGGAAGGCGTACAGGTGGTCTGTCTGGATACCGGTGAGGTGATCGGCAACGTGCCCCGCCCGGATCCGGGATTGCTTGAGCCGCCGCTGCCCGATGAAGTCGTGGTGACAAATGCGGTGACGGTGGATGACGACCTGATGTTTATCTCGAACGGCGAGGCCGGTGTCTACGTGGCCACTGGCGCCCAGGGATTCAACGAGAACAACTGCAACCCGCAGGACATTACGATGCTGGGCAAACTGCGCTTTGATGACCTGCAGTCTGCCAATCACGTGGCCTACAAGAACAAGTACTTGTTTGTCGCCGCCGGGCTCGGCGGCGTGAAAGTGGTCAGCGTGCAGACTAGGTGACGGACCCTGGTGGGTCGTTGGGCGACGATCCAGCGATCAGGCGCCCGTTGACGATTCCAGCATCTCCCGCATCTTGCGGTGGATCAGTTCGATAGCTTTTAGCGGCCGGATCATGACCTTGAAGTCATCGATCCGGCCGTTTTCGTTCCAGCGGATCATGTCTACCCCGTTGATCTCGACGCCATCGATCTCGACCATGAATTCGAGCACCGCGTGGTGTCCTGAAATGACCTCCCGCACATAACGGAAGCTGTCATTGAGCAGCACCTGACAGGCGGCGGACAGATACATCGCGGTGACCACCCGGCCGGTCTGAGGGCGGTGCACGATCGGCGAGTGGAAGCGCGCGTCCTCGGCTAGCAGCCCGTGCAGACCCGACAGATCCCGATCGCGGACGATCTCATGCCACCTGCGCAACGGCGTCGGCATGTCGTCTGTATCGGCGGCCAACTTCGGGCCCCGGACCTAGTCCTTCTTGCCGGCGGATTCTTTCTTCTGGCCTTGGGTGCCGCCTTCGGACTTCGGGTAGTCACCGATCACGGTCTTGAGCGGACAAACCGAGACGATCGGACATTTCTTGCAGCTGGCGGCCAGCGCGACGGGGCATAGGGTCATGATGTCTCTCCTTGTTTCATGGTTGATTCGGTGATCACTTATCCACCGTCGAGTGCAGCGCGATCCGGTTGCCCTCGCTGTCACGAATGATGGCCCTGCAACCGTGGGGCCCGATCGCGTGGATCGGCTCGATGATCCCGGCGCCGAGTTCTTTTGCTTTGGTCACTGCGTCCCGGATGCGGCCGTCCACGTTCAGATACACCAGCACGCCACCTCCTTGGCTGATGGCAGCGGAGTCGGGCACCAGGCAGCCGCCGTTACCCTGTTCGTGATCCAGCACACAGAAGGCGAAGCCATCGTATTCTTCGCGATGTATTTCGATGTCGAGCAGCGCGTGATAAAAGGTCCGGGCCCGATCAAGATCAGCCACCGGGATGTCGAACCAGACAGCACGGTTGTGCAGGGTGTTGAGGTCACTCACAGCAAGGCTCCGGACTCAAACCGCCACCGTGATCGTTGTGCGCACGGAATTGGCGATAAAGCAGTATTTGTGCGCCTTTTCGTGCAGCTTGGCAAGCTGCACCGCGTCGGGTTCTGCTCCTGGCGCGAAGTTCACCCGGGGATTCAGCCGCACCTCCGTTACCGCCATCAGGCCATTTTCGTTCTTGCCGATGACACCGACCGCGTCGTCGGTATAGGCGTCGACGACGAATTTCCATTTACAGGCCAGAGCCAGGAAAGTGAGCATGTGGCAGCTCGAGATAGCGCCGACCAGTTGTTGTTCTGGATCGGCAAACTCTGCGGTCCCCAGGTATTCAGCGGCTGACGAAGCATTGATCTTGACCGAGTCGCTATAGCTGACGGTGTGATCCCGGCTAAAGGTGTCGTAAATGAAATCCGGCGTGCCGCGGCGCCAGTCGATCACGGCTCTGTGTTCTGACACGTATTTCTCCTTGTTCTTACTGCTCTATGAAATGGTGACGAGGGCTACCAACGCTCCCCTCCCGGTGCATCGCGCGCGACTCAGCGCCTCGCCTGGCCGATCGCATTGCGGAACCGATTCGGATCCTCGGGCGAGACCATGATCTTTTTGCCGCCCGCGTAGGTGATCCGCAGCCGGTCCAGCGACAGGGCCGGCGAAGACAGCGGGGAGCGGGTCGGTTCTACCGATTCGATCTCCGAGACGCGCAGTCGCTTGCGGAATGGACCGCAGTAGATAGTCAGCATGCCCTGGTCTCGCCGATATCGAGTGCCATACATGATCCACAAGATCAGTGCTGCTGTCGCCAGCAATACCGCAACGCTGATGGCCCGGGGCAACGAGGGCAGGCCCGCCGAGAGCATGTTCCCCGAGAGCAGCGCAACGGCGGCGCCCAAATCAATCAAGACGCTGAACCCCAGGATCAACCAGAGCCACAGATCGCGCTTCGATTTGAATACCTGCATCGGTTGACCCCGCCTGATCGCTAGTCCTTTGCGATCATCACATCCGACGCCTTGATGACCGCGTAGACCTTTTTGCCCTTCTTCAGGCCGAGCTTCTTGGCGCTTGCTTTGGTGATGATGGAAACGATCTTGGCCCCGCTGCGGACTTCGACTACTACTTCCGTGTTGACGGCACCGGTAGTGACTTTCTTTACCTTTCCTTTCACCATATTACGTGCGCTGGTTTTCATTGTTTGTTCCTGTCTTGATGGAAAATATTCGCGGCCCTTTGACCTGTAATTCTCGCATGTTTCACACCTGCCGGGCATGCTGCTCGTGCGCCGGGGCGACGATCCATAACGGCCATTTGTCCGCATCCTCGAGGCGGTCGCTGCCGGATTCCCGCGACAGCGCAACCGTTCGCCCCGGAATATTGCGACAGGCAGAACCAAAATTAGGCAGAAGTCGTTGCGTCAGGGCAACAACCCGGAATCCATGTCATGAAACAGTGGATCCGTGGAGTTGTTTCCGGCGCAAATACCACTGGAAAAGTTCCGTATTCGGGCCATACTTTATGTGCTGTATGCCGTTCCGGAATGGAACCGGAACAGGAGGTCGAAAATGAACAGCAAGCTGTGTCGCGTTATCTCAGTAGTGCTCGCATCAGTGATGTCGCTCGGTTGGGGCGTGGTGCAGGCCCGGGAAGGTTTTTACGCCGGCGCGGGGGCCGGTCTGGCCCACATCGAGATCGATGAAAGCGGTGTCGATTTCGACTCGGATGATCTTGGCTGGAAGCTCTTTGCCGGGTATCGGTTCAATGAGTACTTCGGGGTCGAGGGTGGCTATGTCGATTTCGGTGATCAGAGCGACAGTTTTGCCGGGACCAATGTCAAAGTCGACGCCGATGGTCTGGATCTCTACGCGGTTGGATTCCTGCCGGTCGCAGAGGATTGGGATCTGTTTGGCAAGGTCGGTTTTATCGCCTGGAACGCAGACGTAAAGGCTTTCGGGCAAACCGAGGACGACGATGGCGAGGATCTGGCGCTCGGTGCGGGTGCGGCCTGGCACGTCAACGAGACCTTTGCGCTGCGTGCCGAATTCGAGTGGTTCGATATCGACGATACCGACGAAGTCTGGCTGCTGTCGTTGGGCGGCGCGTTCAAGTTCTGATCATCGAACTAAAGCGTGGCGGCGCAGGAGCAGGAAACCCCGCCGAGGCGGGGTTTCCGTCTTCTTGCATCGGCCGAGACGGTATCTGGCGCGGTTTCCACCCTTAATGAATTCAGTGGCCCACTGCATCGACCGGACCACCGTCAGTCTGTGGATCGCGCTGGTGCTCGGCGTCGCCGTGGTCGGCTGGATGGCCTTGAGCCTGGCGCGCCAACTCGGTCAGAAGACCTGAATCCAGACGCGCGATTCATCTTCTCGCGACGTGCACCGCTATCCGTCCGCAAGGTAACGGGTCAGCAGGCTATTCAGATTGTTGGCAAACGCCTGACGGTCGGCCTGACTCAGCGCCGCCGGACCGCCCGTGTGGATACCACTGGCGCGCATGGTGTCCATAAAGTCGCGCATATTCAGACGTGCCTTGATGTTGTCGGCGGAATAGAGTTCGCCGCGTGGATTGAGCGCATGTCCGCCGTTCGTTATCACCTCGTCAGCCAGGGGGATATCCGCGGTGATCACCAGATCGCCGGCGCTCATCCGCTTGACGATCTCGTTGTCCGCCACATCGAAGCCGGAGGCGACCTGGAGCGTGCGGATTTGGGGTGAACGAGGCACGGACACTGGCTGATTGGCCACCAGTGTCAGCAGGACCCCGGTCCGTTCCGCCGCCTTGAACAGGATATTCTTGATCACCGCGGGACAGGCGTCCGCGTCTACCCAGATGTTCATTCGATGTCGCTCCAGGCTGACGCAAGATCCGTATCGCTCATGTTTGGCATGTTAGCCAGTCTGGCTGTCCCGCTACGTCTCCGCGCAGCGGATACAGCGCGTATTCGTCGGATCGACATCGAGTCGGCGCAGGTCGATCTCCTCCCCACAGACAAAACAGTCACCAAAATCACCGGACTCGATCCGTCTTAGCGCACCTTCGATCTTCTGTAGCTGGCCCTGACGCCGCCGGCTCGTCTCCAGCGCCATCTGTTGGGTCTGTAACGCGTCCATCCGCGAGAGCCGGCCGACCCGAGCCTGATCGAGTTCCACCGGTTCGCTCTCCGCCTGCGTGGACGCTTCCTGCGACCGGAGCTCTGTCTGCAGCGCCAGCAGCTGTTGCTGAAGTCGATCGATGTCTGTCTGATTCATGAGACCTCAATGTCCACGCCGCTTTAAATGCCGGTGTCTTCACTGCTAAAGATAGCGCACACTGCTGCGACGGTCGCTGGTCAGTGAATCTGAGAGCCGGCTTTGCAGAATTCATTAGAGCGGCGCGTCTCGTATTTCCGATATGGCGTCCAGACATCGACGAACAGGCTCCGGTCGAGATTGGTGGCAAGATAGAGCCCCGGGAGCCGGGGCAGGCGGCCGTGAATGAATGCCTTGATTAGCGGGGTCTCAATCAGGATGCCGTATTGCCAAGCAGAGGGAGCAGCATTCCACTCTGGCGCGTCCACCTGTCACGGAATGCATGCCAGACCTTTGTGTCGAAGAACCCAGCGCGCCGCTTCCTCCTGCATGATGGTCATGGTCGCGATTTCGCCATGTTCCTTGAAGGCGGCCAGGTAACGCGAGTAGAGCGTGGGGCTGCCGGTCACAATGACCATCGTTTGCTTGAAATCCTCCATGGCCGTGATATCTGTCTTCTGCTGCGATCGTTGATACGTCTCGACCACCGTCTTTAGTTGCTCTTTTTCACCGAGCGCGTTCAGCGCGACCTGCTGGACACCCAGGCCCATCCTCTGGGCCAGCAGCGTCTTGCCTTCCCGTTCGGACAGCTCGCCGTAGCCGAGACAGGCGTAGGCCCAATCCATGCTCTGCGCCGACTGCTCCCGGCACATATTCATGTATGAGGAATAATTCGGCAGGTTGGTGCCTGCGAAGTCGGCCCCCAGCATGACACGATCTCTGAATGACATGTCGCTGGCCGCGGCGAACGCACGCTCGACCATCTCGATGGTCTCTGACCAGTAGACCCGACTCTCGGATGAGGAGGCCGCACGCTCCATCGCGCGTAACGCAGCGCCTTCGGCGCCGGCGCTGATGCGGATCAAGGCGGCCTGTGCCCATGCTTCGCTGTTCTCACTGTCGAGCGTCAACATCCGCTCCTGCCAGACCTGGAGCGGGCAGTTCGTCTCCTGGTATGCCCCTGCGCACAGATGCACCGCCCCCCAGACGCGAAACGCGTTGTCCTTGTCTACGGCTAGCGCCCGGGTGATCATCTCGATACGTCTGGCGGGATCATCCTCGAGCAGCGCAGCCGCATGCAGATGTTCCGGATCCTCGGAGATCGCCAACCGGTCTTTGGCCGCATTCAAAGACGCTTCGTATTCCTCGACCGCGGCAGAGAAATCTTCCACAAAGCGATTCGCTTGTTGCTCGGACTCCGCGTAGCCGCACAAGTCTTCCAGAGAGAATGTGTATGCGTCGCCTGAGGGATCTTCGACTGCCATCGTCGGTGGGCCGTCTGTCGATGATGCTGGCGCCGAGGCGGGGACGGTCTTTATGTCCTGTGACTCGACTATGGCCGTCGATGACCAGGGCCGAAACACGAACAGCAACGCGATCGCGGATACGACCAGCGCGGTCAGCACCACCCGGCGTCTCAAGGATGGAGAGTCAGCAGCCAATGTCCCCAAGCGCTCGGGTTGGTGGGAAAAACACAAGCCGAGAGGATCGTGCGCGAAATAGCGGTGATGGTTCAGTCATTTTAATCACTGCCCGATGTAGTCTCCCGGCAACTCGGGGATGGCCCACCTAGCGATCGATTTGATGGAGGATCTGCAGCGCCAGATGTTCCATGCGCTCGAGGCTGACGTCGGCCTTTTCGAGGAAATCCTTGTCATAGTGGCCCGGTTTCGCCCAGTCCTTGCCGGTGATCTGACAACGCTTGGCGAGTTTGTTCAGACCCAGATCGCGCAGCGCGAAACCCAGCCCGGTCCACAACACGGTCAGACGTCGTTCTGCCCCATGGTCGCGAGTGCCGAGGTCCTGCATCTGTCGCATATAGACGGCGGTCTCGCGGGCCGCGGTGATCACCTCGCGCAGCGCCTTGACCGACTGTGTTTTCCGCGCCTCGCCGGCACGGTTTAGATTCGCAAGCCACGCCCTGACGTGTTTGAAGACGTCCCACAACAACGAGGGGCTGACACCGGGCATAGACAGATCCTGGAGGAGGGGTTCAGCCCCATTGTCGCAAAATAGCGTTGCGGCTTCAGCGCCGGCGATCCCGTCGCGTTCCAGCGGCAGAGTTTGTGCGCAGATCCTGTGAGGCCCCTGCGCTCAGTGAGCGACCGTCGGCGGAAAGCGGCCTTAGTGCCAGAGACCCAGGATCACCCCGTAGAGCAGAAATTGCACCGTGTGATAACCACCGTCGATCATCCACAGCCGTGGGCTCTTCTGTGAAAAGAGATAATTCACGCCAAAAGAGGACGCGACCAGTCCGATACCGACGGCCAGACCTTGACCGACCGCAGAGCCGAATGCCGGCGCGGGTCCGAGCAGCATCGCAAATACATAGGCGGCCAGCAGCGCAAACACAAACGAACCGCCAAAGATCTTGCCCGGATGTCCCGCCTGTTCATCGACGCCGGTTTCTTGCAGCCAGGCTTTGCCGAACAACGCCGGTGAATACCAGGCGCCCCCCAGCGCGAAAGCCGATAGCGCCGCGGCGAGAACAGCCAGATGGTTGATGTCTGCCATAGTCTTTCCCCTTGATTTGCGGCACGATTTGCCCAAGCCGGTTCCTTTCCAGTGTAGTCCGGGCATTGCGGCGGCGCCGGGCCCCGGTCCGCGCCTCGGGGCCCCAGAGCGGTGGTCCTCAAACCGGACTGGCGTCAAGAATTCGACATTTCCCTCACTAGTTGCTGAAAAAACAACGATTTCTGCGACTTGCGTCTTACGTACAGCCGCCTAAAAATTTGATTTTGGCTCGCGGCGATGCCTGGTAGGGTGGCATCGCGGTCGGCGGGTTTATCGGCAACAAAACGGGCCGCTGAGCACCGGTTCCCGGCAAGCGTCCGGCCGGCCGGATCTC